>Ga0134125_10010093_pt1 | contig 10616 bp, 9 predicted proteins | sample KB31751_FD_96464 | JGI IMG/M metagenome (GOLD analysis project Ga0134125, IMG submission 96464) | Terrestrial soil microbial communities with excess Nitrogen fertilizer from Kellogg Biological Station, Michigan, USA - KB3-175-1 | ecosystem: Environmental > Terrestrial > Soil > Unclassified ...
GGGTAATATTGTGGCGCTATCCCCGGCCCATTAACATATGGTTTCTGGCTGTTTTCACGGCATCGTGGCCGTTCATTCACTGGCAGCTCGAAACGACAGGTTTCGGAATTGCGATGGCGCTATATCTTGTAACAGCAACCCGAATGGGAGCGCGTGAATATGGATCCGGCGGCACACCGGGATAATCGTGATTCATGCTGGCGATGCAGGTTCTCAATTTTATCCAAGCGAGCGGCGTACGGGCTTCCCGCCATCTCAAAGGCCGCATAAACAACCCCGTCCTACAGAACGTCCTCATTGTCTTCACCCTGATCGGGTTAGCCAAAGTCGTCGGTGCGGCCAAGGAAATGGCAGTCGCGGCACGGTACGGCACCAGCAATACCGTGGATGCCTATCTGTTGCTCACACGGCTTCAGGATGTCCCGATCTCGGTTTGGACCAGCGTACTGGCTGCGACGTTCGTCCCGCTGTTCTTCCGCGCGCATTGGAGTTCGGAAGCGTTGCTCCGCTTTCGCCGGGAACTGATGGGGGCAACATTGATTGCCGGCGCGATTCTGGGATTGGCCTCGGCGTTCGGTATGGTGGCGCTTTTCTCTCACATATCCTTCGGCCTGGTACCCACGACCCAAGCATTGGCGGTATCGATGGCGCCGCCCATGGCTCTCGTCATCCCATTTAGCCTCATGGGCAACATCGTTTTTGCCAGACTGCTTGCGTCGGAGCGGCACGTCATCAGCCTCCTCGACTGCGTTCCCGCGTTCGTGCTTTTCATTGCCTTGCTGGTAATACCCGCGCATTCGACGGCTGTTCTGGTGTGGGGCACGGTTCTGGGAGCCGTAGCCCGGCCGGCGGTGCTATATCTGGTTCAGGGCCGGTTCGAACCTGTCGAGTTGCCGCTTTTTTCGTTTCATTCGCCGGTTTGGGCGCAATTTGGCCGCTCATGCCTGTTGATGGGCGCAGCGGATTTTGTGCTTAATATCGCCGGTGTCGCCGACCAGATGATGGTCGCTCACTTGGCACCAGGCGCGATCGCGACTTTGGGCTACGCCAACCGTCTCGTTGCACTCGTTTTAGGCTTGGGTGCGACCGCCATCGCGCGTACAACTTTGCCCATCCTTTCGCGGTTGCATGCCAACGGCGATGATGCCGCCGCCCGCGAAGCGAACCGGTGGGTCAAGATATTCTTCGCGCTCGGAATCGTTATTGCGATAGCCGGCGGGCTGTTCTCACATATGATCGTTCAACTGGTCTTCCAGCGTGGTGCGTTCCGGCCGCAAGATACAAAAGCTGTCGCGGACGTCCTGCAATTTGGATTGTTGCAGGTGCCGTTCTATTTCTCATCGATCATATTTTCCCAGCTACGCGCCGCTCACGGTCGCTATTCTCAGTTCCTGTACATCAACATATTCAACGTCGCGATGAAGCTTTTGGCGAATTGGACCCTCATTCCTCTTCTTGGCATCAAGGGCGCGATGATTGGCACGGCGCTGATGTATTTCTCATCGATGAGCATATCTTGGTGGCTGGTCAGGCCACCGAAGCACGCCTGATGCGGATACAGATCGTCATTTCCGAGATGAACATGGGCGGCGCGCAACGGGTAACCGCTCATCTTGCGGGGGCTTGGGCTCGCCGAAATTCGGCCGTCGAGATTGTCACCATCGGCCCCGCCGATCACGATTTTTATTCAGTGCCTCCCAACGTGGGGCGATACGCCTTAGATTTGCGAGAAGACAGCAGTAATGTCCTGGGGGCCAGTTTCGCGAATATGAGACGCGTCGTGGCGATCCGTCGCCGGATACGGGAATTCAAGCCCGACGTGGTGATCGGCATGATGACGAGTTGCAGTGCGCTTGTCGCATTCGCGAGTCTGGGCCTTTCGTGTAAATCGGTGGGATCAGAGCGGGGCTATCCGCCGCGCCAGGCGACAAGCCTTTACTGGCAATTAGCAAGGTTCATCGCGAGCCGCTTTCTCGACTTGCATATCGCCCAGACACCCGAAATCGCCAAGTGGCTAACGCGCAAAACGTGTGCCAAGCACATCAAGGTCATTCCCAACCTGCTCGAATGGCCGGCGCCGCAAAATTCTCCTGAGCTCAAACCCGACACAATATGCGCGCCGGATCGGAAGGTCCTTTTATCTGCAGGCCGGTTTACGGAAGGAAAGGGATATCCATACCTTATTCGCGCATTTTCGACCCTTGCGGGGAGACATTCCAACTGGGACCTGGTGATACTGGGCGACGGCGATGAACACGGAGCGGTCAGCCGTCTCGTGTGGCACCTGGGTCTGCAAGACCGCGTCCATTTGCCCGGCGCGGCTGGAAACATGCATGCTTGGTATGCTCGCTCGTCCTTGTTTGCGATGACGTCCTTGCATGAGGGATTTCCAAACGTCCTTCTCGAAGCCATGGCTTCGGGGTTGCCTGTGGTGAGCTTTGATTGTGACGTAGGCCCCCGCAACATCATTCGTAATGGCGTGGACGGCATTCTCGTTCCTGTCGCAGATGGCGAGAGCCTGATCGCGGCGCTGGATCTATTGATGGGCAGTGAGGAAGAAAGACGCCGATGCGGTGGACGGGCGGCCGAGGCGAAAGACCGGTTCGGGGAAACAACCATTCTTGCCCAATGGGATGACGCATTGCGGTCCGTCATGGGGTTGGCGTGATGGGCAGTTCAGGCTCTCTGTGGTAGACCCGCGCGGGTAAGCGCGCAGATCGATGTAATTCTCGTGTAATTCCGGGCTGCGGTTTAGCGTCAGTGGGGGCATATGTCAGACACGACCTATTTTTTGCGTCTCGACGACGCATGTCCCACCATGCCCGACGAGCCGTGGGCAAGGATTGAAAAAGCATTTGATGAGCTCGGCGTCAGGCCGATCGTGGGAGTGATCCCCGATTGCCAAGATGTATCCATGCTCACCCGCTCGCCGGATTCACGCTTCTGGGATCGCGTCCGGAGATGGCAAGATAAGAAATGGACCATTGCACTCCATGGTTGTCACCACAAATACCATCCCGATCCGCCGCGGCATCGCTCTCTGGTGAAGCTTCACAAGCGCGGCGAATTCGTCGGGCTACCGATTGACGAACAGCGCAGGTTGATCGGAAAGGCCTGGAAGATTTTCAAAGCAAACGGAATCACCCCCACGATCTTCATGGCCCCGGCGCATTCCTTCGACGAAGTCACTATTGAAGCGTTACTGGCCGAAACCCCCATCCGTTCCATTACAGATGGCTTTTCGTTCCGCCCGTTCAAACATCTAGGCATGACATGGTATCCCCAGCAACTTTGGCGCCTTAAAAAGGCTTCTGCGGGGACTTGGACGGTGTGCTTGCATCCAAGCACCATGCAAGGTACGCAGATTGACCGTTTTATCAACGATTTGCCGTCGTTCAGGCCCACAATATGCGCGCTCGACGAATGGGATGGGATGATTGCGGAGCGAAATGTCGGCGATCTTTTGTTCGAGCAAGGCTTGCTGATGCAAATGCAGGTACTGAACGGTCTTCGGCGTGCGGTTAAGCGCAGTTTGGGTCGAGGTTAGGGGGCGGTTGGAGAGAGCGATCATGTTGGGGCTCGTTGGCAAGGCGTTTCAGCGGTCGCTTGTTCTCTTTATAGGGCGCGAAAATTATGCGCGCCGCCTCGGCGTAAAGATAGGGAAGGGGTGCCGGATTTATATCCGTGAATGGGGCAGCGAGCCCTTTCTCGTAACCATTGGAGACCGTGTGACTATTACATCGGGTGTTCGGATTATCACCCATGACGGGGCGACGTGGCTTGTGCGCAACAGCAACGGTGTGCGTTATCAGCGTTATCGTCCTGTCGTTATCGGAGACGATGTATTCATCGGAATGAACTCAATCATCATGCCCGGCGTCACGATTGGCAACAAAGTGATCGTTGGAGCCGGTTCGGTGGTTACCAAGGATGTTCCGGGCAACACTATCGTCGTGGGTCATCCGGCAAAGCCTATCGGTTCTTTTGAAGCCTATTCCGACAAAATTATGCGCACGGAAGTACGTGATGACGAAATTACCACGATTAGGGATTATAGAAAGCGTGTCGCTGCCGCCATCGATATAGCAAGAAGGCGGCAATGAAGCAGGCGCTTATCGTTATCGACGGTGACGCGGCCGGCGGCGCAGAACGAATTGCTACCCTAGTGGCAAATGGGCTCGCCAAGCGCGCAGGATGGCGGGTCACCTTCGCCGTCATGAGCTGCGAACTCGAACAGGCATTTTCCAGGACCGCCCTCGATCCTTCGATCACGATTTCTTTTGGCGCGTTTCGCAAGGCACGCTTCTCGCTGCCTTTGTTCCCATTACGGCTTTTTTTTAAGAGATACGACTTCGCCTTTTCAACACACGTTCATCTCAATTTTTTGCTATGTGTCATGCGCAGTCTTCGCCTCATTAACATCCGGAGACTCGTCACCCGCGAGACGACCGTGATTTTCGATCGTTTCCATGGCGTGCGCCGGATGGCCTTTGCCCTCATGTACCGGGGATACGGCGCACAAGATCTGATCGTCGTTCAAACCCACTATATGGGCGAGCATATCAAACCGTTCATTCCACGCGCGGCGCGCGAGAAAATCCAGGTGCTGGCCAATCCGGTCGATCTCATGGCCATCGAAAAGCTTGCGTGCGAGCCCCTCGCTGCCGCCGACCAAGAATTGCTGGCCGGCAAAAGCAACATCCTCGTTTGTGGACGCCTGGTGGACGTCAAACAACCTATACTGGCTCTGGATGTTTTTGATCGGGCGCGGTCAAAGCAAAACAGGCCTTTGCAACTTGTTTTCCTGGGAGATGGCCCCTTACATCTCGCAGTTGAGGCGGAAGCAAAGGCGCGCCAGATAGCAAACCATATTGCGTTTCTTGGATGGCGCGCAAATCCTTATCAGATCATGCACGCTTGCGAATATGGACTGTTGACATCGGCGAGAGAGGGCTTTCCGAACGTTGTGCTTGAGATGATGGCCTGCGGCATGAAAACTGTGGTGATGACACCTTGCTGCGGAGATCTCGACACTTTAGCCGGCGTGCGCGTCTCCTCCAGTTTCTCGGCTGACGAACTCGCCGGGCTTCTTACTTCGGCGATCGTTGAGCACATCGATCTCGGCAACGCATATCGCCGCACGGTCGGCTTACGGTCAATCGATCGGTACGTTCAATCGATCCTTAATGGCGCGTGACAGGAAAAGGTGCGGAATAGCCTCGCCAGTCGCTACAAACGCATCAGCACCATCATGTCGCGGCTGACCAGTCTGGCATCGAATTTGTCTTCGACGAATGTGCGGCTTCGACCGGCATGTTCATCCAATAGGCCGGGTTCTACAAAATAAGATTCTATGGCGGCCGCAAGTGCGTTGGCATCACGGGGCGGAATAAGATGCCCGTTTAGCCCATCCACAACCGTTTGGCGGCACCCAGGCATGTTTGTCGTTATCACGGGTCGCCCCGTCGCAAGCGCTTCGAGAATTGTTCGCGGCGTACCCTCGCGATAATAGGACGGTAATACAAAGACATGACACGCCTCGATGTATGGGCGAACATCGGAGACGGCGCCGAGATACTCGATGTCTCTCCGCTTTACCCACTCTTCTACCTCGCTGGGTGAAAACGCCGACGGGTTCGGATCCAACGGACCGACGAGCAAACAGCGGCAGTTTGGATGTCTTGCTTTGACGAGTCTTGCGGCTTCCACGTATTCGGCAACGCCTTTGTCCCGAATGAGCCTTGTGATCATCAAGAAAACCAAGCCGTCGCCAGACGATGGCAGGGGCTTGGCCGCGAATTTGTCGAGATCGACGCCTGAGCCATTCACACAACCGATGCGCTGCTTATCCTCTATAAATCCGTGATCAAGGAAAAAATCCTGATCGTCCGGGTTTTGCACGATCAGCCGATCGGTAAACCGCAGAGATAGTTTCAAAAGAGAGAGCACCAACATTCGCACCACCTTGCGTTTCCATCCCTCCCCTTCCGTAAGTGCGTATCCAAGGCCGGTCAGCATGGCGAAGCGATGTGGTATGCCGGCCAATCTTGCGGCGAGGATGCCGTAGATGGTGGGCTTGACGGTGCACATGAGCACGACGTCGGGTTTTAGACGCCGCAAAAGACGAAACAAGCGCCATAGGGTAAGGATTTCGCCCACGGGATTCGTGCCTGTCCGCGAGATCCGCACCGGAACGAACTCAATACCCCATCGTGAAAGCTCTTCAACTACCGCCGGCGTACCGCAGTCAGCCGCGGCGAAAGCTTTGTGGCCTCTACTGACGATTGTTTTGAGAAGAACTTCCCGAAAATTGACGATCTGGTCTGCTTGGGTATCGACGAGAAGGACACGCCGCTTGCCTGTTCGGTCCCTTGAATGTGTCACGATGCTCTTTTCGGCGTGGCTGGAATATCGTCATTGTCGCCGAGAGTATATCCCAGCGCGCGGACGATGGTGCGCCCAATAATCGCCATATCGGTCCAAGTGCTGCGGCGTTCTATGTAAGCGATCTGCCCAGCGATTTTCCACGGAAGGATGACGTGTGCATAGTAGTTCAACGGGTCGTCCGCGGCGGCGAGCAGCGAGGCTTCATCAGAAAGATGAAGTGACACTGGATCGGTTATCCCAGGGCGAACGCTGAAGACTGTCTCACGTTGCTCGGGGGTGTAGTACTCAAGGTATTGCGGCACTTCCGGTCTGGGCCCCACGAGCGACATATCTCCGCGCAGGACATTTAGCAGTTGGGGCAACTCGTCGAGTTTATATCTTCGGAGTACTCTTCCGGCAGCTGTGATCCGGGGGTCATCACCCACGGTGATGTGGTTGTTTGATTCCCAAGCCGCGCCGTCCGTCGTCATGGTCCGGAATTTGAGAATGCCGAAGGTATTTCCATAACGGCCAAGCCTTTGCTGCACGAAAAATGCCGGACCTGCCGATCCATTACGTACCCATACCGCAATTGCCGCCATGGGAATGGCCAAAAGGCAGAGGCCCACAGCCGCGAGAGCGATATCCAGCCCGCGCTTCACGACCAGATCAAGAGAATGCGTCGATGACCGCCGCAATGACACTGTCTATATCCCGATCCTTCATCGAGGGGAAAAGTGGAAGCGAAATACACTGTCTGGCGTAGGTTGTTGCAACTGGAAAATCTTCGTCACGGAGGCTGTAGCGGTCGCGCCAATATGACAACTGGTGCAATGGAATATAATGAACTGAATAGCCGATGCCTCTGCTGTCTAGAAAGGTCATGAGTTGATCGCGCGTAATGGGCGCGTTATCAGGTACTTCCAAGACATACAAGTGATGTGAATGGCCGTCTTCTTCAGCGGATCGGGGCGGCCGCTTCACCGGCAGACCGGCAAATGCCTTATCGTATAGGCCGGCAATCCGTTTCCGGGACGCCTTAAGGGCATACGCCCTTGCCAATTGTCCCCGCCCGATCGCAGCGCCAATGTCAGTCAAGTTGTATTTGAACCCCGGCGCGACGACATCATAACGCCATTGGCTCGGAGCATCGGTATGCCGGCCGAAGACGTCGCGATCAATTCCGTGCAGCCGCATGACTCGTACACGCCGCATTAGTTCTTCATTCCGCGATACGATCATCCCGCCTTCGCCCGTGGTGATGGTCTTGTTCGCGTAGAAGCTGAATACGGCTGCATCGCTTCCGTGACTGCCGACTAGAATGCCGGCGTGCTCGGTCGGAAATGCATGCGCAGCGTCTTCGACGATGGCGAGGCCGGCGTCCCTGGCGAGGTCGCCAAGCGCCGTCATATCGCACGCCAGGCCCCCAAAATGAACCGGCATGATGGCGCGAGTTCTGCTTGTCACTTTGCGGGCTACGACTTCCGAATCCATGCATTTGGTATTCGGATCGACGTCGACGAATACCGGATCGGCATTGAGGTAGCGAACAACCTCCGCGGTTGCAGTAAAGGTCAGGGTCGGCAGTATGACCTCATCACCTTTTTTCACACCCAAAGCTTCCAACGCAAGATGCATCCCGGCTGTGTTGGAGTTGACGGCGGCAGCCTGTACGCCACCACCGATAAAATCCGCGAATTCCCGTTCAAACAACGCAGTCTGCTGACCGGTCGTGAGCCACCCAGATCGCAAAACTTGTTCAACAGCATGCATTTCCGCGTCGCTCAGCTCGACCGAAAAGAAGGGGACCTGTGTCAATTCCGGTTGACTGCCCTGGACTGAACTGGCTGTCATGTTCCGCCTTTGTTTATCGCCCATCAGCAGCACGGCATCCGCCATTTGCGAACTTGCCAAAACGTCGTACAGCACCCCCGAACAGAGCCAGCACTTTGTCCACTTTTTTAATCCGAAGTTTCAGCCATTGAAGCTCAGGCAGTGCGAAAATTCCCATTAAGGTTATTCTATTGCCGAGCAAACCACCCCGCAACCGACTTGGTGCGCAATGACGAATTATATCAACCAGACGCGGGTGTTCCCCTACGCGTCTTTCTCAATCCCGAAAGCCAATATTGTTGCTGAATGAGACGTCCGCCAAATCAATCAGTCGGACTGAGCGATAACCTGCGAGTTTCGACGCTGTCCGATCCGTGTTGCCGCGCACGTTTACCCCTGCCACATTGTCCAATAGCAGCATTGCTCCGTCAGCTACTATTCCCTCAAAGGAATTGTCGACGATGTTCGCTCCTTGAAGCAACGCGGTTTGCGTAACATACACAAAGTGAGTTCCTCGCCCGTAATTGCGCGCGACAAGGAGATTTCGGTTTGGCTTGCCCGTATTAACGCCGCACTCCAAAAATGGCTCTTTGATATCAAACTTATTTCCTACGACACTCACGTTTTGAACATAGTCGAATCCGTTTCGGTTTGGCTCAAGATCGATCGCGCAAACGTAGTCGTTTACTTTCGAAATGAGGTTATCCCGTATCATCACATCTGAAGCACAGACGACGGCAACATTACAGCGGCGCGGATTTGAAAGAAAATTATTTTCGATCACGACATTTGTGCATGCAAATGCTGATTGGTACGATCCAAGATACACGCAGTCGCCGTAGACGTTCTGAATAATGTTCCTGTGGATGTGAATGTCTTTTGCCGCATAGAGCTCAATGCCATGGCTGAACTCGCTGTTCGCGCCCGTGCGATATTCCCCATCGAGGATGAGCCCGCTGAATTCGATCGGAGATTCATTCCGGATCACTTTAAAAATCGTTGTTCTTCCTGAACCGTCCTGGGTGAAACGTATTTGGGCATTTTCACCAAAGACGCTGCCTCGAACTGAGATCGTGCTGGTGATCCTGTAAAATTCGGGGGCTTTGGGATAGTAAACAGGCATGCCGGCTTCGTGCGCTTTCTGAAGCGCGGCTGTATCATCGGTCTTGCCATCTCCTTTCGCGCCAAAAGCTCTTACATCGACATGCGTGGTTTTTGCGCTGACGGTCCTCGAAAGCCCCGGAATCTGAGAGCAGATGGCGGCGACAAAGACTCGTCGATCCATAAGGGCCCTTGGTAATGCGGAGCGCTTAGTCATTTCATTAACCACAATTCCTCGTGATTGCGGCCGACATCAAGGTGTTGTCCCACCATCCGTCGGCTCTTCTTCGGTGGCGTATATCCTTACAGAGTGGTCCGGAGCATAGAGCATAATCCCTAGGCTTCCGCAGGTTGGGGTGTTGGCGGCCTGGATCGCTCGAACCCGATTGCAGGTATTTTCTCCTGCATAGCTTTTGTCCAAGGTTGAGACCGCGCAAGGATGAATCGCTTCGCCGGCGTCTCGATGAGATAGAAGATCAAGACCGAACTCAGGATCATTCCCGCTGTCGTGATCGGCAACGCCTCGACATAGCTGATGCCACCTCGGATCATCAGCCGCATCACAGAAACCCCGATGAGCTGGTGGAGCAGATATAGCGAGTATGAGGCTTGCCCCAGGATGGAGATGGGTCGCCAGGCGAAGATGCCGACTAGTTTCGATTGCACGGCGAATAGAGCAAAAAAGGCGAAAATCACTAGATTGATAATGACGCCGTCTGTGGCGTCATAGGCACGCCAGATGTTCCATTGCATCGACGATGAAAGAAGAATAGTGGCCGCGCCCAGCACCATCCCGCCGATCGCTAACGTCTTGAGCGCACCACCCGAATAGAATTCGTACAGGCAGAGGCCTATCGTGAAGTATGGAAAATATTGGAAGAATAAGATATAATTTAATGCGGTGGTTAAAGCGGGCGAGTGGGCTGCCATGACCGTCAGCCCGGTGACCGAGGTCTGGAGGCAAACCCAGAGTCTGATGAAATTCTTCTGCGCTAGCCAGTAGCAGAGACCCGCCAGAGCATAAAATCTGACTTCGACGAAAAGACTCCAATAGGCGCCATCGACCCAACCTAGTTGCCTCTCATGGATGACGGGACCGATCAGCCGGGGATATATCAGGACTACACTACTGAAATAACTCGCGAGCGGTGGCCGCCACTCGGGAAAGCCAATCAAGTGCATCGCGATGGTAGTCAATGTTGCCGCGACAATTAACGAGGGCCAGAGCCGAGCGGCTCGGCGAACGGCAAAGTCGAGAACGCTTTTGCATTTCTCCAACGTCATTAAGATCACAAAGCCGGATATGACGAAGAAGA
>Ga0134125_10010094_pt1 | contig 10615 bp, 13 predicted proteins | sample KB31751_FD_96464 | JGI IMG/M metagenome (GOLD analysis project Ga0134125, IMG submission 96464) | Terrestrial soil microbial communities with excess Nitrogen fertilizer from Kellogg Biological Station, Michigan, USA - KB3-175-1 | ecosystem: Environmental > Terrestrial > Soil > Unclassified ...
GCTCCGCTCATCGCAAGCGACGAGCTGCGATCCGGCTTTCGCGCTCCGCTCATCGCAAGCGACGAGCTGCGATCCGGCTTTCGCGCTCCGCTCATCGCAAGCGACGAGCTGCGCGCGACGTTACATGGGCGCGGAGGCTCCCCCGAGCCTCCGCGCCCTTCCCGCAAGAAGCGTGGCGCGGGGGTCCCCCAACCCCCGCGCCCGTCCCCCAAGCGAAGCCGGGCGAGCGCTCCCGGCCGCTACCCCGCAGCGGCTCCGGGCAGCGGCCGGAACCCTGCGAGGAAGATCTCGGCTGCGCGGCGGTTCCCGCCGATCCGCAGCCCGCCGACGTTGTGCGACGGCCCGAGCGCCTGCGCCCACGCGCCCGAGGTGCCCTTGACGACCGCGTCGGCGTGGTCGGCGGGGCGGTGCACGACCGTGGCCGCTCCGCTCGCCATCCGCAGCGTGTAGAGGTCGAGCGCGACGCCCTGGTCGTCCTCGACGATCAACTCCACCTCCGCGTTGGCGTCCGGCGGCGGGGCCACGACGCACCCGGCGAGGCGAAACATCGCCGTCACGTCGACCCACTCGTCCGGCTGCGGCGCCGACCACGCCCAGCGCAGCGCCCACTGCACCATCGGCGCGAGGATCCCCAGCATGTCGCGTCCGGCGTCGGTCAACTCGAATTCCACGCGCGGCGGCACCTCGGCATAGCGGTGGCGGACGACCAGTCCTTCCGCCGCCATGCGGTTGAGGCGCTGCTCGAGCGCGCCGGTCGACATGCCGGGAAACGCACGCTGCAACTCGGAAAGCCGCAACGCTCCGAACGCAAGCTCACGCGCAATCAAGAGGATCCAGCGGTCGCCGACGACGCCGAGCGCTCGCGCATCCGGCGACCACTGTCGCCGCCGTCGAATTCCCGACACGTCGGATCGCGCCACCAAGGTCCCCTCTTCTCGGCTGCCCGGCGAGCTGTCGGCGGCACCTTTGCGCAGCACCACCTCGACTTCGGCTCGACTCCCCAGCCGAAGACGCAGCAACGCCAGCTCTCATTGGGAAACTACCATGACTCCTGCTTCGGTGTCCACCACCTTCGGCAGGAATCGCAAGTAACCGTAGGTCTCGCTGCGACGGGCGATTTGCGAGGTCAGGCACCTATCATTGCTCAAGGCTTTTTTCGCGTTCAAACATGCGGCGCCAGCTGGCGGCGCACGACTCGCAACGGTAAACGTCCACGTCTCCTCGGCCTGGCGAGGAAGCGCGGGGCGGGCTTGGGCCGGGTTGCGGTTGCGTCCCTTCTCCGAAGCGGGTAAATGCTTGCCATGGCGCTCGCCGCAAAGCTCGTCCTCGCTGTCCTGCTGCTCGGCTCGGCCGGGTTCGCCTACTTCGGGCCGGCCCCTCGCCGGCAGGTGGGACTCGGCGTCCGCGGAACGCTGCTGTCAGCCGGCGTCGCCGGATACGCGGCGGCCGCGGCGGCGCTCGCGACCGGCGGCATCGCGATCGGCGCGCTCGCGATCGCACTGTCCGGCGAGCTGATCTGCACGGCTGGCTGGCTGGGCCGCGGCGACCCGCCGCCATCCGACGAGGAAGGCGAAGACGGGGGCGGCGGAGGCGGCCGCAGACCGAAGCCGCCGCCGCTGGACTGGGACGCCTTCGAGCAGGCGTTCCGACGCTACGCGCGCGAGCGCGAACGCCCGCGGGTGTGACGCCCCTCAGCGGAGCGCGAGCCGTGCCCGCACCAGCTCCAGGAAGCGCGCGTGCAGCCGCGTCTCGCCGCTCAGCTCGGGATGGAACGCGATCGCCAGCCGGTCGCCCTGCCGAACGGCGACCGGATGCCCGTCGACGGCGGCGAGCACCTCCACCCCCTCGCCGTGCTCGGCGACCCACGGGGCGCGGATGAAGACGGCGCGCACCGGCGCCCCCTCGACGCCGAGCACGTCGAGGTCGACCTCGAACGAACGCACCTGGCGCCCGAAGGCGTTGCGCTCGGCGCGCAGGTCCATCAGGCCGAGATGGTCGCGGTCGAGCATGATCAGCCCCGCGCAGGTGCCGAACAGCGGCGTCCCGCGCTCAGCCAGCTCGCACAGCGGCTCGGCGAGGCCCTCGCGCTCGATCCCGAGCGTCATCGTGGTCGACTCGCCGCCCGGGATCACGAGCCCGTCGAGCGCGTCGAGGTCGGCCGGGCTGCGGACCTCGCGCGGCTCGGCGCCGAGCGCGCGCAGCATGCGCGCGTGCGCCGCGAAGTCGCCCTGGAGAGCGAGGATGCCGACGACCGGCGCTGACATGGGGCCCGCCGCCCGCCCCCCCGCCGCCTCGCTACCAGCCGCGCTGGGCGAGGAGCTGCTCGGCCTCGAGCTTGGAGGACTCGAGGCTGACCATCGCGCCGCCAAGCCCGCGGGAGGCTGCCGCGACCCGCTCGGGGTCCGCGTAGTGCGTCGTCGCCTCGACGATCGCCTGCGCGCGCCGCTCCGGATCCTCGCTCTTGAAGATGCCCGAGCCGACGAAGACGCCCTCCGCGCCGAGCTGCATCATCAGCGACGCGTCAGCCGGCGTCGCGATCCCGCCGGCGCAGAAGAGGACGACCGGGAGCTTGCCGCGCTCCGCGACGCCGCGGACGAGATCGAGCGGGGCCGCCAGCTCCTTCGCCGCGCTCGCCAGCTCGGCGTCGTCCAGCGCTCCCAGGCGGCGGATCTGGCCGCTGATCTTGCGCATGTGCGTGACCGCGTTGACGATGTCGCCGGTGCCCGCCTCGCCCTTGCTGCGGATCATCGCGGCGCCCTCGCCGATGCGCCGCAGCGCCTCGCCGAGATTCGTCGCGCCGCACACGAACGGCACCTTGAACGCCCACTTGTCGATGTGGTTGGCCTCGTCGGCCGGCGTCAGCACCTCGGACTCGTCGACGTAGTCGACCTCCAGGGCCTCCAGCACCTGCGCCTCGGCGAAGTGGCCGATCCGCGCCTTCGCCATCACCGGGATCGTGACCGCCGCCTGGATCCCTCTGATCATCTCGGGATCCGACATCCGCGCCACGCCGCCGTCGCGGCGGATGTCCGCCGGGACGCGCTCCAACGCCATCACCGCGCACGCGCCGGCGGCCTCGGCGATGCGCGCCTGGTCCGGCGTGACCACGTCCATGATCACGCCGCCCTTGAGCATCTCCGCCAGGCCCGCCTTGACGGTGAACGTCGCCTCGTCTCGCATGTGGCTGCAATATAGCCACGGCGCGGGGACGGGCGCCGCGCGGTTAGCCTTCCGCGCCGTGTCCGTCGCGATCTACCTTCCGGAGCGTCCAACGCGCTTCGCGCCGACCGAGCTGGCGCGCGGTCCGTGGGATCCGAACGCCCAGCACGGCGGCGCGCCCGCGGCGCTGATCGCGCGGGCCGTCGAGCAGGTCGCAAGCGTCGTGCCGATGGACGTCGTGCGCCTCACGTACGAGTTCCTGCGCCCGGTCCCGCTGACGCCGCTCGACCTGCGCACGCGCGTCCTGCGCGACGGCAAGCGCGTCCAGCTCGTCGAGGCGACGCTGGAGGCCGGCGGGCAGGAGGTCGCGCGCGCGACCGCGCTGCGGATCCGCAGCGAGGCGGTGCCTGCGCCCGACGGCGATCGGGAGCGGCCCGCGCACGGCGGCCCGGACGTCAGCGCGCCGATCGAGATGCCCGCGTTCGAGGCCGGTCCGACGATGTTCGCGCGCGACGGGATGGAGGTCCGCTTCGCGCACGGCGCGTTCGCCGACGTCGGCCCGGCGTTCGCGTGGTTCCGGCTGCGCGTCCCGCTCGTCGCGGGCGAGCAGCCCTCCCCGCTGCAGCGGCTGGCGGCGGCGGGCGACTTCGGCAACGGGATCGCGGCCGCCGTTCCGTGGGCGACGCACGTCTTCATCAACCCCGACCTGACGCTCTACGTCGAGCGTCTCCCGCGCGGCGAGTGGGTCGGGCTCGACGCGATCACGCGCGTCGGGGAGGCCGGCATCGGCGTGAGCGACAGCGCGCTCTACGACGAGCACGGCCGCGTCGGGCGCGCGCAGCAGGGGCTCTACGTGGCGGAGAGGCCTGGGAGGTCCGCCGGATGACCCGGCTTTCGCCGTCCGGTCGCCGCAAGCGGGCGACCTTCCAGCGACGTCACTTCAGCCGGAACGCCTTGATGCGCGTCTCGTACTGCTGCGCGTCGCGCGCGTAGACGCCGTAGGCCAGCGCCTGCAGGAGCGACAGCAGGGCGACGTGCGAGCGTACGTACGCCGGGCTGTTCGAGGAGTAGTAGAGGCGGATGCGCGCGAGTCTGGAGACCTCGGACAGCGTTGCGTCGGTGATCGCGAGCGTCGGCGCTCTGCGGTGTCGTGCAAGCTTCATCGTGCGCGCGATCAGCGGATGCGGGCGCCCGGCCGAGAGGCCGATCACAAGCGTCAGCTCATCGATCCGCGCGAGGCGACCGAGCGCCTCCTGCGACGGCGAGGCGACGACTTCGGCGCGGATGTCGAGCAACATCAACAGGTGGCGCAGGTAGCTGGCGAAGAAGGCCATCTGGTCGGTGCCGGCGATCAGCACGCGCTCGGCCGTCGAGATCGCCTCGATCGCCGCGTCCATGTCTCTGCGCGAAAGCTTGCGCGCGGTCTCCTCCACGTTCACGTGGTCGGTCGCGAGCGCGGTCTCGTACTCGTTCTGGTCGAGCGAGAACAGCGGCGCCGCGACGGCGATCGGGCCGCCGGCGCGCTGCCCGGCACCGGCACCGGCGCCGACGTGGCGGCGGTACTCCTCGCGCGCGGCCTGCTGCAGCTCGGGGAAGCCCTCGAAGCCGAGCGCCTGCGAGAAGCGCACGACGGTGCTCGAAGAGGTGGACGCGCGTCGCGCCAGCTCCTCGGCCGTCTGGAAGGCGGCCTCGTCGAGGTGGTCGACGATGTATTGCGCGACGTCCTTCTGCGAGCGCGAGAACTCGTCGAAGCGCGCGGTGATGTAGTCCGAGAGCGCTTGGTGGCCGTTCAGGCGCGGCGGCTCGTCGGTAGGGGTGGTGATCGTCGATGCTCGCTTCATGGGCAGCGATGGATTCGACGCCCGCTGGGCGCTCTCCTGCACGACCCCGCTCGCCGGCCTGTGCCGGGCTAGGCCCTATGCTGCCCGCCGATGAAGATCCTGCCCACCAGCCTCGACGGCGTGCTCGAGATCGAGCCGGACGTGTTCGGCGACCATCGCGGCTTCTTCGCCGAGACGTTCCGCGCGCAGGCGCTCGCCGAGGCCGGCGTCGAGGTGACGTTCGTGCAGGACAACCACTCACGCTCGCGGCGCGGCACGCTTCGGGGCCTGCATTTCCAGACAGCACCGGGACAGGCGAAGCTCGTGCGCTGCGCGCGTGGGGCGATCTTCGACGTCGCCGTCGACCTGCGCCGCACCTCCGCGACGTACGGCAGATGGGCCGGCTTCACGCTCGACGACGAGTCGATGCGCGCGGTGTTCGTGCCCGCCGGCTTCGCGCACGGCTTCTGCGTGCTGAGCGACGTCGCCGACGTCGTCTACAAGTGCTCGAGCTACTACGACCCGGCGACCGAGGCGGAGATCGCCTACGACGATCCCGACATCGCGATCGCGTGGCCGACCGAGGTCGAGCCGATCGTCTCCGAGCGGGACGCGAGCGCGCCGCGCCTTGCGGACGTCGCCGACGCGCTTCCGTTCGCCTGACCGGCGCTAGCGCCGCTCGAGCGAGCGGGCGCGGTGCTCCTCGTTCTGCTGGCGCTCGCCGAGCACCTGGATCACCGCATACACGATCAGGACATTCGCGATCACGCCGATGCCGATGAAGGTCACGAGCAGGCCGAACGTGAACGAGAAGGCCGGGGACGCGGCGAAGACGGCGGAGACCACGGCGGCAGCTTAGCGCAGCGTACGGCGCGCGGGCGCACGGCCGACCAGGGGAGCGCGCCGGGGGGATGGGGTACCGTTGGCCCATGGACTCCCCCCGCGAGCGCGCGTGCCCGAGCTGCGGGGCGCCCGCCGCCGGTCCGCAGCGGTGGTGCCTCGAGTGCGGCCACGAGCTGCCCGGTCCGCGCCGCTCCGCGCTGCGCCCGGTCGTCGGCATCGCGACGACGCTCGCGGTGCTGGTCGGAGCCGCATCGGCCGGCGGCTACACGCTGCTGCGCCACGAGAAGCCGCTGCCGTCGCCGGCGCAGACGGTCGCGCAGGCGCCGCCCGCGACGACCGCACCGGGCGGCCTGCCGCCCGCGAGCGAGTCGCCGGCGCCCGGATCGACGCCGTACGTCCCGTCGACGACGCCGGGATCGGGGCTGACCGGCAGCACGCCGACCTACCACCTCGGCGCGCCCTCGCCGCCGCGGCACAGATCGACGACGAGCACGCACCCGAGCGGCAGATCGAGCGACGGGTCGCTGCAGCCGACGACCGAGACGACGCCGACGACCACGACGCCGACCACGCCGCAGCTTGCGCTGACCGACGTCGCGCTCGGCGCCGCCGCCGTCGTCTACGCGCCCTACGCCCCGGCCGACGCCGACCTCGGCGACCCGAGCCTGACCGTCGACGGTTCGACCGCCACCGCGTGGACGGCGCCGGCGCTCGGCGCCGCGTCCGCGCATCCGCAGCTCGGCGTCTACGTCGACCTCGCCGACAAGCAGAAGATCCACACGCTCGTGCTGCACACGCCCACGCCCGGGATGAACGTCGAGATCTACGGCGCGACGAGCGGTCCCCCGTCCGCGATCACCGATCCCGGCTGGCACCATCTCGCGAGCCGCGCGCACGTGAAGGCGAAGACGAGCGTCAGGCTCCCGAATCGCGCCTACCGCTACGTGCTCGTGTGGATCGTCGGCGCGCCCGCGAACGGCGCGCAGGCGGCGATCTCCGAGCTCTCGCTGCTGAGCCTGCAGCCGGAGTGAGCGTCGGTCGCGCCCCGCTCAGGGCGGGTACCGACTCATGCGACGGTTGCCACTTGAACGCGAGCGGCCATGCTGGGAAGCTGACGGGATCCCATCCGCAGCACCCGTAGGAGGAGACACGTCAGTCATGCCGGTCGCATCGCGGCGGGCTGCCGCACGCAGGGCAGGGGACGCCCCGCGCGCCGGTCGGCGCATGCCGTCGACGGTCCCCGCCTGCAGTTCGGGGGGCGCAAACCCAGGAGGAGCAGATGTACAAGACGGCACGGGAGTACGTCACCGGCCTTTGTGAGTGCGTGAGCGAGTACGAGACGGTGCTCGAGGGCGCGCGCAAGCTCTCCGAGCTCGGCGTCGACGCGCTGCCCATCTGTCGCGAGGACCGCAGCGTCCTCGGCATGCTGTCGCGGCGTGACGTCGTTCAGGTCGTCGCGGAGCGCCGCGATCCGGACGCGGTGCGCATCGGCGGCCTGCCGGTCGCGACGGTCGCGAGCGTCGACGCCGACGCGTCGATCGACGTCGCCTGGACGACGATGATGGAGCACGATCTCGTCAACCTGCCGGTCACCGACGACGGTCGCCTGATCGGCGTCCTGCGTCGCGCCGACCTCAACGGGCGGATGCGCACGTCGCGCAGTGCGGTGCCCGCCTGACCGCTGCGCAAGGAGGTATCGGCGAAACCCGCGTGAGCGGCTGGCGGATGCCGGAAATCGGACCCGCCCGCCCGCGAGGACGCAGGGAGGCGGCAATAGCAGCGCTATTGCGCCGACTGAGGACGACGCATCCGCGATGTGTCCGGCGCCGCCAGACGCCGCGGGGGTTTTGCCGATCCCTCCAGATGTGACGCGGCCGGGGCGGATCCCATCCGCACGCCCCGGCCGCGTCGAGCGCAAGGCTGGCACGTAGCCTCGCACCGGCTGTGCTCGCGACGCGGTCGCGAGAAGAACGTAGCCTCGCACCGACTATAAACAGGCCCGTCTTTTGTTGTCAATGCGGCTGGTACCAGATACTGTCGCGACATGGGGGCTCACGTGACACCCTGCGACCCGTACGACGCACGTCGGCATGGACGCACCCCGCCATTTGCCGCGACAGCGCATGCAGCTCAGGAGGACGCCGATGTTTCCTGAGGAGGTCTATGGTCGCGCGCCGATGTCGATCGCCGCCGCAGACCGCGTGCCCGAGCGCCTCCCGCGCGGGCGCCACGGGCTTCCGCGCCGCTTCATCGTCCACAACCAGCGCGAGCGGATGCTGCTGGCCGTCGCCGAGGCCGTTGCCGAGCAGGGCTACGCCACCACGACGGTCGCCGACATCATCGCGCGGGCGCGGCTGTCGCGTCGCACGTTCTACGAGCACTTCGCCGACAAGGAGGAGTGCTACCTGGCGGCGTACGACACGGTGGTCGAGCAACTGCTCACCGCGGTCGGCCAGGCCTACGAGCAGGCCGACGGCTGGACGCAGCAGGTCCACGACGGCCTGGAGACGTTCCTCGCCTACCTCGCCGCCGAGCCGGCCTTCGCGCGCATGTGCATCGTCGAGGTCGTGGCCGCCGGGCCGGAGGCCCGAAGCCGGCGCGACGCCGCGATGCGCGTGTTCGTCGACTTCCTCGAGCCGGGGCGCGCCGAGGGCCCGAAGGGCGTCGCGGCGCCGGCGCTGGCGTCGGAGATAGTCGTCGGCGGTATCTACGAGATCATCTACTCGCGGCTGCAGCGCGACGCCGCGAACGAGCTCGTCGAGATGCTGCCGGAGCTGCTGCGCTGCGCGCTGATCCCCTACATCGGCCACAGCGCGGCCGAGCGAGCGGTGCGCCAGGCCCGCGCGCGCGCCGGCGCCGCGTAGAAGTCGCTCGCCGCGTCGAGCACCCTCCCGCTCGATGATCGACCTGCATTGCCACATTCTTCCCGGCATCGACGACGGCGCAAGGGATTTGGAGGACGCTGTCGCGATGGCGCTCCAGGCGCGCGCCGGAGGCATCGGGACCGTCTGCGCGACGCCGCACGTCCGCGCCGACCACGCGGTCGAGATCGCGTCGCTCCCGACGCGCGTGGCGCTGGTCCAGGCGGAGCTGCTGCGGCGCGGGATCGACGTGCGGATCGCAGCCGGCGGCGAGGTCGCGCAGAGCGAGGCCGAGGGCCTGAGCGACGCGGAGCTGCGCGCGGTCTCGCTCGGCGGGGCGGGCGGCTGGATCCTGCTGGAGCCGGCGCCCGGCCCGCTCGACGCGCGCCTCGAGCTGACCGTCGAGGGGCTCGCGGCACGCGGCCTGCGGGCCGTGATCGCCCACCCCGAGCGCCACGCCGGCGCCGACGTCGAGCTGCGACTGCGGACGCTCGCCGCGCAGGGCTGCCTGATCCAGTGGACCGCGGCGTTCGTCGCCGACCGCGCGCTGCGCGAGCCGGTCGCGCGCTGGGCCGGCATGGGGCTCGTGCACCTGCTCGGCAGCGACGCGCACTCCGCGCGCTTCGGCCGGCCCGTCGCGCTCGCGGACGGCTTCGCGGCTCTGCGCGAGCTGCTGCCGGAGGCGACCGTGCGGTGGATGGAGCACGAGGCGCCCGCGGCGATCCTGCGCGGCGAGCCGGTCGCGCCGCCACCGCGGTAGCTATTTGCCCCGGAAGAATTCGAGTCCGGGGGAATGAAACGGCCGCGCGTCGCGCGGCCGTTTCTGCGAGTTGGTCGCCGGGTGGCGAGCCGCGGGGAGTGTTTCAGGCGTTCTGGACGGCTCGGGCTGCGAGGGTGTCGAGGTTGTAGGCGAGGATCCCCCAGCCGACCCACACTCGCGCGCCGTCGTGGCGTCGGAGTCGTGATCGGCGCAGCCCGTAGCTGCGTTTGAGGTGGCTGATGCGGCCCTCGGCGCCGACGCGGTAACCGGCCAGTCGTTTCTTGGGAGGAGGTGACTCGGGCTGTTGGCGCCCGGCGACGAAGGCGGCCGTCTCGGGCAGCAGGCGGTTGGCCTGACCGGGGTCGAAGCCGCCATCGAAGGCGGCCTCGCGTAGACGAACACCGAGCCGGTCGAGCTCTCTGACGGTCGTGGGGAGCAGCTCGGGCTCGTTGGGCGAGCCGACTCTCGAGACTGCGGGCAGGAGCAGGCCGCGCGCGCCGCGGCGCGTGTTCTCGGTGATCTCCGCGAGCTGGAAGACGTAGCCGAACTCGTAGCGTTTGCCGAGCTTGCCCTTGCCGATCGGTCGCGCGTCGGGATCGGCGAGTGAGACAAGCCGGTCGGTGATCTTCTCGCCAGCCAAACGCTGGGCGATCTGACGTTGAACCTTTTCGGCCCGGTCAGCAAGCTGCTCCAGGCGAACCGCGCCAGCAAGCTTGCGCTGGGCGCCGCACCCGCGCGCCCGAGCGCGCGCCTAAGCGGCCAGACGCCGGGCTTGCGCATGACGCGACGCCCAACGAAACGACGCAGATGCAGCGAGTCCGAAACCTCACGAACCAGCGTCTCATAGCCCCAGCCGGTGCGCTGCTTGACAACCATCAACCGCACGAACATCGCCATCGCGATCGTCGGCCGACCCCGCTCACGCGCCGATGCCTCCCAGCCCGCCGCGATCGGCGCCAACAACCCCGAACCGCTCAACAGCGCATCGAGCCGCGCGAGATCCCCAGGCAACTCGCGCACCGCGATCAGCAACGCCTCATCGAACAACGACTCGACCTGCCCACCAGCCAAAACCAGCATCAGCCGACCTCCCAGAAATCACCCAACTCGCAGGCAGAATTCCGGTCGCTACCCCGGACAGAGCCGCCAACTATTTCCGGGGCAAATAGCTA
>Ga0134125_10010095_pt1 | contig 10615 bp, 6 predicted proteins | sample KB31751_FD_96464 | JGI IMG/M metagenome (GOLD analysis project Ga0134125, IMG submission 96464) | Terrestrial soil microbial communities with excess Nitrogen fertilizer from Kellogg Biological Station, Michigan, USA - KB3-175-1 | ecosystem: Environmental > Terrestrial > Soil > Unclassified ...
CGTCGGTCAGGCCGTTGCCCGTGCTGAAGCCGCGAATGCGGAACAACGGCGGGCCGCCAAAGCCATCCACGTAATCCACGCCCGCCACATGGCGCACCACGTCGGCCACTTCGAAGGCCTGGCGGGAATCCATCAGGTCCCGGGTGACGATGCTCACCGACTGCGGCAGGTCGGCCAGCTGCGCATCGGTGCGGGTGGCGCCGCGGGTGGTCTTGCCCATGAATCCCACGTCGTACAGCACCAGTCCGGAAACCTGCACGGCATCCAGTACCGACACGATCGGCACGCTGGGCTTGGTGCCGCTGAGCGGGCTCCGGTAGGAAATCGCCGGAGTGAAATCGCGCTTGCGCACGACCACCGTGCGCTTGCCGATCACCTCGTAGTCCAGGCCGGTGCCCTTGAGCAGATGGGCGAGCGCCGCTTCCACCTTCAGGCTGCCGGAGGTGGCCGTGCTGCGCTGCCCGGAAATCACTTCGCTGGAGGTGAGGATCTGCACGTCGGCCTGGCGGCCCAGCGCCATCAGCGCGCTGGACAGCGGTTGCGGCGGAATCGAGAAGCTGGTCTTGCCGCCTATCAGCGAAGGGCCCGGCACCGCGTCGGCACGATCCGGGCAGCCCGCGGCAACGCCCCACGCCAGGCATGCGACGAGCGCATGCCGCAGCCATCCTGCCGGCTGCCGCGACGTCATCGGCAACACCCCGGCGGCGCATCCGGCAAGGCAACGGTGCTCCGGCAGCGCAGGGTCGGCGTGCGCCCGTCGCCGCGGCGCCGTTTACGTGCTGCCATCTTGCCTGCCCTGCATGCGAAGCGTGGTCCGGTTAGGGTTGCACGGCGCTCGAAAGCACCACGTGGTCGGCGAACGTGCTTACCTGCACGGGGAAAACATGCGGCAAGGCGCCAACCCAGCTGTCGATGGTAGTGGTGTTGACGGTGCCGGTGAACATCAGCTCGCCCAGTCGCGGGTCGGCCAGCTGTATCGGCTGGTGGCTGTAGCGGTTGACGTTGGCCAGCACGGCCGCCAGCGGCTCGTTGACGAACTCCAGCCGATGCTGGCGCCACGCCGCCGCATGCTCGACCGCCACTTCGGAAACGCTGATCGCGCCGGTGGCCGGGTCGTACTCGGCACGCTGCCCGGCCACCAGATCCAGCCGACCGGATGAGGTGCCGGCGCCGGGTGATGCGCCATCGGACGGCGACAGACGCACGCGGCCCTCGGTCACCGCCACGCTGACACGTTGCCCGGTGCGCCGCACGTTGAACGCGGTGCCCAGATCCTCGATGTGCAGCGGGCCGGCCGTGATCACGAAGGGGCGGTCGCTGTCGTGGGTGACGGTGAAAAACGCTTCGCCCGAACGAAGGTCGACAGCGCGCCGATCGGCGGCGTAGCGGGTCGTCAACGTCGATGCCGCGCCGAGCTGGATGGCCGTGCCATCGGCCAACTGGATATCGCGATCTTCGCCCACGGCGCTGGCGTACTGCTGTGACGGCGCGGCCATGTCGAGCCCGCCGCGCAGCAGCCACCAGCCACCCAGCGCCAGGCCGATCACGGCGGCTGCGGCGGCGGCCATCAGCGGGCGGCGATGGCGTGCGGCGCGGGGTGGCGCGAACTCCTCGATCAACTGCTGGCGCTGCTCACTTGGCGCGTGCGCGACCGCCTCGCCCAACACGTTGAGCTGGGCGAAGGCCTGCGCGTTGCCGGGGTCGGCGGCCATCCACGCGCTCCAGCGTTCGAGCAGGTCCGCGGACGGCTCGGGATCACGCAACTGGGTCCACCAGATCGCGGCTGCGTGCATGGGGTCTTCCCCGAATCCAGTCGTGTTGGCCATTACGGCGCCTCCGGTGCAAAACAGCGTTCTCGACAGTGCGCCATGGCATGGCTGACGTGGTAGCGGACCATCCGTTCGCTGAGTTTCATGTCGGCCGCGATCGCGGCAAACGAGCGGCCTTCCACCACGTGCATCACGAACGCCCGGCTGGCCTTGGCGGGCAGCTCGCGCAGCGCGGCCTGCACCTTCTTCCACTGCTGGCTGGCCCATAGATGCTGCTCGGGCCACGGCGTGGCGTGCACGTTGTCGTCTATCGGATCGGGCGGCACGTTGGCGCGCACCACGCGTTTGCGCAGGTAGTCCATCGACTGGTTGATCGCCATGCGGAACAGGAACGCGCGTGGGGATTCCACGTGCGTGAGGTCATTCATCGTCAGCAACTTCACATAGACTTCCTGGGCGATCTCCTGCGCGTCGGTGCGCGAACTGAGACGGCATTGCAGCAACGCCACCAGGGCGTCGTGATGCTCGCGATACAGCGCAGCCACCTGCCCGGCATGGGCGGAAGGGCCGCCTTCGCGCGGGGCCTCGGGGCGGGGATGTTCCATGCGGTACGGACCGTCCATCAGCAGGGTTTCATGGCGCTCGGCTCGGGTTTTCGGTGTCTTCCTGTCGAAGACGTGCGAGCCGGGGGAATTTGAAATGGCGGGTTTCGGGGGCCGGTGGTGATCGCCGGGCCGATCGCCGTGGATTGTAGGCCGTGCGGCCTCGTCCAAGCCGCGTTCCACCTACACTGTGCCGGCCAGCAGGCACACAGGGAGAAATGCATGCGTCGTCGATCGCCAGGGTTGCCCGGCCTCGGGCTGTTGGGTTTGCTGTGGTTGCTGATGGCCGTGCCGTCGCTGGCGCAGGAGGTGCCGCCACCGCTGCGCGACTGGCAGGGCTGGGTGCTGCACGACGTGCCGCAGCACGGCTGCCCGTTTCTCGCCAGCGAGATGCCGAACGATGGCAGTTACCAATGCGCGTGGCCGGGCCGCCTGACCGTGGATGCGGACAAGGTCGGCGGCCGCTTCAGCATGGACGTGCACGTGGACACGCCGAGCTGGGTGGCCTTGCCGGGCGACGCCAGGAGCTGGCCGCAACAGGTCAGCGTCAACAAGCAGGCGGCCATGGTGCTGCAGCGCGACGGCGCGCCGATGCTGTGGCTGGTGCCGGGCGACTATCAGTTGAGCGGCACGCTGCCGTGGGCGGCGCGTCCCGCGCGCCTGCGCGTGCCGGCCACGATCGGGCTGGTGACGTTGCGCGTCGATGGCGCAGCGGTGGCGCGTACCGAACGCAATGGCGTTCAGCTCACACTCGGTGAGGCGGCCGCGGCACAGCGTGCGGCCGACGCGCTGTCGCTGCGCGTCTATCGCCGCCTCGGCGATGGCCTGCCGGCCACGTTGCAGACCCAGCTGCAGCTCACCGTCAGCGGCAGCGCGCGCGAACAACTGCTGGGGCCGGTGCTCCCGGCCGGCTTCGTCGCCACCGCCTTGTCGGGCGATCTGCCGGCCCGGCTGGAAAGCGATGGCCAGCTGCGCGTGCAGCTGCGTCCGGGCCAATGGACCGTGTCGCTGGACGCGCGCAGCGTGGCGCCGCTGCACAGGGTGACGCTGAAGCTGCCCGCGGCGCCGTGGCCGCGCCAGGAAATCTGGAGCTATGCCGACGACACCGACCTGCGCAGCACGCGCGTCGAAGGCCAGGCCACCGATGCCGCCCAGGCCGGCGTGCCGGGCCAGTGGAGCGAGCTGCCGGCTTTCGTGCTTGACGGCCATGCGGGCCTGGCGATCGAGCAGGGCAGCCGTGGCGATGAAGGCGGGCAGGGCGACCAGCTGCATCTGCAGCGGCAGATGTGGCTCGATTTCGATGGCCGCGGCCTCAGCGTCGCCGACACGCTGACGGGCGAACTGCGCCATCACCAGCGGCTGGACGTGGCGGCGCCGTGGCAATTGCAGCGCGCCAGCCAGGCGGGCGATCCGTTGCTGGTCACGCAACGCGAACACGGCGCCGCCGGCGTCGAGTTGCGCGATCGCACGCTCGATCTCTCCGCGGGCTTGCGCCTGGCCGCGCACGCAGGTGCGATCCCCAGTGGCGGCTGGCAGGTGCCGCTGGAAAGCATCGACGCCACCTTGCACCTGCCGGCCGGCTATCGCCTGTTGGGCGCGGTCGGCGTGGATCGCTCGCCCGATTCGTGGGTGGCCCAGTGGAGCCTGCTGGACCTGTTCGTGCTGGCGCTGATCGCGCTGCTGGCCGGGCGGTTGCTGGGTTGGCCATGGGCGCTGCTCGCGGCGGGCTACCTGGTGCTGGCACAGCACGAGAACGGCGCGCCGTTGTGGGGTATCGCCATCGTGCTGGCGCTGGCCCTGCTGTTGCGTGCGCTGCCCGAAGGACGCCTGCGTGCGACGGCGCGTATCGGCGCCATGGTCGTGTTTGCGCTCACCGTGCTGTCGACCCTGCCGTTCGCCGCCGGCCAGTTGCAGTACGCGTTGCATCCGCAGCTTGAGGGTGGAAATCAGCGGCTCGCCGGGTCCTCGCATAAGGAAGAGGAGCGTGCCGTGCGCGTGGATTCCGCCACCCCGCCGCCGAAGGTCATTCGACAGGTTGCTCCTCCACCCGCTGTGGAGGAGCGATCCGCGTTTGCATCACAGCCCAGGGCTGCTTCTCTCCCTGCCGCTGGCGTTAGCGCTCCCGTTACCACGGTGACATGGGACAAGTCGGCCGATCGCATCGACCCGCGCAGCGTGATCCAGGCGGGCGCCGGCATGCCGCGCTGGGATCAGGGCAACAACTACCGGCTCGGCTGGTCCGGGCCGGTGACGACGGAGCAGAGCAGCCGGCTGGTGATTGCGCCGGCGTGGCTGGTGCGCATGCTTCGCGTGGCGATGGTGCTGTTGCTGGCGGCGCTGCTGGGGCGGCTGGTGACGGTGTTGGGCCTGCCGTGGCGTGGTCGCTGGCCGCAGTGGCGCGGCCGCGGCGTGGCGGGTGCCGCGCTGCTGGCGCTCGCCCTGTTGCCGCACGGCGTGCGGGCGCAGGAGATGCCGAGCCAGCAATTGCTGGATCAGTTGCGCACGCGTCTTACCGAGGCGCCGAAGTGCGCACCGAACTGCGCCGAGCTGGCGCAGGCGCAGTTGCGCGCCACTGGCGATGCGCTGGACGTCGAACTGGAAGCGCACATCGGCGCCGCGGTGGCGCTGCCGTTGCCGCAGGCCGATGACGCCCTGCAACTGCTCGCGGTGGCGGTGGACGGCCACGCGGATGCACCGCTCACCCGCGACGGCGGGCAGGTGCTGGTGCGCCTGGATCGCGGCGTGCACCGCGTCAGCCTGCACTACCGCATCGCCGACACGGACAGCGCCAGCCTGCGTTTCGCACCGCGGCCGCAGCGCGTCACGTTCAGTGGCGAGGGCTGGTCGCTGGATGGCGTCGACGGCGGCCGCGCGCTGGGCGACAGCATCGCGCTGCATCGCGTGCGCACGACCGACGACGGCAAGAACCTGCCGCCCAGCCAGAGTTTCCCGCCGTATGTGCGGCTGACCCGCACCCTGGTGCTGGGCCTGGACTGGACCGTGCAGAACGTGGCCGAGCGCATCGCGCCGCAGCAAGGCGGCTTCAGTGCCACGCTGCCGCTGCTGCCCGGCGAACATCCGCAGGGTGACGATGTGCGGGTCAGGGATGGTCGGATCAGCATCACCTTCAACGCCAACAGCGACACGGTCAGCTGGACCAGCCGTCTCGATCAGACCGCCGCGCTGACGCTGAAGGCGCCGGCGCTGGGCGAGCGGGCGGAAGTGTGGGTGATTCACGCGGCGCCGATGTGGCATGTCGATGCGAAGGGCGTGCCGACCAGCGCCAGCGACGATGGCCTGCTGTACCAGCCCTTGCCGGGCGAAACCCTGCAGCTCGCCTTCAACCAGCCGGTGGCCGTCAAGGGCGACAGCCTCGCCTTCGACGGCGTCGAGCTTGCCAGCACGGCCGGCGAACGGGCGATGGAAACATTATTGGACCTGCGTGCGCGCAGCACGCGCGGTGGCGAGCACGCCATCGACCTGCCGGCGGGGGCCGAGCTGCTGGAAGCGCATCGGGACGCGCAGCCGATCAATCTCGCCGTGCGTGACGGCAAGCTCAGCCTGCCGCTGCTGCCCGGCGAGCACAGCTACCGTTTGCGGCTGCGCGAACCGCACGGCGTCGCCACCCGCGGGCGCACGCCGGTCGTCGCCCTGCACGCGCCGGTGGCCAACCTCGACCTGACCCTGCAACTGCCGCAGGATCGCTGGGTGCTGTGGGCGTGGGGCCCGACGGCGGGGCCGGCGGTGCTGTACTGGTCGCAGCTGATCGTGCTGTTGCTGGCGGCCTGGTTGCTGGCGCGGTTCGCACCCACGCCGCTGCGCTTTCATCACTGGCTGCTGCTCGGGCTGGGTTTCTCCGCGTTCGCCTGGAGCGCCTATGCGCTGGTGGTGCTGTGGCTGATCCTGCTGGGCCTGCGTGCGCGTGCGTCGACGGAGCGGTTCAACGTGACCACGTTCAACCTGCTGCAGGCCGGTCTTGCCGGGCTCACGGTGCTGTCGCTGATCGTGCTGATCGGGGCGGTGCCGACGGGTCTGCTGGGCCTGCCGGACATGCATGTGGCGGGGCAGGGCTCCAGCGCGTGGAACCTGCACTGGTTCGCCGACCAGAGTGCGAACGCGCTGCCCGGCGCCGGTGTGCTCAGCGTCTCGCTGTGGGTCTACAAGATCGCCATGCTGGCGTGGGCGCTGTGGCTGGCGAACGCGCTGATCGGCTGGCTGCGCTGGGGCTTCGAGGCCTGGACGCACGGCGGCTATTGGCGCAGGAAAACGCCGAAAGCCGTCGCGGCACCGCCGCCGCTGCCACCCGCCGCGGGGTCGCCGCCCGATGCCTGACGTGCGCCACCTGCTGGCCGATGCCGCGCGGCAACTCGGTGACCGCGCCGAGGCCGAGTTGCTGCTGCTGCACGCCATGCAGCAGTCGCGCAGCTGGCTGTTTACGCATGCGGACGACGTACTCGGTATGGACGTCCAGACGGCTTATGCGGAACTGCTGGAGCGTCGCGCGCGCGGCGAGCCAGTGGCCTACATCACCGGCTCGCGCGGCTTCTGGTCACTTGACCTGGAGGTGACGCCGGCCACGCTGATTCCGCGCCCGGAGACGGAGCTGCTGGTGGAGCTGGCGCTGGAACATTTGCCGCGCGATTCTGCTTGCGCGGTGGCGGATCTGGGCACCGGCAGTGGCGCGGTGGCATTGGCGTTGGCCAGCGAGTTGCCGCTTTGCCGCGTGACCGCCACCGATGCCAGCGCGGCGGCGCTTGAGGTCGCGCGGCGCAACGCGGCGCGGCTGGGGATCGACAACGTGGCCTTCGTGCAAGGCGACTGGATGGCGCCACTGGGTGATGCGCGATTCCAACTCATCGCTTCCAACCCGCCATATATCGAGGCCGACGACGCTCATCTGGCGCGCGGTGATCTGCGCTTCGAGCCTGCCACGGCGCTGGCGTCGGGGCGCGATGGACTGGACGATATCCGCCGCATCGTGGCCAGCGCGCGCGAACACCTGGCGCCCGGTGGCTGGCTGTTGTTCGAACACGGTTGGAATCAGGGTGATGCGGCGAGGGCGTTGCTGCATCAGGCTGGCTATGACGATGTGTTCACCGCGCAGGATCTGGAGCAGCGCGACCGTGTTTCAGGGGCACGCAACCCGGCGTAGGAGCACACCGTGTCCAAGGGACTTTCTTCGGTCGTGCGCGATGCTTTTGATGTTTGTAGGAGCGACTTCAGTCGCGACGCTTTTGGTTTCATGCGGCTTTAGGGCAAGAGCTTTCGTCTGCCTACGGCAGCCGAGTTACTTTCTCTTTGCGTGGCCACGCACGCGCAGAAGCGCGTGCGAACAGCGAAGCTGGCACGAAGGGCGGAGGGCAGGATGCCCGGAGTAAAGAGAAAGATAACCAAAGAGAAAGGCCACCCCACTTGGCGCTTGCCGGGCATCGGGCAACCGCTCCTGCGTTGCCTCAACTCGGGCATCCATGCCCTCGCCATGGGCGGCAAGTCCGTGAGCCGGGGCCGGGCTTTTCGACAGGGCATCCTGCCCTGGCGAAAAGGAGCCGACATCCCTGTCGGCTCCCGCTGCGCGGCCTTTCGACCCCGCCTCACCGCCGCACAGGGGCCCCGGGTAGAGCCGCGGGCCATCCTGGCCCGCACTTCTGGAGAGAGCCGGAGCAAAGCCAAAGCACTGTGCGCAGCCCGTCATGCTTCTTCACAAGGACAAGAGTTGGGGAGCCAGTTGCTGAGCGACCGTTTGCGGGCCATGGCGGTCGGTGCCGGGATCGGTTATGACGGCAGCGGCGACAGGGGGCACTGCGGTAGATTGTCGGGAAGGACAAGCGCTCATGACGAACTATGCTTTTAGGAGGAAGCATGTTTCGACGAATTGAATCCATTTCTCAATCGGCAGTTTGGGACGGCTATGACGGACGAACGAGCCCAGCGCCTGACTTCGCTCGATACAACCTGATCTATGGCTGGAACGCTTCCGGCAAGACAACCCTTTCCCGTGTCTTCGGGCTATTGAACAAGAGCTCCACAAATCGGCTGCCGACCGGCGCATTTGTACGAGTCAGCGTTGGGCAGGATGTACTGGATAGCCGGAAAGAGCAGGATCGAGGGAGGATTCCCGTCTGCATCTTCAACCGGGACTTCATCGACGCAAACCTGCAGCAGGATGACTACACGCGAGCGCCTGCCTTGTTCATCGTGGGTGAAGACAACATTCGGCTGAGTAACCGCATTGCGTCGTTGACCCGACGGCGGGAACGTGTGTTGGCGATGTACCGCTCGGTCCAAAAGAAGCAGAGCGAGACGAATGCCGCCAAGGAGAAAGCGGCCACTGACCTAGCCAGAGAGTGCGGAACGATGCTGGGTGTCCGCGACTTTAGGGCACCAAACCTGAAAGCAATCCAGCAAAGCCTGACCGCGCCGGGTGACCATCTTCTCGACGCCGCCACCTTGCAAGTATTGGTTAACCAAGCGCGCGACCAGAGTGACTTCGCTCCCATTCGCAACCTGCCTGTGGTGCTCCCTCCGCTCCCGCCTGGGGTAGATGACGTTGCTGGGTTGTTGCGGGAGACACCCAGGCAGAACACGATCAAGCGCTTGGCTGACGACCCCGCGCTAAGCGATTGGGTGCGTACCGGCCTGCGCTTTCATGAGCACAGCACCACCTGTGCCTTCTGCGGAAACGATGCGGCGCAAGCGCTGGAAGCCTACGCTGACCATTTCTCGGACGAATATCGCCGGCAGCACGCTGCTATCACGGCGGCAATCGGACAGCTGGAACAGCCTAGGCAGGCGCACACGTTTCCTCATGAAAAGGAGTGGGTTCCCGATGTTCGGGCCAAGGTCCAGGAAATATTGAACCGGCTATCGGGTTGGGAAGCTCGGGAAGGCGAGATTCGTGCGGCCTGGGCCGGCCTGCTGAGGGAGAAGCTTGCCAATATGGAGACGGCATTCACCGTGGAGGCGGTTGAAGATCGAGCTCCCGAGTTGACGTTCATGCTCGCGGAGCTTCATCAGGCAAAGGACGACCATAACCGCGCATGTGACGAACTTGCTTCCAGGCGTCGGAACGCCGCCGAGAAAGTGAAGGAGCACTTCGCAGCCCGGTTTGTGCTGGACCTTGGAGCGGCGGAAGCGATCGCTTTCTTGAGCCAAGCTGAAGCGGATCTGGGGCGAATCAAGACCGTCGGGCAAAAGATCGCAGCGCAAGCGGCGACGGCCAACACCGAGCTACAGCGTAGTTCGGTGGCCACAACGCAAATCAATGGGCTACTGAAGCGGTTGCTTGGACCGAGCATCTCCGTCGAGCAGGCTCAGGACAATCGGATCCAGTTCATCCGCGAAGGTCAGCCGGCCACCAATATGAGTGACGGTGAGAGGACGGCGATCTCGCTGGCGTACTTCTTGGTTAGCTTGGGACAGAACGGTCAGCGACTTGAGGATCTGGTCGTCTTCGTGGATGACCCGATCTGCAGCCTGGACGCCAACCACATCTATGACGTGGCCTACCTGCTCATCACGAGCCTAAAGACGTGTCGGCAGCTCTTCATTTCGACGCACAACTCGGAGTTCTTCAACACGATCAAACAGGACTGGGCTCGCGGAGGTAAGTTCAAGCGGCAGCATGTGGCATATCTCGTCTACCGGCATGGGGGAGGTCCCAGTCAGCTTCTAGTGCTGCCGGATCACCTGGCGAAGTTCCGTTCCGACTATCACCACGTCTTCTACTGCCTACGCCAGTTCCAAGCGAGCACTAGCCCGGAGGTTGATGCCTACCTGAGTTGTCCGAACTTGCTCAGACGATTCTTGGAGATGTATCTCGGCTTCCGGCGGCCCACACCCGAGGGCTATCAGACCAAGCTTGATGTGTTGTTCGACGACGAAGTGGAGCGAGGCGCGGTCGCAAGGTACGTGGACGAGGGGTCGCACAGTGCATCAACGCTCCGCCTGCTGGAGTTCTCCGACTTCCCCGCAATGTCGCGAGGAATGGTGGAGCGCGTTATGCAGGCATTGGAGCGCGTGGACCCTGATCACTATTCCGTGTTGGTGGCGGAAACCACCTAGGGATCTAGGTCCGCCTTTTGGCCGATAGAAGACGTTCCCTTTGCTCGTCGCGTCCTGCTTTCGCAACCGCGCAGCGGTTGCGCACCGAGTGCGGGCCAGGATGGCCCGCTGCTCTACCCGGGGCCCCTGTGCGGCGGTGAGTCGGGGTCGACAGGCCGCGCAGCGGGGCATCGGCATGGCGAG
>Ga0134125_10010097_pt1 | contig 10612 bp, 13 predicted proteins | sample KB31751_FD_96464 | JGI IMG/M metagenome (GOLD analysis project Ga0134125, IMG submission 96464) | Terrestrial soil microbial communities with excess Nitrogen fertilizer from Kellogg Biological Station, Michigan, USA - KB3-175-1 | ecosystem: Environmental > Terrestrial > Soil > Unclassified ...
ACGGTGCATTTTTTTGGTGGTCCGGCCTACGCAGCGACCCGGGCGTTCCCGGCCTGGAAGGGTGCCAAACTTCTGTGTTCACTCTCCCAATACTCATACTGGTTCATGGCCGTTCGCGCCGATCTCGATGCCAAGCGGGGCGATGTCAACGCTCTCAAAGGGCTGCGGATTTCGTCGTCGATGGCGTTCCCCAACATGGGTCTCAGGTACATGTTGGCCCAATCCGGAATTGATCTCGATCGGGACAATGTTCGGATCGTTCCGAGCCCGTCTACAAACAAAAACGAACTGTGGCGGGGGCACGATGGCGTTGATGCCCTTGAGCAAGACCTTGCAGATGCTTACTGGGGCAACGGCATGCGGGTCGCAATCGGTGAGAGTCTCGGGGTCGCAAAGCTCCATCTTGATCTCCGCCGTGGCGACGGCCCACCGGGAGCGCGTTGGTACAATTTTGCTGCACTGACAACGACCGAGCAGCTGATAAACGAGCAGCCGCAAATTGCTGCCGGCGCGGTTCGAGCGATCGTAAAAACCCAAAAAGCGCTCAAGTCAGATCCTTCTCTCGCAGCCCAGGTGGGGAACCGCCTTTTCCCGCCAAGCGAGGCTTCGCTTATCGCCGAGTTGGTGAGGCGAGATGCACCGTTCTACGACGCAAACATTTCGCCGGAAGCGGTCGACGGTCTGAATAACTTTGCCAAAGCCAACGGACTGATTTCAGAACCGGTCCCGTACGAGCAAATGGTGGCCCCACAATTTCTTCGTAAGTTTTGGAATGGGTAAGTTGTCTGCCGAAACCGCGTTGCCCGTTAGGGGCCTGTCGGACACACGCTCGTCTATCGGCTTTTGGTGGTAAAGCGGACAGGCGCAATAGTGGAATGTCACATATTCCACACGGTTTCTCTGTGATTGCAATATCTGTGCCTCTCGCTGCCGCTCGACCAATTGGGTACTGTTGGACGACGTAGGTTGCCGAGTAACTTGAGGGGCGATGCCATGAGCAATACCGGGAACGAATTTGACCAGGCAGACGATATTCTCACCTGCGACGTCTCCGACGAAGCGCTCGAGATTGCGGCAGGGGATAAAAGGGCAGGGCACTACACACTTTATTTCTGCACGGCGTTAGATTTGTGCCCAGGTCCTTGAGTTCGCGGCTTGAACGTTTTCGACTACCGGCCGGGCAACAGATGAAGCAGCGATGCCGGCTGCCAAATGACGACGTAGATCGCGGCAACCCAAATCGCGACCATCGCGATGATGACCAACCAAATACTGACCCGACCCCACATCTGCCTACTGTACGACGGAACGAGCAAGGGCAATAGCCAGCATCGCCACGACCGCGGCGCGTCGCGCGTGCAGTGGAACGGCTATCAGGCGCTGCTGATCAAAAGCGAAGGCGCGGAACGCGGCAAAACGCCCGCTTCTGACCCAAAGCGGACATCCCTCTTTCAGCGTGTTACCGAGACACAGTACGATGCCTTGTCCTGAATCCCCCGGGGAAGACAATGAGACGGCGCGAGTTCATCACACTAGTCGGTGGCGCGGCAGCGTGGCCGATCACGGTGCATGCTCAGCAGGCAATGAAGATACCCCGGATAGGCGTGTTAATGCCCGGCCGTTCCGACCAGTCCGATGTAAGTCTCACAATTCTCAACGCATTCATTCCAGCCTTGCGTGAGCTTGGTTTCACAGAAGGACAGAACGTCGCCATTGAGCGGAAATTCGCAGAATGGGATGCGGATAAGCTCCGCAGGATGGCGACTGAATTGGTCGAACGTCAGGTTGATGTCATTGTCGCGTCCAGTTCGCCGGCCGCCCGCGCAGCCAAGCAAGCGACCACCACAATCCCCATTGTCGCAATAGCTATGGCCGATCCCGTCGACGATGAACTTGTCGCCAGTCTTGCGCGGCCAGGGGGGAATGTAACTGGCACCACCTTTCTCGGTCCGGAGTTGGTCTCCAAGCGCCTTCAGTTGCTCAGAGTGATTATTCCGGGACTTTCGCGCGTGGCTGTCCTCTGGCACCCCCGTGCATACGGCGAGCGCACGATGGCTGGCATGTTAAAGGAGATCGAAAGCGCGGCCCAAACCTTAGGAACAAAACTTCAACTTGTGCCGGCTGCCGGGCCTGACGATCTCACGGGCGCATTCGCCGCGATAACCAAAGAGCGAGCCGACGGATTGGTCGTATTCCCCAGTCCAATGTTATTTGGCCAGTACGCAAGCATCGCAACCCTCGCGGCAAACAACCGGCTGCCGGCCATGTACGCAGCAAGAGAGGCGGTCGAACTCGGAGGTCTCGTCTCCTACGGGGTAAACCTTCCTGATCTATCCCGAGCGACTGCTGTTTATGCGCAAAAAATCCTCAAAGGGGCCGAACCGGCAGAGTTGCCCGTACAGCAGCCGACTAAATTCGAGCTGGTCATCAATATGAAGACGGCCAGAACACTCGGTCTGACAATTACTCGCGATTTTTTGCTGATTGCCGACGAAGTGATCGAATAACGACCCTTCTTGTCGCGCTCGAAGCTGGAGGAACGGTGGAAATCCGGGCGTTGCCACGGACAGATTGACTTTCAAAGGTCGGCGGCCACGGAAAAAAGCCCTTGGCCGCCGGGGAAAGCGACCAAGGGCCGAGGGGACGGGCAAAAGTTGGGGGACGGATTGCCCGCTTGCGGTAGAACTAGGAACGAGCGTAGGGACAGCCAAGGAGTGGCAACGCGAAATTAAAATCTGTCGCAGGGCTTCAAACAGACCGAAGTGCCACTATATGGCGCGACCCGGCTAGGCCGAGCCCCCTTCAGAGTGCCAGTCTGAGTCTATACGATGTCTTTATCCAGGGGCGGCGATGAGGCGACGCGATTTCCTGTCGGTTTTGAGCGGTGCGGTGGTCGTATGGCCATTCGCCGGACGCGCGCAACAGCTGACGATGCCGGTGATCGGGTTCCTGAACAGCGGGTCGCCGGGTCCGTATCGGCATTTGGTGGCGGGGTTTCAACAGGGCCTGAAAGAATCCGGCTACGTCGAGGGCGAGAACGTTGTGATTGAGTACCGGTGGGCGGAGGGTCAGTATGATCGACTATCAGGGATGGCGGCCGAGCTGATCCGCCGTCGCGTGAATGTAATTGCCGCGATGACGACTCCTGCGGCATTGGCGGCAGAAGCAGCAGCCACGACCATTCCCATTGTCTTCGATACGGCCGGTGATCCCGTCAGGCTCGGCCTCGTCGTCAGCCTGAACCGGCCCGGTCGGAACATCACAGGCATCACCCAGTTGGGTTCCGAGTTGGTAGCGAAACGATTGGGGCTGCTGCGCGATTTGATACCCACAGCCACGATGATCGGGTTGCTTGTAAACCCGACCGACCCACGATCGAAGACCCAAATAAAGGACATGCAAGAGGCGGCGCGCGCGCTCGGGCTGCAAATCCATGTTTTGAATGCCAGTACGGAAGGAGAAATCAACTCAGCGTTTGCAAAATTGGCTGAACTACGGGCAGGCGCGCTCATCGTCGGAACCGGCGAGCTCTTCAATAGCCGGCCCGAACAACTTGTGAGGTTGGCAGCAGGGCAGACACTGCCTACGATTTATCAGGCTCGCGAGTTCGCCGCGGCTGGCGGTCTCATGAGCTATGGAGCGAGCCGGACCGACGCTTATCGGCAAGCCGGCATCTACACCGGCCGGGTTCTCAAGGGCGAGAAGCCCGCCGACTTGCCGGTCGTACAGTCAATCAAGTTCGAACTCGTCCTCAATCTAAAGACAGCGAAGGCACTCGGCCTGACTGTACCGTCGAGCCTGATTTCCATAGTGGACGAGGTGATCGAGTAAATCGCGCGACGTCCACTATTGGCACAAGGCGGACATTCTGGAGACGCAGATCAATGTCCACTTTCGGGAGTAAAGCGGATATCCCCGCGACCCGAAACGGTTTCAACTTGCAGCGGCATCGGTGCTTGTCGCAGGGGCGCGCACCCGGTCGAGTACGAACAGACGGATCGCTGAAGATAGGTTGCCCTTTTGGCGGGTCTTGTCGATCTCTGCGACTGTTTTCGACAACGTTGCTTGCTGGGCAAGCGCGATTTCCTTCAGACCGCTCCAGAACGCATCTTCAAGGCTCACACTGGTCTTGTGTCCGGCAATCACGACGGAGCGTTTGACGATCGAGGATTTCATGACTGTGGCCCCAATAGTTTGTGTGGTTTAGGTAAACCACCGTAAGGCGATTCGAAATTTGCAAGGGGCAAGCAAGTACCTTGTGAAAAAAAGCTAGCGCCAAACCTGGTGCATCAGTACCTGCAATTGGTTTGAAATTACCATTTACGGTTTCTCAGGTGGCGCCGTTGTTCGAATGTATGATTTTAGAATCCGCCGCCGCTTGCTCGCGTGTCGCTAGGCGCGTGAGATTGAAGCAGGCCGACGACTGCCGGCCCATTCGGTCATAGTGCCGCCGCAGCCTGGGCACTCAAACATTCGTCTCTGATAACCGGGATATTCGTCTTCGACCCGAGTAAGTCGCATTGGCGAGTTGCATCTGAGGCACGAGGGATTTTTGGATTCGTCCAGAAGAGGACGCATGGCCAGTCCCTTTTAGTCGCCCAATCGCATTGTGTAGTTCTTTGAGGCGACAAATTGACGAGGAAGATAGCGGATGCGTAAAAATCAAAACGCGGGTCATAACAATACCGCTACAAAAGCATCATGACAGGAACGCGACGAGGCGGACAAATTAATGTGAGTGGCGCACATGTGCGGTCGGCGGATAGGGTCCGAACGGCGGCAGTGAAGAGTGAGTTGGAAACATGGATGCATTCACTCCCGAAACTCTGAAGCTTCTGCAGTCCGTTTTGGATGATGCCTGGATCTCTCTAAGGCCCGCAGAGCGAGCGCGGACAAGCAAGACACAGGTTGCAGTCCGCATTCTAGAAGCGGCCTCCGCAGGAGAGCGGGATCCCGCTCGTTTGCGCATTCAGGCCGTGACCGGAGTCGTTACAACCCCGCTTTAAATTCGAATCGTTCGCGCCGGGCCGCGTGAACTTGGCCTCACGCCAAACACCATCTGCTGAAGTCGGGACACCCGAAACGAGAGGGCCGCTCATTGGGAGCGGCCCTCTCGTTGTGTCGAAACTATCGTGACTTCGGGGTCGTGTCGTCTTTGTCGATGCTTGCGCCCGGCACCGAGGTGTTGTCCGTGTCGGGTGAGGATGGTTTGGCGCCTACAGTCTTTCGCTCATGCTTCCGCGCCTGCGAAGCTTTCATCGCGCTTTTGTCCTGCATCGCCTGGCCGGACGTCTTGCCGGACGAATCTTGAGCAAAAGCAGTCGGCGAAACAGCGATCAAGGCCGTGACTAGAATTCCAAGAATAGCAAGCTTCATTGACATCTCCTTGTTGTGACTTTGCAGATTGGGACGGTGATGATCTGCCCGTCTTTGATAGCCGCGAATATTTTGCGTCGACGACCGGCGCGGCTGCCGCACAAACTGCAAAGCGATTGCGCCTGTTCCGAGATTATGACCCGACAAATGTGGTTAGCAGGAATGCAAAAAAGGCGTTTATGAAAAAGATACGTTGAATGGCGCATTTCAATACCACGATCCGTCACCGAGATTTATATTTACCGCTCGACAACATTGAACGGATGAATGGTGACGTTCGATATCGAAACCCTGACTGTTCTGCGGACTGTTCTGGATGAGGCGTGGGAGTTGCTGAGTCCCGAGCAACAAGCGCAAACGACCAAGTCGCTGGTTGCGACGCGCCTTCTTGAGGCGGCAGCAGCGGGTGAGCGCGATCCCTGCCGCCTGCGCGACGCTGCCCTCAACGGAGTCGCCGCGACCGCGACGACCTGAGCGCTGCGTATATGTGCGCCAATCTCGCGCGTCTCAGGAGTTTCAGCGCGGGTTCAGTCAGCATGGTTGTTACTTGCGGATCCTGCGGGCGTCCCGTTTCACCGCGCTATATTCTCTCACGTCAAGCGGAGCATATTGACCGGCTTCGCAGTGATCGGTGGGGTTTTCTGCCCGCGCGAGCACTGCGCGTCCATCAGTGATAAACACTGCATAGGTGCCGGGTTTGTTATCGACACTCACGCGCATGCAAGTTTGCCACGCCCACCCGTTGGTATATGTTTGCACCATCCTGACCGCGTCGGAAATCTCGATCTGATTGAGTTTTTTATCCGGCAGAAAAAGTCCTGCTTGATCTGCGAAATACGAAGCGCCGGTCATCGGGTTCGGATCGGTTTTTTCAATCAACCCCTTAGCGATAATGGCCCGATAGTTCGGCGCCGGCTCTTGCGGTGGCCCATCTTCTGACAGAGATGTCGACGTACAGCCGCCACCGGAGCCCGAAAGGAAAGCCGCACATACCACGATCAATGATTTGCGTCGCATGAGCGACGCCGTCCATTGTTTTTTTCTTTTGAACCCGGCCATCGCCTGCGCGCGAACTGCTACCGGAATTTTATTTTCTCGGTTTCGGTGTGCTGGCATCGCGGACACTCAAAATGCCGCTCATCGTGCCCCGGCACGATATCTGGCTCAATGTGAGCAAGCCACATTCCTGTTCCGCACTGAGGACATCGAGGGCGGTCGCCAGTCTCAGCCGGGAGCTCTGATGTCTTCCGTTCCACCATGGGGGCAGGTTAGTTGAGAAGCCATCGCGATTTAAGGTCCGGCATGGCCTGCTCACGACGTGTTGACCGGCCCCGATTGTGGATTGAGGGCGGGTATTCGAGCACGTCGCTGTCGTTGCAGGCCTATTGAAAGCCTCCAGGCTGGCTGCCGTTTGCACACTTGAGAATAAGCTGCACCAACGCCGCGGGTAATATTGAACAATGGACCACCCTGCGCATGTTCGCTTTGAATCATGTGCGGGTAAACGGCCCGGCGGAGAAGATTTCCGCCGGGCGAGCGCTCTTCGCGTTTCACTGGTGATGGGCCGACACGCTCTTGACGTATTCTGACAGCAGATCACTCGATGCCAAGCCGCTGACGTCGCCAAGACTAAGGATGCCAATCATCCGCTTGCTCTTGTTGATCACTGGCAACCTCCGAACCTTCAGTTCCTCCATATGCCGCACCGCCTTGGCGAGGTCATCATCATCGCTGCAGCAATGGATGCCTGGAGTCATCACATCGCGTGCTGTCGCGTGGTCAGGATCGAAGCTTTCCTCCGCCAACCCTTTGCATACGATGTCGCGATCCGTCACTATCCCAATCAACTGATCGTTCTCTCCGATTGGAATGGCGCCTACATCATGCTTGCGCATCAATTTCGCGAGTTCGATGACAGGGGTGTCGGGACCAACCCATTCAACGCCCTTGTGCATCGCTTCTTTGACTTTCATGGCTGACCTCCGTTGCTGGAAGATGCAGCCCCCCATTGCCGGAAGTAAATATTGGCACTTATGGAATTCTGCCAATAATCAGTGGCAGAGACGATTGGACTGAGGTCCAATCGTGTTGACCCGCGAATGTCTGCTTTGGGTCAAGCGCGGCGAATGGTTTGGCCAATCACTTCATCCTCGCATCCCATGCTATGCTTTGAGGGCGGGCGCGCCGCTTGCGGGACTCTCATATGGATCTTTCATACACCCAGAACATGGAAGATTATCATCTGTCGCTGGCCTTCGAGGGCCAGTCGGCTGGTACCTATATCGATATTGGAGCCGGCCACCCCATAGCAGACAATGTATCGTTTTTTTTCTATGAGCGCGGATGGCAAGGCCTTGTGGTCGAGCCCCAGCACAATCTCGCCGATCTATATCCGCGCCTGAGACCGCGCGACACCAGCGTCTGTGCTCTGATCGGAACTCGATCCGGCCTGGTCGACTTTCACGTCTTTGATACTTTTCATGGGTTGTCGACAACCGCCAAACTCAATGCAAGCGTGGCGCGATCCTTGGGCGCCACATGTCAGACGATCAAAATGCCGATGATCAGCCTTGCCGAGCTGTGCAAGAAGCACGCGGCCACCGTGATCGACTTCCTGAAGGTTGATGTCGAAGGTGCCGAGGCCGACGTTTTGGTGAGCGGCGATTGGGACAGTTATCGACCCAAGGTCGTAATCGTGGAGGCGATAACGCCAGGGACGGGGGAGCCGTCATGGGAGGGATGGGAGCCATTTCTCCTTGCGCAAGGGTATCGGTTTGCACTGTTCGACACTCTCAATCGTTTTTACGTAGCCGAAGAACAACCTCAAATTGCCGCGCGATTTCCGGCCGAGCGAGCTCCGTGGGATTCCGTTCGGCACATGTATGAAATTGGCCGTGCACCGGAAAATCGAAATCACCCGGATCATGCTTTGGCGCAAATACTCGCCAACGGCTTCTGGGCCATTTTGCCATTTCTTGATCAGCCGCTGCTTGTAGAAATCCTCAAGCGGGGACGTAGACCGTCAAATACGGCTCTGGCCGATTTGTGCTTGTCGTCCCTGGATACGGACGAGTTTCGCGCACAACTTGGCCGCATCGCCTGCGGATATGACGGGGGGCAACTCTATTCAGAGAATTCTCCTCATGATCTAAAGGAGTGAGACGGGGTTACGGAAGGCCCAAAAGTTGAGCGTGGTGGCGCGCTAGCGATGCAGGCACGAATAGATCTTTACGAGGTTACGAGTTGTGTCTGGAATTGAGCGTACGGCGCGGTAGTTCGCTGCCGCCATTTCACAGGACAACCAGAAATAATTCGCTGTTGGATCGACGACGAGTCGGTTCGGCACGAAATTTGCGGTGATCACGGACAAATATGGCGTGGTCGACTTCCAGGACAATTGGTTCAAATCAGGACCGATCCGCTCCGACGAGACGAATCGCGGGTCACCTAGTGCCGGATCGGATGCGCTGCCTGTTGCGAGCGCAGCGAGCGTGGTCTTGTAGCGCTCCCAGGCTCCGACGAATTTTGCCGTCTCGACAACGTAGACGAGCGTCACCAGCAGGAATGCACCGATGGTTGCCTGAACGACGCCGCCGCTCGCCAATTTTGTCAGAAATCGTTCCAGGCCTGGAGTCGGCAGGGTCAATCCATCGGCGCGCATCGCGTAAAGTCCCGCAGCTATCCCGAGCAGTGGCGTGACGAGCACAAGCGCCGTGCGAAGATAATACCTGTTGCTGGCGTGGAGCGAATGATCGAACCACAGCCAATAAACGGTGAGGGCCATGACAGCGGTCGCGGTAGCGTAGAGATAGGCCTTGCTCGGCGCGAGCCGCAACAGCCCCAAGTAGATAAGGAGATAACTGACAAGCGTCGTGACCAGTAACAAGACAAGACTAACCTGAAAGACGGTAAGATCGAAAAAGTGCAGCGCGGCCCTCAATAGTGCATCGGCAAAATAGTCGTCAGGCGGGAATATGACCTTCAAAATCATCCAGATGGTTAGCGCGGCAAGCAAAGCTCCACCTGCACGCAAGAAAGACGCGTCGCTCAGGCCGCGCAATGCGAGCGTCAGTACTATCGCGACCGCGAGAATCAGTGCTCCCTCATGCGAGAGAGCGAGCACGATCATCATGATAAGCACTAAAGCCGTCCCGCCGGTGCTGCGGCGCGCATATTGGCAAACGGCGAGTGTCGGCCAGAACAGTGCGTGCGCCAGCCACATCTCGGTCGGAAAGCCGAAAACCATCGGGCAGAGCAGGGCGGTCGAACCACAGGCATAGGTGAATATGATTCGGCCACGGGAGCGGTCGGCGGCAAAAGTGCAGATCAGCGCAAGAATGGGTGCGATATAGAATAAAAATCCATAGAGCCTGATGCCGTTGCGCGGGTCGCCGGTCAGTCCGACATAGAGCTCGGCTGGCCAGAGCGTGAAGAAAAAGACCGATACGCGTGGGGAAATATTGTGCCAGTGAAATGCCCAGACATCCTGAACGGCAACGGCGTAGGAAAATATCGCGCCGTCGGCATAAAGTTGCAACTCGTGGTGAAGCGCGACCACAACGAATGCGATCGACCAGCAGAGACCGGCTCCGATGACCAAAATGCGTAAAATGTCGATGTTAGACCGCGGGGCGGGCCAGGACATGGCGCCACGTTTCCTCTAGCCGTGCACAAGGCGCTGGCGATCTAAAAGCTGTTTGAAAACGCTGCCGGCTGTTTCGACGACCTGGTCGAGCAGGCGTTGTCCGAATTCCGCTGACGCTGCTTGCGCGTCGCCGATGACGCCCAGATCGGCGATCTGCTTCTCGTCTGTAGTCCATGGCCACGTCACCGCTTGATCGAGGATCGTAGCGCGCACCTGGCCGCCGTCGGGTGAGTTTTTCAATTGCGCCATCTGCTCCCGGCGCACCAAGTGGGGCACGATCGCGAGCATCATTGACGTCTCGTTCTTTCCACCGTGGATTTCCGGAATTTCCGCATTCGTGGCGAGATCCCCCCAGGCAGCCGGATGGAGCACGCAGACATTAAGGCCAAAATCAGCGCGCAATTCCTGCGACAGTGCATCCAGAATTCCACGGTTGCCGCCGTGACCATTGATGATAGCGAGATTGCGTGCCGGCAGACTGCGGACGATTTCGCGCCCCAGATCACGTATCAACATCGTCATGCTCTGGACTGATAGTGACATCGTGCCGGGCGCCCATTCATGCTCGCGTGCAAAACTGACCGTCAGTGA
>Ga0134125_10010098_pt1 | contig 10611 bp, 4 predicted proteins | sample KB31751_FD_96464 | JGI IMG/M metagenome (GOLD analysis project Ga0134125, IMG submission 96464) | Terrestrial soil microbial communities with excess Nitrogen fertilizer from Kellogg Biological Station, Michigan, USA - KB3-175-1 | ecosystem: Environmental > Terrestrial > Soil > Unclassified ...
CATGATCGCCGCGAGCATGCCGAGGGCATACTCCGTATAGATCCCGACCGAGGAAAATACGGTATTGCGTAAGGTCAGCGTGCGATTGCTCATGAGGTGTGCATCAACACTTCAACAATGACGAACAACGCGAAGATGCTGCCCAAGGCGATCGGTATCCAGCGCCACCAGCCTTCGGCCAGGCTGAAGGAAGGCAGCGCCGGGTAGCGTTTGCGCACGCCGACGTAGTAACCCACCAACACCGCGATCAACAGGTACATCACCACCGTGTAGCTGCGGCTCAGAAAGAACGCAGCCGAAAACAGGCCCAATTGCGACAGCAACAAAGTCAGGGCCAGTGCGCGTTCGTCCGCCCATTCACCGACGACGCCCTCGGCAGCGGGCTGGGGCGGGCTTCGCAATATCCTGAGCATCATCCAGAAGCCGTAGCCCACGAAGGCAAGCCAGGTAATGAAACCGAAGAAGCCGGTTTCGGCCAGTACCAGCACAAACGAATTGTGCGCGGTCAGGTAGTTGTATTCGGTGAAGTTGCCCGCGCCCACCCCGAACAGCGGATGCGAAAGGAACATGTGCAAGCCTTCGTACCATGCGTCAACGCGACCGGCAGCCGACGATTCGTCAGCATCCAGCTCCTGCATGCGCGACGACAAAAGTTGCATGACGACCAAGCCGACGCTGCCAAGTATTCCGGCGGTCACGATGCCGCGCTTGTACCAGACATAGGCGCCACCGATCGCCAGCACCGCAAGAAAGGCACCGCGCGAGTTGGTGAGGTAGACCCCGTAGAGCAACAGCCCTGCTGCGGCCAGCCAGAAGACCCGACGCAGAAAGCCGCCCCGGCCGCTGAGGAAACACGCCATCGGCAGTACGGCGACAAACAGCAATCCCAGATCGTTCGGGTCATTGAAAATGCCCACGTACTGGATGCGGCCATCCTCGGCCATGCCCACGCCGGTCCAGCCGATGCCGTTCAGCGACTGATCCACGCCATGCATGGCCAGCACGCACGAACACAAGACGAATACCGCGAACGTCAAGGCAATGCGGCGCGGGCTGCTGGCCGTCACCGTGGCCAGCACGAAGAACGCGATCATGGTGGGGCCGAATACGGCCAGCACCTCCAGCGCACCGCCAGCCCAACCCGCGGCCACCTGCGACATCATCAATGCCAGCAGGAAAATGGGCAGGATCACGAACTGGGGCGCGGCGAACGTCTTCGCCGACGACAGCAGCCAGCTGAAAAACGCCAACAAAAGCACTACCGAAAGTATGGGCAGGCCGGTGAGCCCCGGCACGTAGTCCTGCGGTCGAACGATGGTCAACGCGAGGTAAAGAAGAATGAAAATGAACATGCAACAGCGGGCCTGATCAGGTGATGCGGCTGATGGTGGGGTAACTCATCAGCTCCGGTAGCGTCAGCATGGATGCGAACCAGCCCGTACTCATCTCACGCTCGACCGGCAAGCGGTACAGGGCGTAGCGGTTCGCCGAAGGCATGGGGTTGGTGCCGCAGATGTAGCTGCAAGCGGCGCGATAACCGGCTGCAATGGTGGCCTGCATGACGCGTTCGTCGAACGCCGCGTCGCCGCCCACCGGGTAGGAAATAAGGGTTGCCCGACTGCCGAGCTCACGCTCCAGCGTCGCCTTCGAGTTCCGCAGTTCGGCTTCGAGCTCGCTCTGCGGCAGTTTCGCCAGCATGCGGTGATTCACACCGTGCGAGCCGATTTCGAAACCCGCTGCATGCATTTCACGCAACTGCTCCCAATGCATCGGTTGGCAGGCGGAATGTGCGCCATCCAGGGGCATGTCCAGGTCGACCGCGAGCTGGGTCAGCAGCGCAGACTGCGTCGCGGCCTGGAGTGCCTTCAATCGGTTCAGTACTTCGCCGGCAAGACGGCGACGGCCGATGCGGCCATCCGGCAAGGGCAAGTCCAGCTCGAGTCCGGGGACGCGCAGGCGGCTGGCCGTTGTGCACAAGACCATGTGCACCAACCAGTCGTAATCGTAGGGTCGACCGCTATCGATGTGTCCGGTCGACACGAAGAACGTGGCGGGCACCCCGAGCTCGCGCAATATCGGGTACGCAACATGGTAGTTGTCGTCGTAACCGTCATCGAAAGTAACTACCACGGCGCCGGCAGGAAGGCCCTGCCCCGCCTCCATTGCGGTCACCACGTCTCCGAGGCGCATGGGAACGAAGCGCTGCTTCAGCAGCAGCATCTGTTCACGGAACTGTTCGGCCGAGGCGCTGACGAGATCGAGGTCGAAATCGAAGGTGCTGGCATCGGCCACTGTCACTACCCGGTGGTAGGCCAGGATGCGCAGATCGCGGTACTTCCAGGCGCGCATCCGTTGCAGCAGATGCAGCAGGCCACTGTTGTGACAAAACTCCCCTACCCGGCCCCGAATGCCCGGCGAGTGCACTCTTTCATCCTTTTCTTCCGTGCGGTTCACCACAGGTGCAACCTCCGATTCCGGACGAAAGCGACGAGTGCCTGCGCGGCGAACAGATTGAGATAGAAGAAAGCCCCAAGCAGGCGAATCGGCGCCAGTCTCCCCAACGTCGGCATCGACTTTCCCGCCACGACCAGGATCACGCCCACGGCCAGCAACAGCATGGCTGCAGCGTAGATTACATGGCGCGGCGCCAGTGCGGCGGAACTTAGCGCAAACAGCATCAGCAACCACGGCGCCAGCAGTCGCAGCAGCTTGTGGCTGACGAAGCGGAACCACAGCGGGTTGCTCGTCGGCGACAGCAACCACGGCGCCAACTGGATCAATTGGTAGTTGCCGGCCAGGGTGCGGATCTTGCGTTTCTGCTCCTGCGCCGGATGCTGCGATGGTCGATCCCACGCCAGGGCTAGCGGCTCGAACACCACGCGTTCTCCACCCGCGGCCACCTGCATCGGCACCAGCACATCGTCGAGTACGGTGCCCGGCGGCAGCGGCCGGAACAGGCTGCGGCGCATCGCATACAGCGCGCCGCTGACGCCAACGGTGGAGCCGGCGCGGCTTTCCGCATGACGAATCAGCTTTTCATAGCGCCAGTAGGCATCGACGCCTCGCGCAAAACCGGTTTGCGCATCCTCCAGCAGGAGTTCACCACTGACGGCGCCCACCGATTCGTCGGCAAGATTGGCGACCAGTTCGCGCAGCGCCACAGGCGCCAGTCGTTGGCGAATGTCGGTCAGCAAAAGCACGTCGCCCGTGGCGACGGCGATGCCGTCGTTGAGGCAATCGGCCTTGCCGCGACGCTCGGCAAACTCCAGCACCCGCAGGCGCGGGTCGCCAAACCGCCGGCAGCGGTCCGCCGTGTCGTCGCCGCAGCCATCGCAAACGATCACGATGTCCAGCAGCTGCCGCGGATAGTCCAGCGCATTGAGATTGGCCAGCTTGGCATCGACCTGGCCCGCACCGTCGTGGACGGCGATGACGACCGTCACGGTCGGCGTGATGTCCCGCTTGCGCACAGGCTGCGGCGCCAGACTCGCCATCAGCCACATGCACAGCGGATAGCCGGCAAAAACATGCACGAGCAGCAAGGCGCTACCCCAGAACGCAAGCTCCAATGCACTGGTCATGACGTGGATATTCCGCGCGGTTGGCCCATGTCATTTGATCCCGAACAGCCGGCGCAGCCGCACGCCCAGCGACGCGTTGCCCGAACCCGCAGTCGCGTTTACTTCGGGCAGCGCAGCAGCCAGCGCCGCCAGCGTGCTGGTGGCTACATCGAGCAACGCGATGCGCACGCCGGTTTCGCGCTGCACGCGATTGGCGAACTCGACGGCCAGCAGCGAATGTCCGCCGATGTCGAAGAAGTTGTCGTTGCGCCTTATGTCGCTTACACCAATCAGATCGCCCCATACCGCGGCAAGGTACGCTTCCCGCGGGTTGGCGAGCGTGGGCGCGGCCACCGCCGTGGGGTTGTGGCCCACGGCCCCGACCGCCGAGGGTTCGGGCAAAGCCTTGCGATCGATCTTGCCGTTGGGTGTCTTGGGCAGGGCATCGAGCAGTTCGACGTGCTGCGGCAACATGTAGACCGGCAAGCGTGCGCGCAGGTGCTCGCGCAGCGATCGGGCCACGTCGGTGCGATCGCCATCGACAACGGCGTACAGCACCAGGCGCACGTCGTTGTCGCCGAAACGATGTGCCACCACGACGCATTCGCGCATGCCTGAATAAACATCCGCCGCCGCTTCGATGTCGCCCGGCTCGATACGGTATCCGCGAATCTTGATCTGATTGTCGACGCGCCCGTTGAAATACAACACGCCATCGCGCCAGCTGCCGAGATCGCCGGTGCGGTACATGCGCGCGTCGCCACCGACGAAGGGGTCGGCAAGGAAACGTTCGGCGGTCAGCTCGGGCTGATGGAGATAGCCATCCGCCACGCCATCGCCGCCAATCCAGATTTCGCCGATGAGGCCGGGCAGCGTAGGTTCACCCTGCGCGTCGAGTACGTAGATGCGGGTATTGGCGATCGGCTTGCCCAGCGGCACCTCGGTCAGCCCCGGGCGGATCCGGGCCACGGTCGACCAGATCGTGGTTTCGGTGGGGCCGTACAGATTCCAGAACTCGCGGCAGCGCCCGGCCAGGTTGTTGGCCACTTCCAGCGGCAGTGCCTCGCCACCCACGAACAGGCGCAAATTGCGCACCTCGTTGTCGCGCCCGGAATCCATCAGCAGACGCAGCAGCGAGGGTGTCGTCTGCAGCACGTTGCAACCGCTGCGCGCCACCAGATCCCACAGCGGTTGCGGCTCGTGGTGTTCTTCCTCCGTGGCGATCACCAGGCGCGCGCCCACGATCAGCGGCAGATACAGCTCCAATCCGGCGATATCGAACGACAGCGTGGTCACCGCGCACAACACGTCGTCGGCGCCGAAGCCGGGTTCGTGGCTCATGCTGAGCAGGAAATTCACCAGGTTGCGATGGGTGATGCCCACACCCTTGGGCTTGCCGGTGGAACCGGAGGTGTACAGCACATAGGCAAGGTCTTCGCCACGCACCATCGGCAGCGGCGCCTGGTCGTCGGCCTCCGACAGCAGTTCATTCACGTCCAGCAGGAGACGATCCGACCTCACCTGTTGCGGCAGCAAGTCGGCCTCGGTGACCAGCACATGCTGCAGGCCGGAATGGTCGGCCATGTAGTGCAGGCGGTCCGACGGGAAGGTGGGGTCCAGCGGCACGTAGGCCGCGCCGCTGCGCAGCACGCCAAGTACCGCGATCAACATCTCCAGGCTGCGCGGCACGCAGATGCCCACCAGTTTGCCGCGCCCGATACCCCGACGCAGCAGGGCATGGGCCAGGGTGCGTGTCGTTCGATCCAGCTCGGCGTAACTGATCGGTTTGCCGCCGCACTCGGCGGCCACATGCTGCGGCACGCGTCGCATTTGCGTCTCGACGAGCACGGTCAAGCCCTGGTCGCGTGCGTACGGCGTCGCGGTGGCGTTCCACTTTTCCAGCACTTCGTCGCTCCCGGCGGCACCCAGCAGATCGATCCCGGCGATGGCGATATCCGCGCCGCAAAGGTTCGCCACGCTGCGAAGCAGGGCCTCGTAGAAGCCGATCCAGCGCTGCATGGTCGCCGCGTCATGCCGCGCCGTGGCGTAGTGCAGGTCCAGCACCAACGTGCCATTGGAGGGACTGAAGTTGAAGTACAGGTCCCAGTCCATGGCCACGCGCGGGGATTCCCGCACCTCGTGAGCCAATCCGTCGAAAGCCACGGCGGTCGACTCGGGCAACAGGTTGAATGTCACCCCGGTCAATGCCGCCTCGCCGTTGTGGGCACGCAGGCCAAGCATCCGCTGGATATCCGTCAGCGTGGCCTCGCGGTGCGCCATCGCATCCAGCACGGCAGCATGGTTACGGTCGATCCAGTCTCCCCAGGCAAGCCCGGGTTCCAGCTGCATGCGCAACGGCAGCGAGCTGACGCCGTCGCCCATCAGCGCCTGGTTGCCCGCCAGTGCGAGGCCCGCAAAGGGCACCGCAACCGCGAAATCGTTCTGCCCCGAAAGCCGCGCCAGCAACACGCCAAAACCGCTGAGCAGCAGGCTGTACAAGCTCACCCCGCGCCGAAGCGCGTCGCTTCGCAGCGCGGCGATCAGCGCGGGAGCGAACTCGTGCCGCACGGTGGCGGCGGCGTAATCGGGCTGCCCGGGTGTCGGCCTGTCGCTGGGTAGGCGCAGCGGCGGCGGCGGTGTGGCATACACCTGTCGCCAATAGTCGAGGCTCGCGGTCAGGCGCTCCGCGCGGCGTGCCTGCGCGGCCATCAGATAGGTACGGAATGCGGCCGCCGGCGCAAGGACCGGCTTGTGGCCAGCGGCAAGCGCGTTGTAGCACGCGCTCAATTCGCTGATGAATATCGCCAGCGACCAACCGTCCATCACCAGATGATGCGCCACGATATGCAGCTCATGCCGGCGCTCGCCCATCCGCACCAGGGTGAAACGCACCAGGGGCGCCGTGGTCAGATCGAACGGCCGGCGGACCTGGGCATCGCAGAAATCGTCGAGTGTCGCGGCTGTCTTTCCGGCTTCGGCGAGATCCGCCTCCATAAACGGCAGCGGCACGTCAGGATTGAAACGCTGGCTGCTGCCGTCGGCGGCGAAACTGAATCGAAGCGATTCGTGCCTCTGCCACACAATCTCCAGCGCCTGACGGAATGCAGCCCGGTTCAACTCGCCGTCGAGCAGGAGTGACGAGGATTCGTTGAACGACAACGACGCCATCTCGCCGAACTGGCTGGCAAACCATTTTTCCATCTGACCGTGACTGAGCGGCACCTCCGATGGCAGCGCGGCGAATGACGAACCGGTTTGCTCCGGCGCCGTGCGCCCCTCGACCGCCGGTGGCGCAACAGCGCTCGCTTGCGCTTGCTGGCGCGGTGATGGGTGCCGATAAACCGTCGCCGCGCTCAGGGCGGATCCGGCGATGGAGCGCCATCGCGTGACGAACACCATCACCAACAGCGAATCGGCGCCATGGTCGAACACGTTATCGTCGGCGCGCAGCTCGGGAGCGGCCAGCAATTCGCGCCACAGCGCCACCGCGCGATCTTCCAACGCCGCGTCGGGCCGCGCCGCCAACGCGGCAACATCCGTCAGCGAATGCGCTGCGAGCTTGCGGCGGTCGATCTTGCCATGGGACGTCAGTGGCAGCGCATCGTGGAAAACCAGATGCTGTGGGCGGGCGAAGGCCGGCAGCTGCGCGGTGAGATGCTGCTCGATCGCGGCGCGTGCATCGCGTGTCGAGGGCGCGTCGCCAGCCAGCACGATGTGCGCGACGAGTTGACGACCAGCAGCTCCCTCGGGCGCAACGACGGCAACGTCGCGTACCGTGGCATGTGCGGAAAGCGCGGCTTCCACTTCGCCAAGCTCCACCCGGTATCCCGCGACCTTGACCTGATCGTCGACCCGGCCCAGGAAAACCAGATGCCCATTGGCTTCCCGCCGCACGCGGTCGCCACTGCGGTAGACGCGTTCCGTCGCAGCAGGCGATTCCAGCTGCACGAAACTTCGATTGGTGAGCTGCGGCTGATTGAGGTAACCGTCTGCCACGCTGTCGCCGCCGATCAGCAGCTCGCCTTCCGTGCCGTCGGGCACCGGTTGCAATTGCTCGTCGACAACGTGCAGGTGCGCGTAGGGCAGCGCCATCCCCAAGTCGGGCCGCTCGGGCCAATGCGCGGGATCGCCGGCCAGCGCGTGGCTGGTGACGAGGACACCTGTTTCCGTAGGACCGTATTCGTTGTACAGCACGGCATCGCGCAGCCCTGAAAACAGCTGCCGAACAGCCGGGGTAACGGCCAGGGCCTCGCCCCCGGTAATGACATCACGCCACGCTTCCGGCTGCGCGCCACCTTCGGCCCGCGCTTCGGCAACGGCGCGCAGCATGGCGTAAGGCAGGGCCACCCGCTCGACGCGCTGCTCGCGCATGAGATCGAGCAGGCGGAATGGATCCATGCGATCGGCTTCCGCGGCCATCAACAAACTTCCCCCCGCGGCCAGCGTGGCGAAAATGTCGCGGACGGAGGGGTCAAAGCCCAGAGAAACGAATTGCAGCACGCGCGCCGGCTGCCCCAGACGCGGATGCGCCACATGCCAGCCCACCATGCACCCCAATGCATGGCGCGACACCACAGCCCCTTTCGGACGACCGGTGGAGCCGGAGGTGAACACCACGTAGGCTGGCGCACGCGCGTCGGCCAACACCGGTTCGACCAGCGCGGTCGCCGAGCCGGTCGCCGTGGTTTCGATGACGGACAACTCGCGCGAACGAAACACGACGCCATCCGCAGCCGGCACCACCACCGCCAGCCTGGGTTTCGCGTCGTCGAGCATCTGGGCCAGACGGGCCTGCGGGTACGAGGGGTCCAGCGGCAGATATGCCGCGCCCGCCGCATGCGCGGCGAGGATGCCCACCACGCTTTCGAGCGAACGGTCACACGCCACCGCCACGACATCGCCCGGGACAACGCCAGCCGCGACCAATTGCCCGGCCAGGCCCAGCACGCGCTCCCGCAGCTGGCCATACGTGAGTACGCCATTGCCATCCGACAATGCCATACGCGTTGTCGCCGCATGGCCTCGGCTCAGGAAGCCCAGCGTCAAACCATCCGCAACCATCATTTCCCCTTCTATGCCCGCGTCCACCGCTATCGGCCGGACTGCCGGCAACTCAAACCCGTTCGCTCCAGCCGTATGCCGCCCTGCTGCGACACCGCCCATTGCACTTGGTCAAGGACTGATGCGCCGTCTGCCGACTTATCGCTGAAAACGGCAAAATGAGACGGGGCTCTCAGACGCTTGACCCCGACTATGTTGACACATGGAAGGCGCCCGGAAAATTGCGTCACTCCCCGGCGGTAGCATTGGCGGCAAGAGCCCGGGAACGCTGCCGTGACCCAGGCGTACGGGACCGAACGGCGGCGGGCGCGCCATCGCCTGTTGTGCTTTGCCGGGCAACTGCAGGCACTGAATGAATCGCCGTCCTCACCCCAGCCCCAGCAAACGACGCAGCCGTGCGCCGAACGAGGGAGTGCCGGACGCAGCCGTATCGGCGTCGGGCAATTCCCTGGCCAGCGACGCCAGCGTGCCGGTGGCGATATCGAGCAAATGGATGCGCACCCCGGTTTCGCGCTGAACCCGGGTGGCGAACTCGACCGCCAGCAGCGAATGGCCGCCGACGTCGAAGAAATTGTCGCCCTCGCGCGCATCCTCGACCCCGATCAGCTCGCGCCAGATGTCGGCGACATAGACCTCGCGTGGGTCCATCAGCGCCGATTGTTTCGACGGTGCCGACGAAGCCGCTGACGGCGCGGCGACCTCCACCGCTCGCGCGGGCAACGGCAACGCCTTGCGGTCGATCTTGCCGTTGGGCGTCTTGGGCAGGCTGTCGAGCCGCTCGATGTGTTGCGGCAGCATGTAGGCGGGCAGCCGGTCGCGCAGCCGATCGCGCAGCTGGGCGAGCCAGGCCGGGTCGTCCACCGCTGCCGCCACGTACAGCACCAGCCGCACATCGTTGTCGCCGAAGGGCTGCGCTACCGCCACGCACTCGCGCACGGCCGGGTCGGTGCCCGCCGCGGCCTCGATGTCGCCCGGTTCGATGCGATAGCCACGAACCTTCAGCTGATGATCCACACGGCCATGGAAGAACAGCACGCCATCACGCTCACTGCCCAGATCGCCGGTGCGGTACATGCGCGATCCGTCCGTGGCGAACGGATCGGGGCGGAAGCGCTCCGCGGTGAGGTCGTCGCGGAACAGGTAGCCGTCGGCCACGCCATCGCCGCCTATCCAGATTTCGCCGACCTCGCCTTGCGGCAGCGCCTGCTGCTGCGCATCGAGGATGTGGATGCGCGTGCGGGCAATCGGGCGGCCCAGCGGCACCGGGCCCGGACCGGGCTTCACCTGCATCAGGGTGGACCAGATCGTGGTTTCGGTGGGTCCGTACATGTTCCACAGCTCGCGGCATTTTCCGGCCAGCAGGTCGGCGGTCGCCCGCGGCAACTCCTCGCCACCCACCAGCAATTTGAGCTTGCGCATGACACCCGTGGCATCGTGGTCGGCCAACATCCGCAACAGCGCGGGCGTCGTTTGCAGCACGCTGGCCTGGCACTCGCGCAGCAACTGCAGCAACGCGTCGGGGTCGCGCTGCTGCGCATCGCTGGCCACCACCACGCGGGCACCGGCGATCAATGGCAGGTAAAGCTCGAGGCCGGCGATGTCGAAAGACAGCGTGGTGACCGCGCACAGCACGTCCGCTTCGTCGATACCCGGCTGCGCACGCATGCTGGTGAGGAAGTTGGCCAGGTTGCGGTGCGAAACACATACGCCTTTCGGCTGACCGGTCGATCCGGACGTATAGAGCACGTAAGCCAGGTCGCTGCCTTCGACGACGGGCAAGGTCGCCGATGCGGAAACTCCGGCTTCGATATCGGCGATGGCCAACAGTTCACGACCGCTGGCCACACTGGCCGGCAGCGCATCGGCATCCGCCGTCAGCACATGCCGAAGCTGTGCGTGCTCGGCCATGTAGCGCAGGCGCTCTTCCGGAAACGCGGGATCGAGGGGAACATAGGCCGCCCCACTCTTCATCACGCCCAGCACTGCAATC
>Ga0134125_10010100_pt1 | contig 10610 bp, 11 predicted proteins | sample KB31751_FD_96464 | JGI IMG/M metagenome (GOLD analysis project Ga0134125, IMG submission 96464) | Terrestrial soil microbial communities with excess Nitrogen fertilizer from Kellogg Biological Station, Michigan, USA - KB3-175-1 | ecosystem: Environmental > Terrestrial > Soil > Unclassified ...
GCGGATCTCGCGGCCTTCACGCGCCTCGGGCAGGGCGTGCTGCAGCGCGCGCCACGCCGCTGCGCGGCCGGCGCGATCGCCGTCGAAGGCAAACGCGACCTCTCTCACCAGGCGGAAGATGCGCCGAAAGTGCTCGGGGGTGGTTGCCGTACCCAGGGTCGCGACCGCATACCCGATTCCGGACTGGTGGAGGCGGACGGCATCCATATAGCCTTCGACGACCAACAGGCGCTCGAGGTTTGCGCGCGAGCGCCGGGTCTCGTGCAGCCCGTAGAGCTCGCGTCCTTTGTGGAAGAGGACCGTCTCGGGAGAGTTGAGGTACTTCGGCTCGCCGCGATCGAGGACGCGTCCACCGAAGGCGATTACACGTCCGCGCACGTCCCTGATGGGAAACATGATCCGATCGCGGAAGCGGTCGTAGTGACGATCGCCGTCGCGCATCGCCGCGGTCCGCGCCGCATCGCGCTCGATGATGAGACCCAGATCGGCAAGCGCGCGCCGCTCCGGCTCCCCCGTCCCGAAGTGCTTCAGCACCGCGTTCCAGGAATCCGGGGCATAGCCGATGCCGAACTGCGCGACTGTCTCGGAGGTCAGACCGCGGCGTGTCAGGTAGTCACGCGCGCGCGGCTCCCGCGAGAGCTTTTCCGCATAGAACCTGGCTACCTGCGACATGAGATCGTACAGCCGCTCGGAATCGCGCGGCGCTCCGGGAGTGGAGCCGCCCTCGTGTGGCACCTCGAGGCCGAGCCGGCTCGCCAGCTCCTCGACGGCCTCGGGGAAGGCCATGCGGTCGTGCTCCATCAGGAAGCGCAGCACAGTGCCGTGCGCGCCGCAGCCGAAGCAGTGATAGAACTGCTTCTCCGGGCTGACCCAGAAGGAGGGGGTTTTTTCGTTGTGGAACGGGCAGCAGGCGCGGTATTCGCGGCCGGCTTTCTTCAGCTGCACGCGTGAGCCGATCACCTCCACGATGTCCGCGCGGGCGATCAGCTCGTCGATGAAGCTCTGCGGGATGATGGGTAGATACTACTCGGGGCTGCAGTACGGTCAGGGCCTGACCATCGCACGAAACGAAGCCCTCAGGGGGAGACCAGCTTCTCCTTCACCCGGGCGCTGACCGCGCCCATGTCGGCGCGGCCCTGCGCCTGGGATTTCACCAACGCCATGACCCTGCCCATGTCTCTGGCGGAAGTGGCTCCGCTCGAGGCGATCGCGCCGGCGATCAGCGCATCGAGCTCCGCATCGCTCATGCGGGCGGGCAGATATGCGTCGAGAATGGAGACTTCGGCGCTTTCCTTGGCGACGAGGTCGGCGCGGCCGCCGGCCTGGAACTGCGTGATCGCCTCCTTGCGCTGCTTGATCATCTTCTCCAGAACCGCAAGGACCTGGCCGTCATCGAGCGTGATCCGCTCGTCGACTTCGCGCTGTTTGATGGCGGCGAGCGCCAGACGAATGGTGCCGAGACGCTCCTTCTCGCCTGCGCGCATGGCGCTCTTCATGTCTTCCGTGATGCGTTCCTTGAGGGTCATGCGCCTACGTGGACCAGGGTCAGCGGGAGGGGCGCATGCCCTCGCGCGAGATGCGCTTCATGTGGCGCTTGATGGCGGCCGCCTTCTTGCGTTTCCGCTCCTGGGTCGGCTTCTCGTAGAATTCCCGCCGACGCAGCTCGGTGAGAATGCCAGCCTTCTCGCAGGCGCGTTTGAAACGCCGCAAGGCGGCATCGAAGTACTCATTCTCACGGATACGGACGCTCGGCATCGAGACCTCAGGCTACTGGCCGGAATGACCGGAAAAACGGGCGCGCAATTCTAGTTGAGGCTCATGACAAAGGCAAAAGAGTTTCCTGAAGAAGTGCCCCGCGCGACGGCGGGTCTCAGTGGGCCGAAAGAGCGGGAAAACGGCCCCCAAGGGAGTTTTCGGGTTCTAGCCCTCGAGTCGTCCTGCGACGAGAGTGCCGCGGCCGTCCTGGATGAGGCCGAGGGCCTGCTGGCGCATGAGCTTTACAGCCAGGTGGAGCTGCACCGCACCTACGGGGGCGTCGTGCCGGAGCTGGCCTCCCGCGATCACGTGCGCCGGCTCCTGCCCCTGGTGGAACGGGTCCTGGAGCGGACCGGCACCGCGCCGGAGCGGCTGGCGGGCGTCGCGTTCACGGCTGGCCCCGGGCTCATGGGAGCTCTGCTCACCGGGGCGGCGCTCGCACGCAGCCTGGCCTATGCCTGGAAGGTGCCCGCGGTGGGGGTGCACCACCTGGAAGGGCATTTGCTCGCGCCGCTCCTGGAGCCGGAGCCGCCCCCTTTCCCGCATCTGGCGCTGCTCGTCTCAGGCGGGCATACCCAGCTGATCGAGGTAGCCGGCATCGGACGCTACCGCATCCTGGGCGATACGCGGGACGATGCGGCGGGCGAAGCCTTCGACAAGACCGCGAAGCTCCTCGGACTGCCCTACCCTGGGGGCCCGGAGCTGGCGCGGCTGGCGCGGAGCGGCACTCCCGGCGCGTTCCAGTTTCCCCGCCCGATGCTCGACCGGCCCGGCCTGGAGCTCAGCTTCTCCGGCTTGAAGACGGCGGTACTGCATTCGCTGCGCGGCCGGAAGCTGACTGCGCAACTGCGGGCGGATGTCGCCCGCGGCGTCGAGGAGGCCATCGTCGGCACCCTCGCCGCCAAGGCGGTGCGGGCACTCGAAGCCAGCGACCTGGACGTGCTCGTGGTCTCCGGCGGTGTCAGCGCGAACCTGCGGCTGCGGGCAGCGCTCGATGAGGCCGTCGGCCGGCGGGGGGGCCGCGTGTACTATCCGCGCATCGAATTCTGCACTGACAACGCGGCGATGATCGCCGTGGCGGGCCTCGCACGCCTGCGGGCCGGGGAGTGCGCTGGCCTTGCGATCCAGTCGCGCGCCCAGTGGCCGCTCGAGACGCTGACGGAGGCACCGCTGCACTAGAATTCCTTCACCGAGGCTGCGCGTCCCTGACATGACCACTCCTACCCAATCCGGCGACCGCATCTTCCTGCGCGGCCTGACCGCCGAATGCATCATCGGCTTCATCGAATGGGAGCGGCGCGTCAAGCAGACCGTCGTCGTCGACCTCGAGCTGCCCGTGGACTGCCGCCGCGCCTCGGTCAGTGATGATGTCGCCGACACGGTGGACTACAAGAGGGTCGCCAAGCGCGTGCTGGCTTACATCGAGGGCTCGGAGTTCAAGCTGGTCGAGACCCTGGCGCAACGCCTGGCGCTGCTGCTGCTCGAGGAGTTCGGGCTGGAGTGGGTGCGCATCTCACTCAACAAGCCCGGCGCCATCCGCAGCTCCCGCGATGTCGGTGTCCTCATCGAACGCACCCGCTCGGACCTCACCGCGGCCGCGGCCGCGCGACTCTGATCCATCACGCCCATGCCCCAGGTCTACGTCGCCGCCGGAAGCAACATCGAGCCCGAGCGGCATCTTGCAATGGCCGTGCGGGAGCTGGAGCGGCAATTCCCCGGGGTGCGCTTCTCACCTTGGTATCGCAATCGAGCGGTGGGCTTCGAGGGCGAGGACTTCATCAACTTCGTCGCGGGCTTCGCGACCGAGCTCGCGGTTGCCGAGGTGCTGGCGCGTCTGCATGCCATCGAGGAGCTCTGCGGCCGGCCGCGCGATGCGCCGCGGTGGGCGCCGCGGTCGATGGACTTGGATGTGCTCCTCTACGGAGACCTGGTCTGTCAGGAGCCGCACCTGAAACTGCCGCGGCCCGACCTGTTGAAACGAGCCTATATGCTGGGTCCCCTGGCGGCACTGGCACCCGATCTGGTGCATCCGACGGAGAAGCAGACCATCCGGGAGCTGTGGCAGCGCTTCGATCGCGGCGCGCACACGCTGCTGCAGGTCCGGGCCGGCAGTGCCGGCTGACCTACCAGCCGATGCTCCTGCCGCCGTCGACCGCGAGGATCTGGCCGGTGATGAAGGGTGCAGCGGCGGCGAAGAAGAGCACTGCGCGGGCCACATCCTCGGCGGACCCGGTGCGTTTCAGCGCGGTGCGCGCGATGATCTCTTGCCGCAGCGCCTCATCGACGCCGTCTTGCGGCCACATGACCGGTCCTGGTGCGATCGCGTTGACCCGCACCTGCGGCCCGAGCTCCCGCGCCAGAGACTTCGTCAGCATGATGAGTCCCGCCTTGGCGACGCAGTACACGGGATGGCGGCGCAACGGGCGCATGCCATGAATATCGGCGAGGTTGACGATGAGGCCGCCGCGCTCGCGCAGTGTCGCGGCGGCGGCTTGCGCCAGGAAGAGCGGCGCCTTGAGATTCGTGCCGATCAGGTCGTTCCAGTCGTCTTCGTCGATGTTCCCGAGTGGAGTCGGATAGAACGACGATGCGTTGTTGACGAGGATGTCGAGCCCGCCGAAAGCCGTCGCCGCGGTCTGGGCCAGCTCCTTCACCGCGGCGCCGTCGAGCAGGTCGCACTGGGCGAAGGTCACCGAATCCGGCCTGACGCCGTTGAGCTCCCGGGCCAGCGCTTCCGCCTCCTCGGCGGAGCTGCGGTAGTGCAGTACGACGTTTGCACCTGCGCCATGAAGGGCACGCGCGGTGGCGGCCCCGACGCGGCGGGCGGCGCCTGTGATCAGTGCGGCTTTGCCGGCGAGGGGAGCGGTGTCAGGGGCGGTGGGCTCTGGCATGGTAGGGCTACATTATGATGCCGGCGCTCTCACCGGAAGAAGAGGCGCATTCCCGCGCCGCCACCGCGCTGATTCGCGAGCGGGTCCGCGCCGCGGGGGGCTGGATCCCGTTCGAGCAATTCATGGAGCTTGCGCTCTATGCCCCGGGGCTCGGCTACTACAGCGCGGGCAGCGTAAAGCTCGGCCCGGGCGGGGACTTCGTCACGGCGCCGGAGATCTCCGATCTCTTCAGCCGCTGCGTGGCCCGGCAGTGTGCCCAGGTGCTCGGCGGCGAAGGGGAGATTCTGGAGCTCGGCGCGGGCACGGGACGGATGGCGGCCGTCATTCTCGAGAGTCTCGCCGTCGCCGGCAAGCTGCCGGAGCGGTACGCCATCCTGGAGGTCAGCGCCGACCTCGCGCAGCGGCAGAAAGAGAGGTTGGGAAGACTTCCGCGCGAGCTGAGAGAGAGAGTGGTCTGGCTCGACCGTCTGCCGGACCGGCCGATCGAGGGCGTGATCCTGGCGAACGAGGTGCTGGACGCGTTGCCATGTCGCCGGTTCACGTCGACGGACGGCGCCGTGAGAGAGCTGGGTGGGGCGGAGGGGGGGGTGGGCGCGACGGGGACGGTGATGGGCCGTGTGGGAGCGCCGGACGGCGCGGCACCGCCGGCCGCGCGCGGGAATGCTCCGGATGACGCGGTAGCGCTGGTCGAGCACGGAAATGCTCCGGATGACGATCTGGCAAGTGCCTGCGCTGCCTTGTTCGATGAGCTGCCGGCGGCGCTGCCCGCGGGATATACATCGGAGATCTGCTTGCGGCTCACTCCCTGGGTCGCCGGTGTCGCGGACTGTCTCGAGCGCGGGTTGATGCTCCTTTTCGACTACGGGCTGCCCCGCGCGCACTACTACCACCCGCAGCGGACCGCCGGCACGCTGCGCTGCCACTTCAAGCAGCACGTGCACGATGATCCTTACAGCAACATTGGCGTGCAGGACATCACCGCCTGGGTCGACTTCACGCGCGTCGCGGAGGCGGCCGTTGCGGCCGGATTGGATGTCGGCGGCTTCTGCACGCAGGCCGCTTTCCTCCTGGCGACGGGCGTGGAGCAATTGATCGCGGAGTCGACCGACACGGTGGAGCATGCACGGCTCGCGGGCGAGGCGCGCCGCTTGCTGTTGCCCGGGGAGATGGGCGAGGCGTTCAAGGCGATGGCGCTGACACGGGAATGCGATCTCGCGCTTGACGGGTTCGTGCTACAGGACCTGCGCCGGTCACTTTGAGGAGACGACCCCGGAACCGGATGCCGGGTCGGGACTGGAGCAGAGCTGAGCATCTCGCGTCGGCTGCGGCTCCCGTGCCAGCTCGCGGGCCGCCGCGTAGAAGCGCGGCAAATCGCCATTTTCCTGCTGCAACAGGCGCTCGAATCCCGGGACGCAGTCGTAGTAAGTGCTCACGGAGGCGAGCTGCGCATTGTTGAGTCCATCGGCGATCCATGAATCATAGACTGGGAAGCGGACATCGAGACGGCGCTCCAGCGTCCGAATGTCCGTAGTCAACGCGGCGAAGATCTCCTGCTTGCGCCGCAGCTTGGTCGAGCGCGGAGCGTCCGACGCGTAGAGCTGTGCCAGCCGAACACGAGTGTGGCGCAGCAGGGCGATGAACTGCCCGTCTTCAACTCGCTGTCTCTCCAACTGCGCGATGCGAGCGGTTTGCCCTTTTGACTCGAGCCAACGCTTCAGACCCTCGTCTTCGACCGTGACCGCGAACGCTTCATTGAATCTCGAGTCGTTCTGCACGTAGAGCAACTGGTGGGCGAGCTCGTGGAAGATCATGGCCGCCAGCTCATCGCTCCCGTAGCGCATCATCGTGCTCATGACCGGGTCGGGCAGCTTGCCGAGTGTGGAGTAGGCGGGCACGCCATCGACCACGACGTCGTACCCGCGGCGCTTCAGATCCGCCGCGAACGCGCGGGCGCGCTTCTCATTGAAGTAACCCCGATACTCGACGCAGCCTGCGATGGGGAAGCACCACTGCTTGGGCTCGACCGAGAGCGCAGGGGCGGCGACCACGTTCCACACGACATACGGGCGGTCGATCTTCGCGTACGTGCGGTAGCTGTCGTTATCCGGCAGGCCCAGCGTTCGCGAGGCGAAGTTGCGCGCCGCACGAACCTCCGCGAGCTCGCGGATGAGCGGCTCCGGTGCCGCCGGATCGTCGATCACCTGCACGATCGACTTGCGCGAGTGCATCACGTGCCATTCGCCGTTGGCTGCCTGAAGCAAATACATCGTGGTGGTGCAGCCCGAGAGCCCGGCGAGGCCCGCGAGCATCAGCGCACCCAGCGCGAGCCGCGCGGCCTGGCGAGGGACAGCGAGGTACCCGCCGCGGCGCGCGGCGAAAACCTTCTCGGTTACCTTTTTGGTTAACATGGGCGCATTATGCAGGTGTATCTGGTCGGCGGTGCCGTGCGGGATCGGCTACTCGGGCGTCCCGTGAAAGAGCGCGACTGGGTGGTCGTTGGCGCCTCGCCGGAAGAGCTGGAGCGGCAGGGCTACGCCCCTGTCGGACGCGAGTTCCCCGTCTTTTTGCATCCGCAGACTCACGAGGAGTACGCGCTCGCCCGTCTGGAGCGCAAAGTGGCTCCCGGATACCGGGGATTCACCACCCAATTCTCACCCGACGTGACTTTGGAGGAGGATCTGCGCCGCCGCGATCTCACGATCAACGCGATGGCGGAGACCTCTTCGGGTGAGATCGTCGACCCTTACGGCGGGCGCCGCGATCTCGAGGCGAAGCTGTTGCGGCATGTATCGGACAGCTTCGTCGAGGATCCCGTGCGAGTGTTGCGGGTGGCGCGTTTTGCCGCGCGTTACGCCGAGCTGGGGTTTCGGGTGGCGCAGGAAACCTTCGCGCTGATGCGCAGGATGACCGACTCCGGTGAGCTCGAGGCGCTCGTTCCGGAGCGTGTGTGGCAGGAGACGGAGCGAGCGCTCGGTGAGTCGCGGCCCGACGTGTTCTTCGAGACACTGCGCCAATGCGGGGCTCTCAGAGTGATCTTCCCGGAGCTCGCGGCGCTCTATGGCGTGCCGCAGCCGCCGCGTTGGCATCCGGAGATCGATACCGGCGTACATGTCATGCTGGCGCTGCGCTATTCAGCGGCCCGCGGCGTCTCCACGGCGGTGCGGTTTGCCGTCCTCATGCACGACCTCGGTAAAGCGTTGACCGCTCCAGAGCACTGGCCTAGCCACCGTGGCCACGAGGAAGCCGGCGTGCCGGTGATCGAGGGACTCTGCGGGCGGCTGAAGGTGCCCAACGGTTTCAGGGATCTCGCAGTACTGACAGCGCGGCATCACGCCGTCGTACACCGGGCGGCGGAGTTGCGGCCGGCCACGGTGTTGAAGCTGCTCGAGGCCACCGATGCGTTCCGGCGGCCGGAGCGGTTCGAGGAGATGTTGGCGGCCTGCGAGGCTGACGCGCGCGGGCGCACGGGCCTCGAGGCGCAACCCTATCCCCAACGCGACTACCTGAGCCGGGCGCGTGCCGCGGCCGCTGCGGTGAGCCTGGACGAGAGTGAGCGTCAGGGGCTCGTTGGAGCCGCGATCGGGGAGAAGATCCGCGAGAAGCGGCTGGCCGCGATCAAGTCGTTGGCCTGAGGCCGCAAAACGCCGTTACGCGTCGGTCTTGCGGGCGGCGCTGAGTTCGATCGACGCGGTGAAGGGGCCCAGGTAGAAGGGCAGAACCGCCATCAGGTGGCGAGGAGAGATCCCGAGACGGGCGAGCCCGTCGCGCTGGCAGACGCTGTCGACACTGAGGGAGCGGAAGTTGTCGAGTGAGAACGGCTTCCCGGGCAGCAGCCCGAGGAGCATTGCCTGCAGCCAGCCGAGCGCATCGGGCAGGCGCAGGATGTGACAGGGAAGCTGTGCCACGGCGGCGGTCATCCGCACGAGCTGCTCGAGTGTCAGGACATCCGGGCCGCAGAGCTCGTAGGTTTGCCCGAAGCTCTCCGGCCGGTCGAGCGTGCGGATGAACGCGTCCGTTACATCGCCAACATAGATAGGCTGAAAGCGCGCCTGCGAGCGCGCGAGGGGCATGACGCCACCCGACAGTCGGAGGAGCGTGGCGAAGCGGTTGGCGAGCGAGTCGCGTGGCCCGAAGATGACCGATGGGCGGAAGATCGTGAAATCGAGGTGCGCGGCAGCGGCGCGGATGAGCTCCTCTGCTTCGCCCTTGGATCGCAGGTAGCGGCTGGGTCCGCGCTCCCGATCCGCGCCGGCGGCGCTCATCTGCAGCAGCCGGCGGACCTTCGCGTTCCGCGCGGCGGCGATGAGTTTCGCGGCGAGATCCACATGTACGGCGTGGAAGGTGGCGCGGCCGCTCTGGTTGAGAATGCCGACGAGGTTGATCACCGCGTCCATCCCGCCGAGCAGCTGGCCGAGCGTGCGCGGATCGTGGATGTTCGCGGTGACGAGCTCGACCGTCGAGAGGACCCTGAGGTGCTGCCCGTGACTGGGACTGCGTGTGGGTACCCGCACCCAGTGTCCGTTGCCCACGAGACGCGTGACGAGCTCCGTACCGACGAAGCCGGTGCCGCCCAGCACACAGATGCTCATGGGCGTTGCCATGTCAGTGCGGGGTCCGGGGCGCAGAGTCGGTACGGCTGGAGGGCGCGTGGGGGCCGATGCGGCCGGAGGCCGGCTGATCGGGCAAGGTGTTGGTAAGGACGGCGCGCCGCCGCTCGCGCCGCCCGTCGCGCAGCAAATCGATGGTGACCTGATCGCCGACACGCAGCAGGGCGATTGCCCTGCGCAGGTCGGTGTTGGAGTGGATGTGGTGACCTTCTATGGCGGTGACCACGTCGCCCGCATGGATGCCGGCTTTCTCGGCGGGTGATCCCGGTATCACCTGCGCCACGAGGCCGCCCGCCGCCTTGCTCAGTCCGAGCGAGCGCGCCACGTCGCGCGTGACCGCATACACGCTGAGACCGAGCTGGCCGCGGTCCACCGCGCCGTACTCGATCAGCTGGCGCATCACACGCTTGGCGGTGTCGACCGGGATTGCGAACCCGATGCCGATGTTGTCACCGCTGCCGGAGAGAATGGCCGTGTTGATGCCGACCAGGTCGCCTTCGAGGTCGACGAGAGCGCCGCCCGAGTTGCCGGGGTTGATCGAAGCGTCCGTCTGGATGTAGTTCTCGTAGTCATCCGGGCTGAAGCCCGAGCGCTTCAGTCCACTGACGATCCCCGAGGTGACGGAATGCGGCAGCCCGAAGGGATTGCCGATGGCGACGACGAAATCGCCTACGGCGAGCGTGGCGGAATCACCGAGCCGGATCTGCGTGAGGCCGTGCGCGTCGATCCTCACGACCGCGATGTCGGATTGCGGGTCGACTCCGACGATCTTGCCTTTGAGATTGCGTCCGTCCTGCAGCGTGACCGTGATGCCGGTCGCGTGGTCTACCACGTGGGCGTTGGTCAGGATGTAGCCGCGTTTTGCGTCGACGATGACGCCGGAGCCGGCGGCCGCGAAAGGCTGCTCGTCAGGGCCTTCACCGGGAGGGCTGTGAAAGAACCGGTTGTAGAAAGGATCGTCGCGCAGAGGATCGTGCGAGCCGCTCTCCGGCATGACACCGTGTGTCGCGATGTTGACGACAGCGGGAGACACCCGGCGGATCATCGGCGCCAGCGAGGGGACGCGCGTGCCGCCCACGGCCGCGGGCATAACGGCTGGCGCGGCCGTGAAGAGCGTGCCGGCGATTGCCGCAGCGAGCAGCGCGGTGCAGACGAGACCCCGGGGATTCATTGCATCTCCGGTGGACACTCCGAGCTATGGAAGTGCCATTCTACAAGCCCGGGAGTCCGGGACGCAGCGCGACCGTCTCTACGCGGGGAATGCGCAGGCGAGGGCCCTGCCGCAAGGATGCGGCAGGGCCCGTGAGGCGTCGCACCGACGCCTGTGTCCGCGATTATCGGCTTCAGGCCGCCGCCA
>Ga0134125_10010101_pt1 | contig 10609 bp, 11 predicted proteins | sample KB31751_FD_96464 | JGI IMG/M metagenome (GOLD analysis project Ga0134125, IMG submission 96464) | Terrestrial soil microbial communities with excess Nitrogen fertilizer from Kellogg Biological Station, Michigan, USA - KB3-175-1 | ecosystem: Environmental > Terrestrial > Soil > Unclassified ...
CGAAACCAAACTCGCTGCAGCAGACTTCCTTCTGCTCAGTTGACAGGAACCGCCCGTTGCGGAACCGCACGGCGGGTGGTGTGGGAGGACGGCGGGAGTGATCCCGCCTCCTACCCGATTTGCTCCAACGCGCGATCTGGTTTTCGCTCAGGATTCATTTTCTCCAAATTCGCGGACGAACGTGTTCTGTAACTTGTTGTCGCGTCGCTCCCGAACTGCCGTTGCGACCGCCTCGCGGATATTGCTGTTCGCTTTGAATGTACCAAGCGCATTTAAAGCGTCGCTTGCAGTAGTTTCGTTTTCCGCAGAAATAATCGAGCATAAGAATTCAATAGCACTCTCCAGTCGTAGCATTGCAATACCCGACAAAAGCCGCATTCGCTGATCTCGCGCAATTGTCCTCTCCCACTTATTTCTTAACGCCTCGAAAGCTGCCGGCAGGCGGGATTGTCCTAGTGCCCAGATCGCCGCATCTGATATCGCTTGATCGTCAGCGTCCATGAAGTCAGCGACGAAGCGAGGCGATTCTTCCGGCGCGCTGCTCAGCAATCCCAAGAAGCACTCGGCGACTACCTCCGGTTCCGAATCACCCGTCAAGACCTTTAGCCGTAAAAGAAGAGCGCCTGCGGCGCCGCCATTGGTTGCGAGTGCGCGAACCGCTCCGATTCTGGCAGGCGGCTCGCGGTCGACAAGCAGAGGCAGAACCGCGGCCATCGCGTCTTTGTAACGCGTGCGCAGCAGAGCTTGAGCGGATATTCCACGCAGAGCGGCAGCGGCATCTACCGGCGGACCAAACGACGCTTCCATCTGAACATGGCGCAGGCCTTGCAAGTAAATGCCTGGCTCGCAATAGTCCATCTCATAGAGGGCTTCGGTGATTCCGGTGAGCGCGGCACATCGCTTGTCGAGTTGTGCCGGATTGGCGATAAAACGATTGAATGCAGAAACCAGATCGGGAACAAATTCCGACCGGCGTTGCTCTGCGACTAGCTTCGCGGCTTTGGAAACGACTAGATTCGATTTGTGCGTGAGGAACCGGCGAATCTCGTCGGTATTCTGGGGAGACGGGTCTCGGGGATGCATCTCGGCGAGACGGTCAAGAGCCTTCTCAATCGGATCAGACTTACTCATTTGCGGATTGTTTCGAGGCAAGCTTCGGAAGGGCTATGCTTCGACGTGATTCTTTTCAAAGGCCCGAGTTCCTGCCTTGCCTGCCTTCTCGCAGCACTCTCCTGCGGGGATCGCGCTTCCATGTGGACAAGTGTCCGGATGCCCCAAAAAGGAACAAATCTTATCGGTGACTTCAGGTGAAAGGATGTGCTCGAACTTGCAGGCCTGCTGCTCGATCTCGTCCTCGTTCTGGACCTGCAAGGTTTGCGTGAAGAGACGCTCGGCAAGCCGGTGACGGCGAATCACATCGATGGCGCGCTGCTGACCGGCGGGCGTAAATTCAACGATGAACTGGCCGTGCTCAGTGGAATGCGTATGCGGATGAATGACTTCATGGCAACGGTTTAGAACGTCTTTGTGCGTGTGATCCGCGGCTCCATGGGGGCGCTTGCGCACCAGTCCAAGCTCCTCCATCCGATCTACGGCGAGCGTGACAGGGAGCGCACCATCAACTTCCATTCGACCTACTTCGGCAAGTTCGCCGTTTTCGTGCAGCGTCCAAATCTCTTCCAGTACTTCGTCGAATTGCATTTCGTCCGACATATTGAACATCTGCTGACTAGCGATCTTTCCGTGGTGCAGTTCGATGGAGCGATCAGCCAAGCGCGCGACCACAGGATCGTGCGTCACCATCACGATAGTTCGTCCCTGACGATGCAACTCGCGTAGCTGGCGCAGAACAATCTCTTCGTTCTTCGCATCAAGATTCCCAGTGGGTTCATCGGCGAGGAGGATGCTTGGATCATTGATCAACGCACGCGCAATGCAAACGCGCTGCTGTTCGCCGCCGGAGAGATGCGCGGGCAAATGATGGGCGCGATCTTTGAGCCCCACGCGATTGAGCGCTTCCAGCACCTCCTGCTTGTCGGTCATGGAATGGAAGTACTGCGCCAGCATTACGTTCTCGAGCGCGGTGAGGTAAGGAATCAGATGGAACTGTTGAAAGATGAATCCGATCTTCTCCGCGCGAAAGCGATTGAGCTCGGAGCCGGAGAGCTCTTTCAGATCCTGACCATCGATATAGATGTCACCTGATGTTGGTCGATCGAGACAGCCGATCAAGTTCACCAGAGAAGACTTGCCCGAGCCTGATGGCCCCATAATGGCGAGCCATTCGCCCTTGCGTACGCCGAGCGAGACTCCGTCGAGTGCGCGAATTTCGCCTGCCTGGCCACGCTGACCGCCAGGATATATCTTGCGAACGTTGATGATCTCGATCGACATTACTCGCCTTTAAGGATGCCCGCCGGCTCAATCCGTTGCAACTGCGCGAGAGGTAATAGAGCTGCGAAGAGCGCCACAGCGATGCTGCAGCCAATAACTACGGGAAGCACTGCAATCCTCGGTGCTACTGCGGTGTGGAAGTTTGCCTCCGAAATCCAGGCAGCCAGTCCTGAACCCAGCAGATATCCCAGCAAGCCGGCAAGCAGCGCCAGGACAAACGCTTCTCCGGCAAAGAGTCCATTCACGGTAGTTTGCGACGATCCAATGGCCTTCATGATCGCGAAATCACGACGTCGCTCCAGAACTGAGGACGTGAGCGTCGAAAAGACACAGAGTGCGACGGTGAGTGTAATCAGCAGCGTCGATGCGAGCATCACGGAGCGCATTCGTGTGATCACCGCTCCTTGCGCTTCGAGAAGCTGCCGCACCGGACGTACCTGCATCGCTGGAAACGCGGATTGCAGTTGCCCTATGGCAGCATTGATTTGCTCGCGAGAGCCGGGAACCGAGATTTCCAGCAATGATGGATGCACGCCGGTCCAAGCTTCGAAGGTAGACTGGGGGATGTAAATGCGATTCTCTTCCTCGGAGCCCGTCTTCAATGTCGTGGCTTCGATCAGGTGCAGAATGCGACCGGAGAAATTCAGATCGAAGCTGCCATCGGATGAAGAAATGTGTGGTTCGGCTTTCATTCCGACAATAGCTTCATTCTTTTCCGTCGGCCATTTCCAAACCAGCCACCATTTATCGAGCTTTTGCAGCTTCGAGAAGTCCGTGCCTGCCACTACAACGGCGCTTCCATCGTTCGCATGAGCAATCGCAAACGCGAACGGCACAACCAGGGAGCCTGAGGGAAGAATCTGCTGCGCGTTCTCTACTGCCCCCTCCGGCAGAGCAGTTCCTTGTGGAGCAGCGATGGTTACATTCGCTCCATACGACCGGAAGTCACGATTCAGCTTGTTCTCCAGTCCGTAGTAGAGATTCAGCATTGCCGTGATCATCGTTGCGGCAACGGTCAAAGCGATGAAGGCAATCAGCGGACGATTCCCCCGACCCAGCAATCCGCGGCGGAGCAGGTGGAAGAACATCGAGCCACGCAGGCTCATGCGTCGCCTCGAAGTACGACGACTGGATCAAGGCGCAGCGCGCGGCGAATCGCAGCCGCGCTGCCGCCGATCGTGACCAGCAGCGCCAGGAAGATGACAATGGGGAGAAGCACAGGCGTGATCTCTACGCCGGAATGGAAGATGGTTCGTCCGATGCGCTGTGCGATCACGCTGCCTAGACCAAAACCAATCAGGCCAGCAACAATCGCAAGCAGCGAGGCTTCAGTCACGAATAGGGAAGCAATCGCTGTCGCAGTCGCGCCAAGCGATTTCATCAACCCTACTTCTCGCCGCCGTTCCAAAATGGTCGTCGCCATTGCGGCGGAGACCGCGAGTGCCGCCGCAATGAGGGCTGCCAATGCGATTAGCAGCATCATTCCAGAAATGTGCGAGAGCACAGCCCCTTCGTTCTGCGCCGCTTGTCGAATCTGCTCGGCTCGGGAGCCTGGGAACGCTTCCTGCAACTGAAACGCGATGGAGTTCGCGTAGGGAGAGCAGTACCAGCGATCGTGATCTGCGGCATTCATGCGCGCCGGGTCGCGTCGCGCAAATGCATCTTCAGGCTTAGTCAGCGCACTGACATAAAGTTTGTCTACCGCGTTTGGCTCACCAGCAATTTTCTGAGCAATAGACAATGGCGCTACGATTTCGTTATCCTCCGCACCACCGGTGCTCACGATACCTGTGATGCGAGCAGAGGAGTCGGCAAGCTGAATTTCGTCGCCGATGCGTTTCCCAAGTTGGCCTGCCATTCGCGAGCCGAGCAGAACTTCGTCGCTGTCGTCCCTCGGCCAACTTCCATCGATCTTCCACCACGAGTAAAGCTTCTCAGCTCCGGCGACAAAGCTCTCAGTTCCAAAATGGAGCTGTTTGGCAAAGTACATACCAACCACGCGAACGTCGTGGCGATTGACTTCCGTTTGAGTCTCGAGAATCGGCGTGAACGCGAGGATGTTGTGTCCCCAAAAAATGCCTTTGATTTTGGGCAGGTCGGATTCTTTCAAATGAGCGCCGCCAGAAACAGGCTTAATCTGCTGATCGCCGATGCGCACATCGAGCGCGGCGTCTTCGGGATAGACAACGATGTTGGCGCCATAGCTGCGCAGCTCGCGGTTGATCTTGTCACCGACATCTACTCCCACCGCGATCATCGCCGTAGCCACCGCGACGCCGAGCATGACCGCGATCCCAGCCAGCAGCTTTCTCCTCTGCTGCCGCCGGAAGGATTGGTAGAGGAGCCGAAGAAACACAGGTCCTACTTCCCAAAGACCGGCAGGGCAGTCGTGAGGTCGGCTTGAGTAATAACGATCTGCTGCCCGTTGCTGGTGGATTTGATTGGAATCGGATTACATCCGCCCGCCTGTCCGACGGATTGTGGATTTACGGGCGCCGAGCAGTTCTTGCAGATGATCTGATTGCCGCTCTTGTAAAAGCCCACGGGGCCGCATATCTGGCATGCGTCGAGCACGGTCACTACGTTCCCATCTGGCTTCTTGAAGAGGAGGAAGCGAATCTGCTTGCCATCGAGGTTCACCGAGTAGCGATGCAAGTCGCCATCGGAAACGTCACTTACAGGGATCTCAATCTGGCCATTGGTGATGGTGAGCTCATGGGCCGGAGAAAGGGAAGCGGTGCTCTTGGCGTAAATAAATTGCGCCGTGACCAGAACGATGAAGATAAACGACGATGCGTAAACGGCCGTCGACCACAGCTTCTCTTTGCGCGCCGACCATTGGGCTTTCCTTCTAACCGCTCGCGATTCCACGGCCGTTCCGGCAGCGCTCCCACCTGAACCACCGGTTGATGCCGGAACACCTTGCCTCCTGCGCTGGTCAAACAAGATCATCAGAGCCGCGAGAGCGAGAATCGTGACAAAGAAGAACAAATCATTGCGGACGATGGGGCCGATGATTGCCATCTCCTGCTTGCTGGAGGGAAGAATCCCGTTTTCGGAAAGCTCGTGCAGACCAGAAACCAGCAGTTGAGCGGCGACGAACACGAGAATTACAGTGGTGACGCGAAAGAAGCGCTGCAGATTAATCCGTACACTGCCCTTCACGAACATCACGCCAAAGACAATTGCGAGAATCACGCCGATCAGGGTTCCGATGAAGCTGAGCAACTCAGTGGAGTTGAACTCAACGGCCGCAAGAATCAGAACCGTCTCAACGCCTTCGCGCAGCACCATCAGGAAGATGAACAGGAAGAGGCCAAGGCCGCTGCCTTTTTCGGCGAATCCACCAACCTTGGTTTCGATTTCGCCCTTCAACTTCTTGGCGGCACGCCCCATGAACCAGATCATGGTGACCACAAAGAATGCCGCCACCAGCATGACCACGCCCTCAAACACATCCTGATTGAACTGCGTGCGCGAGAGCGCGACCGCCACCCCGATGCTCGATACGAATGCCGCTATAAGAGCGATATAGACCGTGCGACGAAGATCGGGCCGGCCGATTTTATTCAGGTACGCCAGAGTAATGCCAACGATGAGAGCGGCTTCTACGCCTTCCCGGAGAGTAACGATAAGGGCTTGCAGCATGAAGAGATCAGAAGTTGAAATTGAAAATGAATTTCAATTTCAATTAGATATTTTAACAGCTCAGAGCTGCAAGCTGCCACCTTTGGCACTGTTGGTAGAGAAACTCTCAGCGAACTGCGTGCAGAATGAGTTGAGTGGAAACTCGCGCGGCGAACTACACGGCAATGGTGAACGAATCTTCTGTCCTGGTGACCGGACGATAGAGCGTGTCGCGTTCGACCGACACGCGGCCGGCTTCGCGGATGAGGCGTTCGAGATCCTGGCGACGCATGCCTTGCGGGGTAGTCGCGCCGGCGTCGTGATAGATCTTCTCTTCGATGACTGTGCCATCGAGGTCATCTGCACCAAAGCGCAGGGAGATCTGCGCGATCTTCGGCGTGAGCATCTGCCAGTAGGCTTTGATATGCGGAATGTTGTCGAGCATCAGCCGGCCGACGGCGATCTGCTTGATGTCGAGCATGCCAGTCGTCTTCGGCAGATGCTGTAGCGGCGTATTATCCGGGTGAAATGCCAGCGGGATGAACGTCTGGAATCCGTGTGTCTGATCCTGAAGCTCGCGCAGACGCACGAGGTGATCGACACGATCTTCCTCGTTCTCGACGTGCCCATAGAGCATCGTGCAATTCGATTTCAGTCCGAGCTCATGCGCGATGCGTGCAGTCTCGAGCCATTGATCGCCATCAATCTTGTGATCGCAAATCACGCGGCGAACGCGCTCATTGAAGATTTCCGCGCCGCCTCCGGGTAGAGAATTCACTCCCGCCGCCTTCAATCGCTCCAGCGTTTCACGGATGCTCAGCTTCGTGCGCTTCGCGAGAAAGGCGATTTCGACCATCGTGAATGCTTTCAGATGAACTTGCGGGAAACGCTCTTTGAGTCCCGAAATGAGATCGAGGAAGTATTGGAACGGCAGATCCGGATGGAGTCCACCGACGATGTGAAACTCCGTCACCGCTTCCGAATATCCTGAGGCTGCAGTCTGCCATGCCTCTTCGAGCGCCATTGTGTACGCGCCGTCCGTATCTTTCTTGCGCCCAAACGCGCACAGCCGACAGGCAGCAACGCAGACATTCGTCGGATTGATGTGGCGATTGACGTTGAAAAATGTCGTATCGCCCCACATGCGCTCGCGCACATGATTCGCAAGCCAGCCGACAGCGAGAATATCCGCGGAACGATACAGCGCCAGACCATCTTCGAAACTCAAGCGCTCGGTCGCGAGTACCTTTTCGGCAATTGGGCGAAGCCGTGCATCCTCAGTTTGGAATCCATGCCGAGCAGAAGAAATGCCGATCGAAGCCGAAGGCTGGAGCGTTGTGGACATTAAGTTGATGATAGCCGAACGGACTGCGCGAGGTCAGCCGGTTTCAGGGAGCCAGGCCTCGTAATTTCGCCACCCACCATCTTGCACCGACGAGCAGAAAGCGCCAGTCATGAAAGAACTCCGGAAGCTTGCCTTCGAAGGCATGGCCAATGAACTGGAAGATCCAGCCGATGACGAAAAGTGAGAGCGGGACTTTCCAAAAACCTGCGATGAAGATCGCAACCGGAACTAACAGCAACGAGAGAACAATGAGCGGAATGCCAACTGTGTGGCAGAGACGATTGATCGAGTTCCGATGACTCGTCGAATACTGGGCGATCCAGTCATTCCATGGGCGTCCGAAGAACATCGTTCACCTCCGCCACAACGTGAGACTCGGGGTCAACTATGCAGATGGCGTGCTCGGCTGAGTCGGTGCCGCGTATGCCTGAGGCACAATCACTGGCTCTTCCGGAATGATGATCCAAGCCACGACATAACCGATGAAGCCGATGCCGCCGCTGGCTAACGCCAGCACCAGCCATACCAGCCGGACCAACGTGACATCGACGTCGAGATGACGGGCGAAGCCCATGCACACTCCGGCGATCTTGCGTCCTTCTCTGGCGCGCTCCAGCGGGCGCCGCGCCACGCGAGCGCCCAACTGACGTCCACAGGCTGAACAGTACAGGCAGTCATCTGCCATCGTGCGTCCGCAGAAATTGCAGTACACAGGTCCTCCTGAGACTGGTAACGAATCAACGTTAGGAAAAGTTCCCGCTATCGGGGGGGGCAATAGGCAGGATAGGCAATAGGCCAAAACTAAAGCCTCGCGAGTCAATGTGCCTTCGCCTGATGCTTATTGCCTACCGCCTACCGCGGCTCCTACTGTGCCCGATACGGTTCGCGCAGCAGCTTACGCGCAATCTCGGCCTGTGTCGAGGAGTCGTCCTGCGCGATGACCGTTTGATACTGCTGGACGGCCTGATTGCGCTCGCGCATTAAGTCATAAAGCTGTCCCGCTGCAAGCTCGGCACGCTGACGCAGGCTGAGCTGTCCAGTTGGGACGCTGGCCGTGAACTCGTAATTCTTCAGCGCCTCATCGTATTTCTTCTGTCCGCGCAGGCTCTCGGCTAACCCGAAAGTTGCAAACTCAATATGCGCGCCGGCATAGCGCCCGGCCTTTGCTCCGCTTACCAATTTCCCGTAGCAGCCAATCGAATCTGGCCCCTTGCCGCCGTCCTTCAGCAGGTTGCATTCCTCGAGGGCGAACAGAAAGTTCTTCGGGTATTGCTTGGTCAGTGTATCAACGACTTTTCCCGCTTCGTCGTATTTGCCTTCGCGTCGGAGGAACAGGGCGAGCGCCACTCGCGCATCGACGCTCGATTCGTGTCCTTCCTTGGCGGCTTCCCGCAGATACTCCAGACCCTTCTTCTTACTCCCTCCCAGCCCGGCGATGCCAGCCAGCATCTTCACTGGCATCGGCAAGCTACCGACGACGTAGTTATGCGCGCCGACCACGGTCTTCGCATCGGTGTATTTGGGATCCAGCTGGAGCACGCGTTCGTGATCTCGTCGCGCAGCAACGGCGTTGCGCAGCGCCGAGAGGAAGCTTTTGTCGACCAAAGCGATGTAGGTCGACTTCAGCCCGCGAGCCTCTCCTCGGACATAGAGCGCGTCCACATCGTTGGGATTCTTGGCCAGCCGCTCGTTGCACAGGTTAATGGTTTCCGCCGTAAGCTGATCCACCTGTGCTCGAATTGCCGGGTTGCCGTTCGCCGCGCGTCCACTCAAGAAGCCGTCATGAGCGTACAGCGTCGTATCGAGCAGGTTAAGGCGGTATAGCTCACGGAAGACCGTCGCCTGCAGGACGTGGACTACTGCAAATGGATCCTGCGGGTGAGCTTTTTCAATGCGCTCAAATTGGGAAACTGCCTTGTCGTACTCAAGATTGTAGAAATCGTCGAGCGCGAGCTTTACCTGAGGATCGTCTGCTGCGCGATATGGGGTAGCAGAAACCGCTGGAGCCGACGCATTAAGTATCTGCGGGCTAACGAGGAAGGTATTTACTACCAAGCCACCGAGGAAACACAGTAGGAAAACTGCTCGTACATGCACCGGAGAGCTAAGGACCGGGTAAGGCTTCATGGCAGGGTACTTGCGAAGTTTACCTGATATTCGAACTGCCCTGAAGCAGGTACAAAGAACCTGCCCCCGGAAAGACTGCGAGAACTCTATCTATGAACAGGCCGGTTAGAACGGCAAAGGATTGCTATACCGCGGCAGAGGCAGCGTCGGAGCTGAACATCTCCGTTGAGCGGCTCAACCATCTGCTCGATCGCAAACTTTTCAATGACGGCTCTGGACGCCCCGAAGCTCTCAACTTCCAGAGCACCGACCTCATTCTGCTCCGCTTTTGGCTCGAGCAGGACCAGCCTAAGCTCATCCAGATGCCTTCGCGCAGCATGCGCCGAGGCACTGGAACCGACGATTTTGAAAGCGAGCGGTAAAACTTTCACCATAGCTTCCCCGAAGCAAATTCCTAACCTGTTGAGCACACGTAAGTTACTGGCACGTAACTTTGGCTCTTCACGTGCGAGCAACAAAGTTAGGAATTTTCCCATGAGTACCAACCCTCTGCGAAGAGAAGGCTCCTACTGGAAGCCAGTGCTGGATTACGAGCATTGGGAAGCTGACGCTCCCGCCGGAAACGGAAGTGGAGGGGCGCAGACAGCAGTCGCCGAAGCCGAGCCAGCGGTGCGTCACGACCTGTGCCGTCACTGTGGCGCGGAGTTCGTCGTCGATTCTCCGTTCTGCCGCATGTGCGGACGAGCGAAGAGCGAGACTGCTATGGCCCGCGAGAAGAAGAGTCTCTGGTGCGCAGCCGATTTCTCCCAGCTCCGTCGCAGTCTTGGATTGAGCATTGGAGCGATGATCTGCTTCATCCTCGGAGTAGCCTGCGTCGGAGCAGGAGTGGCGACCGGCTTCATTTATACCGCCAACACGCTAGTTGACTGGCAAGCGATCCAGGCCTGGCGCTGCGAATGGCTGATCGCGGCTGGAGTGGCTTTTGTCTGCGGCATCCTGCTGAATGGCCGAAAGACAACACAGATTTAGGCACACCGAACCTCGAAAGTTACTCAGACCCGCCGAAGGGCGGGTCTTTTTTGTGTGCGCCCGGCAGGGCGCATTCACTTGGAGGTGAAAGTCCTCTACACACCCGGCAAGGGGAAGTGTTAGCTGAACGGCAAGGGTGTCCATCGC
>Ga0134125_10010104_pt1 | contig 10609 bp, 10 predicted proteins | sample KB31751_FD_96464 | JGI IMG/M metagenome (GOLD analysis project Ga0134125, IMG submission 96464) | Terrestrial soil microbial communities with excess Nitrogen fertilizer from Kellogg Biological Station, Michigan, USA - KB3-175-1 | ecosystem: Environmental > Terrestrial > Soil > Unclassified ...
TCTGGGTGCCGAGTACGTGCATGCACTTGGACTATTGAAGCAGGCGGAGGCGGTTTTCGCGAGCGGCCGTTCTTTTTGGCTAGTCTGCCAGAATTCGTTCAATCAGACAATCTTCCTCGCCCTTCAAAAACATTTTCAAGTCACGAGGCACGTAGCATCGTGCACGACCACGAATAGGAATGGTCAGCTCGTTGATTTTGGCGTGACCCTGGACGCTACAGGCCCGTTTTCGACAAATTGCCCAAGCATTGCTAGCTGCTTTCGAGACATGAACGCGCGACGCAATCACCTGCCCGTAACACACGCTTATGCGAAGAAGACGGCAGCTCAGTCTCTTCCGTTGAAGGCAAGAGAAAAGGAACGCTTCGTCGCCCGACTTCGAACGGCCTACGCAGACTTTGTGCTTCTGATGCCGTAATGAGCTGATCACACAAGGGCCTAACGAAGATTTGCCTGCCGAACCAACAGGTGCGCGCGATCAATCAATTCTTCTTGCTATCTATGGCTCCAATGGACACCCATCCCTGCCCAGGTGTCGCCTCTTGCGCAGGATCGGACGGTATCTTCGATTTCCGACGCGCGCGCGCTCCGACGATGAGTCACGTTATTCTCCGAATGCTGTTGACTTTATCTTCGAGTTAGGCAAGTGGTAAGTGCACGTTGCCACCGCAGTCAGTACCAATTCCGGGCGAGAAACTGCTCGATACCCGCGACGCTGACGACCCAGATCGTCCGCATGTGTTGTTCATCGAGCATCGCACCAAGCGACGACTGAACCGTACTCTCGGGCGATTGTATCCCATGCCACAGCCCGGGCGACACGTGATACTGAAAAGCGACGAAAGGTTGTTCCGCCACCGTCAGTTGATCGACGTTGATATTGCCCGTCTCGAGGTTCGTCGCCGACAGTTCCGTATCCGTGGTCCACAATCGTGCCGTCGTGAAGACCACACCTGTCAAGTCGAGGCAGCCCTCCTCGTGAAACCAGGGTGGCACCAGGCTCTTGACCAACACGCCATCGCCCAGAGCGAGCGTCTTGGCGAGGCCATTGACTCCCGTGCTAACCTGCGTCGCGGCATCTTCTATCATTCGCCGGGGCTGCCCTCCAGAGTCGCCCCGCCGCCCCGTCGGAAGAGGCAGGCCCACGTTGTAGCACCTGACGGTACCGGGTATGGCGGCGCCTCCTAACTTTACGAGGCGAGCTCCGTTCGCTGCGAAAGTTATTCGCTCGACCGAAATGAAGTCGTATGCGCGGTTGCGGCGGACATACGGAGCCCGGATGAAGCACCAGTCACCGTAAGCTGGATTGGCTCGCTTGCATTCCGCGACAATGAGAAGCGGATAGTTCTTGTGCCGAAGGATGAAATCAATTCGGCTATCAGCGTCCATGATGCTTACGGGGAACTCGGACACTTCGAATACCCACTGCGAGCGCCCAGCTTCTTCCAAGTGCTGTGCTTTGGCGAGAACAGCGTAGTGAAAACCGTAGCCGTGCTCGCTCAGCCCGGTCGCGAACCGCTTTGCCACCTCCTGGACGGCGCTTTCATTGCCGCTGGTCATGTTCGATCACCAAGCCAACTGTGCCAGAACGTCAAGTTCGCGTGCTACGTCGCGCATAGAAGCGGGGCGCTCACGGCTGGCAAACCTCGTCATCCTAACGAGGAGAGCGTTGAATCGGTCTGCGCCTAACGAGCCAGTCGGGGCGGTGCGTGCATCCTGCAGGCCGGCTCCGACAGTAATTGCTCGCTGACGCCCTGTCAGCCACTCGTCGAGTGTCATTCCGAGTGAGTAGATGTCGCCTCGGCAATCGCACTTCCCGGTTGCCCACTGCTCAGCGCTACAGTAGTACTCGGTGCCCATGCCGCCGACCGTCAGGTGTTGAAGCACAACGGACGACCTGTGGACGAAGTATCCCAACCCCCAATCCGCGATCACGAGCGGACCGTCTGAGTTGAAGAGCACGTTGTCCGGCTTGAAGTCACGATGGATAAATCCCTGATCGTGAGCGTACTGCATTGCCTTCGCGAGGATAGATCCATGCTGGGCAATTGCCCGCCAGTTGCCGCGAAGTCCTCCTTCGGCGATATGCCGTCGCAGCGTGTGAGCGAACAGCGGCATCATGTAGAATCTCTCCGCACCGGGGAGATTTTCACCCTCAAACGTGACGATGTTAGGGTGGCTCATCCGCTTGAGCGCCGATATCTCGCGCTCAAATCGCTGCCGCATCCCGGGGTGACTATCCCATTGGGGGTTGAGGCGCTTCACCGCCCACTCACTACCCACTGGCTTCCCGGGCGCATTACTCGCAAGTATTCGGACGCGGTGAACGCGCCCCAGGCCTCCTTCGCCGAGCGGCCCGGCGCCAACGTAGTCAAAGCGAAATTGACCATATGGCAGGGCCTGCGCGGGCGTTGGAAACGAGCTGAACATTTGCCCTCCAGCACGGATGAAACGCAGTTTGCACAGATGCAACGGGACTAGCTATGTTTACGGTGGATCGGGCAACGTGTCAAGTGCGCTACGTCGGTTTCATCTACGCAACGCCAATCAGGAGAGTGCTCGATGGCAGTAGCAATCACGATTGACGAGCTTTCAGAAGAACTACGACGCCGAAGGACAGATCAGGGACTGAGTCTCAGGGATGTCGAAGATGCGACGGGAATTAGCGCGGCCACGTTGTCGAGAATTGAACGAGGGAGTACACCAGACTTCGATATAGTGAAGAAGCTCGCAAAGTGGCTGGACGTGGTCGTCGGGACCGACGAAGCTAGCACGGGAGCGCCTAAAACTGATGCCGAGCTGAAGCGAACGATTGAAGTCCATCTGCGCGCGGATAAGAACCTATCGCCAAAGCTGGCTCGCAGTATCGCAGATGCGTTTGACCTGGTGATGCGTGTCGAGATAGAAAAGGCGAGAAAGAAAGGGCATTAAGATAGGAGCGGCGCCGATGAGTGGGGTCTTCTTGCCGTTTACACCGAACGGCAAAGCGACGGAATTGCGCGCTATCGAGGTCAAGTCTCGTCTCGGCCTAACTGCGTCTGCTCCCGTCGACCCAATTGCAGTCTTGACGCGCGTTCCTGCGCGACTCATTGATTCGCGCTGGCTTCAGTCCGCGTCGCCAGATCTCGCACACGCACTCTTTGTCGAACACGCGTCGAGCTGGAGCGGGATCGGCTTGGGCGAGAGTCCGCACGACGGAGCATTTCTCATTCTTCTCAACCCAACCCATGCCCCGACACGCCAACGTGCGACCGCGATGGAAGAGATTGTGCACATCGTTCTCAAGCATCCCAAATCCGAACTCTCTCTCCGCTTTGATATAACGCCCGTCCGGGCTCGCTCCTATGATGCGAACGTCGAAACCGAGGCCTACTCAGTCGGCGCCGCGTGTCTCCTTCCCTACCCTGACCTTTTCCACGCAATTCGTGATCGGAGTGAAAGTCTCGAGGCGCTTGCGCATCGATTCGGCGTAAGTCAGGCGTACGTCGAATTTCGGATCAAAACTGCAGGTCTGATGCGCATGTATCGGAGCAGGTGTGCCTAGTCGGTGGCAGCTTCCACTGCACCGCGCTTGTAAACCGTCAGGCAGACCAAATTTCCAAGCCCATCGCTTAGCTCCGAAGAGCGGCTTCGCGGCCGAATTACGAATGGAGCAAACCTATGATCTTCGCGAGATCGAACGGCTTTGGGCTGTCTTCGCGCCTAATCATTGTGGCACGCGAAAGTAGTTTTGTGCCTTGAGCGCCTCCCTCAAAGCAGGTAGCCGCTCACGTCGGGTGAGAACGTTACTTCGTCGCGGTATTCCTTTGGCGGCACTCCGCTCAACGCGTTCTCTGGCTTCGATCAAGGTTTCATCCGTTCGGACGGGTCATACTCGGCGATGTGGCGGGCGGCAGAGCCTCCGACGCTCGCCCCGCCACCTCTTGAATACCGCGGAGCAGCGCAGTGCGATAAATGACGACCTGACTCGCATTGCCATGGCCGGCGGCAAGCGCGGCCGCTTCGTGGGCCAGCGCGAGCCTCTCCAATGCGTCGGCCAGTGTTGCCGTGTCGAGATGCGAGAGCGCTGTCGCAAGTCCCGCCTCGTCGCCGAGGGAGGCAAGACGCACGAGCATCGCAGTTGCGGATTCGATCTCTGGCACTGAATCAGCCTGCGGCGAAGGTTATCGTTGGGCAAGCAGTGATTGTTGAGGGACGTCGCGTCGAAGACTCACATCGGATTAGGGTAGGCTCCCACACCGGGCGCTCAGCCCGTATGAACATTGGCTGTATCCTTTCAAGCGGAGAGCTTCCGGGCTGCACCACCCGCGCACGCAGCACCTGACGGAAGCGGGGAAAGATTCATAGTCTACAGGACGTTAGGCGACTCTGTCCTAAGTGACTCCGCCAGGCGCTCGAGTTCTGCCGCACGCGCTTCGAGCCCGTCAATCAGTTGAACCAGGCTCCTTGCGCTCGGCGCCCTCGCGCCTGTCAGCCATGCGTGCAACGCCGCATAACTGAAGCCCGCATCACGCGCGAGTTGCTGCTGCGTGATGCCACTCTCCGTCACAATCCGGCGAATAAGTCGGCGCAGTTCTTCGGCCCTAGCTCGTTCGATCTGCCGCTCCAGTTGTAGCTAATAACTATTGACAATAGCAGTTGACTGAATTAGGCTACATGCAGACATTATCGGGAAAGAGTATGGAATACAAGATCCCTGTGCATCGCCAAGCAACTGAACGAAACCAAACCGTTTCGCTCGGAGGCTACCTAGTTCAACGCCGCGGTCGTTTCTGGGCGGTTCTTGACTCGGCCGAAAGCTTGGTTTGCCTGACGGTCTATAAGCGGGGCGCCCTAGAAGTTGTACGTCGGCTGGTGATGGCGCAGTGACTTGCAGTGGGGGGGTATAGCCGGTTAAATCGAGCGTGCAGTAGTCTCGACAGCCGCTTCCCACAGTCTTGCACCACACGCACCCTCCAGGCCGAGATGGACGAGCAGATCCGGAGCCGGATGGATGACACGCGCCGGTCAGTATTCGTGCACTTCGATGAAGACGTGCACCAGCGGTTGCGGCCCCGCCTCGAGGATGCGCAGGCCCATCTTGATCGCGTGGGCCGGCGCTTCTGGTCCGTTAACTCGGCATGTTCTCGACGGGCACGCGCGGTTCGACGTCGGCGCCCTGACGTTCGACCTGAAGCGGTCGCCACGTGCGGACATTGCGCAGGGCCGCTACCATCTCATGTCGAAGGCGCCTGCACCCACAGGCGACGGCGACTCGGAGCAGCTCAGCGGGTTTCTCTATCGGTTGTCGCATCCGCTCGGCGAGTACGCCATCGAGCAGGCGAAGGCGGTGGCGACTAACGCTGCGGAAATCGAGTTAGACGTCACTCACCATCCAGCGCGAGTTCTCGTTGTCGAGGAGCTGCGGGGGCGGAAGGGGTGGCTGACGCTCGCTCGTTTGAAACGTGGAGTCGTACGAGCGTGAGGAGTATCTATTCTTTTCTCGGTTTATGGACGACGTCCAAACGCTGGACCAGGAGGCCGCGGAGAAGCTTTTCCTGTGCGAAGGCTATGTTCGCGAGGAATTGTTACTTCCGGAGGAGATCGACCGGCGCCTTGCTGCGGGCGCCCAGCGCCACGCGGCAGCTGCGGTGAGCCGCTCCCTGGAACTCAACAGCGCGCATTTTCGCGAAGCGCGCGAGAAGCTGGAGCGTTGGGCGGACGACATGGTGTCGTCGGCAGAGAAGGCGTTGGCGGACACTAAGGAGCAGATCAAGATGCTTCGGCGTCAGGCGCGCCAGCCAGTGACGCTGCGGGCGCAGCATGAGATCCAGGAGAAAATGCAGAAGCTCGAGCGCCACCAGCGCCGCCAGCGTCAGGAGATTTTCAAGGTCGAGGACGAGATCATGGAGAAGCGTGACCAAGTCATCGCCAAGCTCGAACAGCGCCTGGCGCAGCGCATGAGCACCGAGACGCTGTTCACGATCCGTTGGGCCGTCGCGTAGCGACGGACGTCACGAGGCGAGGACACGGGATGAACCAGAAGTACGAGAAGCTCAAAGCGCTGTTGATGGAGCTGTTCCAGCTCGATCAGCCGGACCTGGACTTCGGCTTCTACCGCGTGATGCACGCGAAGAGCGCTGAAGTAACGCAGTTCCTCGAGAAGGACCTGCTTCCGCAGGTGAAGGCTGCGTTCATCGAGTACAAGACGGCGGACAAGGTAGAGATCGAAAACGAGCTAGCTAAGGCCACAGAGCAGGCGCACGCGCTTGGCGTGGACCCCGGCTCAACGCAGAAGGTCAAGGACTTGCGCACAAAGCTCGCCGACGACGCGGTGGACCTCGAAGCGCTGGAGGCCGACGTCTACGACCATCTCTACAGTTTCTTTCGGCGCTACTACTCGGAGGGCGACTTCCTCTCCAAGCGCGTGTACAAGCCCGGCGTGTACGCCATTCCGTACGAGGGCGAGGAGGTCAAGCTCTATTGGGCGAACGCGGATCAGTACTACATCAAGACCAGCGAGTACCTGCGCGACTACGCCTTTCGCCTGCGGCCGGACAATGAAAAGAACCCCATGCGGGTGCATTTCCGCTTGGTGGACGCGGCCGAAGGCGAGCACGGCAACGTGAAGGAGCAGCCGGGCAAGGAGCGGCGCTTCAAGCTTGCGGCCGAATCCCCGGTAACGCTCGAGAACGGCGAATTGATTGTGCGCTTCACATATCTGCCCGATCCGGCGAAGCAGAAGGAGTTGAACGCGGCCGCCGAACACACAATCCTAACGGTCACCAACGCCGCACACCACGAGTGGACCCAGGCGCTCCGCCAGAAGCACGTGCGCGCGGACGGCACGGTATCGGAAGCAACACGACTACGCGTGCATCTCGACCGCTACACCGCACGGAACACGTTCGACTACTTCATCCACAAGGACCTGGGCCGCTTCCTGCGGCGGGAACTGGATTTCTATATCAAGAATGAGGTGATGCACCTCGACGACGTGGAGAACGAGTCCGCGCCGCGCGTGGAGCAGTATCTCTCGAAAATCAAGGTACTCCGGCGTATCGGCGGCAAGGTCATAGAGTTCCTAGCGCAGCTCGAAGATTTCCAGAAGAAATTGTGGCTCAAGAAGAAGTTTGTCGTCGGGACGTCGTACTGCATCCGACTCGGCGTCATTCCGGAGGAGTTCTATCCGGAGATTGCAGCAAACGACGCTCAGCGGGAGGAGTGGGTGAGGCTGTGCGCGATTGATGAAATTCAGGGCGACCTGACAACACCTGGGTACAGTGCGCCGCTCACGGTGGAGTTCCTGAAGGCGCAGCCAACGCTGTTGCTGGATACACGGTGCGTCGAAAATGACTTCATGGTCCGGCTACTCGAAACGTTCGGAGATATCGACCGGCAGACTGATGTGGTGCTGTTCCACGGCGAAAATTTTCAGGCACTGCGCCTCATGCAGGCGACCGAGCGCGGCCGCGTTGACTGCATTTACATCGACCCGCCATACAACACTGGCGACTCCGAGATCCCGTACAAGAACACATATCTGCACTCGTCGTGGCTCGCGCTCATGGCGAACCGCCTCGCACTAGTGCCCCAACTGTTCGCGGATGACCCGATTCTCTTTATAGCAATCGACGACTTCGAGATGGTCAATTTGGCAGAGTTGATCGATAGCGAGTACAGGACACTGCGGCGCGAGGTGATCATCGTGAATCATCATCCTCAAGGGGGCAAAGCGCGCACGCTAGCACACACTCACGAGTATATGCTCACGTGCGTTCCACTGTCGTCAGATCGCACACTCGTTGGGCGGGCAATCGACGGGAACGTAGAACGCCGCCCATTCCGGCGTAGCGGCACCGCAGACAGTAATTTTCGAGCAGGAAGGCCCAATAGCTTCTATGCAATTCTGGTGGACCCGGAGTCGAAGAGAGTCGTTGGGCTCGAGCCGCCGCCCACGAGTAGTGCGTATCCGACCACGAGCACACGTGACGGACTGCTGCGTGTTTACCCGGTTGGCGCGGACGGCGTTCAGCGAGTCTGGCGGCGTGCTTACGAATCTGCTACGAAGCTTGTTAACGAGGGGAAGCTGGAGTGTTCGGACGCCGGCACGATTTACCAGATTGTCGGCGCGGAGGAACGCACCGCTGCCTTGTTCTCAAACTGGGTCGACCCACGATACAATGCCGGAACACACGGGGCGAACCTGCTGCGTGACATAATGGGTGAGCAGAACCCTTTCTCTTATCCGAAGTCGATCCACACTGTCGCCGATGCCATCTTCGCGCTGGGCGCCGACGACGACATTCGAATACTAGATTTCTTCGCGGGATCCGGCACGACTGCACACGCAGTCATTCAACTCAATAGACAGGACGCCGGCCAGCGCAAGGTGCTGCTCGTCGAGATGGGAGACTACTTCGACACGGTGCTTCTACCGCGTCTTAAAAAGGTCGTTTACACGCCCGAGTGGAGGGATGGTAAACCGAGGCGCCTCCCCACCGCAGAAGAAATCGAGCGCAGTCCGCGCATTGTGAAGGTGATCCGCCTTGAATCATACGAAGACGCGCTTAACAACCTGGAACTGCAGCGGACTGAACAACAGCAGGCGCTCCTTGATCTTGCGTCGGCGCAAGGACCGGACAAGCTTCGCGAACAATATCTGCTCCGCTATATGCTCGACGTCGAGACCCGCGGTAGCCAGTCCCTCCTAAACGTCGTCGCCTTCGTGGACCCGACGGCCTACAAGCTTAACGTCAAGCGCCCAGGCTCGGATGAGTCTCACGAAGTGAGTGTGGATTTACAGGAAACATTTAACTGGCTCATTGGCCTTACCGTTCACCACATCACCGCACCGCGCACCTTTAATGCGTCGTTCGCTCGCGCAGACGACAACGACGTGCCGAAGAACGCGCCACGGCGCCTCCTTCTCGACGGCCGTCTCAAAGAAGACGCGAACGGGCCGTGGTGGTTCCGCACCATCACCGGCACGACGCCAGATGGGCGCAAGACACTTATCATATGGCGCAAGCGCCCGAGCGGCGAGTCACCGGAGGGCGTCGAGAAGGACAACCTGGTGCTCGACGAGTGGTTCACGAAGCAAGGCTACAAGGCCAAGGACAGCGAGTTCGACATCATCTATGTGAACGGTACGAACAACATGGAGAACCTCAAGGCGACTGACGACACCTGGAAGGTGCGGCTCATCGAGGAACGCCTGCTTTCGACTATGTTCGATTCCACGTCTGATGGAATCGAGGGCTAGATGCCCATCCGCATTTCAGCTGTCCGACAGGCGGTATCAGAGGAATCTCTGTTTCGCGTACTCGCTGAGTGGTGTAGGTCTGGCGCTGGCCGCAAAAACTGGGCGCTTCGAATCTTATCTGCATTCGTGTCGGGAAATGGCGTGCGCGCAATATCGCCCTTGCTTGACGTCTTTCTAGCCGATGGCAACTCGCTCGAAATCATCTTCGGTGTCGACCGTGGTGGTACCGATCGGGACGCGCTTCGTCAACTCAGTCAACTACGGTATGCTTACCCGCACCAAGCAACCGTGCGGTTATTCTATGCGCCTGCGGCGGCATCCATATTTCATCCGAAGCTCTACATACTCGACGCCGGCGGTGTACTTCGCCTCATTGTTGGCTCGTCGAATCTAACGCTACCCGGACTAAGCACTAATCTCGAGAGTCTTCTCTACTGCGAGGGTGTACGGCCGCAGTCAGGCTTGGGTCGAGCCGCAATGACAATCTGGAATGGATTTGCGCTGCCGCGAAGTCCGCTTAGGCCTCAGTTCCTCCGCGACCTTACCAAGCGTCTCGCCGCTCAGCACATCCGCTTGCTTCCTAGCACTCATCCAGAAGAACGCCAGAACAGAACGACTGTCAGAAGTGTTTGGAAGCCACTCTCGAGGGTGGATTTGCCGCGAAGCAATGCGCCAATCGGCCAGGCAGTGACCGCGCGCTTGCCAAGAAAGCGGCAGACCTACCTCGTAATGGACGTACTGGGCGAGACTCGGCTAACCCAGATGCAAATACCTTTAGGTGTGGTGGAGAATTTCTTCGCCATTCCCAAGGATAAAGAACGAACGATCAACCTATCGATCCTCACTGATGACGGCACGACTCAGCCAATCACGAGGAAAGTTGTTCGATCCACGGGCCGAGAGGGAACAAGACTGATGCGGCGCCTCGAAATGCCGCCGATCAAGAAGCTGCAACGTCCGTTGGCCGTGATCTTCATTCGCCTAGCAGGAAAAGCGCGGTTTGCCTACCGGCTGGTAGAACAGGCCCATCCGCGTTTCCCGATTTTGCATAACCTGTTAGCTGCTAGCGGCCAGCAGGGAGCAAGGACGCGCCGCTTCATTATGGGAACTGTCGGCGACAAGCATTGGCCAGCTGTACGCCGCTCGTTGCCAACGTCTTGGCGAGGGAGCGGAACCTAAGTGCGGCGCGGTTCATCGACGCAAGACTCAGGGGCCATAACCATCGAGATGGCACCGCGCGGTCGCCGCAGCAGTAGTCGCCCAGGGCTCCCGCTCACTCGAAAGCTTGTCCTACACCAGTGTCTCCTCGCCGTCTTTGGCGTGGAGCGCTTTGACCAGCTTGCCGAGCATCTGCACGACGAATCA
>Ga0134125_10010105_pt1 | contig 10608 bp, 9 predicted proteins | sample KB31751_FD_96464 | JGI IMG/M metagenome (GOLD analysis project Ga0134125, IMG submission 96464) | Terrestrial soil microbial communities with excess Nitrogen fertilizer from Kellogg Biological Station, Michigan, USA - KB3-175-1 | ecosystem: Environmental > Terrestrial > Soil > Unclassified ...
CCGGCGTCAGCCACGCGAGATAAATCCGCGGCAGCTGCACCTTGTCCGTCACGGTCTTCTTCGTCACGCTCGTGAGCGCGACGCCGGGAATCGTCATCGGCTCCGGCGAAGGTCCGGCCTTCACGTCGCCGAACCACTTCTCGACGGCCTTCCGCGCGTCGGCGGTGTTGATGTCGCCCGCGACGACGAGGCTGGCGTTGGCCGGCGCGTAGTACTTCTTGAAGAACTCGACGACGTCTTCGTAGCTGGCGGCGGTGAGATCGTTCATGTAGCCGATGACGGGCCAGTGGTACGGATGGCCCTCGGGGTAGAGCAGCTCGCCGAGCAGCAGCTCGGCCTGGCCGTACGGACGGTTCTCGTAGCTCTGGCGCCGTTCGTTCTTCACGACGTCCCGCTGCGCGTCGACGGTCTTCGGCGTCATCGACTCGAGCAGATAGCCCATGCGATCGGATTCGAGGAACAGCGCGAGGTCGAGCGCGTTCGACGGGACGTTGATCCAGTAGTTCGTGCGGTCGTTCTCCGTCGATCCGTTGTTCGTGCCGCCGACGCCCTCGAGCAGGTCGTCGAACTCGCCGGGCTTCACGTGGCCCGAGCCCATGAACATCAGGTGCTCGAACAGGTGCGCGAAGCCGGTGCGGCCCGGCTTCTCCCGCGCCGAGCCGACGTGGTACCACATGTTCGTCGACACGAGCGGCACCGCGTGATCCTCGTGCAGGATCACCGTCAGGCCGTTCGGCAGCGTGAACTGGGTATAGGGGAGTTCGAGTTTCGGCGGCGCCGGTTGCGGCGCCTGCGCGAAGACGGGCGTCGCCGCTGCGACCGCCGCGGCGAGTGCGAGCGTTCGAAACGTCATAAGGGGCGATTCTACTGCGTCCGCCCCGCGCGGATTGGTTCAGTTAGCGGTGACGGTCGCGGGCGCGCTTTCTGGTGGGACGGACCGCGGAGGCGGGTCTTGCGACGGGCTCGGCATAGCCCCAGTCAATCAGCACGTCGGCGATCGGGCTCCTGAGGTTGCGCGTCTCGCCACGGCGCAGCTTCAGTGGCCCCATATCCAGTCCCTCCAGCTTGGACGCTGGCGGCAGCTTCAGAATCCTGACTCGCATGAATGGCCGGCCGACGACCGGCCCCAACGCGGGTGCAGGCCACATGCCAGACTCGTATGTCAAAAAGCGCCGGAAAAATGCCCGGTCGCTCAAGCATGGGGTAGCGTCGTGACCCTTTGAGTCCCAAGCAGTGCACACGGGTAAGTAACGTGTGGTGAAATAGCAGGTCATGCCAAACGACACACCGCTCGTTGGAATCATCATGGGCAGCAAGTCCGACTGGGACGCGATGAAGGCTGCAGGAGAAATGCTGACCAAGTTCGGCGTCGCGCACGAGAGCCGCGTGATGTCCGCGCATCGTACGCCCGCCGTCGTCGCTGAATACGTATCAGGCGCGATCGGCCGCGGGATGGAAGTGATCATCGCGGGCGCCGGCGGCGCCGCGCATCTCGCAGGCGTCGCGGCCGCGCATACGGTGGCCCCGGTCATCGGCGTGCCGATGACGTCGGCGCTGAACGGACTCGACTCGCTGCTCTCGACGGCTCAGATGCCGAAAGGCATTCCCGTCGCGACCGTCGCGATCGGCGCGTCGGGCGCGGCGAACGCCGGGATTCTCGCCGTCGAGATGCTCGCGATCTCGCGTCCGGAGCTGCGCGCGAAGCTGCAGGCGCACCGCGAGGAGATGGCGGCGGACGTCAAGAAGCAAACGCTTCCGTAGGATCGATCGCCAGCCAGATCACCGCGCCGGCAGCGTAGACGATCGCCGTCACGTAGAACGGCATCGTCCACGACTGCCACCGTTCGACGAAGTACGCGACGACGAGCGGCGTGAGGACGCCGCCGAGATTGCTGAACGTGTTCATGCAGCCGGTGACGACGCCGGCGTGCCGCCGTCCGACGTCGAGGCACACCGACCAGCAGGCGCTGAGCGCGAAGTCGACCGACCCGAGCGCGAGCGCCAGCAGCACGGCTTTCGCAACCGGCTGCGCGACGAGCGTCGCGATGACCGTCAGCACGGCGCCCGTCAGAAACGATCCGAAGCCGAGCCAGCAGCGGGCGACGCGCAGGCCGCGCGTGCGCGCGAGCACGTCGGTCACCCAGCCGCCGGAGAGGTTGGCCGCGCCGGCGAAGAGGAACGGCAGGCCGGAGAGCAGTCCGCCGCTGACGAGCGAGAAGCCGAGGACGCGAATCAGATACGTCGGCAGCCAGGTGAAATAGAAGTAGAGGCCGTAGCCGTACGTGAAGTACATCGCGCAGATGGCGTAGAGATTTCTGCTGCGCAGCAGCACGGCCCACGGCGTCGATGCGTGCGCCGGCACGACGCCGTCCGCGTGAATGCGCGCGAGCTCTCCGGCATTCACCGACGCGTGCCGCGCCGGATCGTCGCGGAACCACCGGAACCACGCCGCCGCCCACACGACACCGATCGAGCCGACGACGACGAAGCTGGCGCGCCAGCCCCAGCGCGTGATGAGCAGCAGCACGAGCGGGACGCCGATCATGCCGCCGACGCGCGTGCCGAACAGCACGGCGCCGTTCGCCTTGCCGCGCTCCGACATCGGAAACCAGCGTGAGATCGCGTTCGACGAGCTGGGCAGCGCGCCCGCTTCGCCCGCGCCGAACAGAAACCGCGTGAGCAGCAGCACTCCGTAGCTGCCCGCGGCGCCGGTCAGCATCGTGAACGCGGACCACCAGACGACGATGCGCGTGAGGACTCTGCGGGGGCCGATGCGGTCGGCCAGCCAGCCGGATGGAATCTCGAACAGCGCGTACGACAGCGCGAACGCGCTGAGCACGCGCGCCATCTGCTGCGTCGTGAGATGCAGTTCGTCGGTGATGTACGGCGCGGCGGCGGAGATGCAGACGCGATCGAGATAGGTGATGACCGCGATCAGAAAACCGAACCAGAGCAGCGTGATGCGCGCGCGCGAGGGGGCCGCGGATGTCGAAGGCAACGCGCGTATAGTAGCGGAACTTCATGGTCGAAGCCGCGCTCGCCAAGGCCAGGACGCGCCTCCTGCCGTTCCTGTTCCTGCTCTATGTCGTGTCGTACCTGGATCGCATCAACGTCGGCTTCGCCGCGCTGCAGATGAACGCGGCGCTCGGGTTCTCGAGCGTCACGTACTCCCTCGGCGCCGGCATCTTCTTCCTCGGGTACACGCTGCTCGAGATCCCGAGCAACGTGATCCTCGCGCGCGTCGGCGCGCGCCTCTGGATCGCCCGCATCATGATCACGTGGGGCATCGTCTCGGCGGGCATGATGTTCGTCCGCACGCCGCTCTCGTTCTACGTGCTGCGGTTTTCGCTGGGCGCCGCCGAAGCGGGCTTTTTCCCGGGCATCATCTACTGCCTCACGCGATGGTTTCCACGGCGTGAGCGCGCGCGCGCGATCGCGGGCTTCATGACGGCCGTCGTCATCGCCGGCGTCATCGGCGGACCGGTGTCGGGAACGCTGCTGTCGCTGAACGGCGCCGCCGGGCTCGCCGGATGGCAGTGGCTGTTCCTCGTCGAAGGGCTGCCGGCGATCGTGCTCGGCGTGATCGTGCTGCGCGCGCTGCCGAACGATCCGTCCGAGGCGCGCTGGCTGACGCCGGACGAGCGGCAGGCGCTGACGGCGCGTCTCGCCGAGGAGGCGTCGGCGGCGTCGACGGTCCACAGCATCGGCGGCGCGCTGACGAGCGGACGCGTGTGGCTGCTCGCGGCCGTCTACTTCACGATTCCGGTCGCGCTCTACGCGATGGGGTTCTGGATGCCGCAGATCCTGCGGACGGCGTCGGGCGGCAGCGACGCCCTCGTCGGCTGGCTGAGTGCGATCCCGTACGGCGTGGCGGCGATCGGCATGGTGATCATCGGCCGCCATTCCGATCGCACGGGCGAGAGACGCTGGCACATCGCGCTGTCGGCGCTGGCGGGCGGCGCCGCGTTCGCGCTGACGGGACTCGTCCACGGCATCGTCCCGTCGATCGCGGCGCTGTCGATCGCGATGCTCGGCCTGGCGTCGATGCTCGGTCCCTTCTGGGCGTTCGCGACGTCGTTTCTGTCCGGCATCGGCGCCGCCGCGGGGATCGCCCTCGTCAATTCGGTGGGCAACGTCGGCGGTTTCGTCGGCCCGAACATCGTCGGCTACGTGCAGCAGACGACCGGCGGATTTACCGGCGGGCTTGTCACGATCGGCGTCGTCCTCGCGGCCGGAGGCGTCATCGTCCTGGCGGTGAACACGGCGAAAAAGCCCCTCGTCTGACGATTCCGGCCGTTCGTCGCGATTTATCGCCTCACCAGACACAAATGCCCCAGGATGATGTCGATGCTTGAAGTGCGCAACGTCCGCAAGAGTTTCGGTTCGCTCGTCGCCGTCGACGACGTGTCGTTTGCGGTAGAGCCCGGCAAACTGACGGGCCTGCTCGGGCCAAACGGCGCCGGCAAGACGACGACGGTGTCGATGATCGCGGGGCTGGCGAGGCCCGAGAAGGGCAGCGTGCTGGTGAGCGGCAAGGCGCTCTCCGGCGACACCGATCCGCTGAAACGGAAGATCGGCCTGGTCCCGCAGGATCTCGCGCTGTATGACGAGCTCAGCGCGCGCGACAACCTGCGCTACTTCGGCGCGCTCTACGGGCTGTCGGGGCAGGCGCTCGAGCGCGCGATGCACGCGGCGCTGACGCTCGTCGGCCTGGCCGACCGCGCCGGCGATCGCGTCAAGACGTTCAGCGGCGGCATGAAGCGCCGCCTCAACCTCGCGGCCGGCCTGCTGCACGATCCGGAGATCCTGCTGCTCGACGAGCCGACGGTCGGCGTCGATCCGCAGAGCCGCAACGCGATCTTCGACAACCTCGAAGAGCTGAAGCGGCGCGGCAAGGCGCTGCTCTACACGACGCATTACATGGAAGAAGTCGAACGTCTCGCCGATCGCATCGTCATCATCGACCACGGCAAGGTCGTCGCCGACGACACGCTGGCCGGCCTGTATGCGGGCGTGACGCCGGGCGGGGCGAAATCGCTCGAGTCGGTCTTTCTCACGCTGACAGGAAGGAGCCTGCGCGACTGATGGCCCTCACGGCATTCCTCGCCATGGTCCGCAAGGACCTCCGGCTCTTCCTGAGCGATCGCCGCGCGGTCATCGTGGCCTTCGCGGTGCCCATCTTCATCGGCGCGTTCATCGGCGCCATCACCGGCGGCAGCACGCGCGAGGGACGTCCGAAGGTCAACGTCGCGCTCGCCGACCAGGACGGCGGCGCCGTGTCGCAGGCGATCGTCGACGGGGCGCGGGCCGACGACAACCTGAACGTGACGGTGACCAGCGAGGCCGACGCGCGCGACCGCGTCGAGAAGGGCACGATCGCGGTCGGCGTGATCATCCCGCGGGGCTTCGGCGACGGATCGACCCGCGCGCTCAGGGAACAGGGCGGGACGCGGCCCGAGCTCGCGATCGTCTACGACCCGTCGCGCACGATTGAGGTCGGGCTGGTGCAGGGCGTCATGACGCAGCACATCATGCAGGCGGTGGCTCGTGCGGCGGGCGTGCCGCGGCAGCAGCTGCCGTTCGGCGTGTCGACCGCGGCGCTGACGGCGAAGAACGCGCCGTATGCCGGCTACAACAGCTACGCGCATTCGTTTGCCGGCATGGGCATCCAGTTCCTGCTGTTCTCGGCCCTCAACCTCGGCATCGAGATGCTCGTGGAACGCGAACGCGGGCTGTGGTCGCGGCTGCGCAGCGCGCCGATCTCGCGCTTCACGATCGTGGGCGGCAAGATCGCGAGCATGACGATCATCTCGCTCATGACGCTCCTCGTGTCGTTCGGCTTCGCGATGATCGCGTTCAAGGTCCGCATCGCCGGCAGCCTCGCCGGCTTCCTGGCGGTGTCGATCGCCTGTTCGATGATGGCGGCGGGTTTCGGCCTGCTCATCGCGGCGCTCGGCAACTCGCCGAAGACCGCGCGCGGGGTGAGCACGCTGGCGTCGCTCGTGATGGTGATGCTCGGCGGCGCGTGGGTCCCGACGTTCGTCTTCCCGAAATGGATGCAGCAGGTGACGCTGGTCGTCCCGGTCCGCTGGGCGGTGGACGGCCTCGATGCGACGACGTGGCGCGGGCTGGGGCTGTCGAGCGCCGTGATGCCGACGGTGATCCTGCTCGCCTTTGCCGCGCTGTTCACGGCGATCTCGTTGGCGCGCTTCAGGTGGGAAGAGGCATAGTAGAGTCCGGCTTTAGCCGGACTACTCGCCTCGATGCGCCTGCAACTCTCCAAGTCCGTCGTCCGCTCGTGGACCAATGACGACCTCGGCCCGCTCGTCAGGTACGCCGACAACCGGAAGATCTGGCTGAACCTGCGCGATCGTTTCCCGCATCCCTACACGCGGCGCGATGGCCGCGAGTTCATTCACCTCGCACGCAGCCAGCGGCCCGAGACGATGTTCGCGATCGAAGTGGACGGCGAAGCCGCGGGCGGGATCGGCTACGTGCCGCATTCCGACGTCGAGCGCGTGTCGGCGGAGATCGGCTACTGGCTCGGCGAGCCGTTCTGGGGCAGGGGCATCGTCACCGAAGCGCTCGTCGCGGTGACGAAGTACGCGATCGACAACCACAACCTCACGCGGATCTTCGCGCTGCCGTACGCGCGCAACGACGCGTCATGCCGCGTGCTGGAGAAAGCGGGCTACGTCCTCGAAGGGCGGCTGCGCCGCAGCTGCATCAAGGAAGGAGAGATCCTCGATCAGCTGCAATACGCGTTTATCGCACCGCCCGGCTGAAGCCTTCGCGCTACTTCATGCCCATGTTGGCCGCGGCGAACGCCCATTCGTCCGCGCGTTCGGCAATCAGCTTGTCGGTCGGCCGGTAGCCGTGCGAGCCCTGCACTTCGACGCGGATCAGCACCGGCTTGTCGCAGCCCTGCGCTTCCTGCAGCGTCGCCGTGAACTTGAAGGAGTGGCTCGGGACGACGCGGTCGTCGTGATCGGCGGTCGTGACCAGCGTCGCCGGATAGCACGTGCCCTTCCTGATGTTGTGCAGCGGCGAGTACTTGATCAGGAACGGAAACTGCCCGGCGTTCGACGAGGAGCCGTACTCCGTCGTCCAGAGCTTGCCGCCGGTGAACTGGTCGTAGCGCAGCATGTCCATGACGCCGACCGCGGGCAGCGCGACGGCGAACAGATCGGGCCGCTGTTCCATCACGGCGCCGACGAGCAGGCCGCCGTTGCTGCCGCCCATGATGCCGAGCTTCGCGGGCGACGTGTATTTCTCCCTGATCAACGTCTCGGCGACGGCGATGAAGTCGTCGAAGACGTTCTGCTTCTTTTCGAGCATGCCCGCCCTGTGCCACGCCTCGCCGTACTCCGCGCCGCCGCGCATGTTCGCCGTCACCCACACGCCGCCGCGCTCGAGCCATGCGGGCACGTCCTGGCGGTACGACGGCAGCGTCGTCACCGAGAATCCGCCGTAGCCGTAGAGCACCGTCGGGTTGTTGCCGTCGAGCGGCAGATTCTTTTTCGCCGTGATGAAGAAGGGGACTTTCGTTCCGTCCTTCGACGTCGCGAACAGCGCCTTCGTCTCGAAGCCGCTCGTGTCGACGGGCGGCTTCGCCGCTTCGAACGATCGGCTTTGTTTGGCGGCAGGGTTGAAGACGTACACCGTCGACGGCGCCAGCGGCGACGTGAACGTGTACCAGATGTCGGGCGAATCCTGGCGACCGCTGATCGCACCCACCGTGCCGGTGCCGGGCAGCTCGATCTCGCCGGCGGGGGCGCCTTTCAGATCGAACAGCATCAGCCTGCTCTGCACGTCGACGAGGTACTGCGAGACGATCCTGCCGCCGATGAGCGAGACGCTTTCGATCGCTTCCTTCCGCTCCGGCACGACGGTCTTCATCGTCGCCGGGCTGCGGGCGAGATCGACGGCGGCGACGAACCGGTTCGGCGCGTCCTTGTCGGAGCGGATGAACAGCGTCGAGCCCTCGTTCCCGATCGGCGCGTATTCCGCGTCGTTGGCTTCGAACAGCGGCTTCACGGGGGCCGTGATCTTCGGCGCCTTCGGGTCGCCGAGGTCCGCGACGTACAGCTTGTTCTTGTTCTCGGCGCCTTCGGCGACGACGATCAGCAGGTAGCGGCCGTCCTCGGTCGTGACCGCGTCGATGACCCAGCGTGGAAGATCCTTGCGTTCGTAGACGAGCACGTCCTGCGACTGCGGCGTGCCGACGCGGTGGTAGTAGATCGCGTGGCCGGAGAGCGCGGCTTCGAGGACCTTGTTCTTCGGCGGCTCGGGATAGCGCGAGTAGAAGAAGCCCTTGCTGTCCTTCGTCCACGAGAGATTCGAGAACCGCATCCAGTGGACCTCGTCCGCCAGATCCTCGCCGGTCGTCAGATCGCGGACGTGGATGGTGCGCCAGTCGGCGCCGCCTTCGGACAATCCGTACGCGAACAGCTTGCCGTCCGGCGACGGCTGCCATTCCGAGAGCGACAGCGATCCGTCGGCGGAGATGACGTTGGGATCGATCACGAGCGACGGCTCGGCGTCGATCGCGGTGCGCATGAAGACCGGCGCCTGCTTCTGCAGGCCGGTGTTGCGCGCGTAGAAGATCTTTCCGCCTTCGATCAACGGGATGCCGGTGCGCGGGTAGTTCCAGAGCTCGGTCAGCCGCGTCTTGAAGTGATCGCGCAGCGGCAGCTTCGCCAGGTACGGCTCGGTGACGGCGTTCTCGGCCGCGACCCAGTCGGCGGTCTCCTTCGCGTCGAGCGACTCCATCCAGCGGAACGGGTCGGCGATCTTCGTGCCGTGATAATCGTCGACCGTCGCGTCTTTGCGTGGCGTCGGATACTTGAGCGTCATTGTGCTGGAAGGAGTCTGCTGGCAGGCGGCGAGGAGCGTGACAAGTACGAGCGGGCACAGGGCAATGCGTTTCACTGTGGCTTCTCCGCGTCTGGAGCAGGAGCGGGCGCGGCCGGCGGCGGCGCGAGCTCCTCGCTCGATTTCACTTCGAACTTCCGGAACCGTGCGTAGCTCGCGACACCCGACACGCGGCTGTCGCGCATGTCGTACTCCTCGCGGAACTCGTTCGGCACGTCCATGCCGAGCCGCTCGTCGTTCTTGAACGTCGTCGTCAGGTTGGCCTTGATGTCGCTGACTTCGACGCGGACTTCGGCTTTGACGACGCGGCCGGTGGCGTACTCGATCCAGAACCGCCCGAACGCCGGCATCTCCTCGCCGGGACGTCCTCTGATGACGGTCGGCCGGCCTTCTTCGGCGAAATCGATCACGACGACGTCGTTGCCGAACTTCCTGTCCGGTTTCCCCGGAGTGAACTTGAAGTGGTTTCGAATGTCCGGCTGCAGGATCAGCAGCGCGAAGACCGGGTTGTTGATCGTGCGCTGGACGGCGCCGAGATTGTAGCGGCCGCTTTCTTCGGCGATCGCCTTGGCCTGTTCTTCCGCCGCTGCGTCGGGTTTCGCGTTGAGGAACAGCTTCGCCAGCCGCTGCTCGCGATCGCGGATCGGAATGTGATCGACCTCGAACACGTCGCGGAACGGCGTCCACATCTCCTGGCCGGACTTCACGATCAGAAAGTCCGCACGAAGCTCGCGATGCTTCGACGTTCCGCGGGGCGAATTCATGCCGGCGGCGCCGCGCCCTCCGAGCGCCGGGATCGCAACGGTCGCAAGGGCCACGTTCGAGTCCTGGATGTAGCGCTCCTCGGCGACGACGCTCGAGAGGTGTTCGATGAAGTCGATCGAGTACCAGGTGGCTTTCGCCAGCAGCTGGTCGAGGTCGCTCTGCTGCGCATGCAGCGGCGCGACGGCGAACACCCCGGCGAGGACGGCCGCGACGCAGAGCTTAAGACGCATGCGGCTGGATTTTACCTTGAACGAACGGCTTCAATGTCGTCGCGATGAAACGATGAATGGGTGTCGGGACGCCGACTTCGTCGCCAATCCGTGCAAGCGTGGCGTTCAGCCACGGCAGCTCGAGCCGGCGTCCGTGTTCGAGATCCTCGAGCATCGACGACTTCGCCTGGGGCGGCATGCCGCCGATGTGCTTGAGCATGTCCGTGAACGTGCTCGACGGGAATCGGATCCCTTTGGCATGCGCGACGGCCATCGCTTCCATCACGGCCGCCTGGAACATGGCCCACAAATCCGGATCGTCGCGCAGGACGCCGAGCGGCGAACGCGTGACGGCCATCATCCCGCTGAGCGCGGTGAGGCGCACGAACTTCAGCCACAGCTCGTACTGGATGTCGTCGGCGAGCTTCGCGTCGAATCCCGCGGAGCGGCAGTGGTCGTAGAACGCCTGAAGCCGCGGCGACTTCGTGTTGTCGAGCTCGCCGAAGATCAAGAGCGACAGCGCCGTGTGCCTGATGACGCCGGGTTCCGTGATCGCGGCCTGCACGTGCGCGACGCCGCCGGCGACGTGCTCGCGTCCGATCGCCTTCGTCAGCATGTCGACGCTGTCCACGCCGTTCTGCAACGTGATCACGACCGTCGCCGGCCCGAGGAGCGGCGGCAGCAGCGCGGCGGCCGACTCCGTATCGTAGAGCTTCACGGTGAAGAGGACGACGTCGGCCGGACCGAGCGCCTTCGGGTC
>Ga0134125_10010106_pt1 | contig 10608 bp, 9 predicted proteins | sample KB31751_FD_96464 | JGI IMG/M metagenome (GOLD analysis project Ga0134125, IMG submission 96464) | Terrestrial soil microbial communities with excess Nitrogen fertilizer from Kellogg Biological Station, Michigan, USA - KB3-175-1 | ecosystem: Environmental > Terrestrial > Soil > Unclassified ...
AAACCCACCACTAGGAGCATATCCATATTTTCGCAAATCAAAATATCAGGCCAAATTTTCAATGTCCAGACCGATTTTTTTTGCCTTTTCAATTAGAATTTGGTAGTTATCTTCTCGCATACTACCACCAACCATTTCACCAACATGAGGAAACAGTAAATCAAAACAAGCGACTGTTTTTTTATCAGGATTATTTTTCATGTAAAAAGCCTTTAATTCAATAGGATAGTTAATAATAAAAACAGGAAGATTACCAAAATGCTGGCAAAGGTATTTTTCGTGTTCAGATTGCAAGTCTATGCCCCATTTAATTTCATTGTAGATAAAATTTTCTTTATTTTTTACTAGTATTTCTAAGCATTCAGCATAAGTAAGACGAGGAAAGTCAAGGTTGCTAATCTTTTTTAACTCACCAATTAATTCTTTTTGTTGGTATTTTTCTAGGTATTCTAGTTCTGAAAGGTTGTTCTTTATTATTTTTTTAATAACGTGCTTTAGTAGGTCTTCAGTTAAATTAAGAATGTCTTTTAAGTCAGCAAAAGCCATTTCTGGTTCAACCATTCAAAATTCTGCTAAGTGGCGAGTGGTATGGGAATTTTCTGCTCTAAAACAAGGGCTAAAGGTATAAACTTTGCCTAATCCTTGGGCTAAGGCCTCGACTTGTAATTGTCCGCTGACCGTTAGTTTGGCTTGCTTGTGAAAAAAATCCTTTTCATACTGTTTGTCCTGTCTAGTAGTGAGCGTAAAAAGTTCCCCGGCTCCTTCAGTATCATTTGCTGTGATTAAAGGAGTATGAAGGTAATAAAATCCTTCTTGTTGAAAAAATTGGTGAATGGCTCAACTAATTTGACTTCTTAATTTAAAAACTGCCAAAAAATAATTAGTTTTTGCTCGCAAATGAGGGAAATTTCGTACTACTTCTAGAGGAATTGCTTGTTTTTGTAGAGGGTAATCTGTCTCGGTTAAGTTAACGAATTCAATTTTTTGGGCTTGTAATTCAATTTTCTGGTCTCGGTTAGGAGTTAAGACTAGTTTTCCTTCTATTATCAAACAGCTACTGAAATTAATATTTTTTGCCTTTTCTGCTAAATGAGAAGAGCAAACAATTTGCAAATTTTGTAAGCAAGATCCATCATTTAGAGTAATAAAACTAATATTTTTGCTTTGCCTGATGGATTTTACCCAGCCACCAACTTTAATTTTTTCCAGTCTACTTATTTTTTCAAAATGTTGATGGATATCTTTAATGGTGATTAGCATTTGTAAATAAGGTAATGTTAAGATCGTTTAGTCAGTAATGACTACTCCAACTCTTAAAAAAATTAATGTCATTATTTGCTGCTACTCTTTGCTTTTTTAGTTCCGTAGAGGGAACGACCTTGTTTTCTGTCTTTCACTCCTTCAGTATCAGCATGACCACGAACAATATGGTATTTTACTCCTGGCAAATCTTGGGCTCCACCGCCACTAATTAAAACTGAAGAATATTCTTGAAGATTATGTTTTTCACCAGGAATGTAAACAGTGATTTCTTTTTTATTTTTGAGAATAACCCGCGCATAAGCCCGATTGGCTGAATTAGGTTTCATTGGCTTTAATACCCCTACTTTTTTACAAATTCCTGCTTTTTGGGGGTTATTAGAAAGATAATATCTTTTTTTTTTACCGTTATCAGTGAAATTATATTTTAAGGCTAATAACTTTGCTTTTCTTTGTTTAGGTGTGCGTGGGTTTTTAACTAATTGGTTAATAGTAGGCATATATAATATTAATTTTAAATTAGTTGTTATTTAATTATGCAAGGCGTTATTCAATCAGCAAGTGAAGATTTCTTTCCTTAGCCAATTTTTGCAATTTTTTGAAACTTTCTTGCTTTAATTTACGAGTCATATTTTCCGACTTGCCAAGGGTTTTGCTTGCTTCTGAAAAATTATAACTTTTGGTAAACAACGATAAGTATTTTTTTATCAGGGGTAGGCTATGGATTTTCTTTTCTTCCAAAGAGTATTTTTGTAAAAGTTCTGGACTAGTTTTATCACTCAATTTCATTTTCTTTTTCAATTCTTTTTTTTCTTCTTCTGTTGCTAAATAATAAATATCTAGTAAATTTGAGGGCTTTACTTTGGAAATAAGACGAACCAGCAAAACTGCTTCTCGGTTTTCTAAGGAATTAATTAGATTATTAGTCTGGATTACAGCATCCCGGTGTCGAACCTGTTCGGCAGTTAATTCAGCATTTTCGTCATCGTGCAAGGTTTCTAATAATGAGTATGATTTACTTTCTTTGTCATCATTTTGATAATCGCTATCATAATAAATTACACTTTTTTTTTCTTTGGCTCCGCTTCCTTGATTGATAAACTGATTTTTGTTGATATAGCTTTGAATATATTGCTTAATTCAATAACCAGCATAAGTAGCAAAGCAATTTTTACTGTTTAAGTCAAATTTTTCAATGGCTTTAGGAAGAGAAGAAATGCCTTCGGCGGTCAATTCTTCAGGGTCAACTTTTCCGCCAAAAGAGGAATAACCTTTGCTAATATACTTAACTAGGTTTTGATTATAGTGGAGCAAGAAGCGAATGGCTCTTTTGCCCTCATTAAGTTTTTCTTTTCCTAATTTTTGTAATTCTTTCTCTTTTTTTTTTAGTTCAATTTCTAGTCTTTCAATTTCTCCCGATGATGTTTGCTTTCCTTCTTTCTTTTCTTGTTCTAGTAGAAAGTTAGCCGCCACACTCACTTCTTGAAACTTTTCCTTTTGTTGTTCTTTGGTAAATCCGCTTGGAGCAGGTTTGTCTGGGTGCCATTTTAAGGCAAGTTTTTTATAGACTTTTTTGATTTTTTCTGCTGAATCTCCCAATTTTATTCCAAGGATTTGGTAGTATTTGCTATTGTCTGAAGTAGTTTTTTTAAATATCTTTTTATTTTTGATTTCGGTAATTTTTTTTTGTAGGCTGTTGATGGAAGAAAGAATTGCCAGCACTGGTTTGGCTGCTTTCAGCAATTCCTTTTCGTTTTTTGGTTTGAGAGTAAAAAATTTATTCATAATTTAGTAAAAATTTCCTAACATTGTCTAATTCTTGTAAGGACATATCTATAATTTTTCCCTTTTGGGTTTTGGGAGAGGAAAGAACAGAGTTCAGGTCAAGACTGCCAATGATTTCACTTGAAGGACATTTTTCCAAGTAAGAATTGTAGGAGGGGGAAGACATATAGTAATTATAGATGTCGTGGTATCTTGTTCGGTTAGTTTTGGTTAAAAAGAACTGAGATTTTTCGCTGGCAAATATTCAAAAAGTTCGTTCCTTAGCACATAAATAAACTATTTTTTTCTCTTTTTGTTCAATCAATTCCCGACCATAATTAATTAGTAAATGGTGAGTGTGAAGAGAAGGAAAATTTCAGTGGATAAAATGAGGTTCTATTTCTTCTTTTTCTCAGCCAGTTAAGGAACTTATTTTGTTAATTAAGAATTCGTATATATTAGGCTTAAATTTCCGAAAGACTTCGGCTACTTCATTAACAAAGCGACTGATTCTTTGGGGGTTGACTTCTACTTCTCACTTATCATAATAATAATTGAGGATAAACAAATAAGGATTTTCTCGGGTTTGAAGTATATTGCAAACATTTTCTTTGTTCTGTTGTCGGCAAATCTCATCTGGGTCGCCTTGGTAGTTATTTTTTATTACTTCGCAATCAACCTCGCGAGATAGTAATTTTGCGGCCACATTAATAGTGGCTTCTTGCCCGGCTTTATCATTGTCCAAAAAGAGGATAATTCTCTTGTTTAATTCAACTAGAAGTTTAATTTGCTCTTCCGATAAACTGGTTCCCAGCAAGGCCAGGCAGTTTTCTATCCCTACTTTGTATAAACTAATTACATCAAAAAAACCTTCTACTAAGTAGCATTCCTCTGCTCGACTTTTTTTAACAGCCTGATAATTATATAATGAGGAGGATTTTTGATAATATTGATGACTAGGCAAGTATTTGTATTTTCCTTCTCCAGGTGGTATTTTACCAATTTTTCGAGCCGCAAAAGCTACTATTCTTCCTTCAGGATTGGCTAGGGGGATAATTAAGTGCTGGTTAGGAAAAAAATCACAAACTCGGTTATTCTCAGTTACTCAAACTAGATTAGCGGTTAATAAATCCTCTGCTGAAAAATTATCGCCTTTTTGCGAAAAAAGTAAGTTACTTAATTGTCAGTTGCTAATACTGCTTCCTAAACCAAAGTGTTCAATAGTTTTTTGTTCTAGTTGGCGTTCGGTTTGGAGATAATTTAACACTTCTCGACCAGGTTTAGTAAGTAAATTGTACTGGTAAATATCATTTATTAGAGAAAAAAGATAAAAGATTTTGTTTTTCTCTTTTTGTTCTTGCTTTTTTTTTTCTTGTAAAATTGAAAGAGAAAAATAGCCCATTTGGCCAATTTCTTCTACTGCTTCTTCCAAAGTAATTTTTTTATATTGAGACCAAAAATTAAATATGTCGCTAGCCTTAAAGCCGCAAGTGAAGCACGTAAATATTTTACGGTTAGGTTCAAAACTACAACTGGGATTTTTGTCGCTATGAAAGGGGCAGAGAAAAAAAACACTTCTTCCCATCTGTTTCAAGGTAAAATTTAACTTGTTGGTTAATAAATGAAGGATATCATTAGTATTTAATAAGTCCTTGTATCTCATTAATAAATTTTAATAGTTGGAAGCGATTTGAAAAGTATCCAAGAATGACTAAACTAAGCAAAAATTTTCTTAGTGAATGGTGGAGAGTAAGTATAAATTGATTATTAATTTAAATCAATCAATAAGCAACTATTTTACTAACTGGTTGACTATATAAAACTATATTAAAACAAGATTATATAAATGTCTGAAAGTTCAACCGAAAAAAAAGGTCTAACCTCTTTCTTAAAGCATTATGGTTTTTTGCTACCTAATGCCGAAATTTATGGCGGTTTAGCAAAGTCTTGAGATTTAGGTCCTTATGGAGCAGAATTGAAAAGAAATTTAAAAAACCTCTGGTGAAAGTATTTTATCACTTCTAGTTCTTACAATGTTGGTTGTGATAGTCAAATAATTACTCATCCTCAAGTTTTAGAGGCCTCTGGTCATCGCAAAAACTTTCATGATTGACTAGTAGAGTGCCGGCAGTGCCGCAAGAGGTATCGATTAGATAATTTAATTAGTGCCAAAGAATTTGCTATTTTTCTAGAAAAAAAGGACAAAAGTAGTTACTTGATAAAAGATAATTGCCGCAAGTGTGGAAAAAATAATTTTTGTCCTCCTCGTCAATTTAACTTGCTTATGGCTACTAATTTAGAGATTACTGAGGGAAAAGAAAATACTGTCTACTTGCGACCTGAAACTTGTCAAGGAATTTTTGTTAATTTTCCGGCTATTCAAAGAAGCACCCATCGGCAGTTGCCTTTTGGTATCGGACAAATTGGTAAAAGTTTTCGCAATGAAATTACTCTCCACCACGGGATTTTCCGCACTCGGGAGTTCGAACAATTAGAACTAGAATTTTTCTGCCAAGGTGAAGAAAGCGAAAAATGGTGAAATTATTGAACGAAGAAAGCATGGAATTTCCTTCAAAAAATTATTGTTAATGAGCGAAAAAAAATCAAACAAGTAGATTTGGAAAAGGAAGAATTGCCACATTATTCTAAAAAAACTCAGGACCTTTATTTTAATTATCATTTTGGTTGGGGAGAAGTATGTAGCAATAGCCATCGTGGTAATTATGACTTGTCTCAGCATGGTCAACATTCTAGAAAAGATTTCCGAGTTAATGGCATTATCCCCGAGGTAGTAGAGAGTTCTTTTGGTGTGGAGAGATTAATGTTAGCCGTTTTGGAGGATGCTTATCAGGAAGAAACAGTAGCCAGTTCTCAATTAACTCGTGAGGTTTTAAGACTTCATCCCCTCCTTGCTCCTTATTTTGTGGCCGTAATCCCCTTAGAAAAATCCCTGCGAGAAAAGTCTTGTCAATTATATCATGAATTACTAAAAAATCCCTTTTTTTCAGTTGCTTATGAGGAAACAGGAAATATTGGCAATCGTTATCGTCGACAAGATGCGATTGGTACCTATTATTGCCTTACTCTTGATAAGCAAACCCTCCAAGATAATACAATTACCCTCCGTCATCGCGATAGTATGAAACAGGAACCAGAAAGAATAAGCATTGATAATGTCAAAAATTATTTAAATAGTCTATATGAAAAGTACTGACAAGAATTCACAGCAGAATAAGTTTAAAAAAAAACAAAGTAGCGATACATTACTTTATATTCTCCTGTTTGTTATGCTTGCAGTGCTAGTTGGCAGTTTAGCATGACATTTCTGACCCAAGGAAACCGAATGAAACCATGATTATAAAGCAGAGTTGGACGAGAAATTAACTTCTCCTACTGCCAAAGATGTTAGCAAATTAATTCAAGGCAACCGAAGCCGTATAAAAAAGGCGAAAAGAGTTTTAGAGGGTAAAGTGAGAGGAAGAACCTTGTCAGACAAGGAAAGAGAAGAAGTAAAGAAAGAGTTAGAAAGTGTTGAAAAAGATTTTGAAAAATTAGACGAAGATTTGCAAAAAGTAGAATTGAAGGTTTTAGAAGAAGTAAATCCAAGTGTGCTAGCCGATATCTATTCTCAACTTTATGAACAAGGTAAAATAACCGTAAGATTAAAGGATAAAACGTCGGTTGGCCGTTCCAAAGAAGAATTAAAAAAGCAATTAGAAATACAAGAAAAGTGGCACATTTCGGAGGAAGGGGAAGAAGAAATAGAGAAGGAAATGGATAAATGGATTAAAAAATGGTATTTTCAGGCAAAAAAAGAAATGATTGAATCAGGAAAGTATCCACTTTTAACTGAGTATGTGGTGCCACGATGAGACAAAGGGAGGAAAATCGAGGGTCAACCCACTCGGGAACAGATTGACAAGTACAAAATATCGCGACCTATTACACAAAAAAATGGGGGAACGAAGATGGTTGATTACTCTAAGAAGTTAGACATTAATTTTAATGGATGTTGAGGATTTTTGGCTGAAAAGGACAAAAAAGATTCTTCCGAAGGAAAAGAGACTTTTGGACTAACTAGAACTATTGGCAGAATTTTTCTTTATTCAGAAGGGGGAAAATTAGATAAAGAAAATAAACCTATTCTTCCAGTTCCGCTAGGCTTTTATTTAGTTGAAGTTGCCGAAGACAACCGACTTGAAATAAAGATGGGATTTGAAAAGAAACTTTTTTTTAATCGATTAGGTCATGAAGAGTGATTAACCGAGGTCAAGGATAAGGAAGGTAGAATTTACTTTGATATTCATTTCGAAGACGTAGTTGAAACTATCGCTCACGAATTGGCTCACGCAATAGTTAATACAACTAAGGGAGATTATGAAGGTGAGGAAGGAGGAGGACATGGAGCGTTCTTCTATGAGATAATGAAGCAAATTGAAGAAATGATTAAAAATTCTCCCGACTCCGACTTTAAAGAATTTGAGGAGTGGTGAAAGCAGCCAGAAAAAGAGCAGAAGGAATGGTCGAGAGATAGTGTTTTAGTTGTCAAAAAAAGCCATTGAGATGAATGAAAATATTGATATATTGGTGGGGGGATAGGAATATTAGTGATTGGATTAGTGGTGGTGGTGGTGGTGGTATTCTGAGATGAGTTAACAGGTTCGAAAAAAAATGTCAAAAATTAATATTGCGATAGACGGACCAGGAGGTTCAGGAAAAACTACTATTGGTCGATTGTTGGCGGAAAAACTAAATTATCAGTTTTTCGACAGTGGCTTATTGTATCGTCATTTTGCTTTTTTTTACCTACAAAACAATTCTCCTGCAATTGAGAAAGAAAAATTATTTCAACTCTGAAAAGAATGGTTGAGAAGAGACAAGAGAAAGGTAGTTTCTGATTTGGAAAAAGAGCGTTATCAACTTAGTTCGTCGGCGATTAGTGATTTAGCCTCTCAGTTGTCTCCGCAACCTGAATTGCGGAAAATTATCTTGGAATTTCAGCGGGAATTGTTTCGAGAAAAAGGATGAGTAGTAGTAGGGAGAGACATTACTTCTGAGGTCTTACCGGACGCCAAACTTAAGATTTTTCTGACTGCTAGTTTAGAGGAAAGAGCAAAACGAAGAAATAACCAATATAAGGAAAAATTAAATTCTGAAGAGGTGAAGAAAGAATTGCAAGAAAGAGATAAGCGGGATAGAAAAAGAAAAATTTCTCCGCTGACAAAAACAGCGGATAGTTGGGAATTGGATACTACCCATTTGTCCCCAGCAGAAAGTGTGGAAAAAATAATTCAGCAAAAGAAAAAAATCTCTTTGAAAAAGTAATTATTTTTAGTAATTTGCAGACTATTTCTACTTAAATTAAAAAATTATTTTTCTTTGTAATCTTTTGGATTGTTATGGATCTGGTTATCTGCCGCGGTTTTCTCTCCCTGGCTTACTAAATCCAGTACTTTGTTAATGTATTTATATTTGCTTTCCTCTAAGTAAGCTTTGCTAAAATTAACGGTCTGGCTGATTATCATTTTGGCTAAATCATTGTTTTTTCCGAATAATAGTTCATAACTGGCGTAAGTTAATATTGATTTTTCCAGTGGAGGGAGATAAGAGAACTCTCAACCGACTTTTAGTTTTGTGGTGATTTTTTTGCTAAGAAAATTTTCTTTTTCTAAACATTTATTAAGCCAAGCAATTCTTTCTTTTTCTTTCTCACTTTCCTCTTTTGTTTTTTGAATGATGCCTAATAGATGGTATTGGTAAAGGAGAAATATCTTTCTTTTGTCAAGACGGAACATGTTTTTTTCAACTGAATAATGTTTTAGAGGTTCTTGTTCAATCTAGGTAATTGCAAATAAAATAAATAACTGGAATTAAAACAAAGGCAGCAATAACTATTATTTTTTTTTTATAGTTTATATTTACTCTGATTTAGAGAGCGGTGAAACGGCAACAAATGTTCTAATTTTTCTTCTCCTTTTGGCTTTAAAAAACTTTACTATGCCTTCTCCATTAGCGTGAATGGTATAATCATTGCCAAAGTAAACTCCGCTACCTGTTAAAAACTTACTTCCTCGTTGGCGAACAATAATCTCTCCACTTTTTACATACTCTCCTCCGAATTTTTTTACTCCTAGACGCTTAGAATGAGAGTCATGGCTACGATTGGTAGCTGCTGAACCACCTCCCTTTTTTTGAGCGAAAAACTGTAAATCTAATTGAAATATTAACATAGTAAATTACACAAACTTTCTTAAAATAATTAATCCTTTTTTAGGACCAGGAACTGCCCCTCGAACAAAAATAATCTGGTTTTCTTTATCTATCTTTTCGATTATTGCTTTTTGAGTAACCCTTTCATTACCCATTCGACCAGGCATTTTTTTTCCCTTGGGAATCCCTTGGTTAGTACCTCGTCCACCGCCCATGGAGCCAATTAAGCGATGTGGGTATCCACCACCATGGGACATTGCTCCCAGAGCATACCCATATTTTTTAATTACTCCTGCCGTTCCTTTACCTTTAGAAGTGCCGGTGATTTTAACATGGTCCCCTGCTTGAAAAAAAGACAAATCAATTTGGGAGCCAACTTCTAATCCCGTCATGTCCCTTATTTCTCGTAAATGCTTTTTCAGTGGAACAGTATTTTTTTTAAAATGACCTGCCAAAGGTTTATTGAGACCTTTTTCTGTGCAGTTGCTAAAAGCAATTTGGCACGAATTATAACCTTCTCCCTTTTCACTTTTTACTTGGGAAACTACATTTTCTCCTACTCATACAGGAGTGGCTGGCTTCAACTTTCCTGCCTCATTCGGCAACTGAGTCATTTGCATCTTTTTGCCTAATATACCAACTACTTTCATATTCACGCTTTTTAATTATTAATTTATTTTAGTGTTTTTGCTGTTTTGCTTTTCAGGAATCAAGTTAGGAAAGGGATTAGCGAAAAATAATAAATATGTCTAAGCCGCGCTTTTTTACTGGTATTCAGGCCACTGGTTCCCTGACCTTAGGAAATTATTGCGGGGCAATTCAACCCATTTTAAAAATCCAAGATGATTATGAGATAATTATCATGATTGCTGATTTACATGCCTTAACCATTCCCAAACCTAATTTTGATTACCAAAAAAAATGCTATGAAATTGCTTCTTTGCTTTATGCTTGTGGCTTAAAAGAGGAAAATTGTAAAATATTTATTCAGTCTGAAATACCTGAACATTTAGAATTAACTTGATTATTAGCCCCTTTTGTTACTGTAGGCGAGTTAAATAATATGATTCAATATAAAGAGAAAAAGAAGGGGCAAGAGACCGGAAATTTAGCTTTGTTATCCTACCCAGTATTAATGGTTAGTGATATTCTCCTTTATGATGCTGATTTAGTTATTGTCGGCCAAGACCAAAAACAACATTTAGAGTTAACCAATGACGTTACTAGCAAATTCAATAATTTTTGTGCCTCCAAGGTGTTAAAAATTCCCAAATTTTCCATTCCGGCTATTGGAGCCAAAATTATGGGACTGAAAAATCCACAAAAAAAAATGTCGAAAAGTGAAAATGATTATATTGCTTTGTTAGACAGTCC
>Ga0134125_10010107_pt1 | contig 10608 bp, 10 predicted proteins | sample KB31751_FD_96464 | JGI IMG/M metagenome (GOLD analysis project Ga0134125, IMG submission 96464) | Terrestrial soil microbial communities with excess Nitrogen fertilizer from Kellogg Biological Station, Michigan, USA - KB3-175-1 | ecosystem: Environmental > Terrestrial > Soil > Unclassified ...
AACCTTCAAAGCGCTGGGATTCAAGTTTGTGACTCTCGATCTGGAGGGCTTTCGATCCGGGTCGATGAACGCGCTGCTCCCCGCCGAACAGCTTCTCAAGACAGGGACGCTAGGCGATTGACGCCGGTTAGAAGCCCGATTCCCTGAAAACCCTGTGAGATAATCACATATCCCAATGTGCAGGCGGTTTCTGGTGATTTCGTGCAAACGCACGTTTGTGCTTTTTCTGCTAATTTGTCTCGGATGCTCGGCGCAGGGGCCCACCGATCTTTCGCAAAAGATTGAGCGCCAGCTGCGGGTGAAATACAGTGTCCCCGCTGACGTAAAGGTCGTCATCTCCGAGCCGACGGCGAGTGAGTTCGTCAACTACGACGCCGTGAAGGTTACATTCTCCGGACAGGGTCGCGACCAGCAATACGACTTCCTGGTCTCCAAGGACCGCAAAACCCTGGTGCGCCTGACCAAGATGGACCTGAGCAAGGACCCGTACCAGGAGGTCATGGACAAGATCGACGTCAAGGGCCGTCCGGTCCGCGGAAATCCAAACGCCAAGGTCATGCTCGTAAACTTTGATGACTTGGAGTGTCCGTACTGCTCGCAGATGCACAGCGTTTTATTTCCTGAACTGTTGAAGGAATACGGCGACCGGGTTGCATTCGTTTACAAGGATTTCCCGCTGGCGGAGATTCATCCGTGGGCGATTCATGCGGCGGTGAACGCAAATTGTCTCGCCGCGCAGAATGGCGATGCTTACTGGGATTTCGCCGACTACATTCATTCCAATCGAGGAGTGATCAATTCGGAGAAGGGTCGCGACAATCAGTTTGCGGCGCTGGACCGCACCGCAGTGGGAACCGCCGGCAAATTTCACTTGGACGTTCCCAAGCTACAGGCATGCGTGAAGGACCCGAAGAGCGAGCAAGCGGTGAACGCATCCGAGAAGCAAGGCGAAGCGCTCGAGGTCAGCGGCACTCCGACAATGTTTATCAACGGGCAGATGCTCGACGGCGCGCGCCCAGTGTCTGAAATCCGCGCGGCCCTGGATGGTGCGTTGAAGCGCGCCGGCGTTGCGCCACCGACACCGGTTCCGACGCAGTCTGCGAGTCCGTCCGCCACCGGTGCCGCCTCGGCGAAGCACTGACAAGGGGGGGAGTTGAAAGCGATCTACCTTCAGAACAGTTTTGTTGCCGCAGCCATCGTCGGGGTACTCCTGATGACCGGCTGTTCGATGAAGCCGTCCGGCGACAATGTGGCGGCCAGTGTCGATGGACAGAAGATCTACCGCGCCGATTTGGAGAAGTACTACCAGTCGCAAACCGCCGGCTCCAACCAGCCGCTGAGTGACGAGCAGGCCACCAGTCTGCGGCTCAGCATCCTGCGCGAGCTCATCGAGAACGAAATCCTGATGCACCGCGCGGAGAAGTTGGGCCTGCTGGCCACCGACGATGAAGTCGATCGCAAACTCACCGAGATCAAGTCTCCTTACACGGTGGAGCAGTTCAATCAGCGTCTGCAAGAAAGCAAGATGACGATGGATGACTTCAAGCGCAACATTCGTCGCGCGTTGACGGCGGACAAGGTCCTGCACAAAGAAGTCACGTCGAAAATCAGCGTGACCGAGCAGGACATCAAGGACTACTACAACGCGCACCGCGCGGAATTCAACCTGATTGAACCGCGCTACCATCTGGCGCATATCATCGTGACCACGACGCCAGATCCACAGGGCGGGAACGCTAACAAGGCGCGCAATGAAGCGGAAGCGCGGAAGAAGATCGAGACGGTACAGACGCGGCTCGACGCGGGCGATGATTTTGGATCGCTGGCGATGGCCTTTTCCGAAGACAGTTCTACAGCGCCGAACGGTGGTGACCTGGGAATTATTCCTGAGTCAGCGCTGAAACAGACGGATCAGGCAACTCGCGACGCGATCATGAAACTCAAGCCTGGACAATACACCGGCATTATTCCTCTGAACAACGGCGCAGCGAAGCAAACGGGGGCTTTTCGAATCGTGAAGCTGATCGCCATGGAACCGGCAGGTCAACGAGACCTTTCGGATCCACGCGTGGAGCAGGAGATCCGGACGGCCTTGCAGGACCGCCGGGAACAATTGCTGAAGGCAGCGTATTACGAAGTGATGCGGGACCAGGCCAAGGTTGAGAATTACTACGCCGAGAAGGTCCTCGCCAGCATGGGATCGTCGAAGTAGTTTATTCCACGACGGCCACGACCTCTCCGGCATTCACGGCCTTGCCTTCCTGAACGAGGATCGAGCTGATCTTCCCATCCCGTGGCGAGCGGAGTTCGTTCTGCATCTTCATGGCTTCGATGACCACAATACCCTGACCTGCCTTAACCTGAGCACCTTGCGTTGTCAGTATGCGCACAACTTTGCCGGGCATCGAAGCCTTCAGCCGCTGAGGGCCAGCGGTGCTGCCGGAGGTCAGTTGCCGGCTTCGCCAGGAGCGAGGGTCGGCAATCGAGACTTCATAACTGTGTTCGCCTACCGTTATGGTCTGGTTTGGGCCTTGGCGTACTAGATACGATTTCCCATTGCGCAGGATGGAGAGCACCCCAGGCGCGATGGACCGCACGTCGATGTCGACAGAGCGGCCGTCCACGCGGCAATCCCATGCGTCTTGCGCCTGGGTTAATTCGAGTTCATGAGTCTTACCGCTGATTAAGACCTGGAACCGCATGTTAGCTCAAGGCCTCCTCCCGCGCGGCTTGTTTCCAAGCGGATGGTCCTGAGTGAGGCTCGTCCGAGTTCTTGCTGCTCGTTGCGCCTCCCGTGAGAGCTTGAAAGATCCCGGCCCCAATCACGGCAATCTCTTCCTCTCGCCTCGGTGGAGCATGTTGCGGACGCGACGCGAAACGGGACAAAAACCCGGTATTGGCTTTACCCGCGAGAAATTCCGCGTCCTCAAAAACGTGGCGAAATAGGGGCAGATTGGTTTTAATCCCGCCCACGTAGTATTCGTCGAGGGCCCGACGCAGGCGCCCAACGGCTTGCTCTCTGGATGCGGCGTAGCCGATCAGCTTTGCCAGCAACGGATCGTAATCCACCGGGACATTCCATCCCGGGTAGATACCGCTGTCGAGGCGAATCCCGGGGCCTGAAGGTTCCGTGAGCGACGTGATCTGGCCCGGGCTGGGGAAGTAATTGTTCTCCGGATCTTCGGCATAGACGCGGCACTCGATCGCATGTCCACGCAGATGGATATCCTCTTGCCGGAAGGGCAGCGGCTGGCCTGCAGCGATTCGAATCTGAAGTTGCACGAGATCCAGCCCCGTAATGAGTTCAGTGACGGGGTGCTCAACCTGGAGCCGCGTGTTCATCTCAAGAAAGTAGAAGTTGCCGTCCTCGTCTGCGAGAAATTCAATCGTCCCGGCATTGGTGTATCTGACAGCCTGCGCCGCACGAACTGCAATCTCGCCCATGCGCTGCCGCATTTCCGGACTGACAGCAGGCGACGGCGCCTCCTCAACCACCTTCTGATGACGTCTCTGAATGGAGCAATCGCGCTCGCCTAGATACACCGTGTTGCCATGCTCGTCGGCGAGGACCTGCATTTCGATGTGCCGAGGATTGACGATTGCCTTTTCAAGGTAGACCTCGTCATCCCCAAAGGCGCGGCTGGCTTCGCTTCGCGCGGCCTCGAAAGCGGATGGGAGATCTGCGACGTTGTCGATCAACCGCATCCCTTTGCCGCCACCTCCGGCTGCGGCTTTCAGCATCACGGGGAAACCCAGCTTCGTTGCTACCTGCTCTGCTTCTTCGGCTGACCGGAGTCCTTTTGCCGTCCCCGGGACGAACGGAACGTCTGCTTTCTCCATGTTCTGCCGCGCACGCGTCTTTGATCCCATGGCTTCCATGGCGGAGGGTGGCGGGCCAATGAATTTGAATCCAGCTTTGGCGCACGCCCGAGCAAAATTTGGATTTTCAGAAAGAAAGCCATAACCGGGATGAATGGCATCTGCGCCCGACTTCTTCGCTGCGTCCAGAATTCGTTCGATATCCAAGTAGGATTCGGCAGCCGGCGCAGGCCCTATGGGATACGCTTCATCCGCACGCTGCACATGCAGAGCGGCGCGGTCTACCTCCGAAAAGACCGCAACCGCCGCAATGCCAAGCTCATGGCACGCACGAATGACGCGGACGGCAATCTCACCGCGATTCGCAACCAAGATTTTCTGGAACATTTTCATTGCAGCAGGGAAACGCAGCATTCTAATTCATACGGCAAAAGAAAAGCCTCTCGCATTCGAGAGGCTTTGAACTTGGGTGCGTGACGGACTACTTCGAATTGTCGAGCGTAATCCCGCCGGTACCCGCCTGGGCCTGCTTTTCGGCCTTGGCTTTCTTGGCGGCCATGGTCTTGTCGACCCACTCATCTGCAGTTTTCAGATCGGCCGCGCGCTCGTCCGGATTGTCGCATTCGCGGTCTGCCTTCTCGCGATAAAGCAGGTTGATATACGCCATGGCGTCGTCGTAGTCCTGGCGCAGTTGAACGGCCTTATTCAGGTTGTCCAAGCCGTCCTGGATGATGGCGCCATGCTGATCGCGCAGCTGAGCGCAGACTTTCTTGTCTTTCATCGGCTCATCTGGTTTCAGGCCCATTTTCGCGCGTTCTTCCATGCGCGGCTGGTAGGCCTGCGTCCAGTCGATTACGCCAATGGAGTAATAGGCTTCTGGATCGTTGGGATCGAGATCAATGGCCTTGTGGTAGTACTCCTTCGCATCGTCGAACTTCTTCATCTGCAGATAAAGATAGGCAATACCCTTGATGCTATTAACATTTTTCGGGTCTTGCTCCAGCACAGACTTGTACTGTTCGATTGCATTATTCGCGTTCTGGAGATTGTCGGGCGAATCGACTCCGGGTATGTATTGCTGTGCATAAGCGGTCGCCAAATAAAGCTTGGCATTCAATAAAGTAGGATCGTATCCGACCGCGCGTTTAAAGTCCTCGATTGCCGTGTCATACTTGGCGTTCTTATAAGCATTCACGCCTTTGTTCAGCTGATCGCGAGCACGGAGCTTGTCGCAACCGCTCGTCGCGAGCACGGCCAGAGCTGCCGCCCCCATCACCAGTGCTTTCAGGCTTGTTTTCATTGAGTTTAATTGCCCCCTGCTGGAATGAATGACCCAACCCAGCCGCATACGATACCACAAACGAAAGAAATGGAATATGAGTCCGTGCGTACGCCAACCGGGTTGTCAGTTGCCAGTTGCCAGCGAGACTTGTCGATGGCAACTAACCTCTGCCAACCCGACTTAGCTTCCCTGCTCGATCTTCGCCGTGATCAGGCCGACCTTATCTACGCCGGCAGCGTGCCCGATGTCGATGACCTGGGCAACGTTCTGGAAGGGAATATTGTCGTCGCCCTTCACGAACATCACCTTCTCGGCGCGCGTCTTAAAGATGTCTTCGAGACGGCCCTGAAGCGTATCCCAAGTCACGTCATCCTGGTTGATCTTCAATCCAGGAGGCATTCCCGGTCCCCTGTCCAGAACCTGCACCACGATCGTGCGCTGTGGGTCTGGCTGGGACTTCTGGTCTTTCGGCGGGGGCTGCGGAACGAGAGCATCCAAGCCCTTCGAAATGACCGGCGTGATGACCATGAAGATGATCAACAGCACCAAGAGAACATCGATGAGCGGAGTGACATTGATATTGGCACTCGGCCCACCCTTACCACCCATTGTCATTGCCATGACAAAATCTCCTCGAAAAATCAGCGGTCTATTGCGCTCCGCTCGCGCTCGGGGCACCGGGCTTTCTCTTCTGTTCGGTGATCAGTCCGAGATCGTCGACCCCGGCGGCGCGAACGTTATCCACGACGTCGACCACGTTCTTGTACTTCGCCCGCGCATCGGCGCGCAGATAAACTCGCTTATCTACACGATTGGCGAGGCGGTCTTTCAGCTTATCGGTCAACGTAGCTGGATCCTTCAACATATCTCGCCCAAAGAAGACGTCGCCCTGGCGCGTAACCGCGACAGTGAGTGCGTCTTCCTTATCAGCATCGGTCATCTGCTGAGGATTGTTGACCTGAGCCAGATCGACTTGAATGTCTTTCTGCAGCATGGGCGTGATGACCATGAAAATGATCAGCAGCACCAGCATGACGTCCACCATTGGGGTGACGTTGATGTCCGAATTTACCTTTGATCCTTCGTCCCTAACTGAAATTGCCATACGTTTCTCCTACAACGGTTCCCATTGGACAGAGGAGGCGGGTCCGGAGATTTAAAAATCCGGACCCTAGCAACTCAACTGCGCTCGGGGCGTAGCTTACCTGCGAACTGCACCGCGGCGCTTCAGGAAGTAGTCGATCAATTCGCTGGACGAGTTGTCCATTTCGACGTCGAAGGCTTCCACGCGGCCAGTGAGGTAGTTGAACATCATCACGGCCGGAATCGCGACCGCCAGTCCGATAGCGGTGGTCACCAGAGCTTCCGAAATACCGCCTGCCACAGCGCCGATACCGGTCTGACGTTGGGTCGTGATTTCGCGGAATGCGTTGATGATGCCGACGACCGTGCCGAACAGTCCGACGAACGGTGCGGTCGAACCAATCGTGGCCAGGCTGCCCAGGCCGCGCTTCAATTCGGCGTGCACGATCGCTTCGGTGCGCTCCAGAGCGCGCTTGGAAGCTTCAATGGTCTCGCCCGGGATGTCGCTGGAATCCTGGTGGGCGCGGAATTCCATCAGGCCTGCGGTAACAACCTTGGCCAGGTGGCTGCGCTTGTTGCGCTCCGCGACCTTGATCGCTTCGTCAATCTTGCCGTCCCGCAGCGCGCCTGCGACTGCCGGAGCAAAAGCCCGCGACTGCTTACGGGCTGCGTTAAAGGCCATCCAGCGGTCGATCATGACGCCGAACGACCAGCCGGACATCACAAACAGGATGCCGACCACGACCTTCGCCAGAAGTCCCATCTGGTGCCACAGTGAAATGATGTCGAAACCTACCTGCTGGTCCTGGAAGAACAAGAAAGCGGCAGGAATTGAATGTGCTGCATGAGCCAACATGAGTTGTTTCCTCCTGAGATCTATTGCGCTTGAACGAGAATCAACGAACCTTGCTGTGTGTTGAGGTATCCAGGTTCCCTGAATACCTCAACCTAAGATGCAAAAAGTCTATCCACCAGAGAGCGTGAAGTTCACGGTGATTGTGGTATCGACCTCCACAGGTTCACCGTTCAGAATGTAGGGCCGGTAGCGCCACTGTTTCACGGCTTCCAGAGCTGACTGGTTCAGCAGTGGGGATGCCGAGCTCACGACGCGCAGACCCTGAATGGTTCCATCCTTGCCAATCACGGCTGCAAGAACCACAGGACCTTGCACACGCGCGATCTTGGCCATCTGCGGGTACTGAGGGGTTACGTCGTGGACCTTCATACCTTGCGTTACGCCCTGCGAAACACGGACGCGTTGCACGGCTACCTTCGGCACCGCAACCGGCGTGGAACTGATAATGCCACCGATCACGCCATTAGCTGCTCCGCCCGGAACTCCACCCGGAACGCCTCCCACGACGCCGGCAGACGGCGGTGGGGCCTCTTCTTCCTGGATGATCTTGACTTGTTTGGGAATCTTCGTCGGGGTGCGGAGCTGGTTGTTAACAATGTCCGTCTCGACAGCCTTCACGATCTTCACTGCGGCTGGAGGCGGTGGTGGCGGCGGCGGCGGCGGTGGCGCCACCAGGAATGTCATCAACTGACCTTTGGGCAGAGCCTCGGTAAACATTAGCGGGATGAGGATCAGAATTATGACAACGATCGCCTCGAGAATGAACGACACCAGAGTCGTTCTTCCCCGCTTGGTTTTGAGCCTACCGCCCGATTCAATCAGGCTGTCCTCAAACATATATTTTCTCCCTGCACAGACCTACGTTGCTTTAGACACCGGTTGCAATACCGTTGTTCCCAAAGAGGGAACAGAAAAACCGGTTGAAGCACAGCAAACCTATCGCCAATCGAGAAAATCGTTCTAAGCCCTTGCTTTTGCTTTCTCTCTGCGGCCTGAACCACTCTGCGGAACCTTTGTACCTCCTTGTCCTGCAAAGCCCGGCGTGCTGCGACTCGATCGCCAGTCCTGATACGCCACCAGAATTGGCGCGGCGATGGCGATCGACGAATAAGTCCCGATTAAGATGCCGATTACGAGGGCAAAGGAAAACCCGTGCAACACTTCGCCACCAAAAAGGTACAAAGCTAGCACAGTCAGGAATGTTAAACCCGCTGTCAAGATGGTCCGGCTCAGGGTCTGGTTGATGCTGCGATTCACGATGTCCGACAGCTTCTCTCGCCGCATCAGCTTCAGGTTCTCTCGAATTCGGTCAAAGACAACGATCGTATCGTTGTTGGAATACCCGATCAGGGTCAGAATGGCCGCTATCACCGTCAGGGATATGGGCTTATCCGTTAGCGAAAAAGCACCTACGGTAATCAGCGTGTCATGGAAAACCGTGATCACGGCAGCAACTCCGTAAATCCACTCAAAGCGGACGGCCAGATAGATCAGCATACCGAGCAGCGAATACAGGGTTGCCCGTAACGCCTGCCCTCTCAACTGCGCACCTACCTGAGGTCCTACGATTACGGTGTTATAGACACCGAAGTCTGAAAGGAAGAACCCGTTCTGAAGCGACGCCACCACGGCTGGATCCGCAACCCCGTTCAGGTCGTTGAAGCTGGAGAAAAGCCCACCTCTGCTCTTGTCACGAAAATCCGTAATCGTCTGGGCAATATCTGAGTACCGCTTCTGGGCGTCGGTCGCGAGGTGGAGCGGGTCATTGTCCACGAGGTACTTGGACACGGCGAGGACGCTGGCGTTATTGAGATCCTGCTTGTTGGGAACCTTGTTTGTGGTCAATGCAGCAACAATCTGATCGCGAGGGTTCTCCAACGCGGCCTCGGTGGTGGTCTCCTGAGGCAGATCCACCAGGACCTGGTTGCTCCCCGCGCGTCCCAGCGTCTGCAACCTGGCATTGTGTATGCCGACGCGATCCAACTCGCTACGCAGAGCGTCGAGGCTGGGAGTGTGAGTGTATTTCACATACACCAGGGTTCCGCCGCGGAATTCAATGCCCCAGTTCGGGCCGCGGTGCACGATCAGCGAAATGACTCCCGCCACGCTGAAAATCAGCGAAAACGCAATGAAGTACCACTTCTTGCCGAGAAAATCGATGTTCGGATTCTTAAAAAATTCCACGCAAAAACCTCAGGTTTCAATGTTGCAAGGTTCCAAAGTTTCAAGGAAAAGCACCGAAACCTCTATGGCCGCTGCGAAACCTTGAAACCTTCGAAACTTTGAAACTTAAATACTCAACGCTTCGCCGATACGCTTGCGGCTCAGCACCCAATCAAAAATTACGCGCGAAACAAACACCGCGGTAAACAGGTTCGCCAGCAAACCGAATGTCAGCGTAACTGCGAATCCCTTTACCGGCCCGGTGCCAAACAAGAACAGAATTGCCGCCGAAACAATCGTGGTCACGTGCGTATCGACAATCGTGACCCAGGCGTGCCCAAAACCTTGTTCCACAGCTGAAGGCGGAGTCTTGCCATTCCGCAACTCTTCGCGGATGCGCTCAAAGATCAGAACGTTCGAGTCCACCCCCATACCGACGGTGAGGATCACGCCGGCGATTCCAGGGAGGGTCAAGGTGGCGCCGGTGAATCCCAGGAATCCCAAAAGGATAACCAGGTTCAGAATCAGCGCCAGATCAGCATTAACGCCCGCCGCGCGGTAGTAGATCAGCATGAAGATCAATACCGCCACCATGCCGTACACGGCTGCCCTCACGCCGGCTCGAATCGAATCTGCGCCAAGCGACGGCCCGACCACTTCTTCGTCCAGATACTTAATGCCTGCCGGCAGGGCACCGGAACGCAGAATCATAGCTAGGTCTTTTGCCTGTTGCTGCGTCATTCGGCCACCACTGATGCGGCCCTGATCGCGAATCGGCTCTTTAATATTTGCGACTTCCTGAACTTTGTTGTCGAGAACCACGGCAAGGCTGTCGCCGATGTGTTGGGAGGTGAAGTTGTAAAAGCGCTGGCCACCTTCGTTGGTAAGCGTGAAATTTACTTCGGGCTGACCATTTTCGTCGGTACCGGTGGTTGCGTCGCGTAGGTCTTTGCCGCGGACCGCGGAAACACGTGACACCAGATACCACTCATCGTTCGGCGAACCGGTGTGCCCCTGCATTAACATCGCGTCATTGGGCAGGACACCGTTATGTTCTTGCAACGCCGCATCCTGGCTGGAATATGGGCCGCCCAGCGACTGTTTGATCTCCAGCATGGCCGTCGACTGGATAAGTTCTTTGACGCGCGCGGGGTCGTCAATGCCGGGCAATTGCACGAGGATCTGGTACTGACCTAGCCCGTGCTCTTCAATGACCGGCTCGGTCACTCCAAGTTGGTCGATGCGGTTGCGAATGGTCTCAATCGCTTGCGTGACCGCCTGATTCTTTGTGTCGGAAACGGCCGTCGGCTTCATCGTGACCGTCCACGTGTCGTTTGCGCCGGAAGCCGAGTCGTATTCGGGAAGTTTGTTTTGGATTAGATCGCGCAGGGCCGATGAACCGTCT
>Ga0134125_10010109_pt1 | contig 10607 bp, 8 predicted proteins | sample KB31751_FD_96464 | JGI IMG/M metagenome (GOLD analysis project Ga0134125, IMG submission 96464) | Terrestrial soil microbial communities with excess Nitrogen fertilizer from Kellogg Biological Station, Michigan, USA - KB3-175-1 | ecosystem: Environmental > Terrestrial > Soil > Unclassified ...
TATGCCGGAGAGACCATCGAGAACGGGCCAGCTTCGGCCGAGCAAAAGGCGAAGATGGACCCCGGCGTCGCGGTCGCGGTCGACGGTCACAAGCCCAAGCAGCGCGTCGTCTATCCGGGGCTCCCGGAACTCGCGCGGCGTCTCATCGACGCCTTGATGGCGGAGGAGTTCGACGTCGCCGTCTCGACCAAGCTGCCGGCCGGCCCGCGCGGCTCAGCCGACATCCCGCATGCTTTCGGCTTCATCTACGAACGCATCATGAAGGGCAAGGTCGTTCCCAACGTCCCGCTCTTCACCAACACTTTTTATCCGCCCAACCAGCCTTCGGCGAAGCGCTGCCTGCGCTTCGGCGAGACGGTCGCGAAGGCAATCGCCGCTTGGGATACCGATCTTCGCGTTGCGGTGTTCGGCTCGGGCGGGCTCAGCCATTTCGCCGTCAACGAAAGCTTCGACCGGCAGGTGCTCGCCGCGATCAAGGCTAATGACATGGCGACGCTCGGCGCGCTGCCGCATGCGATTTTGCAGGAGGGCACCTCCGAGGTCAAAAATTGGCTCGGCCTTGCCGGCGCGATGGCGCAGACGACCCTCGCGCCGACCTTGATCGATTACGTTCCCTGCTATCGCTCCGAAGCCGGAACCGGAAATGCGATGGCGTTCATGTCTTGGCAATAGGTGATGAAATGAGGGGGATTTTTTACGCCGCCGCGCTCGCGCTTGTCCTTGCGTCGGCGCCCGCCCAGGCCGCTGGGAAATATGATCCAGGGGCGTCAGACACGACGATCAAGCTCGGCAATACCTTTCCCTATTCGGGGCCGGTTTCGGTGACGGTGCCGCAGGTGCGGCAGATGATCGGCTATTTCAACATGATCAACGACAAGGGCGGGGTCAACGGCCGCAAGATCGAGTTCATCAGCCTCGACGATGGCTACTCGCCGCCAAAGACCGTCGAGCTCACCCGCCGCCTCGTCGAGCAGGATCGAGTCCTGGCGATGTTCGGCTCGGAAGGCACGCCGACGCAGATTGCGGTGCAGCCCTATCTCAACAGCCGCAAAATCCCGCAGCTCTTCGTGCTCACCGGTTCGAACAGCCTCATCAATCCGAAGAAGTTTCCCTACACGATCGCGACCGGCTCGAGCTACGGCTTCGAGGGGATCATCTGGGCGAAATACATCCTTGCGACACGGCCAAACGCCAAGATCGGAATCCTTTATCAGGACGACGATTTTGGGAACGACCATATGGGTCCGTTCCTCGCGGCGCTCGGCGACAAGGCAAAGACGATGGTCGTGGGAAAGGCAAGCTACGCCGTCACCGATCCGACCGTAACCTCCCAGATTACGACGCTGAAGGGCGCGGGCGCCGATACCTTCGTGCTCTTCGCCCAGAGCCGTGCCGCCGCTCAGGCGATCTCCGTCGCGCGCGATCAGGCCGGTCCCGACGCGATGATCTTCGTTCCCTATGTGTCGAGCGCCAAAAGCGTCCTTGGCGCGGTGGGAGACGAGAAGCTGAAGGGGGTCTTGTCGACCGAGGATGCCAAGGACACGACGGATCCCATCTGGGCCAATGATCCCGGCGTCAAGGAGTATCTCGCCTTCCTGCAGAAATACATCCCCGAGCAGGATCGCCAGAGCGATGCGACGACCTATGGCGGCTATCTCGCGGCGCAGGCGATGGTCGAAGTGCTGAAGCGCGCTGGCGATAATCTGACCCGCGCCAACATCATGAAGATCGCGTCGAACATCGACGGCTGGACGTTCCCGCTCTACCTGCCGGGCATTTCGCTCAATACAACGCCGAACGATCTCTTTCCGCTGAAGATCGCACAGGTGAAACGCTACAACGGCACGCGCTGGGAGCCGGTCGGCAAGCCGATCTCCGAGTGAGCGGCTTGGTACCGTTGCTTCGCTAACCCGCACCCGTGCGGGACACAAAACGCTAGGGAGAGGAGCGCCGCATGATCATCGATGTCCATGGCCATATGAGCGCGCCGGCCGAGCTCTGGGCCTATAAGGCGGTGCAGCTCGCGGGACGCGGCGCCCATGGCAGGGGCGCCGTTCATGTGAGCGACGATCAGATCCGCGCTTCCTATCATGCCAAGGAGACCTTCGGCGACGGGCATATCGACCTGCTCGACAAGCACAAGACCGACTTCCAGCTGATCTCGCCGCGCCCCTTCCAGATGATGCACAGCGAGAAGCCCGGCCGGATCGTGCTGTGGTTCCATGAGGAGTGCCACGCCATCATTCACCGCGCGGTGCAGCTCTATCCCGATCGCTTCGCCGGCGTGTGCATGTTGCCGCAAGTCGCGGGTCAGCCCATCACCGTCGCGCTGCCCGAGCTCGAGCGCTGCGTCAAGGAACTGGGCTTTGTCGGCTGCCTCGTCAATTCTGATCCTTACGAGAACTCCGGCGCCGAGGCGCCGGGCCTCGGCGACCGCTATTGGTACCCGCTCTATGAAAAGCTCTGCGAGCTCGACGTGCCGGCGATGCTGCACGGCGTCGGCTCCAAATCGGAGCGGACGAGCTATTCGACGCATTTCATCAACGAAGAGACGATCGCCACGATCAACCTCGTCAACTCAAAGGTGTTCGACGATTTCCCGAAGCTGAAGTTCATCATCCCGCATGGCGGCGGCGCCGTGCCGTATCAGCTCGGCCGGTTCGATGCGCCGTCGCTGCGCGCGGCGGCGCGCGGCGGCCGGCGCTTTGCCGACAAGTTGCGCAATCTCTGGTTCGATACGACACTCTATACGCCGCTTGCTCTGGAACTCCTGATCAAGACGGTCGGTGCCGATCGCTGCCTCTTTGCGACCGAGTGTCCCGGCACGGGCTCGGCCACCAATCCGCGGACCGGCCGCTATCTCGACGATATCGCGCCCGATATCAAAAGCTTCGAATGGCTCGCCGAGGCCGACAAGAAGCTGATCCTCGAGGACAACGCGAAGAAGCTCTTCAAGATCAATCCGAAGCCGCGCTTCTGACGGGGCCGCGATGGCGAGACTCATCGGCGGCCTTGCGACCTCGCATGCGCCGCAGCTTTTGATGCCGGCGCTGCGCTGGAGCGAGCTGCCGACGCGCACCAAAGGTCCGTTCCACCCGAAGCCGGACATCGCGGCGGAGCTCACCGATGCGGCCAAGCTCGCCAAGGAAGCGCGATGCCGGGCGGCGCTCGAAACGCTCAAGCAGCAGCTTTATGCTTGGGCGCCCGACGCGGTGATCCTCCTGGGCGACGACCAGCACGAAAACATTCTCGACGACAACATGCCGCCGTTCACGATTTATGCGGCGGACGAGGTCGACGCGACGCTGCATTTCACCTATCTCGGCGAGAAATCGCTCGACCAGCGGACGCGCTACCGCGTGCCCGGCGCGCTCGCCCGCGGCTTGCTCGAAGGCCTGATGGACGAGGGGTTCGATCCGGCTTGGTCGCGGAAGACGCGCGAAGAATTCGGGCTCGGGCACGCTTTCGGCCGGGCGCTCAAATTCCTCATGCCCGATGGCCGGTTTCCGATCGTGCCGATCATGATCAACACCTATTATCCGCCGGCGCCGAGCGCCAAGCGCTGCCTTGCGCTCGGCGACGCGATCCGCGCCGTTGTGGAAAAGCTTGGCGGCAGCGCGCGGGTCGCGGTGCTTGCCTCGGGCGGGCTCTCGCACACGGTGATCGATGAAGCCTATGACGAGCGTTTTATGGCGGCGCTCGCGCGTAACGACCGGGCCTATTTCGCCGCCATGAAGGCGGAGGACCTGGTCGAGGGAACCTCCGAGATCCGCAACTGGATCATCGCCGCCGGCGCGCTCGATGGCACGGCGCGGATGATCGACTACGTTCCGTGCTATCGCCAGCCAAGCGGCGTCGGCTGCGCCATGGGCTTCGCGGTCTGGGACGCCTGAGGCCCGGCCGGCACGCTCACGAGCCGGCGCGGATCGCTGCGATTTCCTTGCGGAAAGCGGCCAAAACCTTGGTGCCGTCGGGTGTGCGCTTCTCCCAATCGGCAATCACCGGCTCGATCTTCGACTTCCACAGCGCACGCTGCGCATCGGTCAGCCGGGTGACGGTTTGATCCTTCATCTGGTGCTCGACTCGGTCGACGTTGTTGTGCTCCGTGTCGTCGATCACCTTGTTGAAGGCATTGGTGTAGGTGGTGCCGATATTCTCGTCGATCACCTGCTTCGCCTTGCCCGAAAGCTTCGCATAGGTCTTGTTGTTCATGATCATCACCGCCGAGGCCCCGCCCAGCGATTCGAGCACATGGTGCTTGGCGATCTCCGTCAGCTTGAAATCGACGGCCGCGGGCCAGCCGATCGCCGATCCTTGGATGGTGCCGCGCTGCAGCGCCTCATAGACCTCGTTGATCGGCAGGGTGATCGGCGTGCCGCCGAGCGCTTCGAGAGCTTTGCCCTCAATTCGGCCCTGAACGCTGATCTTGAGCCCTTTCAAATCGTCGAGCGTCTTGATCATCGGCACGGTGTGATAGGTGAGATTGGCGAAATCGCCGAAAGCGATCGGCTTCACCTTGGTCCATTCGTCGGCGATGATTCCCTTGTCGTAGAGACGCTGCAGCGCGAGTCCGGCCTCGTGCGCGTTCTGCGCTTCGAAGGGCAGGGTGGCGACGAGCGTCTTCGGGAATTGCGACGAGACCGGCCCCAAGATGCAGAAGGCGAGGTCGGCGACGCCATTCGCGACGCGGTCGAGCGTGTTGCGCATATCGACGAGCGAATAGCCGACATACACCTTGACGTTGAGAAGACCCGCGGCCTCCTTGTTCACCTTCTCCGACCAGGGCGCGATCACATGCGTGTGGATCGCGGCCGTCGGCGGCCCGGGATCGCCGTATTTCAAGAGGATCGGGTCTGCGGCGGAAGACTCGGCGAAAAGCCCAAGTGCCGCGAGGGCGAGCGGAAAAAGCAGCGGGGCGCGACGGATCATAAGATGTCCTCCCTTGTTCATTGTCGATCGTTTCGCCACCGTTCTCGGCGCGCGCGGCGGCTTTTCGCAACCGTCGATTTACGTTAAGCCTGTCCCTTCCGCCGAGTCAAACATGGCGGCGCGCGGCGCGTTGAAAATCCGGGGATATTCCGCCGCGCCGACGAAATCAGTTGCTCGGGCCGGCGCAACGTCTAAATTCCAGGGCCGGCGTTGAGCCCGTTAATCGGCCGATGCGCAGGCCCGGGCCGTCGGTGACGTAAAAGCAAATTGCGATCGCTCGAAGGCGCGGCAGGGAGGCTTTGATGGAGAACAGCGCATTGGCGGAAACGCCAGCTTCGCCGCAGTCGCTGCTCGACCGGTTGGAGTATTTCTGCGTGATCGCCACGCGGCCGGTCGCGTCGATCGGCGTCGCCGGGATGCTGATCGCCGCCGGCGCGACGGTTCTCGACGTGCTGATGCGGTGGATTTTCAATTCTCCGTTCCCCGCGCTCAACGAGGTCGTCGCCATGGTGTTCGCCGTGGCGATCGCCGCGACCATCCCCTCGGGCCTGGCGAACAAGGTCAATCTGCGCATCGACCTGCTGAGCCGCTTCATGACGCCGCGGCTCGGCATGTGGCTCGACGCGATCGGCGGCCTGTTCCTGCTGGTCTTCTTCGCCGTGCTGACCTGGCAGATCTACGTTTATGCCGGCCAGCTCGCCGATCAGGGCCGTGCGACGGTGATGCTGGGGCTGCCGCAAGCGCCGTTCCTCTTCGGCGTCGCGGTGATGTTCTTCCTCGGCTGTCTCGTGCAGCTGGTCGTGATGCTCAATCAGTTCCGGCAGGCCCTCATCCATCCCGGACCGCGACCGGGCGAGGCGACTCACCCGGTATTCACGAGAGTCGCGCTCGCCGTCGGAATCGCCGCCCTGCTTGGCGGCCTCTATATCGCCGTCGATTTCGAGACCGTCTCGACTTGGGCGCAGGGCAATATCGGGCTCGAAGTGCTCTATGCCTTCCTCTGCCTGTGGCTGTTCATGCTCGGCCTCGTGCCGCTCGCCGCCAGCATGGCGCTTATCGGCCTTGTCGGCTCGGCCTTGCTCATGGGGTTCGATCCCGCGCTCAGCGCCTTCGGCACGACCGTCGAAGGGTTTTTGACCAACGGCCAGGTCGGCACGCTGCCGCTCTTCCTGATGATGGGAAGCTTCGCCGCCACGGCCGGCATGGCGACCGATCTTTACAATCTGGCGCATGCGGTTTTGGGCCGGCTGCGCGGCGGCCTTGCCTATGCGACCGTTCTCGGCTGTGCGGGCTTCGGCGCGCTGACGAGCTCGTCGATCGCGACCGCTTCGCTGATCGGAAAAGTGGCCGTGCCGGAAATGCGCGAGCGGGGTTATTCGCCGGCGCTCGCGACCGGCGTCTGCGCCGCCGGCGGTACTTTGGGCGCGTTGGTGCCGCCCTCGGGCCCGCTGATCGTGTTCGCGCTTTTGACGGAAGCGTCGGTCGGCCAGCTTTTCATGGGCGCCTTCGGCCCGGCGCTGCTCTCCGTGCTGCTCTATTGCGTCACGGTTTGGCTCTATGTGCATATTGCGCCGAAATCCTGCCCGCCATCCGTGCGCGCCGGTGCGGAGGAAATCGGCCAGCAGCTGCGGAAGTGCCGCGCGGTCGGCTTGCTCTTCTTCACCGTGATGGGCGGGCTCTATCTGGGCGTCTTTACCGATACCGAATCGGCCGCGGTGGGCGCCTTCGGCGCGTTCATCGCCGCCCTCTATCGCGGCAAGCTCAAGGGCGGCGCGTTCTGGCGGGTCATGGCCGAAGTGACGGCCGTCACGGCGATGATCTACGGACTCATCTTCGGTGCTCAGACCTTGTCGTTCTTCGTCGCCGTTTCGGCGCTGACCGACCTCGCGACCGCCTGGGTGTCGACGCTGCACTGGGCGAACTGGGCGATCATGGCCCTGCTGCTGTTCTTCTTCCTGATCCTCGGCTCGCTGATGGAATCCTTCGCGGTGATGGTCATCACCGTGCCGATCGTCACGCCGCTCATCCTTAGCATGGGCTATGACATCGTCTGGTGGGGCATCATCCAGCTTGCCGTGGTCGAGACCGGCCTCATCCACCCGCCGCTCGGCCTCAACGTCTTCGTCTTAAAGAGCGTGACGCCCGATGTTCCGATGTGGACGATTTATAAAGGCGTCTTCCCCTACGTGCTTGCCGATTTCGTCAAGCTGGGCCTGCTGGTCGCGTTCCCGGCGATCAGCCTGTTCCTGGTCAACGCGATGGTTCACTGAACGGGACGAGGGAAACCGACCGCGCTCGATCGCGCCTAAGCCTCGGCGCGCATCGCAAAGCAGTGCCGGGCCGCGACATAGACCTTGCAGATTGCGCCGATGGACGGCGCCCGCTCGGGATGCAGCATGATGCGGAACGGGTATTCGCCGATCTTCAGCGAGCAATCCATCGAGCTGCCGACGAAGCTCGTCGACGAGACGACGGCATCGAGCGCATTCTCCGTCCTCTCCGCATCGGGGCTCAGGGCAACGTGCTCCGGGCGAATCGCGACGACGATGTTGTCGCCGACCGTCACGCCGCGGGGGGCCGTGCAGACAAGGCTGCCGAGGGCGCATTCGACCTTGATCATCGAATGATTGCCGTCGCCGAGCGCGCTGACGGTGCCCGAAATCAGATTCGATTGCCCGATAAAGTCGGCGACGAAGGGATTCGCCGGCTGCTGGTAGATCGCGAGCGGGCTGCCCTCCTGCACGATCTTGCCGTTGCGCATGACGGCGATCACGTCGGAGAGGACCAGCGCCTCGATCTGCTCATGCGTCACGAAGATCGTCGTCATTCCGAGCGCCTTGACGAGCTTGCGCAGCTCGCTGCGCATCTCCTCGCGCAGCTTGGCATCGAGGTTGCTAAGCGGCTCGTCGAGCAAGAGCACGTCCGGCTCCATGACGAAGGCGCGCGCCAGAGCGAGGCGCTGCTGCTGCCCGCCGCTCAAATGCGGCGCCGGGCGATCTTCGTAGCCCTCGAGCTGAACGAGCGCCAGGGCCTTGCGCACGCGCTCGCGGATTTCGCGCGAGGGCACGCGCGACGCGCCGTAGCGAAGCGGAAAAGCGACGTTCTGGAAGACCGTCATATGCGGCCAAATCGCGTAGGATTGAAACACCATGCCGATCGCGCGCCGGTTGGGCGGCACCCATTCGCCCGTCGCCGAGGATGACACGGTGCGGCCGTTGATGCGGATCGTGCCGGCATCCGGCCGCTCCAGCCCCGCGACGCTGCGCAAGGTCGTCGTCTTGCCGCAGCCGCTCGGCCCCAACAAGGTATAGAACTGCCCGCGCTCGACGCGGAAGCTGACGCCGTTGACGGCGAGGTGGCTTTCGTTCGAGCTGTGATAGGTGAGGCTGAGATTGTCGACTTCGATCACGAGATTCGCTCCCTGAACGCCGCGCGGCCGCTTCGGCTCCGCCAGCGGCTTCATATCCTTCAGACAGTAAGGCCCGAGACGAGGCCCCGCGTCAATCGCGCCGTGCGTCGCTCGCACGGGCGATGCGACCGGCTTGGCTGCCCGCCCTCCAATATGGCAGCATGGCATCGCCGGTCCATCCGTCGGCGAACGAGAAAGGCTGTCCCCGCATGTCCAACCTTCCCATCACCCTCGCTTCCGGATTCTACGACCGTATGCACGCGCTGCTGACGGGCGATGTCAGGCCGGCCGGCATCGATCTCAATTTTATGCCCATGGACGATCCGCGCCAGGTCTTCGACCGCATGGGCGGCGGCCTCGAATTCGACGCGTCGGAAATGTCGATTTCCGAGCACGTGACGAAGCTGATCGCCGGGAACTCGCCGATGGTCGCGATCCCGGTGATGCTGTCGCGGGTGTTCCGTCACCAATTCATCTTCATCAACAAGAAATCCGGCATCAAGCATCCGAAGGATCTCGAAGGCCGCAAGGTCGGCGTGCCGCTTTACGTGCAAACGGCGGCGGTCTTCATCCGCGGCCTCCTCCAGCACGAATACGGCGTCGATCTCTCGACCATCCATTGGGTGCAGGGCGCGATGGAGCATCCCGGCACCCATGGCAAGCCCGCGACGCTGCCGGTTCTCAAGAAGATCGACCTCGTCCAGAACAACAGCGGCAAGTCGCTGAACCAGCTGCTCGAGGATGGCGAGATCGATGCGATGACCACCGCCACCATTCCAGAGCCGTTCGGCCGCAATCCGAACATTCAACGGCTTTTCCCCAATTTCCGCGAGGTCGAGGCGGATTATTTCAAGCGCACGAAAATTTTTCCGATCATGCATGTGCTGGCGATCAAGCGTTCGGTCTATGAAAAGCATCCTTTCGTTGCGACCAGCCTTTACAATGCCTGCTGCGAGGCGCGCGCGCTCGCCATTTCGAAAGCGCGCGATGTCGGCGCGCTGCGCTATATGCTGCCCTGGATGGTCGCCGACTTTCATGAGATCGACGAGGTGTTTGGGCAGGAATTTTGGCCTTACGGGGTCGAAGAGAACCGGCCGACGCTCGAGGCGCTCGTCACCTATTTGCACGAGCAGGCAATGATCCCGCACAAGGTTCCGATCGAAGATCTGTTCGTGCCGACCTATGGCTTCCCGAATATCGGTAACAACAAGAGCGGCCGCGAGGGCTGGACGACGGAGCGCCGCGGAGAGCGCTAGGACCGGCCGCCACCAATGTAAGGATTTACCTAGGAGGAGCGACCCGCGATGCCGAACACCTCACATGCCGCCGTCGGCGGCCCCGTCGTTGCCCGGCTCGATCGCGAGGTCGATGCCTTCGTTCGCCGCACGCGGTTCTTTCACGAGCCTTTGACGAAGGGCCGCGCGCGGATGTTCGTGCTGCAGCACCGGCAAAACACGCGGCAACGCAACTCCGTCCTGAAGCTGAGGGTCGCGACCAATTGCCCCGATTGGGATATTCGGTTGCGCATCATCAAGGCCTGCAGCGAAGAGGTGATCGCCGATCACGCGCATGGCGGCGGCCGGCCGCATTGGGCGATCCTCGAAGAGCTCGGCACCAAGGTTGGCTTGGAGCACGAGATGATTCGCGGCGCGAGACGCCTCGCCTCGACTCAGATCTGCTGGTTCGCCTGGGATGGGCTGATGTCCGGCCGGCATTGGCTCGAAGGGCTCATCGCCAATACCTGCGCCGAGCGCAGCAATATTCCGGGCTACGGCATGGGCGCGATCCGCGATCAGGGGTGGTTCGGGATGGAGCGCGGCCGCTGGGCCGGGCTTTTCGGGCTCAGGGACGCGGATTTGGATTTCTTCGAGCTCCACACCGAAGCCGATATCGAGCATTCGAATCTCGGCTGGCACACCGTCGCCGAGCATGCGGAGCGGCTCGGCATGGCCGATCAGGTGGTCGAGGCCTGCCGCATCAATCTGCGCGTTTGGAGCCTTTATATCGACGGGATCGCGGCGGGTGGCGACGCCCTCGATCGCGGCGACGAGCCGGATTGGGCGTAGCAGCATCGGGCCTCGCTCGAAGCGGAACAAAATTTGCCCGGCTTCGTTGAAAGCTGCGTGGGCACAAGCAACGCAGGGTGAAGCATGCCGAGAGAGGGGCGTGATCCGCCGCTTCGGCGCTCGATGCCGGATCATGAACCGAGATCCTTCGCCGCGCGGCTGATCGACCGGCGGTGACGGTTTTACTTTTGGGCGATGGATAA
>Ga0134125_10010110_pt1 | contig 10607 bp, 9 predicted proteins | sample KB31751_FD_96464 | JGI IMG/M metagenome (GOLD analysis project Ga0134125, IMG submission 96464) | Terrestrial soil microbial communities with excess Nitrogen fertilizer from Kellogg Biological Station, Michigan, USA - KB3-175-1 | ecosystem: Environmental > Terrestrial > Soil > Unclassified ...
TCTGAAGTTGCCTCCTCCATGTTCTGCTTCAGAAATCCGAGGACGCCGCGAAATCCCAGCCGTGGCGCGTCTTTTTCCTCAGGACCGTAAAGCAGGAGGTTTTGCGTTTTCGCGGGCAGCTTTTCAAACGGAGCAGAGAGATCAATCTTGTATGTGGCCGCAACGAGGTCGACCATCCGTTGCAGATAACTCGAGCCGGAACCCGGTCCAAGCGCTCCGTCCATCAGCGGCTTGGACCAGTCGACAATGACTTTGGCAGGATCGAAATCATACTTGCTGCCGAGCCCGTTGCATTCCCGGCAGGCGCCATAAATGCTGTTGAAGGAAAACGAACGTGGCTCCAGGGCCGGGATATCGATGCCGCAATCAGGACACGCCATTCGCGATGAGTAAAGTTGCTCCTCGCCTCCGACCACTGCCACCTGCACCAGACCGTTGCCAAGCTTCATCGCCGTGGCCACCGATTGCTCCAGCCTCTTCTCAATGCCGGGTTTCACCAGCAGCCGATCAATCACGACTTCAATGGTGTGGTTCTTGCGCTTATCCAGCTGGATGTCATCCAGCTCTTCATCGAGGTGCCGCAACTCGCCGTCAATGCGAGCGCGCACGAACCCATGCTGGGCAAGCTTGGATAATTCCTGCTTAAATTCGCCCTTGCGTCCCCGCACCAACGGCGCCATAACCATCACGCGGTCTTCAGGCTTGAGTTGCATCACCCGCTGAACGATTTGTTCTGCTGACTGCCGGCTGATCGGCTTTCCGCACTGCGGGCAATGAGGCACACCAATCGATGCGTACAGTAAACGTAAATAGTCGTAGATCTCGGTGATGGTTCCAACAGTGGAACGTGGACTGCGTGAGGTGGTTTTTTGCTCGATCGAAATGGAGGGGCTCAGACCGTCAATGGAATCCACGTCCGGCCGTTCCATCTGGTCGAGGAACTGCCGCGCGTAGGCCGAAAGCGTTTCCACATAGCGACGCTGGCCCTCGGCGTAAATCGTATCGAAAGCAAGAGACGATTTCCCGGAACCGCTCAGTCCCGTGATGACGGTAAAAGAGTTGCGCGGGATTTCGACCGATATGTTCTTGAGATTATGCTGGCGCGCGCCCCGCACCGTTATCTTGCTGATGGTCATGAAACTGATACCTGGGTCAGAGCTGCCCGTCGACCCCCCGGAAAGCCGGCTGGGTGGTACTGGTTGGACCGGAGAGGGTAAAGCGCAACTCTACTCCGTATCTTATTGAGGTGATTACTTGCCCGTCAAACGGGCGAATTTCCGACTGTTAACTTAGGTGTTTCCCTTGTGACATCAGTCACTTGCGAACTGCTATAACCAGAGTACATGATGCCCTTACGGCAGGGCAGCATCACTGGTAATCACGACTTTTAAGGCCAGTTGGACCAGAATCAGACTTGCCGGAGAGCTGGGGAACCTGGGATTTAGATACGGGTGAAAGACATACCGGCAGCTTGGATCAACATCTCAATAGAGTACCGAACCGATGAGAACTGTTTTGGCTTCCACCACCGTCCTGCTAACCATCGTTTTATCACTTAGTTTTGGCATTGCTTGCGGATACGCAATGATTTGCGGAATCCTCCATGCCCTTGGCCATAGGCCGGAAAAATCGGCAAGCGCGCCTGCCACTGCCGTCATCGTGACGGGCGTTGGCTCACACTAGCTTTTCTGGATTCCCCTTCGCCAAGATGCCCGCCCAGCATTCGACTTTGCGTCGTGACTTTCGCCATGCCTGAAAACCTGGTCAGGTAAAAATCTATCCTTCAAATTCTTGCTGGAAACCATCAGCCGCTTCTTACTTGGGCGGCATCTTGCGTGGGACTGAATTGGTGTCCGGAGGCGGTTGTCCCTGCTGCTGTTGTTGCTGCTGTTGCATTTGTTTCAACTCCTGCAACAACTGCTCTGGAGTTTTGGGTCCGCCGGTTTCCGGCTGGTTCTGATTGATGGGGGGTTGATTCACCTGCGGCGGCTGATTGGCAGTGTCCTGCGGATCAGGCTGGTCTTGGTTATCCGCATCATCGCCATTTTCTTCATCCGCTTGCTGTTGTGCGTTTGGCTGTTGTCCCTGAGGGGGTCCAGCCATGGTCGCTCCCGGCTTGCCCCGCGGCGTCAGGATCACACGCTGAACTGTTCCCGGGCTGTCAGCGCGATCTAAAACCACGTAGTCAAAGCTTGAGCCGCTGAAGATACCTGTCAGCACTTCTCCTTCAGGCGCCGGTCCCATATTGATGGCCACCCGTTCGGAGGAATTCTCTGCGCCTTCGAATTCAATGCCGGTTTTGCTGCGGATCGCACTCAGGAGACTGCTCATGGTGGAGTTGAGAGCGTTGACCGTCAGCATGCCGTTCTTGTATGTGACCTGCGGTGGAACAGGAGGCATATCAGCAGGACGCGACGGCTGCGGGATTTCAGGTGCAGGATACGGCGGGCCCATCGGCGCTGTCTGCGCGGGCGCGGCTGCCCCGGCCACTCCAGGATTCTTCTTCGGTGCCGTGGCTCCTGTCTGGTTAGCCGCAGGTACCGTTCTCTGTGCCTGCGGCCCCCGGGAAGCGGTAGCTTGGGGGGTGTTCGGGCTTATCTTGCCGGGTACAACTCCTGGCCTTGGACTAGGAGTCGGACGCGCTTGTTGAACAGAGAATCCCTCTGCAGTGCGGTTTTGTGGCGGCGCGGAGTTCTGCTGAGCGGTGCTCATTGCGCCGAACAGGACGGTTAGACCGCAGATTGTCAGGGAAAATCGAACCATGAGTATGTCTGTGCTTCGGAGTCTTATCTCATTTTACTCCGCATACGGGTAGAACGGTGGAGGAAAGAATACTTGCTTCGGGTTGACGGAAAATAATCCCGTTCTGGTCAAACGATTGTTGTTCTCACGATGGGCATTTCAATCGTAAGTACGAGATCGGAAGCACAGCGTTACCGGCAACATTCCTTAAGCGTATGATTGTGGACAATTTGCGGTCAGGCTAATGGTGCGCATGCCGCAGTGCATCTGCTGTTCGCCTGCGAGCATCTTAGGAAAGGGCAGAGTACTCGATTTGCCATCATCTCCGCCACTTCATGGAATGGAAATGAAATCCAAAGTTCTAAAATTTGTGTTAGCGATCGCTCTCCTGGCGACTGGGCTTCCCGTCTGGGCCCAATCATGCCAAACCAGAGATGACCTTCCCGAGCAGACCCGCACGGCCCTGGATGCCGCTGCCAAACAGGCATTTGATCAGGCCAGCCGTGGCGACGTGAATGGGTTGCGCAATAGTGCCATTCCTTCTCTTCAAGCCAATTTCAACAACATTGCTGGAGCTGTGAATGACAACAAGCCGGCCTTACAGGGAGCCACGCCGGAGATACGGACTTCCTTCCTTCTGGATACGGGAGCCACTCCTACGCCCGACGGGCGGTACTATTGCGGCGTCTTCGGTGCAAACGGCATGGCTGCCAATGGCGCCGAGTTTGATATTCCCGGGCTCGCCGTCGGGAAATATGGCGTAGTGTTCCAGGATTTTATAGGCCCCAAAGGCCCTTATCTTATGAGCACAATCTTCCAGGACACGGGCGGCTGGAAAATCGCGGACTTCCGCATCCATGCTGCGTCAGCCCATGGCCACGATGGCGTTTGGTATCTGCAGCAGGCGCGCGGGTATAAGAACAAAGGACAGAACCACAATGCGTGGTTTTATTACGTGACGTCATGGGATTTGCTCGCGCCTGTTCCTTTCATGGATAGCCGCTTGTTAAGCAAGATCCTCCAGGAATCAGGCTCCATCCAGCCTAAGGACGTGCCGGCTGGTGGAAAGCCTGTCAGCTATACGGCTAACGGCAAAACGTACACAATTACCGACATGAGTGTCCTGCATGAGGGCAACACCTTTGACTTGTCGTTAAAGTATTCCGTCCCCAGTACAACAGACTTCAACGCCACACAGGCGGATGCGAGGAACCTCGCCACGGCACTGGTTACGCAATATCCGGAACTCAAAGAAGTTTTCAACAATGTGTGGGCCCACGCTGTTGATGCCAACGGCGGCGATGTGCCTGGCCTGATTAACCTGAAGCCGGCTGCATCAGCCCGTCCATAAGCGCCCGATTTCCGGACTCGGGCGTCACGAAAATCTGCTGCTCTCTGCAGTGCAGACGTTCCACCACTCGGGTAGCAGTGCTTCGCTCCGATCTTGTATTCACTTTAATTTTGCTCCACTCCGCGCTGGCGAATTTTCTCCCCGGGAAAGCCATCTGTCTCTCTGCCCTGAAGTGAAACCTGCCTTCCTGACTCTTACGCTCAAAATAAAAAGTGTCGAACGAAAGGTTTGTGCACCCAGCTGCTCTGTCACCAGTTGAAGCCAAGCCGAAGGAGGAGCTATGAAAATCGAGCTTCGGCGTTGTTTATTGATTGCGGTATTGCTCGCCGGCAGTGCCGGGTTGTTGCGGGCCCAATCCAATTCCAAGTCCGGAGATGACAAACCCAAACCAATAGGGGAGGTGTTTGTGAACGTCTCTCCGGAGGAAGCATACATCTGGGCCGACGGAAAACCTGCGAACCATCGCAACAGCTTCGTCAGGCTTCCCCCTGGCGAGCACACGATCACGGTTTACAACTACGGGTACGTGCCGCAAACGCAAACTGTGACGGTTGGCGGCGGAGATTATCAGGAGATTACCGCTCATCTGAAGCCGGTGCCTGGCACCGTTAAGGGCCCTTTTGGCAGGATCCAGATCGAAGGCGTGCCCGGGAATGCTCTGGTTTTCATGAACGGAACCACGCCGGAATTCTTTGTCGGCCATGCAGACGAGATGAACAACAACTTCATGGCGAAGCAACAACTGATCGTTCCGGCAGGAACCCACCAGTTGTACATTGTGCGACGCAAGACGAACAGTCCGATCTGGTCAGGCCAGGTGGAAGCCAAGGAAAACAAACGGCTGATTATTTACGTAAAGGGCGAGTCCAAAGCGAACATGGTTTATAAGGACTGGTCGGATGGGAAGAAGATGAAAGACTTGAAGCGTTTTGATGCGGGTACCGCATCAGCAACCATCGCTGTGGCACCGGTAACGGCTAAGTTGGCAGTGGATCGTCAGGACATTAAGTGCAACGAGCCGGTGAAACTTTCGTGGACTTCTACCGACGCCACACTCGCTGCAGTGACGGCCGACAACGAAAAAGTAGCTGATAAACCCAATGGCGATCTTTCAGTTCAGCCAAAGAAGACGACGAAATATGAACTACACGCTGCCGGCCCTGGCGGAACGGTAATCAAAGAAGCGACTGTCGCGGTCGATCCCACGGTTCAAGCTTCATTGACGTCTTCAACTCCGGATGTCACTTATGTGAAGGTGGGAGACAACGTGCAACAGCAGGGCAGCGCTGACTTGCAATGGTCAGCCACTAACGCAGACAACGTAAAAATTGACCCGATTGGAACAGTCAGCGGAACAAGCGGGACTCAGACAGTACAGGCGACACCCACGCAGAACAATCCCGGTCCGCTGGATGAGACCAAGGAGTACAAGCTGACGGCTACCAACGTGTGCGGAGGGTCTGATACGAAAACCGTGGCACTGCATCTCACAGGATCGATCGAGCCGGAACAGGTAGCTCAAGCCGAGCCCGAGCCAACACCGGAGCCAGAGCCGGAGCCGAAATTGCCTGCTACCGCTTCGCCCCTACCATTGATCGGTTTGGCAGGATTTCTTTCGCTTGCTGCCGGCTTACGATTAATAAAATAAGCCAAGGCGCGAAACACTGTTCCAAGCCCAAAATGCCGGCCCACTTCGGTGGGCCTGTCTCTGTGAGGTTGAACCCGCTAACTTGCTCTGGTGGTGATCTTTCCGTCTTTGAGCCCGGTTACTTTCGTCCTCAGTTGGGGGTCGGCAACTACTTCCATCGCGTGCCAGTCGTACACGAATTCTTTCCCACAATCGAGACACACGTAATACGTTCCCGTCACCGCGGCTGTCTCTGAGCGCTGCTCGCCAAGTTTACGCGTCATCGGAAACGTGCATTTCTTATGGCGGCAGAAGAAAAGGGTGTTGATCAATTTCAGCATCGTTATCGCCCTCCGGAAAAGATTTCTACCTTCCGATGCCAATCGGCTACTCCAATAAGACATCTTCCCGGGCGTGGCTGTTATTAAGCTCGGATTAAATTTTCTAATCTGAGGTGCTTCGGAGGGGATCTCGGGCGGGTGGCGGGTTTGATGATTTGGCCTTCCGGAAACAGGTCTCAAATCGTACTAATCCGGTCTTGTTTCTCAGGGGAGGATTCAGTAAAATTAATACCAGAACAGTATTGATTCACTTCCGCTGGCCAGATGAGGACTTCATGTTCCGACTCAACAAACTGACCGATTACGGTATTGTGCTGATGGCTTGCGTGGCCCGGAGTACGGAAGAGGCTCCGCACACGGCCCGAAGCCTTGCTAAAGCTACCCGGCTTCCACTGCCCACGGTCGGCAAGCTTCTGAGGCAGCTTTCGGATGCCGGCCTCCTCAGTTCGCACCGCGGAGTCAAGGGTGGGTACAACCTGACCCGGAAGGCGGAAAGCATTTCTGTCGCAGACATCATTTTGGCCCTGGAAGGCCCCATCGGCTTCACCGAGTGCAGTGTGGTCCCCGGGCTTTGCGAGATGGAGCGCTCCTGTTCCATCAAGATTAATTCGCAGATCATCGGCGATGCGCTTCGCGATGCTCTTGAACACGTGATGCTCGCCGATCTGAACCACCAAATGGCGCACCATGAGCGGCGCAACGCAGACAAGTTTATTTCCATTGAACCGGCAGGAATCGCGTAAGGAGTGCAATGAGCTCAGTTGACCAGATTCAGGACCTGACTAAGCAGGAATACAAATGGGGCTTCGTCACATCAATCGAGGAAGATCGCCTTCCGCCCGGCCTAAGTGAAGACATTATTCGGGCCATCGCCGCCAAAAAGGGCGAGCCCGAGTTCATGCTGGAGTGGCGTCTGAAGGCCTATCGCTATTGGGCGTCGTTGGAAGCCAAGCATGCCGAGCCAACGTGGGCCAACGTGCACTATCCTCCAATCGACTACCAGGCCCTTTCGTACTACTCGGCGCCGAAGCCGAAGAAGGAGCTGAAGAGCCTGGACGAAGTTGATCCGGAGATCCTGCAGACGTATGAAAAACTCGGGATCCCGTTGCACGAGCAGAAACTGCTTGCCGGCGTTGCCGTGGACGCCGTTTTTGACAGCGTCTCAGTGGCCACCACCTTCAAGGCCAAACTGGCCGAAGCGGGCGTGATCTTCTGTTCATTTTCGGAGGCGGTCAAGAACCATCCCGATCTGGTCAAGAAGTATCTCGGCTCGGTGGTTCCGTATACTGACAATTTCTTTGCCGCTCTCAACTCCGCTGTTTTCAGCGACGGTTCGTTCGTTTACGTGCCCAAAGGCGTTCGCTGCCCCATGGAGCTTTCCACTTACTTCCGCATCAACGCGCAAAATACCGGGCAGTTCGAGCGGACGCTGATCATTGCCGATGAAGGCGCTTACGTCAGTTATCTGGAAGGCTGCACAGCGCCTGTTCGCGATGAGAACCAGTTGCACGCGGCAGTGGTAGAGCTGATCGCGCATGACAACGCGACCATCAAGTATTCAACCGTACAAAACTGGTATCCCGGCGACAAGGAAGGCAAGGGCGGGATCTACAACTTTGTCACCAAACGCGGAAAGTGCCTGGGCAAGAACTCCAAAATTTCATGGACACAGGTTGAGACCGGGTCATCGATTACCTGGAAGTATCCGAGCTGCATCCTCCAGGGCGACAACTCAGTCGGTGAGTTCTATTCCGTCGCGCTGACCAACAATTATCAGCAGGCCGATACCGGCACCAAAATGATTCATATCGGAAAGAACACGAAGAGCACCATCGTTTCCAAAGGAATCTCCGCTGGTCATGGGCAGAATACGTATCGCGGCGGCGTCAAGATCTTGAAGGGCGCAAGGGGCGCGCGGAACTATACGCAATGCGATTCGCTTCTGATCGGCGACAAGTGCGGCGCGCACACCTTCCCGTATATCGAGGTGCGAAACGCCAGCGCCCGGATGGAGCATGAAGCTTCAACGTCAAAAATTGGCGAAGACCAGATTTTTTACCTGCAGCAGCGCGGCATTTCCAAGGAAGAAGCAGTCAGCATGATCATCAACGGCTTCTGCAAGGCAGTGTTTCGCGAGCTGCCCATGGAATTCGCGGTGGAAGCGCAAAAACTGCTGAGCATCAGTCTTGAGGGGAGTGTTGGATAAACGAATGAGTCTACTGGAAATCAAAAATCTGCATGCCAGCGTAAACGGCACCGAGATCCTGAAAGGCATTGATCTCACGATCAACCCTGGCGAAGTGCACTCCATCATGGGCCCGAACGGCTCAGGGAAAAGCACTCTAGCCGGAGTGCTGGCGCGCCGCGAGAGCTATGAGGTCACGCGGGGTCAGATCACGTTCAACGGCAAAGATCTTCTGGAAATGAAACCGGAAGAAGTCGCCTGCGAAGGACTATTTCTCGCCTTCCAGTACCCCGTGGAGATCCCCGGCATCAGCAACGCCTATTTTCTGCGCACAGCGCTGAACGCAATCCGCAAGTATCGCGGCCAGGAAGAACTCGACGCCATGGATTTTCTCCCCCTGCTGAGAGAAAGAATGCGCCTTCTAGAGATGGATGAGAAGTTCCTGAACCGCCCTGTGAATGAAGGCTTTTCCGGCGGCGAGAAGAAACGCAACGAGATTGTGCAGATGGCTGTGCTCGAACCAAAGCTCGGAGTGCTGGATGAAACTGACTCAGGGCTCGACATCGATGCACTGAAAGTCGTGGCCCATGGCGTGAACAGCATGCGCGGTAAGGACCGCTCATTTCTGGTAGTCACCCATTATCAGCGACTGCTGAACTACATTGTCCCTGATTTTGTGCATGTCCTGGTCAATGGCCGCATCGTGAAGTCCGGCGGCAAAGAGCTCGCGCTGGAACTCGAAGAGAAAGGCTATAGCTGGACCGAAGCTGAGCCGGCCGGCGCAAGGCGCTAGTTCCGAACACCCGGTACATCGTGCAAGGTTTGAACAAGCAGAATCTGGTTTTCAGCAGTGTCGCGCAACTTTGATCTGGCGCGAGTCAAAGGAAAAAGGAATTCGTGATAGCTACCAACGCAGCGACGGAAAAATATTTCGAGATGTTCGAGCAGCTTGAGAAGCATAGCAGCCAGCCCGCATGGCTGCACGCTTTGCGTAGGGAAGGACTGTCGCGCTTCGCCGAAACCGGCTTTCCTACGACCCACGACGAGGACTGGCGCTTCACGAATACTGCGCCCATCGCGAATGCAGCGTTTGAATTCGCTCCTCGGGTGCACATCAAGCCTGCCGATCTCGACATTTTCCGAACCGCAGATTTTGGTTGTCAGTTGACCTTCATCAACGGCCGTTTTGCGCCGGGACTTTCCCGCCTGGCGGCTTTGCCGAAAGGTGTAAAGGCAGGATCTCTGGCGGAAGCAGTTTCATCAGATGGGCAGAACGTTGAAAAATACTTTGGCAAGTTTCTCAACTATCAACGCGATGCTTTTGCAGCTCTGAATACCGCCTTCATCGAAGATGGCGCATTTGTCTATATACCGCGCAATACCGTGGTTGAGACGCCTGTTTACGTCCTGTATGTTTCCATCGCGGGTGACAAGCCTGCCCTTGAGAATCCGCGCAACCTGATTGTGGTGGAAGAGAACAGCCAGGCGACGATCGTGGAAGACTATGTTTCGCTCGAGAACGGTGGATCCGCGCCGTCTTTCTCCAATACAGCCACCGAACTCGTCGCTGCCGAAAACGCGGTGGTCTCGCATTACATGATTGTGCGTCCGGCGGAAAATGCATTTAATGTATCCACGCTTCGCATCGAGCAGGGCCGCAGCACCAACACCGCTACGCATTCTCTTCTGCTGAGTGGCGCTCTTGTTCGCAACAACGTGCATCCCGTTCTCGCAGGGGAAGGCGCGGAGTGCCTGATCAACGGCCTCTTTATGGCCAACGGTCGCCAGCACATGGACAACTACATGCTGGTCGAGCACGCCAGCCCGCACTGTAACAGCCGGCAGTTTTACAACGGCGTGCTGAATGGACAGGGACACGGGGTTTTCCATGGCCGGATCATCGTGCACAAAGACGCACAAAAAACAGACGCCAAGCAGACCAACCGCAACCTCCTGCTCTCAGACGATGCGCAGATCGATACCAAGCCGCAGCTCGAAATCTACGCCGACGATGTGAAGTGCACCCACGGAGCGACGATCGGCCAGGTTGAAGAAAACGCACTCTTTTACCTGCGTTCGCGCGGGCTGGATGAAGCCTCAGCCAAGCATCTGCTGCTTCTGGCTTTCGCCAATGAATGCCTGGATCGCATGAACTCGGAGCAGGTACGCAATCATCTGGAGCGGCTGGTAACGGAATGGCTGCCGGAAACTGCCCGTTACGCGGGCGATCGTCCTGCAAATGCGGAAAGGAACTGGGAGGAAGTGGGATGAGTACCGTAGCCCAGACTCCTCGCGAGCTCAATGAGTCGCGCGCTTATGACGTTGAGAAGGTGCGCGAGGATTTTCCCGTTCTTCATCAGA
>Ga0134125_10010111_pt1 | contig 10606 bp, 5 predicted proteins | sample KB31751_FD_96464 | JGI IMG/M metagenome (GOLD analysis project Ga0134125, IMG submission 96464) | Terrestrial soil microbial communities with excess Nitrogen fertilizer from Kellogg Biological Station, Michigan, USA - KB3-175-1 | ecosystem: Environmental > Terrestrial > Soil > Unclassified ...
CTTCACTGCTCTTTCCGTCTCGCCTCCGAATGAGCCGTCAACGGTAAGCGGGCTGATGCCCTTGGCCTTGAGCGCATTTTGAAGGGCAAGCACATCCGGCCCCGCCGCACCGCGCGCCAGAACGGGATGATGAATGGAAGCAGGAACCGGTTTCTCCTCTCCGGTGCCGCCGAAATAGGGTCTGAGATCGATCCGCTTCCCATGCGCCCATTGAATCACCCCGGCCGGAGAAGCAGGATAGACGGTAGCGAAGGGCTGCGGATAGACGCCAAGGAGAAACTGGTCTCTCTCGCCCATGCGCCGGTCATGGAGCACGGCAGGCTTGGCGAAGTTCAGGAATGCATTCCCGGCAGCGTGCGTGTCTCCGGCATTGAGTTCCGCCGCGACGCTGGTGCCGGCCAGATGGCCGACGTTGTAGACGAACGAGACAAGCGCATCGTATTCGTGCTGCTCGACTTCGACACGGATCGCTTCATTGACGAGAGCCTCGTATTTCAGGATGTCCTTGCGGAAGAGGTCGAACACCTCGGCCAGCGGCATGATGCCGACGAAGTTCTTGGGGTCCGGTGGACCAGCGGCGGCAGTGTGGCCGACACCAATGCTGGGGACCATCACTGAATCGAAATAGCGTGACTGGCAAATAGCCTCTCTGCCGATGAGGGCCATGAGCCCTTCGGGACTGGTTTGCATCGGATTGTCCTGTTCTGGAGAGAGTGCTAGGATTCAGGTGCCGAGGAGAGACCCGATATGCACGCCAGCGCATTCTTCATGGATTGGCTCAAAGCCAACGTTCCGAAACATGGCAGCGATCCCGGAACTCTCCTGCTCTTGCTCAGGGCAGACGCCGAAGTCGCGGGAGTAAACCTGGACGATCTACGCGACGAGCCGACCGATCACATCGAAACGATTCTGGCCTGCTGGCTTTCCCTTTATACGGGAGCGGACGTGTCTTCTGCGTGATCGAGAAAGAATTCCTGCGATCCCTCCAGCATCTTCTCGGCATGTTTCAGGTGTGACCGCTTTTCTTCCGTCGCCAGATAGAAGGCGCGATCCTCATCGGTCAGCGTCTCCTCATTCGCCACCTTGGCCTTGACGGCCTGATAGCTCGGATCGTTCTGGATTTCACAACGGCGTTTCCACACGTCATTGGCGAGGTTGGCCGCGTGCTGCCTCGATGCCTTTACCTTCTCGATCCACTGGCCTCCGAACTCCTCCATCACCGGCTCGTGACGTTCGTTGCCATGTTCATCCTTGACGATGGTAAAGCCTCGTGCCTCCGGCTTTGGCCTATAGCCATGAAGAGCCATGTCGCCATGGATCAAAACCCGGGAATACTCATCCAGGGTTTCGACAATGCGTCCGAACAATTCCATGTCGGGGTCGTCGGCCGGGAGAGTTTTTTGATAGCGCAACTGGATGGACTTCACCTTATAGGCGTGTTCCCAATTGCGCTTCCAATCGGTGTAGCTCGTGCCCATCATCCCACCTGAAAAATAGAGAAATTGGTTCGGGTGAAGTCGGTCGCATCAACCGTTCTCGTTGTTGTGTCGTTGGTCTGGACATAGAACTGCACATACAGGTTTTCTGACGCAGCATTGATCACGCAACTGGCGATGCCGGTCTTTTCCAGAGCCACGGCCGGATATGTGTCATACTTCACATTGACAATGTTCGAGCCAACCGGGTTGGCGATGAGATTGACGTAAAGATTCAGGGACGCATTTGCCGTCATGGTGGTGAGGGGAACCTGAAAGTTTACCTGATAACGCCCGCGCCGTTTGAGCAGGACGCCAACATTGGCCGCGCTCCATTCATTCTGCGTGTCTGTCACAATGGTATCGAACGGCACCTTCCAGAGAGATTGGGTGTTGTTGATCGTAAACGGCGTCGTGTTGCTGAGATAGCCGTTTACCATTGTCGAGTTGAGAGGTTTCTGGTTGCCTTGGGCATCGGCCGTATAGACATTGTTGACCCATCCAGCGACACCTTTCCCGATAAGGTTATTCTGCCAGAACATACCACCTTGCGAACCCCTGACTTCGCAATACTGTGCGTATGGCGACGCATCGATATTATTCCCTGATATTGTGCCGTTCAATAAGTAATTTGTAGTCACGGCGCCTTGGACTGCGTAAATGCAAGATGAATTTGTATGAGATTCATTATTGGGGTTCATATTGTAAATGGTATTATTTTGAACTGTCATATAGGGCGTGATTATGTTTGGTGATGTATACAGACCGGCAGCCGGGCCTATGACTATCCCCCAGATCGTGCAGCCGCTAACGGTGTTCCCGGTGATCTTCGTGGCATATGGCGAGTACGGACATTTGATCCCCGCTCCCCATGATCCGATGACTCTGTTGTTGGATATGATCGCAGCCGGCGATTGAACGTCAAACGCCTCGGGGCAGTTGGTTATCTGGTTGTCAGTGGCGAGAAAGTTTACGTCGGTAATGGTCGTATCGGCAGCGCCGAGAGCATTTATATTGAATGCATCGGACTGGTAGGAATAGGTGGCTATAAAGAGCGTTCCACTGACGTTGTTTTTGACGACATTGCCGCGTACTTGAAAGTTGATCGAATAGCCGCCGTATCTAACATCGTCTCCATGCGTCGTATAGAGATTGATGCGCCCGTTCAGACCTCCATAGCCGTTATAATTGTCGTAGAAGTCGTGGGAATAGTTATTGATGAACCGAGAGTTCGTAAGACCTCCATGCCAGAATGCGGCGCCGATCCCGAGACCGACGAACTCGCATCTTTCGACTGTCATATCGTTGACCGCAGCCGCCCCGATGAAAATCGAGTAGTTGCCGCTGGCCGGCGTGGTGGACATCGTCTCCATCGCGAACCGGACGCCATTGACGCTTCCCCCCTGCAAGAAAACGGCAGGTGCAGTCGTCACGCCGGCAAAATAGAAGGCGCAATTCGATGTCGTCGGTGCACCATTGCTGATCGGCAGCCCGCTGAAATAGGTGCGCGGCATATAGACGAGCGCGCCGCATCCGAAGATATAGCGGGAATAGGCGGTAGGGCAGACAACTCCGGAATGCAGCGTATAGATGCCATCGGAGCGCATCGTTATGATGAGGCTCTTGGGGATCGACATCAATGCGTTGAAATAGGGTGCCGCATCCTGACCGGACGCAGGCGTTCCCGTCACCACATAGTCGAGGATGCCATCCCATTGCGTCCCGGTTGCCGGGGCAATCGTGCAGACGCCATTGCCAAGCGCTCCGATCTGATCGACGCAGATGCTTCCCGACGATGTATCGACAACCCAATAGTAGTTATCGACGCTGTTCCGGAAGTAGCACAGCGAATTGATGGATGGAGCCGAAAGGCCATATCGCACCCAATAGCCGGCCCCATACCCATTGGAGTCGAAAGCATAGACATATAGCTTGTTGACGCCGGAATTGATTGTGGCTGCCTGTGCGGCGGCAACAGTCGTATAGCCTGGAACACCCCCGAGATAGGCCAGCGCATTTGAGGGTGTCGTTTCGGCCAGGAGGGTGAGGCCAACAGTGCTTGGTGTCACCCCGGCGACTTTGGCGACAGTGATCGGCCCCGGAAGATTGCCGGAGAGATCACCGGAGGTCGCCGTGCCCGTCTCGATAGCGTTGACGATGCGGGAATCGTCACCGGCAGCAACAGTGCCGGAAGTCGTGCCGACGTTGCGGGTCGCTGAATTGCCGAGACTTAGATTTGCCCTCGCGGTAACAATATCGGTCAGGTCGGATAGATTGTTCGCCTTGAGAAGCGCGCCGATCGAGGAACCGCTGATTGCGACACTGCTTGCCGAGAGCGCGCGCCCCGTATTGTCGAGTGTGATCTGCGGGACATGGCTGCTATCGCCATAGGTGCCGGGCGAAACCGCAGTCCCGGCAAGCGCGAGAGTAATGTCTTCTCCAGCGCCGCCGTCAGTAACCGTGATCTGACCGCCCGTACCCGCGAGCGTTCTGGCTTGGGGAACAAGCCCGCTTGGACTGGCGACGACAAAGGGTGCCACCGCAATGGGAAGGCCGGCGATCTGTTGTGTCGTGGCAGACTTGGTGACGCCGCTCTGGTCGATCGGAACCTTTTCGGTTCCGTCGAGAGAAATGGCAGTCGGGAGTTGGCTGATGTCGATGATGGCCATTTACGCCACCCGCTGATAGAGAGTGGCGTTGCCCGGACCGCGCCCTCTTTGCAGCCAGGTTCCAGCAAGCTGCGCACCACCGTTGTTGAAGTTGGTGTACTGGCGGGAGTCGCCGGCATCGAGATAGAGGGTAGCCGATGCACAACGGCTGCTGGTGCTGTCGGACAGCGTGAGGCACGTCCCGATCGGGAAGTCCGTCGTGCTGGCGCTGGTGCTGGTGCTCGGGAAAGCCGAGGCCTGAACATCAATGGCCTGTGCCGTCCGGAGCGCCGTCATCAAGTTGACGTTGTCGGTCCCGGCCTGTGCCTGCGCCTGAGAGGCGAGTCGCGCCGTGGTCTGTTGTGCGGTCCGAAGAGGGGTGTTGTAAACGACGTTCGATGTGCCGGCTTCGGCCTGTGGCTGCGTAGCAATGACGGGGGGCTGCGTCCCACTGTCCGACAGAACCTTGCCCGTGGCATCGGCGAACATGGGAAGATTGCCGGAGACAGAGGAGGTGGCCCCTCGTGCATATTGCAGGTTTGCCGCATCGGTGCCGTTCAGGACAACAAATTGAGCTACGCCCTGCGGAAGAACCGTCGTTCCGCCGCTCACTGCCGTGGTCTTGATGGTAACGGTGAAAGCTCCGGTGGTATTGTTGGAAAACAGCCACGTTCCACCGATCTGCGGGAAGATAACATTCACGTTGCCTGTTAACGTCCCCGTCAGCACTATCCAGTTGTTCAGCGTCTGTGCGGTATTCAGGATGACATCGGTATTGCTCAGAGGCAGTGACAGCGCGCTCCCGAGCCGATTGTCGATGTTCGCGAAGACGTTGTTGTTGAGATTCGCGCCCCAGGTCCCGGAATCCTCGCCCGTCGCCTGAAGTTCGAGATGGAGGTTTGTGGAAAAGGTAGAAGCCATGCTGTCCCCATAGGAAAACAGCCACCCGAGAGGCCGGATGGCTGCGAAAAGGCTTGGAGGATGGAAAGAGTGGTTAGTTCTCTTGCGAAGAGTGGTTCGTTACGGCCGGAACGAAGGCAGCCATGCGCCTGAGGCGGCTGGCGAGTGTGATTTCAGAGCCGGTATCCGGCTTTTTCGGGGCTTTCATCATCAGGGTCTTGGCAAGTTTCGGATCAAGCATCGCCTCCCGGATGAGATCGTCTATTCTCCCGATGCCCGCTTCCCGTGCCGCGCTGACAACTCGCGACCCGATTGCCCCGAGGGTGGCGCCGATCAGACCGCCTTCCGTGCTGAAGCCGATGAGCGCGCCGGCCCCGTGCATCATGATCTTGCCGAGGATGGATTGATGCAGATCGTGCTTTGAGGATGCGAGAAGGTCTTGCGTCGTGTTGGAGCCACCCGGCAACTTCAGGGCTGCGATGGATCGGTTGGCTCGCTTCAAATCCTGCGCGATGGCCCGCATGGTGCCAAGTTCTTCATCGTTGAACACCTGTCTCAGTGCGGTATAGTGCTTGCCGAGGAAGGTCTGGAACTGGTCCGACTTGATGACATCGCGGCCCGAAGTCGCTGCTTCCGTATTGGAAATCAGTTTCGACTTCATATAATCCACGACGGCCTTTCGCAGGCCCTCTATGGCGTCAGGGTCTTTCTGCGCTTCAATGGCGAGCTGGCGCATGGCCTTGACGCCATCTTTCCCGCTGAGAAGCGAGCCGACCGTCTTCACCACGTCGGACGGATCAGAGACCTTCATTACCTTGCCGATGGCGGATTTCTGGTAGGCCTCGAGCGCATCCTTGCGGCGCTCGCCTATCCTTGCCATGGTTTCGGCGGCACGGGCTGCATCCTGAAACGCTGCGGTCGTTCCCGGAGAGGCTTCTTCGAGAGCCTGTAGCGCCGACGCGTGCTTGGTCTTCCATGTGGTCAGGGTTTTCGGTGTGATGATGCCGTCCGGTCCCGTGGAAGAGCGGAGAGAGTTGGCGGCAAGGTCGCGGATCGGCTCGACGGCTTCGGGAGAAGCTTTGAGGACAGTGCGGATTGCATCCCCGCCGGCATTGCCGGCTTTCCAGACGGAAGCGGCGACCTGACCGCCCGGCATCTCGTAGGGATAGGAGGCGCCGGGGCGCTTGAGGATTTGCGAGACGGGCTTTGTGTCGAATGTCTCGTGGCGGGCCTTGGTGGCGGAGGTGGCCTGTTTCAGCCGGTTGGCGGCATCCTGATCGATGATCGGGCCTTGACTTCCCGAACCGCCCTCAGTTCCTCCAGATTGCCCGATGCCTTGGCGTCCTGCTCGAACTTGGCCAGAAGATACATCCGTTCCTGTTCCGATAGCGGCTCCAGGATTTCTTCCAGACTTTGCCACAGCGGCTTGGGCATTGACGATCGCGTCTCTCTCGCGCATCCACCGCTGGAGGGTTGTTTCCTCCGGCTGCAACGCTCCTTCCGAAACCGCCTTTTGTTCCTGTGCGGCCTTCTGAGCGATGCTGTCAGATATGGCCCCTTCTATATCGCCGCGCAACTGGCTCAATCGGCCATATGCGGCGGAATTTGGCTGTAGTGGTGAACGGGCGTCCCGCATCGCCTGCGAAACCGTGCTCCTGAGATCGATCAGCCTTTGCAAGGGAAGCGTCTGCCCGTAGCCCGGAACGATGTCGGCAAGCGCCCTTTCGGCCGGCGAGAGGCTGGTTGCCTTCTCCGGGGAGAGCTCACCGTAGATCGACTGCCACGCCTTCTTGATGGGGGTGGCGATGGTCATCATGTTCTTTTCAGGATCGACGGCGCTCCACAGGGCGTTTTCCTGTTGCTTCACGTTGTCGAGATTGCCTTGCAGGGAAGCCCGTACAGCCTCGCCGGATGTTTCCGGGGCGCTCGTGCCGCCGATCCCTTCGGCCGCGCTCCTGGCCGCCTGTGCGGCCCTGTCATGAATATCCTGTGTCGCCTGGTCCAGTTGATCCAGACGCGAGCGGAAGAAATCGGCAACCGCTTCCGGGTGGCCCTCGTTCTGGATGTTCATCAGCGCGTCGAGACGGGCCGAGTTCTGTTCCGCCGCCTGATTGCGGAAGTCCTGCGGGTTCTTGGCCGCGATGGCTCTTTCCAACTGGCCGAGGCCGAGATCGCCGGAGGCCTGGAATGTGGTGGGTTTCGAGCCGGGGACGAGTTCCGGAGCGTTGTCGATGTTCTGGATGGCCGCGTCGGGGTCTGAGGCGGCGTTGTTCAGAATCTTGCCGGCAAGCCGCTGGCGTTCGCCCTCCCCCAACATCGGAGCAGCAAAGTCGCGGGCTGCCGAACCGGTCTTGGCAATAGCGTTCGGGATTTCTCCAGCGCCAAGGCCGATGCCGCCGCCGATAAGACCGCCAGCAAGGCCAGCGGCGGGTTTCAGGCTGTCCGGTGCCACTTCCTCACCGATGCCTGCTCCCAGGCCTCCGGAGAGGCCGGTAACGGCATTCCTGACCAGAGAACCTTCCGGGAAAAGAACCGAACCGGCAAGAGCTTCGCCACCCATCCTTGCTATCCGCTCGGGGGCGTTCCTAGGCTGCGGCAGTTGCGAAGCATCGTCGGGGTTGATACCGACAAGTCCCATGCCCTTCTTGATCAATGTCCCGGAGTCGGGAAGCGTGGGAAGTCCGACCGCACTCATCAGGGTTCGACCGATCCCGGCAGGCGATACGCTCTCGAATGTGGAGATTGCATCCGGAATGCCCGCCAGCATGCCCGTGCCGGCGTTCTTGGCGACAGAGCCGAGCGTAGCCTGACTGCCCGTCGTGTCGGACGGCATGTCGCCGCTGGAATCGTTCAGCCCCGATCCAAACTGATCGAACGGGTTTGCTCCCCCGCCCGCAGCCACGGCAGCGGGAGGCGTGGAAGACCCCGCTTGCTGATCGAAGGCGTCGAAGGGATTCGCCACTTACTGGCCCCCGAGCACGAATTGCGACGTGCCCTTGCCGTATTTCTGTTCGAATTGAGGGGCAAGTTCAGGATGCTGGCGGAGATAGGCCATGGCCGGAGGCGGAACGTAGGAGGCCAGCGCATAGAGTTCCGGCGGGTTCATCCTGTTGAAATACTGGTCCGCGCCCTTGATCGAGCCGCCCGTCTTGGCCGACCAGTCCTGAAGGAAGTTGTAGTAATCGATCTTCCTCTGGTTGGCCGCTTCGATGCCGGCGATGATGCGCTTGGCGCCTTCCGGGGAGTTCGCCCCGCCCGGAACCGCGCCAACGGCCTGATTGACGATCATGGCGGCTTCACGTGAACCAAGCGTGGTGGCAAGATCGAAGCCGAGCCGGGTTGTCAGCTTGTTCAAATCCTCGCCCGCCGCCACGGCCTGTTCATCGATGGGAGCTTGTATGCCGGCAGCCTGAAAGGCGGTATTGATCGACTTCGCCCACTGGACACGCTGTGCAAAGCCGGTGCCCGGAGATGTCCATGCGGACTGCGGCAGAGTGGCAAGATCGTGCTGCATCTCGCCAAGCTGAGTCTGTGCCTGTGTCGCGCCCTGATAGGCTGTCCGGGCGTCCTTCAGGCCGTTGACCGTCTCGTCCTCGATGATCTTCTGGCCCGTAGTCGTGAAGTTGCGGGAATCGGCGGGGATGTTGTCCGGAGCCGAGGAGGTGAAGATGGACGGCTTTGGTGCGGGCTGTTGCGCCTGCGTATCTGGTGCGCCGACTGCGGAGGCAGGCCCCGAGGCATCCTGACCCGCTTGGGCAGGCATCGGCACCGGAGCACCCTTCTGGATCGCGTCGGGTGCGACATTCCCGGTGCTGTCGATCATGCCGGGGTTCTTCTGGATATCGGCCCATGTGAACAGCTTCGGCGGTTGCATCGGCTGCGTCATGTCGCGCACGATGATGCCGGCCGGGGTGACGGACTGGCTGTAGCGCTTTGTCGCCGTCTCGACGCCGATAAGCCCCTGTTGTGCCGTGTTCGTGGCAATCTCGGAAGCGACCTGCTTGGCCCGCATGGCGAGTTCCTGGCCGGCGAGATCGACGCGCTTGTTCTCCAGGCCGAACTGCTTGCGGTTCAGATAGGTCTCGAGACCCTTTTCGCCGCCTTCACCGATGGCCGTGCCGATATTTGGCGACTTCGATGCCATCATGCCCAGGCCGGCCGAGAGAAGCGCCAGCCTGACATCATCGGAGATTTGCGGCTTGTGACCATGGAGAAGCGCGGACAGGATGCCCTCTCCACCCTGCGACGGCTGCTCGCCGGCATTGGAGAGAACGCCGGTCGAAGCAGATGGCATGGACCCGGCGGCAATGGTGCCGGACGTGTCGGGCGGTGAAACACCTGCCGCCGCTCCGGTTGTCGCCAAGCCTGCGGTTTGAGTGTTGTCCACGGGTGCCGAATTGCCGAACTTGCCCGTCCACAGGCTTGCGAACTGCCCTGCGGTCATGTCGGGGCGGCCGCCGTTCATGATGACGGCTTTTCTGCCCACGATATCGGTCGCAGGCGTATCCGGATGGGTCAGAAGATTGAGAGCTCCATTTGCGCCCTGCTGATGGGCAAGATAGAGTTCGCCGGCAGTGGGAGCACGGCCTAACCCGCCTTGAAGGAAGCGGGCATTGTCCGAAGCGAGACGCGCGGCGGCATCGGCAGACGCAATCGGATCATAGGGGTTGGAAAGACCGTATTGCTTCGCAGTCGGCGTGGTGAACTGAAATTCGCCGTGCGATATGCCGTTGTCGGCATCCGGGCGGAAACGGCTTTCGATATAGGCGGTCTGGTTGAGATAGCCGGGCGGCAAGCCATATTGATCGTTGATCTTGTCGAAAGCCGACGACAATTGCGGCGCATTGCCGACGCCGAATGACTTCGGTGGCGCAACACCTGCATCCGTATCGCCTTGAGCGGCGGGGACATTCGCCACCGGAAGATCGGCAACATCTTTCGGAGTCGGGAGCGGAGGCGCTACGACACCTGTATTGGCATTCGGGCCACCGGCAAAGGTGTTGAACGGCGCATTCTTCTCCGAAGGCAGGATCACAGGGTCATGCAGCGGATCATAATCGTCCGGAGGCGCGGTATCGTTGCCGACAAGACGCGGAGGATTCTGCACCACAGGTTCGGGAACGTCGGTGACGGCATTGCGCGGATCGAACGGATCGAAATAGCCGCCCACGATGCCGCCCGCATCGAAGCCTTTCAACATGCCGTTGCCGCCCGAGATGCCGCCGCCATAGGGGGTGCCGCCCGTCGCGATCGGGCTGGAACCGACAACGGGGCTATCCCCGCCGAGCAGGTCCCCGAAGAAGGAGGAGAGCATGCCGCCTTCCTGCGGCTTCAGGCCGGGGTTGGCACCCATCAGACCACGCGCCTGTTGAGCGATATCGCTGATGTACATGGGGCTTTGCTGTGACATCCATTTGGCGCCGTTGCCGATCCCGGCCCCGAGACGCGCGTCCAGATCGTTGAGGCGCCCCTGTGCCGCCGAAACACCAGAAGACGCGGGGGTGGCACCGCCCCCGGCAAAGCCGAAGAGATGACCAAGCCCGGCAAGGAGACCTTGGCTCTGCTGCGGCGGGACGGATTGGA
>Ga0134125_10010112_pt1 | contig 10606 bp, 8 predicted proteins | sample KB31751_FD_96464 | JGI IMG/M metagenome (GOLD analysis project Ga0134125, IMG submission 96464) | Terrestrial soil microbial communities with excess Nitrogen fertilizer from Kellogg Biological Station, Michigan, USA - KB3-175-1 | ecosystem: Environmental > Terrestrial > Soil > Unclassified ...
GCGGTGCTTGGAGAGGTAACCAAACCGGGATTCTACACTGTTCCGAGCGACATGCTTCTCAGCGAAGTTGTGATGTCGGCAGGCGGGCCCACCGGGACAGCCGATCTCAATCGCTCGGTTGTCAAACGTGGAGATACTGACGTGATTCCGAAGGAACAGCTCGCTTCAGCGCTGGCATCGGGAATGACTCTTGATCAGTTGCACGTCGCACCGGGCGATGCACTGATTATCGGACAGAAGCCAACGTCGTCGTGGGACACAATTCTCAAGATCGTCGGAGTTACGGCGTCGATGGCAACACTTCTATTCTACCTGGGCCATCGTTAAGAATCATTAGTAAGAGTCAGTTCTGATCAGCACCTTTTCGCTGCGAATTATCGCTTATGGAACTCAACGCGCATGACATCGATCGGACGGGTTCAGATTCGACCGTTCTGGACTTCCCGGCAAATCCAAAGACGCGGGGTATCGTCTCTCGGGCACCGCACCTTACATCCGCGGAGCCGGATCGTGAAGTTCCGCTCGCTGGTATGGGAGAGGAACAGCTTTTCCGGCTCATGGCGACGGGTATTGCGGATACGGTTCCAATAGCGGCGGTTGACACTCAACCAGCAACGCACCTGCACGTCATCCCAAACGAGCGCTCCGAGTGGGTCAATCGCGCATTGAACGTGACGATTGCGCTGGCGTCCCTGGTAATGCTTGCGCCAGTGATGGCGCTCGTGGCGCTTGCGATCAAGCTCACGTCGGCCGGCCCCGTATTCTACGTGCAGACGCGCGTCGGCATGGATCGCCGGCGCCGCGCGGCGACTGCCGTCTTCGACCGCCGGCGGAACGATGTCGGAGGTAGAGCGTTCCGCATCATCAAGTTCCGCTCGATGCGGGTGGATGCCGAGCAGGTGACCGGTGCGGTATGGGCGACGCGCGAGGATCCACGCGTCACTCCGGTGGGACGGTTCCTTCGGAAGACGCGTCTGGATGAGCTTCCGCAGCTGATCAACGTCGTGCTCGGCGACATGAACATCGTCGGCCCGCGCCCCGAGCGGCCGAGCATCTTTGCCGAGCTGCGGCAGAACATCGTATCGTATCCGTTGAGGCAGCAGGCTCGGCCGGGCATTACAGGCTGGGCGCAGATCAATCGGGCCTACGATTCATCGATCGACGACGTGCGCGCGAAGGTGGAGTTCGATCTGGAGTATCTGGAGCGCCAGTCGGTGCTGGAGGACCTCAAGATCATGGCGCGGACGCTGCCGGTGATGCTGTTCAAGCGCGGATCCTGCTGACAGCAGCGGGCTAGATCAGGGCGCCGGCGCAGTAGTGGCTAGAGATTGCCTCGAGCGTACGAGGTCGCGACCCATGACGATGGCCGGGTGCTCGATCACTTTGTAGGCAGCCCACGGCAGCAACACGAGCGCAATTGCGAGAATCAGCCACTGGATCGCTCGTGGCTCCTTGCCGAATACGACGAAGCCGATCCATATCGCCGGTGTGAGCAAGAGATATATCCCGTAGCTGTAAGTGCAGATGCGTTTGGCGATGCGCGTGAGGAGCGATGCCGGGAGCTCGCGTACGAACGGGATGGCGATTCCCACCGCGAGACAGCACAGCCATCCGGGCGCAGGGCGCGCGGGTGAGGGATTCAGCAGAACGAAGAGAGGCACAACAGCCAACAACACCGGAATCCACAGCATCGCCGGCAGTCGCGCGCTCGAGTTGCTGCGCAGGATCCCAAAGGCAAGCACCCCGCTGACGAAACACGGACCGAAGACAGCCAGCGACAGGCGCCACAGGCCCGGCGCAGGAACGTACTGCACCGTCAGTCCCGCGATGACCGCAAGGCCGAAGGCGATCAGTACCCCGGATACCGAGCGTCGCGCGATCAGATAAAGCACCGGAAGCACCAGATACATCTGCATTTCAATGGGCAGGCTCCAGAGCATCCCCACGACGTTGGTATCACCGGAAACGTTCTGGACCAGGAGCAGATTGCTCACGATCGTGCGTGGAAGCGGCGAGATGAACTTCGCCGGAACGATCGTGGGAATATGGAAGGCCACGGTGATGATGACGGCAGCCATGGCGAGAGGATAGATACGAAATGCGCGACGGACGTAGAAGTCGCGTATCCAGTGACTGCCCATGCCGCCGCGCTCCATCGAGCTCATCAGGACAAGCGAGGTGTGAACGAAGAACAGCAGTACGCCTATGCGGCCAAGCTCCCAGTCGGAGAGGATGACGGGTTTCACGCCGCACGCCCACATGACGTGATCCGTTACGACGCAAAGCACGGCGATTGCGCGCAGTACGTCGAGGTTGCGTTCGGGCAGATGGGTCCGAGTCGCAGCCGGAATGTGCGCCTGCGAACGAGCCGGCGCGAAAGTGTCCTGCTCGGCCAATCCGTTCATCGACGTGTGGGTTCCCATACCGCCAGACGCCGGTTGCGTGCAACCTGAGCCCAGGCCAGCATTCCAGCCAGATTGGAAGCCAGCGCGAAGCCTGCGATCCTTATGACGCGCGGAGCGACGCGGGCCTTGGGCCAGCGCATGCCGGCAATCCCGACAATCGCGCCGGCGATCGACAGCACGAGCACGATCATCCAGGCGCGCGAGTGAACGCTCGCGATTACCAGCGCGGCGGCTGCTATCGGCAATGCCGGATACACCAGCCAGCGGCACAGCTTGTGGCTGAACAGCATCCACGCGAACGAGCCGTGCGTGAACGGATTCAGGAGATGTCGCTTGAACCACAGCGTCTGGAGCCCGCGCGCCATCGTTCTGATCTTGCGGCGAAATTCGGATTGCAACGACTTGGTCTGAGGCACGAGACAAACCGCGTCATTGACGGACACCGCCCGGTAGCCGTGTTCCTCGGCCATCAGCGCCGACGCGAAGTCGCGGCTCAGCGATTCGGGAAACGCGCTATCGTAGAGCGAAGCGCGGATTCCATAAAAGCAGCCGCTGGCTCCGACGATGGATTTCACCCGCGTTTCGAGGGCGCGGATGTTCATCTCGTAGCCCACGTATCCGGACTCGCCGCTGACAGCATTGGCGCTCGCCCGATCGTCGATGGATGCGACACTCACATCGCGTCCGGACGCAACACCGACGTGTGGATCGGCAAATGCCCGCACCAGCGCCTTGAGCGCGGTGGGGAGAATGCGAATGGTCGCATCGGTATTCACTATTATCTCGCCGCGAGCCACCGGTCCGGCGGCATTCTCCGCCGCGCTCTTGCCGCGCCGCTCGTTCAGCCGCAGCAGCTCGACCCCGCGGTCCGAGAACTGACGCACGATATCGTCGGTGCCGTCCGACGACGCGTCGGAGATGACGAGGATCTGGCGCCTGTCCGCGGGATAATCGACCGCAAGGAGTGCTTCCAGAGTCTGACGGATGCTCCGCTCCTCGTTGTAGCACGGCACGGTGATCGTGATGAACGGCCAAGAGAATTCAGCAGCGGGCTGCTCCGGCGTACGGCGCATCGCGGCGACCAGCCGCAGGAGCAGCGGATAAGCCACATACGCGTAGAGGCCGATGCCGAGCGGAAGTACGATGAGAGTGGGCAGAACGGCGTTCATGCTCGCTGTGGTGACCGTGTGGGCTGAATCGAGCGGTACAGCGCTTCGTAGCGTGTAAGCCACGATTGAACGTCGAACTCGGTAACGAGTCTTGCATGCGCGCGCGTGGCGCGAGCGGCAGCGGCCTCCCGGTCAGCGAGCGTCGCCCGGATCGCATCTGCGAGGGCCCTGGGGTCCTCGGCGTCGACGAGCGATGCTTCGTCCACGGACAACATGTCGGGAATCCCGCCAACGCGCGGCGCAACGACCGGCACGCCTGCCGACATTGCCTCGAGGACCACCATCGGCGTGCCTTCGGTACGCGAGCTGAGCGCCACCACATCGAAAGCCGGAAGCAACGTCGCGGCATCGACGACTCGGCCGTGAAACCGTACGCTGGCCGCGACACCAAGGTGGTTGGCTTGCTCCGTGAGCGCAGCCCGATCCGGTCCGTCGCCGATGACTGACAACGTGAGCGGCAGATCGGTCAGGTACTGCATTGCGTCGATCATGATGTCGGGGCCCTTTTCGGAGCTCAGGCGTCCGATCCATCCGATGTGCATTCCTGATGCGAGGCCGAGCCGACTGCGAGCCGCGGCCGCATCGATCGGCGTCGACACAGTGGCGACCGCGTTCCTTATGAGGTGAATCGATTGCGGGCTTGCGCCGCCCAGTGCAACCGACGCGGCGACGTTGCTCGACACGGCCACGATCGCGGATGCGCGTCGTGCGGCGCGGATCTGGAGCCATTCGTATGCGCGGGCTTTTCTATCTGTTGCGGAAAAACCGTGCAGGGTAGTTACAGACGGGACGCCCATGGAGCGCGCGATCCCAATGTCGAGGATGTCGCTGCGATAACCGTGCGAGTGCATGACGTTGAATTGCCGCTGCGTCAACAGCGCGCGGATCCCGCGGCGCTCGGGTACCAGCGAGCGGGGAGGAGATTCGATGACGTGGACGTGCAACCCCGCGTCGCGCGCGTCCTGTACGAACGCGCTCGTGCGCGACTCCGTCACCGCGGCAATCTCGACTGTGTGGCCCATCGCGGAATGGCCGAGGGCAAGCGATCGTACGACAGTTTCCAGGCCACCGGAATCGGCCGGCGCGAGGACATGCAGAATCGCAAGTGGACGATCAGCCACCTCTGGCTCCGGCTGGACCGATTGCTCTACTGTACAGCGCTTCGTAGCTGCTCACCATCGTATCGAGACCGAATTGCTGAACCACGCGCTGGCGCGCGATCCCTGCATCGCGCCTCAGCTGCTCGGAATTGCGCATAGCTTCGGCAAGCGCCCGTGCGAGCGCCTCGGGGTCGCCCGGAGGAACGAGCCGATGTTTCAGCTCGTCACCCAGCACCGCCGCGTTTCCTCCCACGTTGGTGACGACCGGACACAGGCCGGAGCTCATCGCTTCGAGAAGCGATACGGAGGTGCCTTCGCTGTGCGACGACATGCTGAACAACGTGAACGCGGGCGCGATTCGCTCGATGTCGCTGCGCCATCCGAGAAAGTGTACGGCTTCGGCGATCCCCAATGCGGCCGCGGACTGCTCGAGCAACTGCCGCTCGCTGCCGTCACCGACGAGAACCAGAACGGGTTTCGGCAACGTGGTCCAGTTCGCGCGCAACCGTGCGAATGCGTCGATCATCACGCCATAGCCCTTGATCGGCTCGAGCCTGCCGACGCTTCCGATCACGGGGACGTCCGGCGCGATTCCGATCTCGGTACGAAAATCTGCATCGTCGTCGCGCGGAACGTAGCGCTCGGTATCGACGCCGTTCGGGATGACACTGATGCGCGCGGCGTCCGGCATGAACGCGATGAGATGCTGTTTGAGGCGATCGGATACCGCAACTATTGCGTCGACGCGGCGCGCGGCGCGTTTGTCGATCATGCGATGGGTCCACGGATCCGGATTCCTGCGTCCGTGGTCAGTGTAGATCTGATACGGTACGCTGGCCATCGAGGCGGCGAGGCTCGCCTTGTACAGCACACCACTGTGCAGATGCGCAACATCCGGCGCGATCATCTCGAACTGGCGCGCGAGCCCGCGGGGGTACAGCATCGACCAGCTTGGCATGGGGTCGGCGACGTGAAGCGTCGCCAGGCCTTCGAGCCCTTCGCCGAAGTGACCCATGTATCCCAGCGCGAGCACGTGCAGCTCGAAGCGGGTCGAATCGGTGCGTTGCACCATCTCGGCGACGAGGCGCTCCATACCGCCGTAGTTGAGATTGTTGACGACGTGTACGACGCGGATCTTGCGTTCCGGCATCAGAGAAGTTGCTGGAACCACTGGACGGATTCGCGCAGGAAGGGACGCATGTCGTCGCGGCGCCGGATCTCGCTGACGTCACCGGGATGATGTGTAAAGAACGCCTTCACCGCTGCCCATCGCGACGGCGAGCCGCTCGGCAACGAGAGCTGTCGATCAGATCTGCGCAGACGAGTGAGCAGATGGTCCACGTCGCCCCAGAACCAGCGCGAGCGCACGCCAGTCCGAAACTGAACGACCGGGTCGGGCTGCTGTGCTGTGGCTGCTGCGATCAGCAGGGTTGGAAAGTCCACACCCGAATCTATGGCAAGCTGCAACGATCCCCAGAAGCGACCGTTGATTTCCATGAGATATGGCTGACCGGTGCTCTCGTCCATCTTGTACTCGACCATCGCCACGCCCTGCCATGCGAACTCGGCCAGAAGCGCCAGAGACAAACGCAGCAGGTCGGCATCGACCGCGACGCTCTCGCGATAAACGCTGATACCGCCAGCTGGAGGCTTCTCGCGAATTCGGCGGTGAGCGAATTGCGCGACGAGCTTCCCATTCCAGACAAGTACGAATATCCCAATTCCAGGACCTACGATTCGCTGTTGCAGCAGAAGGGGATAGGCACGCGCGTCCATGCTGCCGAGCACCGCGCGCAGCTCCGTCGCCGAGGCCGCATGCTGAACGGACAGCTTGAGGCGGTCGTCCGATCCCGTCGAAACAGATCGTGCCGGCTTGACGACGAGCGGGTAGCGAAGCGATGAGATATCCAGAGATTCAAGATCTCGAGCATCCGCAATCACAGTCTGAGCTGGCACTGCGATACCGACTCTACTCGCGGCGGCGAGTACCGACTGCTTGTCGGAAATCCCGGCGAACGTATCGGCGTCCGCGAAAGGGATCAGCACATCTTCGAAACGCGCGCGTGCCGGAAGGATTGCAAGAAGTGCAGGCTCCGTCATAGGAACGATGGTGTCGATACCGTTGCGCGCTACGATGCTGTGAATCTCGTCGGCGAAGCGACGTGGATCCGCGAGCGCATCCGGGACGACGTGCTCGGTGCGAGCGAAGCGCGACGCTGCGGCGAGCGAGCGCGGCGCCTGCGCGGACACGTGAACGACGTGGCCAGCGGCGCCGAGCGACCGGACCACGGCAAGTGTCGCGCGTTGTTCGCCGTCCGTCACCAGGATGGTGCGACGGTGCTGATTGTTCCCGGTCACCCGTGTATGAGACCCGCGGCGCGAAGTATGAACCCGTTGGTGGACACGCCTGCCGGCACATTGAGACGCGGTATGGTGAAATTGTCGCTGGGTGCGGCGACGGTCCATCCCCCTTCGATCATGAACGCCGCCGTGTAACCAGCGTCACGCGCCGCCTTCTGCACGCGTCCGTCCGCGAGTCCGTACGGATACGACACCATCGGAAGCGACCGCTCTCCGAAGCACTGGAGCCAGGTGCGAGTGCGGCGCAGCTCCTCGGCGAGCTCTGCATCGGGGAGCGTAACGAGGTTCGGGTGACTCCATGTGTGAGCTGCAAAGGTGATTCTGTCGTACTGCAGCGCTGCGCTCAGCTGCTCGTTCGATGCACCGCGCGCATGCGGCGGCATCTCGTGCGCTGGAATTCCCGTTTGCGCCGCCATTGCCAGGACTTCCGTGTTCAGGCCGCGGCCTTCGGACAACGCACGCTCGCGAATCCGAGCGTCGAGTCCGCGTCGGGGATCAGCAAGGACATCCCACCAGAATGACCGGCCATCGAGGAATGACGGTGTGATGAACACCGTCGCCGGCAGGTTTCGCGCACGCAACTCCGCGACGCCGGCAGTGATTGCGCCGGCGTACGCGTCATCGAACGTGATTGCCGCGAGAGGACGCGACTGCCGTACCGGTATCTCCGACATCGCTTCGGCCAGCGGTATCACGTCGTGCGTGCGGATGAGCGCGTCTAGCTGCGCGGCGAATGCCGATTGGCGCAGGTGCAGCGAACGATCGCCAACGACGTTCATTCCGGATGGGACGACGTTGTGATATGCCAGTACGAGCAAGTGCTCGGCGTGTGCGCGGCGCGAGAACGACGCGCCGCCGCCAAAGACCAGCGCAGTCTCGACGACGCGTTTGACGCCGCCGCGAATGGCGCTCAACCGGCGGGAACCCAGTGGGCGCGGGGAACCCTCTGCGCGACGCGTGTCTTCGTCGCTGGCCTTGCACTGACAGCGACTGCCGTTCCCCCGCGCGCCCGGCGTCGAGCGCGGAACGAATCCTCGGCGACGACCATGCCGATGAGAACGTAGAAGAACGCGAAATACGTCGCCGAAACGAAGAACCCTGCGACGCAGAAACCGATCAGCGAGCCGGTAAGAGCTTGCGAAAATGCAGCGTCCTCAGGCGTTACCTCGGGGTCGCCCTTGGGGCCGGCCTTGATCTCCGCCAGATGCTTGAGCGCAGTACCTATCAGTGTCACGAATAGCATAAGTCCGGTGACGCCCAGCTCCGTTCCGATCAGCACGAAAGAGTTGTGAGCGGTGGACCATTTGAGGCCGCGATTTTCTGCCGCATACTGTTTCGAAATTTCGGACAGACTTCCCTCTGCCTGCTCGAACGTATTGGCGCCGGTCCCGATCAACGGGTGGGTCAGCATGTAACCAACACCCCGCTTCCAGATCGCCTTTCGTCCAACAGGAGACGTCATGTTGTAGTCGTCCGCCGGTTTGGTGAGCGTCTGCATCATCTGCCAGTATGCTGCCGATCCGAACACCGTCATGAGTAACGCCGCTGCGGCTACGGAGCCCACGCGGACCCTGACCGGGATCGAACGGAACGCGACGAGGATGAATATCGCGACGCAGATGAGCGCGATGAAGCCGCCGCGCGATCCGCTCTTGATTATCAGCTCGATGAGAAGTCCGAGAGAAAGAAGCGCGAACAGCCGCTTCCAGATGGCAACGCCCGGTCGCAGAAAGTAAACCGCTATGGGTATCGTCGCGACAAGCATCAAGGCCAGGTCGTTCGCGTCGTAATGCGCTCCGCCGCTCAAACGCCCATCGGAACCGATCGCGACGAACAGATACGTATAGAGCGAATAGACGTCGGCGCCGATCAGATGTGCGAAGGCGATCCAGTTTGCGTCATCAGCGTCCCGGATGCTTGCCGCAACTCCAACCATGAGCAGAAGCACCGGCATGAACACCTTTGTGATGAACGTAAAGCTCCACCCGCGCCACAGGCTCAAGGGAAGCCCAACGATCATGAGCGCGAGCATCAGAAACGGAATCGCGAACATTCTGGACTTGAGCCATTTGGGACTCCTCGCTCCCCGCAAGCTCACGGCAAGTACGACGACCAGCGACAACTCGAGCATTATCGGGACCTGCAGGGTGCCGATGATCGGCCACAGATCCTGAAACCGCCACACTGAAATCCACAGAAACGCCACCGTGACGTACATGAGCGCGTCAGGTCTGTAGCGGCGCCTTTTGGCGGACGCGTGCGGGTGAACGGAAGCCGTGTGTCGTTGCATGTATCTAGATATTCAAGTATCGGAGGGAGCCGCCGATCACTTTGCAGGGAAAATGCGTGCCGCGCATCGGCGTTAAATTTTGGCGACGCCCCAGCCCAGGAGAAGGCCAAGTCTTGAAGCGAGAAAGAGCAGCCGTTACAGCCGTCATGATCGTGGCCGTCTTGCTGAGGGTGTACGAGGTTTTCCGCTTCCCCTTCGAGCAGGATGAACTCTACACCATAGACGAGGCGACGAACCTCTTTCACACCCGCCTCCTCCCCGGAATCCAGGCCAGGCCCTTCTTCTTTCTTCTCGAACACCCGTTCCTGAAGCTGGCCGCCCCCACGGAGCCCTTCGTACGTTTCCTCCCGCTCCTGTTCGGCGTGGCCGGGGTGTGGGTCACCTGGCGTCTGGCGCGGGACCTGGCGGGGCCTGCGACCGGCTTCATCGCGCTCGTTCTCGTCGCAATCTCGCCCTGGCACCTCTACGTCTCGGGATTCGGGCGCTACTACTCGCTGCTGTATCTGCTGGCCGCTCTGGTCTACTGGCGTCTGCCTAGGGCCTATGACGCAGACCGTCCCAAGGTATATCTCGGTGTGCTCGCGCCTCTTTTCATAGGGGCGTGGACCCATCCGAGCTTCGTCTTTCCGATAATCGGGGCGGCGCTCGCCGTCTCGATCTTCCAGCCCGACGGGCACACCCGTTTTCGCTGGCCGACGCGCACCGCATGGCTCTGGCTGTGGGGGCCATTCCTCGGGTTCTCGATCATCGTCGCGGCGGTCATCCGGGTGATCCACCACGTCACAACGGTGGGGAACGGAGGAGATCGCGGGATACCTGCGATGCTGCGGCTGGTGCCGGCGATGGTCGACTGGATGACCCTGCTCGTGGCCACGTCGGCGGTCGCCGGGATCGTCCTGATGATTCGTTCCGGCTCCGCCGAGAAGCACAGGTTCGGGTGGATGGCCGTCTTCGGGAGTGTCTGTACTCTCGTCGCCCTTGTCGTCCTGTCGTTCAGCACAGCGATATACGCAGATTACGGAGTCTCGGCGCTGCCGCTGGTGATCGTTGCAGCTGCATACCCGGTCGGGTGGCTGGCCGAGCATCTCGGCCCGTCACTTGCTTCGGCAGGCTCGACTGCGGTCGCGTGGATTCTGATCATGGGGATCCTGCCATCCGCCGCTTCGCACCTTTCAGACGGTACGCGCTTCGACTACAGGCCGGCGCTGAGTGAGATCGATGCCATCGCTCCCTCCATCGAGGTGCTGGCGTGGCCTGTCGCGATCCAGCGCGCATACGACC
>Ga0134125_10010113_pt1 | contig 10606 bp, 9 predicted proteins | sample KB31751_FD_96464 | JGI IMG/M metagenome (GOLD analysis project Ga0134125, IMG submission 96464) | Terrestrial soil microbial communities with excess Nitrogen fertilizer from Kellogg Biological Station, Michigan, USA - KB3-175-1 | ecosystem: Environmental > Terrestrial > Soil > Unclassified ...
CGTGAGTGGCGAGCTTCTTCTCGATGCGCGCCTCGAGCTCATCGATCCGGTGGGCGAGCTCTTTGTTCGAGGCGAGGAGCTCGCGCATGCGAACGAAGGCACGCATGATCTCGATGTTCACGGCGATGGCGCGCTCGCTCCCGAGCACCGAGGAGAGCATCGCGACGCCCTGCTCGGTGAAGACGTAGGGCATATAGCGGCGCCCGCCGCGGCTCGGTGTTGAGATCACAAACTGTGATCTCAACACGTTGTGCTCGGCGGCGGTGAGCTGAAACATGAAATCCGGCGGGAAGCGGCCGATGTTGCACTTGACCGCCTGCACGAGGGCGCCGGCCGTCACCTGGCACTACACTTACGATGCCTTAGGGGAACTCACCGCCTGGAGCGATGCCAAGGGACAGAATTTCTCGGCCAGGTATGATGCCCTCTCGCGTATGACCGATCGGAACGAGCCGGACCTTTACAGCCACTGGACGTGGGGCACCAGTGCACCCGCGCATGAAATAGATCGGCTCCACAGTGTCTGCACCGGGACCGGCACCAATCCGACCGCATGCACGGCGGCGACGGGTTACGCTGAGAGCGAGAGCTACGATAACGATGGACGCCTCGCGCAGCGATCGATTGCGATCCCGGGAGACACAACTTACACCTACACGTGGAGCTACAGCGCGACTACCGGTCTACTGGACACCCTAACGTATCCCGCCGACTCCTTCGGTCATCGTCCAGAGGTCAAATACGGGTACGCCTACGGGCAGCTCCAGTCGATCACCGATGTCTCCGACTCGCCCAATATCTCGTTGTGGACCGGCAATTTCGTCGATGCCAGCGGAAACTACACGCAGGAAACACTCGGCAACGGCATGGTAATCGCTCACGCCTATGATCCAGTGACTGGAATGCTCAAGGTGAGCACCGGCCCGGCCGGTAGCGCGAATCAGCAGAACGATTCCTACCTGTACGACTCGATGGGCAACCTCACTCAGCGTCAGGACAATAATGCGGGGAAGACCGAGAGCGCCTACTACGATAATGTGAACCGCCTCAGCCATACAGTCGGAGATACGAGCACCAACCTAACTTACGATGCCATGGGGAGGCTCGCCACGTGGGAGGCGAGCGGCGCCTCGACGAACGTCAACGACTACACGACTGCGCAGCCTGGATGCACGTACTATGCGAATGCCCAGCCGCACGCCTTACGCGGCAACCGGCAGGGGACATACCCGCCGAGCTCGTTCTGCTACGACGCCAACGGGAATATGACTACGGTCAGCTCCGGCGGTACAGCCTATGAATCCTACTCGTGGACGAGCTTCAATCAGCCCAATATTCTGAGCGCTCCTGGTTACAACAGCTCGAGCCAGTTCTTCTACGATCAAAATCACCAGCGTTACAAGCAGGTTGCAAGCTACGGTGGTTCGGCTGAGACCACCGAGTACATCGGTGGCCTGATGGAGAAGATGACGGGCTCACTCGGTACGTCATACCGGTACTACGTACCCGCCGGAAGCAGCTTTGTCGTCTACAATCGATGGACGAATGGCTTCAACACCATCTTTTACGCTACGAGGGATAACCTCGGCAGTACCGCCATCGTGATGGATCAAGGGGGCGCCGCGGCCCTGAACGAGAAATTCGCAGCCTTGGGCTGGAACGAGAGCGGCAGCAATGCGCAGTCACTCATCCCTGAGTTCAGCCGTCACGAGTACACGGGCCACGAGGGTCTCGACAACCCGGGACTCTGGATGGTGAACATGAATGGACGGATATACATTCCAAGCGGCAGCATGTTCCTCTCGCCCGACCCGACCATCCCGGATCCCGCGCGCACAACGGATTACAATCGTTACAGCTACGTCGAGAACAATCCACTCACCTATGTTGATCCTACGGGATTTACTGACACAGTGCCCTTTCCAGGCCCGGGCGCTGTTGTTAACGGGAGCTATGATGGCGGATCAGACGCTACTCCTGCTTTCCCCGGCGGGGGCAGTACCGCTTCGCAGTCCACCTTCAGTGCCGCTGACGTCAATGATTTGAGGAACGCGGATCGATTCGATGCCCGTACGGCGAATCAGGTAGCGAAAGCCCTTGCGGCAGACCTAAGTCCACCGTCGCCTGCGATTCAGCAAACGCCCCCGCCGATGGTGACCGTGCCCGGGTTGCAGGCCACGGTCACGGGCCTGGCCCCAGCGGCCGCCAATGTTGGATTTATCGCTATCCAATGGAACTCGAGTGGCATCACTCAAAGCGCGTTCGATTCAGAGCCCAACAGCGCCGCGTCCAGGCAGCAAAGTAAGCCACAAGGGCCGTCGGATCCCTATACCTGCGCGAAGCTTGGCATCGGATGTCAACCCCAGACGCCACCGACTCCGTGCCTGAGCGGGGGTGGGCCAAGCATCAATAACAATCCGAATCTGTCACAGAACGAGAAAACGGGCACGGCTCTCGGTGTCAGTGTCGGAGTCGTAGCTGGCATGACGCTTGCCTTAGCTGCTCCCGAGCTCGAAGTTTTGGACGCTTTGCATCTTGCGCCCTACGCGGCATTCTCCGGCGGGGGTGCGGGCGGAGCAGGGGGATTCGCCTTCGGGGCAGCGACCACAGCGGCAACTTGTCCGGCGAGTAACTGAGTGCGCGCCTTGCCCGGAAATTGGGAGCTGTCACGATACCCCCAAAGTCGTACTATCGTGGCGGAGGACGCGCTTGAAGTATACTTGAGTAGGTCGCCTTCAACGGCAAACCCTCGGCTCTTATCAAGCTCGTGACCCGAATCCCACAAGAAGTGAACTTGCTGCTCATCGCGGTAAGAGTTGCGATCCGGACTGCTGCCGGAGGAAGATAGTTGTGACGCCCCGAGACATGCGGCCTGCGCTTCATGATGGCATTCGTCTGCTAGTCCTGTTGCTTGGCTTGTGTATGGGATTTCTTACCTATTCGTATGGCATGTTTCATAGGTTGGCACCTACATGGTCAGATATTGCGACCGTGGCGCACTGTGGGGTTCCGGCGAACGCAAGCGTTCAGGCGAGCGACACGGCGAGGCTAGAGAGCGGCGGCTCGTTCTTTTGTCAGATCAGCCCAGGCAAGTGGATCAAGACGCCTTACGGCACTGCGCCGCTTTTTTTAGCGCTCGGGATCGCTCTCGTGTCAGCAGTGGGAGCACTTTATCGCAGCTCGCTTCTCAGATGGGCAACACGCTCTGCTAGAGGACTTATCACGCTACTTCTCCTATTGTTTGGTATTCCCATGACGTTGCTCGGCCTTCAGTTGAATCTCATCGAGGGAACACTGACGCTGGGGGGAGCGCTGCGCATTGTTTTTTATGCAGCGTTCGCCGGAGGCGCCATGGGATTATTTTTTTGGTACATCTTGGTAAGGCATTCCCCGTCAAATCGTAGCGCGACATAGAGAGGGGTCGCTGTGAATAATCGCGCGACCGCTAACCGGCGGCTCCTTCTTGGTGCGTACGCAGGACTTGGGCTGCAGGCCACGATGAGAGTGAGGGTGGTCATGCCGCAGAGGTAGCGAGTTTCCCATCAGCCAAGACCATGGCCGAGGGGAGCCAAGATTGAGCGGGTTGATGAGCTTAATGGGCGAGGGTAGGGACTCAAAAACGCAGCAATAAGGCAGTTCCGGCACGACACTCAGTCGTGGTAAATGCCAGTTAACCGCCTTCTCCTATATAGTCTCCGCCCATGGTGTTAAGCGGGCAAGATCCTTGGCGCGCACAGCGCCGGCTCTCCGCAGGTGTCGTGGTGGTACGTCGCGGGTCAGCGGATTGGCTGTTCCTCATGCTGCGGGCATATCGGAACTGGGATTTCCCCAAGGGCATGGTCGAGCCGGGTGAGGATCCGCTGGCGGCTGCCCGTCGGGAGGTGCGCGAGGAGACACTCATCGAGGACCTGGCGTTCGACTGGGGAGAGGTATACCGGGAGACCGGGCCCTACGGCAATCGAAAGATCGCCCGCTATTATCTCGCTGCGACGCGCACGGAGAGCGTTGCCCTGCCTGTCAATCCGGAGCTCGGACGGCCCGAGCACAACGAATGGCGTTGGATGGGCCGCGAGGCGGCCCTCTCGGTGGCATCTCCACGTCTGCAGCCGGTAGTGCGCTGGGCGATAGAGATGGTGGCGGGCTCATGAGCGCGCTTCGTGGCTTCGTGTTACCGATCGCGTTGACAGCGATCTGCTCGATGTCGCTTTATGCTTTGGCGTCAGAAGTTGCTGTTGGTGCCAGAACCAGTCGAGCCGCCGAAAGCGCGCGCACGCTTACCGTCGTCGACGATACGGGCCATCGAGTGACGGTCAGCTATCCGCCCCAGCGGATCGTGAGTCTGGCACCGGCCGCCACGGAGATGCTCTTTGCCATAGGTGCCGGTGATCGAGTCGTGGCTACCGACGATCTGTCGGACGAGCCGCCGGCGGCGCGCAACCTGCCGAAGCTGGGCGAGCTGGCCAGTATCGACGTCGAGCGGCTGATCGCGACCAGGCCTGCCGTCGTCGTGGTCTGGACCTACGGCACGAGCCCCGCGCAGATAGCGCTGCTGGGCAGGTTGGGGCTGCCGGTTTACAGGGAAGAGCCGCTGACCCTGGACGAAATCGCCGCTTCGATGCGTCGGTTGGGGCGGCTCGCGGGCACGAGTGCCGCGGCCGACCGCGCCGCCGATGCTCTGCAGGCAAGGCTGGCAGCCCTGGCGAGCCGCTACGGGCACGTGCGCAATCCGCCCACTGCCCTGCTCGAAGTTTGGGACAAACCGCTTTACACGGTCGGCGGACGCGAGCCGATGAGCGATGCCCTTCGTGTCTGCGGCGCGCGCAATGTGTTCGGCGACTTGCGGCAGGCTGCGCCCGCCATCAGCGTTGAGGCGGTGATCGCGCGCGATCCGGACATAATCATCGCGGCGGCACCTCCAGGCAAGGGCGCGGCGTGGCTGGCGTCGTGGCGGCGATTCTCCATCCTGCGAGCCGTCCGCAACGGAAGACTGATCGCCTTCGATGACCAGAGGCTCAGCGGGTTGGGTCCGGGAGCGATCGAGGCAACGGCGGAGCTGTGTAAACGGCTCGCAGCCCTCTGAGGCGCCTCAGGCGATCGCAGCCAAGCCCCGGCCTTGGCCATTATGTCGCCAATATTCAACACGCCGGTTCGGCTGCGACGGTACCAGCCCGTGCAAGAGCACGGCTCGTGGCGCCAGCGTCACGACTTTAGTGTGCACACCCGGGCACGATTGTAATGCCCGGCCGACCGGACTCCTGCCACCGGCGCTGCGCGGGCATCGGGAGCGTATTGCGCTCGGAGGTGTCGATACCTTACAACCTCGGCACTGCGAGTCAGCCCCCTCCGCTGTGCCGGAAGCGGAAGGCAAGGGGCCGCGCCTGGCTGAAAAGCAGCGCTTTACGATCTGACGGGCCTGTTGGTGGAGGCCCTGAGTCGTGTATCGGAGTCGCCCGTACTCTGGTAGGCTGTCCCAGCCGGGAGAATTACGAACTAAAATGGCGTGAGGGCGGAGACAGGGGACGTGGGTTGGAAGATGGCCAGGATCAGCTTCCTCGTCGTACGTCAGCTGCTGTTCATGTTGGGGGCAGCAACCGCAGTCCTGTGGGTCGCGGACTACGCCCGGGCCCAGGGGCCAACGACCCAATTCAACCTGCCGGTTGAACCCCTCCCCGAGGCGCTTCTCGACTTCTATCACCAATGCGGCATCCAGCCTGCCTTCCAGGCGACTCCGGAGCTGGCGGCGCAGAAGAGCAACGCCGTCACCGGCGTAATGGACGGGGCGCAGGCGCTGGCGCTGTTGTTGAAAGATACCGGTTATACGTTCCAGTTCGATAGCGATCATTCGGTCGACATCTTTCCGGTCGAAGTGCCCAGCGTCGCGAAAGCGGCCGATTCCGTTCTGCGCCGCCCGGTGAGGCTGGCGCGCAAGGGACCGCAAACGTACGAGGACGTAGGCCGGCTCGAGCAGGTCAACGTCACTGGAAGTCTCATCAGGGGCGTGCAGGATGTCATCGCGCCACTCGTCAGTCTGCAGCGGCCGCAGCTCGCGCAGGCTCCGTTTGCTACCGTCCAGGACGCTCTTTACTCTCAGCCCATCATTTCACTGAATGGGCCGCGCGAAGATCTCGGCATCGACGCCAACAATCAGTTTGGGGCCGGACTCGATCTGCGAGGTTTGGGCGTCGGTGCGACGCTCGTGCTGGTGAATGGACGACGGCAGCCGCTCTCCGGTCTCAACGGAGACTTCGTTGACGTGTCGACGATTCCTCTGAGCGCGGTGGAGCGCATAGAAATACTGCCGGACGGTGCTTCTGCACTGTATGGGTCAGATGCGGTCACGGGCGTCGTCAACATTATAATGCGGGATGGTTTCCGCGGCGCTGAGGCACAGCTTAGATACGGGTCCGCAGTGGACGGGCGGCGCGAATTCGTGGCATCGCAGCTCCTGGGCGGGAGCTGGAGCAGCGGCCACGTGATGCTTGCGTACGAGTTTTCCGACAAGACGCCGCTCGATGCAGCCGACCGCCCTTACGCGGCGAATGCCGACAAAACTCCGTACGGTGGCGGCAACTACGATAGCTACTACAGCAATCCGGCGAACATCCTTAATCCGGCGACGCTGCAGCCGGCGCTTGGCATTACGGCAGGCCAAAACGGCCAGGGACTTACCACGGCGGGGTTGTCATCAAGCATCAATCTGGAGAATCAGTTTGCGCGGGAGCAGCTTTTCCCCGAGGTCAGGGCACACGAGCTGTACGCGACGGCCACTCAAGACCTGGGCTCGCAGGCGGGGCTGTTCTTGGAAGGGCGATTCGCGCAGCGCGACGCGTTGCGGAGCTACCTTCCTGACGAACAGATTCTCGTAGTGCCGCCTTCGAACGCCTTCTACCTGAATCCCTTTGGAGGCGCTCCGTACTCACTTGTGGCGTACAGCTTCTCGCGCGACTATGGACCTGAGATCTTTTCCGCAAAGAGCCAGGTGTACGTGGGCACGGCTGGCGTTAGGTTGCAACTCGGCGCCACGTGGCTGGCGACCTTGAGCGAGTCGTTTGGCCGACAGTCTCTGCGCAGCGACCTGTACAATGCGGCAGACCCCGCCCAGCTCGCGGCCGCCCTTGCCGATTCTGATCCGGCAACGGCTTTCAACCCGTTCGGCGACGGATCGAACACAGACGCAGGGACGCTAGCAGCGATCGAGCGGGATTTTCCGCTTCACGTCGTCTCGAGCACTGAAGCCACGCGATTGGTCGCAGACGGGTCCCTGTTCACCATGCCGGCTGGTGATGTCAAGGTTGCGGTAGGGTTCGAGCGCCGAGAGGAGAAGCTGTTCCACGACGTGTCAGACCCCTTGAACCCTACTGAGGAGACCATCCCGCAGAGCTACCGGCGCCGCATAACTTCGGTTTTCTCGCAACTTGCATTGCCTTTGATCGGCGATCCAACAAACTCGCGCGCGGTGCCGCGGTTGGAACTGAATGTGTCCGGCCGGTACGAGCACTACAGTGATTTCGGCGGCACTTTTAACCCAACAGTCCGAGTCAAGTGGACTCCGAGCGAGCCTTTGAAGCTCCGAGCAAGCTGGGGCCGATCCTTCCGTGCCCCGACACTCGACAATCTGTATGATACCTCGGCGAATGTTGCTGGCTCAGTTGTCCTTCCGGATCCGCGCTCGCCTACGGGTCGCTCGCTGGCTTTCGTGGAGCAAGGTTCGAATCCGAACCTGAAACAGGAGACGGCGAAAACCTGGACAGCTGGCATAGATCTCGCACTGGCGTTCCTGCCGGGCTCGACGTTCTCCCTGACCTATTATTCCATCGACTACGAGAATCGCATTGCGCAGCCGGCCGCCGACAATCCCTTCGCGATTCTAGTCGATGAGGCGGAGTGGGCTCCGGCAATCAACCGGAACCCGTCTCGGGCAGAGATCAACGCTTTCTGCAGCAGTCCCGCCTACCAGGGGTCCGTTTCAGCATGTCTCGCCAGCTCGCCGGCGGCGATCATCGACGGTCGATTGGCAAACCTGGCCGCCACCAAGACGACTGGCCTGGACGTGGAGGCGCGCGACTCTTTCAGCGGCACGCCGGGAATCCTGACTGTCGCTGTGATGGCTAACTATGTCTTCGAATTCGAGCAGGCTGTCACCAAAGCATTCCCAGCTACAGACATCGTGAACACGGTGACTAACCCGCTGGGTCTGCGGTTGCGGGGCACTATCGATTGGAGCCGCGCCGGTCCCCGGTCGCCTGGACCGGGATTTGGTCTGGCCGTGAACTATACTGGCGGATATAACAATCCCGGCAGCGCCCTGGTGCGGAGAGTCTCCCCCTGGACGACGCTCGACGCCCGAATCGTATATAGGCCCCGGTCGACGGCGGGCTGGGCGAGTGGAATGGAGCTCTCTCTGAACGCGGTCAATCTATTCAACCACGCCCCCCCGTTTGTCGACGACCAGTTCGGATACGATCAATTCAACGTGCAGCCTTTGGGCCGCGTCGTGAGCGCCGACATCAGCAAACGATGGTAACACCGACGCCTCCCAATGGCAGGGAACTGCGCCTCACCCAGCAACTGAACGGAGTCAGTAGGTTAAAAAACCCGCGCCCGTGTCGATCTTTGAGCCAATCCAGCCCCCTTGAGTGTCCGACACCTTGCCTAGCTCCACCAGCGAAGCTTCCTCTACCTTCTGCTCCTGACGTACGGTGTCTGCTTTCTCTTCTGTGTTATTCAACAGAGTGTCCGAAGCGGCATTCATGACCTACTCCTCGCCAGCACGATGAAGTGCAACTGACTGACAACGACTCTTGTGACGGGTCTGACGGGTCTGTTACGACAGCGTTGACCGAAGTTCAATCTTACAACAAAAACAGCCCGGCAGCCGATAAGTGCACCCGCGGGCTAGTAGTAACGGCCTAATGTAACCGTGCCGGCAGTCCAAGCCACGCGCCCACGTCCCCTCCCCGGCCCGGGGCGGGAACGCCGACATGACCAAGCAAGGTGACCTCGCCGGGCCTGTCGGCGGGCAGACCGGCGATCGAGAGGCGGCTCGCGTCAGTAGTACACGAATCCCGAACCGGTGTCGAATTTTGCCCCAATAAAGCTTCCCTTGGTATCCGATACCTTCCCCAGTTCTACGAGCGGAGCATGCAACTCTGCCTTCTGCCGCTCCTGACGTACGATGTCTGCTTTCTCTTCTGTGTCATGCAACAGGGTGTCAGAAATGGTATTCATGACCTGCTCCTTCGCCAGCACTATCGAAGTGCAACTGACTGACAACGACACTTGTGACGCGGCTGTTATGACAGCGTTGAGCGAAGCCCAATCTTACAACGAAACAGCCCCTCAGGCGATACGTTCGCGTACGGGCCCTGCCATAACGGCTTATGCAGTCTCGCCGCCAGTTTAAGCCGCCCGGGCCTCCGTTTCCTCCACCGTCCAGTTGAGGTTATCCAGTACCCGGGCGACCCCGTGCACTGTGGCTGCGATGCGGACGGCGCTCTGCACACCCTCCCTGGAGAGGCCGCGCTGGCGGACCTGGCGCTCGTGGGATGCCACGCAGGTGCCGCAGCCGTTGATGGCCGAGACGGCCAGACAGATCAGCTCGAAGTCGGCCTTGTCCATGCCGGGGTTGCCGATGACGCTCATCCGCAAGCGGGCCGGCATGCTCCCGTACTCCGGGTCTTCCACCAGGTGCAGGAAACGGTAGTAGATGTTGTTCATCCCCATTATGGCTGCTGCCGCCCGCGCGCCGGTCTGGTATGTGGCATCGAGATGCACAGCCGCGAGCTCCCGGATGGCCGCGGCAAAGTCCGCGTTACGGGAGGCTTCGGCTGCGCCCAGAGCCACCGCCCAGATCTGCCGCTCGGTCAGGCCCGGCGCTCCCGCTGGGGAGAGCACCGAGCCCAAGTTGAGCTTGAGGTCCCGCGCGTAGTCCGGCAGCGCATCGCGCAGGGTGTCCAGGGTAATCATGGCAATTTCCTCTCTAACGTTCAGCTTGGTGGATGCGCGGGCGGCAGGCCGGCTCAGGCGGCCTGCAGCGTCTCCTGGCCCTGCTTCCAATTGCACGGGCAAAGCTCATCGGTCTGCAACGCGTCGAGCACACGCAGCACTTCCTCGGGGCTGCGGCCGACGTTGAGGTCGGTCACGTAGACGAAGCGGATGATGCCCTGCGGGTCCACGATGTAGGTGGCACGCTGAGCGACGCCGGCTTCGGGGTCGAGGATGCCGAGGCGGCCCGACAGTTCGCGCTTGATGTCGGAGAGCATCGGGAAGGGTAGACCCTTCAGCTCGTCCTTCTCGCGCCGCCAGGCGAGGTGCACGAATTCGCTATCGATGCTCACGCCGAGCACCTGAGCGTCACGGGCCTTGAACTCCTTCTCCAGTTTGCCGAACGCCGCGATCTCGGTCGGGCAGACGAAGGTGAAGTCCTTCGGCCAGAAGAACACGACGCGCCACTTCCCGGGAAAGCTGTCCTGGGTGATGGGCTTGAAAGCGGCGTTGAGATCGTTCGAGATCACGCCGGTGAGCGAATAGTCCGGAAAAGGTTGACCGATGCCTAACATGTCGAAGTGCTCCTGGTAGTGCTCTGAGGGTCGGGTCCCAAGCGGGA
>Ga0134125_10010114_pt1 | contig 10604 bp, 9 predicted proteins | sample KB31751_FD_96464 | JGI IMG/M metagenome (GOLD analysis project Ga0134125, IMG submission 96464) | Terrestrial soil microbial communities with excess Nitrogen fertilizer from Kellogg Biological Station, Michigan, USA - KB3-175-1 | ecosystem: Environmental > Terrestrial > Soil > Unclassified ...
CCCGCACCACCGCCACCGCCACCGTGGCCCCCGACGGCGTCCACCTCACCTGCGAAGCCGACGCCCCCATCACCCTCGGCGCCCTCTTCGGCCAACCCACCCTGCACATCGCCGTCGCCGCCGTCGGCCGCCCTTCCTACACCGTCGGTTGACGGGGCTGGTGCAGAGACTGTCCCACCAGCGGTGCAGCTGGTCCGATCGGCCGGCGTGAGCGTCGGGCGGGAGGGGTCGACATGATCGAGACGTTGGTGGTCATGGAACCGCCCACGCGAAGGGACCCGCCGGTGGGCGGGATCGACCCGGACGGGCCTGTTCGTGTCCTCCGTCCATCGGGGGTACTGCGGCGACGTCCCACCCGCCGAACTCGAGGGGCGTTTTACGCTCGACAACCAGTTCAGCGAACCGCCGGGCTCACCGTGTGACACAGTCTCCGGACACGCCGAGGGGACCAGTCCCACTCGTGCGTCACGACAGTTGATCCATCAGATGCTGCATGTCCGTCTCCACCCAGCCCTCCACTGCCTTGCCATCCTGGAGCCGGAATATCTCGATCCAGGTCGTCGTCACCGTCCTACCGCTGGCGGCGTGGCCCATGAACTCGCCACCGTGGGTCGCCCGGTCGATCCCACGCACGGCAACGCGGTCCCCGACCGCAAACACGTCTTCCAGCGTGGTGACCAGGTCCGGAAACGCCTTCCGGTATTGCAGGACACCTCGGCCGTACTCGGTTGGGCCGCTGATCCTGATTTCGAACGTGTTGTGGCTGATGAATTCCGGCGCCAGGAAATCACCGGCCGCTTCTACGTCGCCCTCGTTCCAGACCCGCTGGAAAAACGTGCGAACAGCGGTTTCGACGTCCGACATGGCAGCACCCCTTTTCCGAGCCCGTCGGTGTCAGGCCCAGTGCCCGACCCGATCTCAAGCGTGCCCCGGCTACCGCAGCCAGGCAAGCCGGTGCTCGGCGCCCCTCCTGGGCGAGGTCGCCTGCTGGTTCGGGCCGGCCTGTATCGGCGAGGTTTTGGGAGGTGGCCGCCGTCGAGAACCCGAACTACCTGCACCACTCGACGGGACGCCACTGACTTCAAAGGCTGGGCTCAGGACCCGGCGAATACCACCACGGTCAGCCAGATGTGGATCGCGGACCTGGCCTTCGTGGCGAGGTTGGCCGGCGACAAGTCGGTGAGAACCCGACTTCAGTGCTGCGGCGGGGACGCCCTTGTGGCAAATGCCGCGGCTTCGGCTCGCGTGCGTACGCCCAGCTTCGCGAGCACGCGGCTGACGTGGTGCTCGACGGTCTTGGGCGAGAGGTAGAGGCGCGCGGCGATCTCGCCGTTGGTGTCGCCGCGGCGCAGCCCGTCGAGGATCTCCGTCTCGCGGCCGGTGAGCTCGTGTAGCGGCGCGGATGATGTGGCGCGCGGTGCCGTCGCGCCGTGCTTGCGCAATTGGGCCGCGCTGCGGTCACGCAGCACGGCATTGCCAAGACGGGCGGCGATGGCGTGCGCCGATCGGGCGGCAACCACGGCCTCCGCGCTGGTAGGCGCGACGTCGGCGAGTGCGAGGTGTGCGTGCGCGGCGAGGAGTGGCCGTCGCGCCCGGGTGAATGCCGCCAATGCCTGCTCGAACAGCACGATCGCCTCGGGCGTTGTTGCCAGAAGTCCGTCGGCGAGGCAGGCAGCTCCGACGACGACATCGGCATCGGAACCGTCTGCGAGCGCGCGGAGTTCGGTGGCCGCATGCATCGCGTCGTCGGTACGGCCGCAGGCGAGCGCAGACTCGACCGTGAGCCGCAGCAATGCCGAACGGCGCAGCACGTCACCCCCGAGCGTGGTGTTCGCGCGGGCGAGCACCGCCAGCGCAAGTTCGGGCTCGCCGCGCGCCAGGTGCACCTGTGCCAGCGGCGCAGAGGCGGCGCATTCGTCCTCGATCGGGGCGAGCAGTTCGGCGGCTTCGTCGACGCGGCCCCGGTCGAGGTTCAGTTCGGCCAGGCGTGCCGACGCCTCGGTGCGCTGTGCCGCGGTCGCGCCGCTCGACCTCTCCAGCGCGGATCGCACGGCCTGCTCGGCCTGCGTCCATTGCCCCGCCGCGCACATCACGCCGCCCAGGACGAGTTCGCAGTGCGCGCCGAGCATGCGCGGCCGTCCGTCCGCGATGAACCCTCGCACGATACGCAGCCACTCCTGGGCGCGGTCCACGTCGCCCGCGCGGTCGCACGCCGAAAGCAGCGCGCAGCACGTCGTGCTCACCACGAAAGGATCAGCCACCTCGCCGCCGGTGAGTGCGGCGAGCGCTTCGTCGAGTCGGGCGAATCCGGCGTTGAGCCGGCCCAGCGAGACCAGTGCATACCCCAGGTCGGCGAGGGCGCGAGTGTGCAGCCCGACATCGCCGAACTCGGCGGCGACTGCGAGCGCCCGCTCGGCGCTGGCGTGGATCTCACCGGGGTCGGGTCGGTCGCAGGCGAGCCGCGCGAGTTCCCAGTAACCAAGCTCGACACAGGGCGCGATCCCGTCGAGCAGGCGTCGCGCGCGTTGCAGCCAGCCGCGTCCGATGGACGGATTGCCGAGCCCGCCCCAGTGCAGTTCACCGAGCAGCGTGGCCACCCGTGCCGCCGCCGGGTCCGCGCCGAGTTCGCGCAGGTCCCGGAAGGCCCGCTCCCAGTGCGCGCGGGCGTCGTCCAAGCGGTCATCGACATAGGCGAGGCCGCCCGCGGTGATCGCGTCGAGGGGGTCCCCCATCCCGTTCACGCGCCGATCGTAAGGCCCTTGGCTTGGGGGTGCGATCGAGGGAATTGACCGATGTGGCGAGGGGCCTGCGCTGCGACCGTTCCGGGCAACCACCTCGACCCGGAAGGAAATGCGATGAGCACCAGCACAGATCTCTCAACCGCACCGGCCAGCGACATCCTGCACGCCCTGCAGACTCGCGAAGTCAGCAGTCGCGAACTGCTCGAGTGTTACCTGTCGCGGATCGACAGGTACAACCCGTCCCTCAACGCCGTCGTCACCGTCGACGCCGAAGGCGCGCGTGCCACTGCCGCTGCCGCGGACGAGGCCACCGCCCGCGGACACGCCGTGGGCGCCCTGCACGGCTTGCCGATCACCATCAAGGACTCGTTCGAGACCGCCGGAATGCAAACGACCGCCGGAGCGCCGGACCTCATCGGCTACGTACCCGCCCGCGACGCTGACGCGGTCGGCCGATTACGCGCCGCGGGTGCCGTGATCATCGGCAAGTCGAACCTACCGACCTTCGCGATGGACTGGCAGACCTACAACCCGGTCTTCGGCACAACGAACAACCCGTGGGACCTCAGCCGCACCCCGGGCGGCTCGTCGGGCGGCGGCGCCGCCGCGATAGCCGCGGGTCTGAGCGCGTTGGAACTCGGCAGCGACATTCGTGGCTCCCTGCGGCAACCGGCGCACAACACCGGTGTGTTCACGCTCAAGCCCAGCTACGGGATCGTTCCCGTGCGCGGCCACATCCCCGGCCCACCGGGAACGCTGAGCACACCCGACCTCGCCGTCGTCGGGCCGATCGCCCGCAGCGCCGACGACCTGGACCTGGCCCTCGACGTGCTCGCCGGCGCGGACCAGGCGATGGCCACCGCGTGGCGGTTGCGGCTTCCGGCCGCGCGGGGACGGTCGCTGTCCGACTACCGGATCGCGGTCTGGCTCGACGACGCGGCCGCGCCGGTCGACTCGACCGTGTTGTCCGTGCTTTCCTCGGCGGTGGATTCACTGCGCGCGGCGGGCGCACGGCTCGACGGGTCCGCCCGCCCAGTCTCTCTCGACGAGTCGAACGAGGTGTTCGAGAAGCTTTTCCTGGCCGCGGTTTCGCCCGGTGCGTCCGACTGGAACCACACAAACGAGCACCGGCAACAGCTTCGCGCTCAGTGGGCGCGGTTCTTCCAGTCCTACGACGCGGTCTTGACCCCGGTCTCGCCCGTGCCGGCGATCCAGCACGACCACAACGGCGACGTCATGACGCGCACCATCACCGTCAACGGCGCGGCGCGGCCGTACACCGACCAGTCGATCTGGACCGGGTTGGCCGGCGGCGTCTATCTGCCCGCGGCGGTGGCCCCGGTCGGACGGACAGCCGACGGCCTGCCGGTCGGGATGCAAGTGATCGCACCGTACCTCGAAGACCGCACCGCCATCGACATCGCACGGCACCTGTCGCAGGCCACCGGCGGGTATATGGCACCCCCGATCTAGCTGGCTTGGACGGCCAAGCCGCGAGGCGTGTCGTGTTCTGGTGGCACGGGTCGGGTTCATGCGGTGAGCGCGGCGCGGTGACGAGGTCGTCGATGTCTGTGTCGTAGGCGCGGCGGGCTTCGGGGGGCCCCTGGTAGTAATCGCAGGATGCCTCTTCACGCCTCCTTCGGCCGGCCGACGAAGCATGTCGACAACGTTCGGTGCTCGCCTCGATCAGCGTGGGCGGCGCCGCTCCGCTCGGCGCTCAGCGCATGTCCCGCGATTCGCGCAGCAACCGCGGGAGCAGCACGGCGCCGGGTGGAGTCACGCTGCCAGCCAAGGCGTCTCCCGGGTTGTACAGCGTGCAGGACTTCAGCGACAGGCATCCGCAACCGATGCACGAGTCCAGCCGATCGCGCAGAGCCTCGATCGCGGTGATCTTCTCGTTCAGCCGGGCCCGCCAGGCCTTGCTGATCCGGTGCCAGTCGCCGGTGGTCGGAGTGCGCTCGTCGGGCAACTGACCCAGCTCGGCCCGCACCTCGTCCAGCGACAGGCCGACGTTGCGCGCAGCCCGGATGAAGGCCAGGCGTCGCAACACGTCCCGCCGGTACCGGCGTTGCCCGCCGGCGCTGCGGCCGGCCCGGATCAAACCCTCACGCTCGTAGAACCGCAGGGCCGAGGCGGCAAAACCACTGCGCGCGGACACCTGGGACACGGTCAGCATGCCATCCATCCCTTGAGTGTCCCTTGACTTGAAGTTGAGTTCAAGTTCAACAATTGAGAGGCAGGATCCGAGACGAAGGAGAACGACATGCCCGTCGCCCTGATCACCGGCGCGTCCGCCGGGTTGGGTTACGAACTCGCCGACACCTTGGCCGACGACGGCTGGGATCTGGTCATCGACGCCCGCGGCCCGGTGCGCCTTGACGCCGCGGCGGCCCGGTTTGCCGGCCGCGCCACGGTCACCGCGCTGTCCGGGGACATCGCCGACCCCGCGCATCGCGACGCACTGGTGACGGTGGTCGAGTCATACGGCCGGCTGGATCTGTTGGTGCACAACGCCAGCACATTGGGACCGAGCCCCCTGCCGACGTTGGCCGATCTACCCGGCGGCGCCCTGGCCCGGGTGGCGCAGGTGAACCTGATCGCACCGGCCGCACTCACCGCCGCCCTGCTCCCCCTGCTGGGCGCCGGTGCGGGCACCGTCATCGGGATCTCCTCCGACGCTGCGGTCGAGCACTACCCGGGCTGGGGGGCCTACGGGGCCACCAAGGCCGCGCTCGACCACCTGCTGGGCACGTTCGGCGTGGAGAATCCCGACCTGCACGTCTACGCCGTCGACCCCGGTGACATGCGCACGGAGCTGCACCAGGCGGCATTCCCGGGCGAGGACATCAGCGACCGTCCCGAGCCGGCGACGGTGGTGCCCGCGCTCGTGCATCTGCTGCGGGAGCAGCCACCGTCCGGGCGGTACCGGGCGGCCGACTGGCAGCCGTCCGGGCGGGCGCGGGCGGTGCCGGTGTGACGCTGCTGACTGCGCGACCGACCACGGTCCTCCGCTCCCCCGATGACCTGACGGCCACAGCACCACCCGAGCACCGCGGCCTGGCCCGCGATCAGGTTCGGCTGCTGGTCGCGACCCCGACCGGACTGACCGACACCCGGTTCGCCGCACTGCCCGATCACCTCGATTCCGGAGACCTGCTGGTGGTCAACAATTCCGCGACCAGGGCCGCCGAGTTGGACGTGGTCACTGACGACGGCGAGCCCGTTGTCGTGCACCTGGCGACGCAACTGGATGGACGGCGCTGGGTGGTCGAGCTGCGCACCGCGCCCGCCGCCGACAAGCCCATCCTGGACGCCCTCCCAGGAGCCGGGTACCACGGCCCGATCGGCATCCGGATCACGCTGCGGCAGGCCTACCCCCAAGCCGTATCCTCCCCGACCGGGTGTGGAAGCCGGCTGTGGCTGGCCGATATCGACGGCCCGGCCGACATCGCGGCGGCGTTGCCGGCGATCGGCCGGCCGATCGCCTACGGGTACCTGCGCGACCGATTCCCGCTGGCCGACTACCAAACGGTGTTCGCGACCACCGATGGCAGCGCCGAGATGCCCAGCGCCGCCCGGCCGTTCAGCGGTGGGCTGGTCGCCCGACTGGTCGCTGCGGGCGTCCGGATCGCACCGATCACCCTGCACACCGGGGTCTCGTCCCAGGAGGCCGGCGAGGCGCCGCAACCGGAGTGGCGCGCGGTGCCGGACGGGACGGCCGACCTGGTCAACCACACCAGAGCGGTCGGCGGCCGGGTGATCGCGGTCGGCACCACCGCCGCCAGGGCGCTGGAATCCGCGGTCGGCCGGGACGGTGCCGTGGCCGGCGCCACAGGATGGACCGGCCACATCATCGAACCCGACCACCCGGTGCAGGTGATCGACGGGATGATCACCGGCTGGCACAACCCGGACGCCTCGCACCTGTTACTGGTGGAACAGGTGGCCGGCGCCGAACTCACCCAGCGCGCCTACGACGCGGCGGTCGCCGCACGCTACCTGTGGCACGAGTTCGGTGATTCCGGACTCCTGCTGCGTCGATAGGCTCCCAGCTCTTGGGGGCCCAACGGTCTGCGGTCAGCCAGGGCGGTGCAGGCCCGGACCCGACCCGGGCGTCGACACTGCACCGCCCAGGAAGTAGCCGGCCCTACCAGTTCGACTACATCCTGGCCAAACGCATCCAGGAAACCTTGGTCTGCTGTTGGACCCTGACCCGGACTGGTGCCAACACAGCCATCACCGGACCATCGTCGCCGGATTCGATTCCGAGAAGGCCACCGTCATCCCGACGACAAGCACGCTCATCGCGGCCATCTGCGCGGTAGACACAACGCTTCACCGACGGTTTCGGGCGGCCGAACGCTGTTGCTATGACACTCTCTACACATGGGCAAGCGGGGTGTTCATCGTGCTGACGGTGGGCGCGATCGGCTGCGGCGGACGGCCCAGGACCGTGTTGCCCGGTTGGAGCAAGGTCGGCGCGCGGGCCTCTTCTTCGCAGGTACCAGGCGGTTCTTCGAGATCGACGGCGTGACCTGGGGCGGTCTCATGTCGATCGAGCTGTTCACCACGGTCCTGCCGCTCACCATCCTCGGCTTCAGCTATCTGAGCGAATTCGCCGACAACGCCAGCCTCGGCGACGTGATCGTTCGGCAACTCGACCTCACCGGCAGCACCGAGCGAACCGTGCGCGCGACCTTCAGCACCTCGGACGCACTGCGGTCGTCATGGACCGCCATCGGGATGGCCGCGTGGCTCGTCTGGGGCGTGTTCATGGCCATCACCGTGGCCGGCATATTCGCCAAAGCGTGGCGGCGGGAACCGTTCCCGGTGGCGCAGCGAGTATGGCGCGGCACGGTGTGGTTCGCGGTCTATTTGGCGAGCCTGGTCGTCCGCGAACAGATCTTGATCGCCATTGCTCACCGGCATCCTTGGGAAGTCGGGCTCTACGTGCTGGCGCTCGTTCCTGACTTCCTGTTCTGGATGCTGACGCCATTGTTGCTGGTGCGCGACGGGCCACGCAGTCGGCGCCTTCTGGCCAAGGCAGGGCTCGCCGGAATGCTCATCGACGGGGTGATCGTGTCGTTGGCGACGAGCATCCTTCTTCCGCCCCTCTTGATCCGCTGGACGAGTTTCGGTCCGATCGGCGTCGCGATGGCCGCAATGAGCTGGAGCCTGGTGGTCGGATACAGCTGGGTGGCCATCGCGTGCTTCAGCGCCGTGCTCGCAGAACGGGCCGCGATCCCGACCGCAGTCGCTGCCCAGTCAGATACCTAGACTGGTCTCGCCTTCCTGCATCGTTCGGATCCTTCCGAAGGACGCCGACCGTCATGTGACTGCCAGCTGCGTATTGACCCACCGGGTATCAGGACGGTTCACAGATCAGGGCCGGAGGTGCCGATCCACCACCCCTGGCTCTCCGGCCCTCCGCGGGCCGGGTAGTGGACGCTGCCTGCACCGTGAGGCTCGGTCGATTCCGCGGTGAGGTGCATTTTCCGGCGCGGCACCGGATGGATCTGATTCGAAGCCTATTGCGACGACGACAGCTGCTCGGCGCCGTGGGCGTGTATGAAACTGCGTTGCTCTTCAGCGGGCGGGTGGACACCCGATTTCAGGACAGCGACGAGTTCGACGACACCGACAAACGGGTGCTCGAGCTAGCCGCGTGCGCAGTGCCAGAGACCGCCAGCTCACCTGATCGCCGATCAATCGTCCAACCGCAGGGCATACGCTGACCATGATCGGTTCCACGAAGCATGCCGAGTTTGGGAACTACAGCACTACGTCCGTCGGATTGACCCTCGCGACCCGTTCATCGAACCCGGCACGGGATTACGCGGCAAAGCGCACCGCGCGACTCGTTCACTCATGGGAACTCGACGGTCGGCCCGGCCGCCGGGTCGTCGATGGCCGAGTTCATCACCACACTCGGCGCACCGGCTTCGCAACGTGCGGCGACGGACACCGAGCGACCAGGCGTTTGGACCAATTCGCGTGTTCCCTGCCTCATCACTTTGTCGGGCAGTCGCCGCGCATCGCGAGGCCGCACAGGAGGCGCCGCGCCGGGGCGCGCTTCCACTGGCATGCCGGGAAGTGCAGACTGGTGCGAGCATCGTTGCCGGGAGGAGCCATGCGAGCAGCCGCAGGTGACAGTCTTCACTTCCAGGGGAAGATCGTCGGGATGCACGAGCACGCCGCGCTGATCCTTGAGACACGAGGCGCCGACGGTGCGCCGCCGTACCTCGTCCGTCACGAGGACGGTCACGAGACCATCGTGTTTCCGGGTGCCGACGCTTGGGTCGAGCACACAAGTGCGCCGGACCCTGGCGACGGATGACGACCGCGGCCCATCGTCGGAATCAACGACCCGCCCCACCCCCACACGGTGGCGGTAAGTCTGGAGCTGCCACGCGAGCTGGAGCCAAGTCGCGTCGAAGACGGCCGCGACCATGACCACCGTGCCGGCTCTGACGATCGAGCCGATCGCGACGTCGCGCTGGTAGTGCACCCCGGTGTGCGCTCTTGAGTTTGCCGCTCCTCCGCCGGCAGCCACGGAGGCGCTGGTCGAACTCGCGGGGCGAGTTGCAGCCGATGGACGAACGCAGCTGTTCGGTGGTGTAGCAGTGGACCCAGTCGGCGGACTCTCGCTCGACGTCGTTGGGGGAACGATGGCGGTCTGCTGATCGACGTGTGGGTACCTAGGTTGCCTACCCGCCGCCAGTGACGACCGATCCGGCCGACTCCTTGCAGTCCGCCGGCGTCGGAGTTACCTTTAACTATGATGATAGATAAAGAGGTGGGCGAGCCGGCCAACACCGCGGTCCCGCGCCTGGTTTTCCGGCTGGATCCCGCGTCGGGGGTCCCGACCTACCTGCAGTTGGTTCAGCAGGTCGAACAGGCCCTGCGGCTCGGTTATCTCAAGTCCGGGGACCGCCTGCCGAAGGTTCGTGAGGTGGTGGCGGACTTGGCGATCAACCCGAACACGGTGCTCAAGGCTTACCGCGAACTGGAGACCAAGGGGCTGACTTCCGGCCGCCCGGGCCAGGGCACGTTCATCGACGGGTCATTGGGCCAGGCCACTTTGCCACAGCTGGCCGGGCTGCGGCGCTCGTTGCGGGTTTGGCTGGAGGAGGCCGACGCCGCCGGCCTGGACGAGGAGGGCATCGCCGCCCTGGTCACCAGCACGCTGCGGGATTTCGCTGAGCGCCGCGATTTTTCGGAGGGTCGCGGCGCTCCGCAGGGCAACCGGCGATCGGCGGGCGGGGCGGCATGAACGTCATCGAAACGGTCGGGCTGGGCCGGAAATACGGAGGCCGCTGGGCCCTGACCGAGTGCACGCTGATCATTCCCCAAGGTCACCTGGTGGCCCTGGTCGGTCCCAACGGCGCCGGGAAAACCACGCTGCTCAACCTGGTGGTGGGTCTGACGGCACCGACCGCCGGCACCGTGCGGGTGCTGGGTGGGATCCCGGCGGGATCGCCTGCCGCCCTGGACGGGATTGCGTTCGTCGCCCAGGACATGCCGCTGTACCGGCACCTGTCGGTCGCCGACATGTTGCACCTGACCCGCAACCTGAATCTGGACTTCGACATGCCCTATGCCCTTCGGCGGCTGGCCGAACTGTCTATCGACAGCAAACAGAAGGCCGGCAAACTATCCGGGGGACAACAGGCCCAGCTCGCGTTGACGCTGGCGCTGGCCCGACATCCACGTTTGCTGGTTCTCGACGAACCGACCTCTCCCCTGGATCCGCTGGCCCGGCATGACTTCATGGCCACCGTGTTGACCGCGATGGCCGACGACGGATTGTCGGTCGTGTTGTCCTCACACATGCTGGCCGAGTTGGAACGCGTCGCCGACTAC
>Ga0134125_10010116_pt1 | contig 10604 bp, 8 predicted proteins | sample KB31751_FD_96464 | JGI IMG/M metagenome (GOLD analysis project Ga0134125, IMG submission 96464) | Terrestrial soil microbial communities with excess Nitrogen fertilizer from Kellogg Biological Station, Michigan, USA - KB3-175-1 | ecosystem: Environmental > Terrestrial > Soil > Unclassified ...
AGCACAACAGTAGGATCAGACTCACTCTGCAACGTGAGCGGTCGCCCAAAAAACGGCGTATCATTATCACGCCGCCGTCGCAACCTTCACTTCGAGAATCGCATCCATGATTGCCCGCATCTCCCTGGTGCTCGCCCTGGTCGCTTTCACCACGCCCGTTCCAACCGCCACCGGTCCGGTTCCCCCTTCATTACTAAGCGGCCTCTCCTGGCGCAACCTCGGCCCGTTTCGCGCGGGACGCGTCTCGGCCGTGTCGGGCGCGATCGGACAAACCGGCACGTTCTACATCGGCCTCCCCATGGGCGGCGTCTGGAAAACGACGAGCGCGGGCGAGACATGGTATCCGATCTTCGACTCGGTCAAAGAGGCGTCGTCGGTCGGCGCGATCGCCGTCGCGCCGTCGAATCCCGACATCATCTACGTCGGCATGGGCGACCTGATCGCGGGCGGCGGCATCGCCGAGGGTAACGGCGTCTACAAATCCAGCGACGCGGGCCGCACGTGGCAACACCTGGGCCTGGACGACACGAGACAGATCCCGTCGCTGCTGGTCGATCCCAAGAATCCCAACCTCGTGCTGCTCGCCGCGCAGGGCGACGTGCACAAGAAGAGCGACACGCGCGGTGTGTATCGCTCGACCGACGGCGGCGCCACGTGGACCAAGACGCTCTACGTGGACGACTCGACCGGCGCGCAGAAGATCACGTGGGCCGACGACCAGCCCGCCGTGATGCTCGCGACCACGGTGCGACACTACAACGTCCCGCCCCCGGGGCTGCCGCGCTTCGGCACACCGGGAACCGGGCCGGGAAGTGGGAGTGGTCCGAGCCAGACCCATCTCTTCAAGTCCAACGATCAAGGCGTCACGTGGACCGAGCTGAAAGGCGGCGGATTGCCGCGCCTCGCCGGGCGCACGTCGGTCGCGATCGCGAACAACACGAACGCGCAGCGGATGTTCTTGATCCAGAACTCCGGTCTGTGGCGCTCCGACGACGGCGGCGGCTCGTGGCGCCAGATGGACTCGACCGATACGCGCATCCGCAACGGCCAGGGCGGCTACAACTGCGGCGTGTACGTCGATCCGAAGAACCCCGACATCGTCTACACGGTCAACACCGCGAGCTACAAGTCGACTGACGGCGGCAACAACTTCACCGGCTTCAAGGGCGCGCCGGGCGGCGACGATCCGCAGCAGCTGTGGATCGATCCCACCAACGGCCAGCGCATGCTGTTCGGCTACGATCAGGGGGCGATCGTGACGCTCGACGGCGGCACGACCTGGAGCTCGTGGTACAACCAGTCGACCGAGCAGATCTATCACATCGCCGTCGACAACTCCTCTCCGCCGTACGTGTACGCGGCGATGCAGGACGCGGGCGTGATTCGCACGCGCATGCGCGGCAATCAGGGCGCGATCACGCCGGTCGACTGGGATCCCGTGCCCGGCTGGGAGTGGGGCAGCGAAGCGCCCGATCCATTGCATCCGAACATCCTGTACTCGAGCGGGATCGGCATCTTCAAGACCACCTACCCGAGCGAGCAGTGGATCGACGTCGGTCCGCAGCTCGACCCCGCGCTGCACGGGCGCCAGTCGATCTCACAGCCGATCGCGTTCGCGCCGTGGAATCAGCACAAGCTCGTCGCCGGTTACCAGTTCGTGATGACGACGATCGACGGCGGCGCGCACTGGACCAAGATCTCGCCCGATCTCGGCTATCCCAAAGACACTGTGCCGACGCCCGACAGCCTGCGCGGCAAGCCCGGGCTGCTGATCGGCGGCACGATTCAGTCGCTGGCACTCTCGCCCGTGAAGCCGGGCGTGATCTGGGCCGGCACGAACACGAGTCTCATCAAGCTGACGCAGAACGAGGGAGCGACGTGGCAGGACGTGAGCATTCCGAACAGCCACGGCGACGTGCTGGCGATCGAGGCGTCGCACTTCGATGCCGCCGAGGCGTACGCCGCGCTGGCGTTCCACTCGAGCGGCGATTACACGCCGTACTTCTATCGCACACGCGACTACGGTAAGACCTGGACGCTGATCACCACCGGGTTTGCGACGGGGCAGGCGAGCGGCTCGTTCGCGCGCGTGCTGCGCGAAGACCCGAAGACGCGCGGGCTGTTGTTCGCGGGCACCGAGAGCGGCATGTACGTGTCGTTCGACGACGGCGATCACTGGCAGTCGCTGCAGCTGAATCTGCCGAACACGTCGTATCGCGACATCGTCGTGCACGGCAATGATCTGGTGGTTGCGACATACGGGCGTGGCATCTACGTGTTGGACGACATCTCCCCGCTGCGGCAGATGATGAACAACGCGACGGAAGAGACGCATCTCTTCGCTCCCGGTGTCGCGACGCGGGTGCGGCGCAATGTCGGCAACGACACGCCGTTCCCGCCCGAGGTACCGCACGCGGCGAATCCGCCGGACGGCGCGGTCATCTATTACTCGCTCGCGTCGAAACCGGCGGCGCCGATCACGATCGAAGTACCGGACACGAGCGGCACCGTCGTGCGGCACATGACGAGCGCGCCACAGGAGCCGGTGAAGGAAGCGGCGCGGCCGCCCGAGCCCAACTTCTGGATCGCGCCGCCGTTCCAGCTGCCCGCCGAGGCGGGTGGCAATCGGACGAACTGGGACATCCGCGCCGACGCGCCGCCGGCGTTCACGCACAGCTTCGAGATCAACGCGAATCCGGGGCTGACGCCGCCCTCGCCGCTGGGTCCGCTCGTGCCGCCGGGGCGGTACACGCTGCGGCTCACGGTGGACGGCAAGACGTACACGCAGCCGGTCACGGTCGTGAACGATCCGCGCTCACCGGCTACGGCAGCAGCGGTGCGCGCGCAGTATGCGCTGCAGCGGCGCGTCGTCGCGGCGATGCAGACGTCGTGGGACGGTTACCAGCAGGTGGCGGCCGCGCGCGCCGCACTGGGCACGGACTCGGCGTCGAAAGCTCGGGACTCGATCCTCGTCGCGGTCGGTGGCCCGGCAGCTGGTGGAGGCGGATTCCGGCCGGGAGGACCGCCACCACCCACGTTCATGGGTGTGAACGAGACGCTACGCCGCGAGATCAATGGGCTCGAGACCGCGGACATCGCGCCGACGGCGGCGATGCAGGCTCAGTTTGTCGCGGTGTGCAAGGATCTCGCGAAGGCGGTAGCGACGTGGCGCGGTCTCAGTCCCGGGACAACGCTCACGGCGCCGAGCTGTACACAATCTTCACAAAGTCGTCGCCCTTGAAGCGGCCGTTGCCCCACACGGCGTCGAGGTCGGTGAGCGGCTTTGCGGCGATCGATTCCTCGAGCGACTTGCCGGCGGCTTTGAGCCGGCCGACGCGGTCTCGGGCGGTGACGAGCATGTCGCGATACTGCTCGAGGTCGGCCTTCGTGGCGACGCGGCCGTGGCCGGGCACGATCTTCGTGTCGGCGGCGACGAGGCCCAGGACCCGGTTCGCGGCGTCGATCATACCGTCGATGCGGCCGCCGGTGGACCAGTCAATGAATGGATAGCGGCCGTTGAAAAACACGTCGCCGGTCTGCAGCACGTTCAGGCGCTCGAACTGCACGATCACGTCGGAGTCGGTGTGTGCCGGCGCGACGTGTGTGACCTTGATTCCGTCGAGCGCGTAATCGCCCTTGAACACGCGCTGCGGCAACGCGGCGGCAGGGGAGGCCGCTACGTCGATCTCGAGCATCGGCATGTGATGCGGCTCGCGCATCCGCCGCTTCGTGTTCTCGTGCGCGATGATCGTGGCGCCCGCGGCGCGGAGCGGCGCGTTGTTGTCGGTATGATCGAGATGCCAGTGCGTGTTGATGACGAACTTCACCGGCCGGCCGATTGTCGTGAGCGACTCTGCGAGCTTGGGCCACACCCCCGCGACGAACGTATCCACCACGACCAAGCCGTCGGCGCCGTGCAGCACGACGACGTTGCCGCCGGGACCTGAGAGCAGCGTCAGGTTTTCCGCGAGGCCTTGAGTCTGGATCGGGACAGCGGCGAGCTGGGCGCGAAACGCGGCGGTGCGGTCGGGCTGTTGCGGCCACGGAATCAACAGCGCGCCCATCGTCTTGAGAAAATCGCGTCGCGTCGCGCTCATCTATGAAAAAGGCGTGGAATCAGCTACCAGTGCAAGACGCCAAGTGACTTGAAGCCACTTGGCGTCTTTGCACTGCAACTCGGCAGTTTGTTACCGCGAGGCTACCGGCTGCTGCGACTGAGCGCCGACCTTATGGAAGGTCGAAATCGGGACTTCGTAACTCTCCACCTTCGGGGTCCCGTCTACGAGGCGCTCCAGCTTCTGCAGCACGGCCGGGTAGGTCTCGCGGCTGTACGCTTCGGCATTCGCCCGATTCTCCCACAGGCTGATCGCTACCGCCTCATCACCATCGGGCGCGAGGAACGTGATCTCATCGCGGAACCCGGGTTGACGGCGCAGCATGGGGAGCACATCCGACTCGAGCGTGCGGGTGAATTCGTTGGCCTTATCGGCCTTGAGATGCAGCGTAACGTTGCGAGCGAACATAGTCGACTCCTTTTCTCGCGTGAGCCTACGCATCGAGTGATGCTTCGTCACGAGAACGTACGCTCGGGTGGTGGAAGGACCATCGATATTTCTGCTTAGCTACTGCGAGTTAATCCTCGCAACACCGCGCGACACGGCGCGCCGTCGGCTCCCACGACCTTGAGCGGCAAACAGGCGAGCTCGTAATCGCCCGGCTCGACGTGACGCAGATCGAGTCCTTCGACGATCACGACTCCGGCGCCGAGCAGCACGTGGTGGGTGCGATAATCTTTCGAGTCGAATTGCTCGACCGAGAGATAGTCGATGCCCACGAGCCGCACCCCGTGCGCGACCAGCCACTGCGCCGCCTCCGGCGCGACGAATACGAAATCGGTCCGAAACTTCCTGTCTTCCCACAGCGCGCCGTTGCGGGTGCGAAATAGCACGCGCCGAACCCCGTCGAGCCGCGCGCGCTCGAGCGCGTCGACACGAATCGAATCGGGATCGTCGATCTGCACGACGCGCGCCGGCCCGCACAGCGCGTCGAGGCTGAGGCTCTCGATGCCCGCGCCGCCCTCGATGAAGTGCCGCGGCGCGTCGATGTGGGTGCCGGTGTGGGAGCCCAGGCACAGACTGGTGACGTTGGCGGGATCGCCAGCAGCGATGCGAGAGCGGGGCGTCAGCTCCGGCCCGGGCTCGCCGGGCCAGACCGGCATCCCCGGGGTCAGGGGCAGGGTAATGTCGAATAGCGCCATGCTAAAGGCGATAAGTCTTCTTCACGAGATCGTAAGCCAGCGCGCGAGCCATGGACCGCGCATCGCTTTCGTCGATCACGTGCCGGGCGACGAGGCCGCCGAGGTAATTCGCGTCCATGCGCCGAGCCAGGTCGTGCCGCGCCGGGATCGAGCAGAACGCGCGCGTGTCGTCGTTGAACCCGGCGGTCTTGTAGATCGACGCCGTCTCGGTGGTCTGCTCACGAAACCGGCGCATCCCTTCCATTGAATCGTGGAACCACCAGGGCGGGCCGAGGCGCACCGCGGGGTAGTGCCCGGCGAGCGGCGCGAGCTCGCGGCTGTAGGTCGATTCGTCGAGCGTGAACAGCACCAGCGTGAACGCGGGATGGTTGCCGTAGGCGTTCAAGAGCGGGCGCAAATTGCGCGTGAACTCGGTCGCCACCGGGATGTCGCCGCCCATGTGGGGCCCAAAGCGGTCGAAGACGGCCGCGTTATGGTCGCGAAACGCCCCGGGGTGGATCTGCATCACGAGACCGTCGCTCAGCGACATGCGAGCCATTTCCATCAGGAGATGCGCCGTGAAGCGGCGCTCGTCGTCGGGAGTCGCCTGGCCCTGCCGCGCGCGCTGAAACAGGCGCTCCGCCTCGTCTTCGGGAAGCAACGCGGTGTAGGGCTCGAGCACGCCGTGATCGGTCGCCGTCGCACCCAGCTGCTTGAAATACTTCCGTCGCTCGGCGAGCGCTCGGATGAAACTCGGATAATCGTCGTGGTCAGGGGTCTTGAACACCGCGTCGGGCCGGAACGTCGGAATCACGCGCCCCTTCCAGCCCGACGCCCGAATCGCGCGATGATGCTCGAGGCTGTCGGTGGCCGCGTCGGTCGTTGCCAACACCTCGATGTTGAAGCGCTCGAACAGCGCGCGCGGCCGGAATTCGGGGCTGGCAAGCTTTTCGGCGATTTCGTCGTACGTCCGTGCACCGAACACCTCGTCGAACTGATAATCCAACCAGGCGCCGGTTGGCGTACCGCGAAACAGATAGTCGTGCTCGCTGAACAGCTGCCATACGCGCCGCGGCTCACCCTTCAACAGGTCTTCCAGCGGCACGCCGTTGGCGTACAGCAGGCGCAGGATGTAGTGGTCGGGTTGAACGATCAGCGACGCCGGCTCAGGAAACGGCGCGTCCTCGGCGAGAATGCGCGCATCCACATGGCCGTGCGGCGAGACGATCGGCAACGCCTTCGTCTCTTCGTACAGCGCGCGCGCGGCGCGCCGGACCGCGGGATCGGAATCGAAAAAGCGGTCGGGATTCAGACGGTCGGTGCCCAGCCCGGCGCGTACTCTCGCGACCAATGAGCCATCGCGGCCTCGTCGCCCTGGATGCGGCCCGTCGCGGGATCGACGCGCAGCGCGCGACCCGTCCACTGCGCGATGTTGCCGAGGTGGCACAGCAGCACGCTCTTCGCGCCCTCCTCGATCGGCTGGCTCACGGGCGCGCCGGTGCGCACTCCGGTGACGAAGTTGGCGATATGAAATGCGGTGAGCTGGTCGTCACCGCTCAACGCCAGCCCGTCGTTGCTCGTCGCGGGCGGCGCGACGTTCTGCTTCACGACCTTGTTGTCCATGTCGTACACGATGTAGCCGTCCTGATCGAGCACCATGGAGCCCGTGGTGCCGTGGATCATCGTGCCGCGGCCACGGCCCTCGACGGGATAGGGGTTGCAGCTCAGCCCCTGCCACGCGATCGACTTGCCGCCCTCGAACTCGAACGCCGCCTCCTGCGTGTCGGTAAACTCCCAATCGTCGTCGAAGTGATAGCGGCCGCCCGCGGAGGTGACTTTGACCGGATGATCCACGCCGAGGGCCCAGCGCGCCACGTCGATCTCGTGCGTGCCGTTGTTGCAGATCTCGCCCGTGCCCCAGCGGCGGAACCAATGCCAGTTGTAGTGAATCACGTTGTCCTTGTACGGCGTGCGCGGCGCCGGGCCCTGCCACAGCTCGTAATCCAGGTTGGAAGGAACAGCGGCGGCTTTGCCGCGTCCGATCGTCGCGCGCTTGTTCGCGTACCAGGCGCGCGCGAAGTAGGGGCGGCCGATGATCCCGTCGCGGATCGCCTGCACGGCTTCGATCGCGCGCGGCGAGGAGCGGCGCTGCGTGCCCATCTGGACCACGCGCTTGGATTTGCGCTGCGCGTCCACCAGCAGCTCACCTTCGCGCGCGTTGTGGCCGCACGGTTTCTCGAGATAGACATGCTTGCCGGCTGCCATCGCGAGAATCGCGGCGGGCGCGTGCCAGTGGTCGGGGGTCGCGATCACGAGCGCGTCGATCGATTTGTCGTCGAGTGCGCGCCGAAAATCGGTGATCGGTTTCGCGCTCACCGCGGCGGCGGCCTTGGCCAGGACTGTCGAGTCCACGTCGCACACGGCGGCGACCTCGGCGTTGGCGGTCTTGGCGAATGTTTTCGCCAGCACGGTGCCGCGGCCGTTCAACCCCATCACGCATACTCTGACCGTGTCGCTGGGGAAGCGGGGCCCGAGCACAATTCCCAGTCCCGCGCTGGACATGGTTTGCACGAAGCGACGGCGTTTCATAGTGGCCTCACTTTGATGCTTCGGAAATAGACTTCGTCCCCATGGTCCTGCAAGACGAAATGTCCTCGGCGCTTTGCGCCGAATCCGGCGATCGACTTGTACTTGCTCGCGGCGAGCAGCGAGTCCATGCGCGCGCTGCCGAGCTCGAACTCGACGACCTTCACGCCGTTGAGCCAATGCTCGCCGTGATTGCCGCGGAACACGATGCGCGCGCTGTTCCATTCACCCACGGGACGCAGCTGCTTCTTCTCGCTGGGCGCGATCAAGTCGTACAAGGCGGCCGAGCGATGATTCGCTAGCTTGCCGTCCTCGTGGCGCTCGTCATCGAGTACCTGATACTCGAAACCGATCGCGGCGTGCGGCAGGCCGACCTGCGACATTGCCTCGGACACGTTGTATTTGACGCCGCTGTTCGCGCCCGCCGTGACCTTCCACTCGAAGCTCAGCTCGAAATCGGCGAAGGAGTCGACAGTCATGAGGTCGCCGCCGACGAGCGGGCGACCGTCGGCCACGCGCGGGACATCGCCCGAGGCGATCTTCTTGATCGCGCCGTCGACGACGGTCCAGTGCGAAGTAGGCACGGTGTCGTAACCGACGCCGCGCCAGCCGGTGAGCGTCCGCCCGTCGAAGAGCGACTGCCAACCCGCGGTGGGTGCTTGGTTCAGGAAAAGAAGCAAAGCGGCAGCAATCATATTGGATCGAGCCTCGGCGCTAAGAGGTGAATGATCGTCCACGCCGTGATGTATGCAAAGCTACAGATCAGGAAGATCGAGCCATAGTTGCCGCCGGTTGCATCGAGAATCAGGCCCGTGAGTAACTGGAACAGCACGCCCCCCATCGCACCGGCGAAGCCGCCGATGCCGGAGACCGACGCCACGGCGCTCGGCGGAAACATGTCGCTCGCGAGCGTATAGACGTTGGCCGACCAGCCCTGATGCGCGGCGGCCGCGAGCGCGACAATGAATACGGCGACCCACATGCTCCCGGCGCGCGGGGCGAACGCGGTGGGCACGATCGCGAGCGCCATCAGCAGCATCGCCGTCTTGCGCGCGCGATTCACGCTGAGCCCGCGTTTGAGCAGGCTACTCGACAGCCAGCCACCGCCGATCGACCCCACATCCGCGATGACATACACCGTAATAAGAGGAAGGGCGACCTGCGCCAGCTTGATGCCGTAGGTGCTGTCGAGGAATTTCGGGAGCCAGTACAGGTAGAACCACCACACGGGATCGGCGAGGAATTTGCCGGCGATGATGGCCCAGGTTTGGCGATGTGTGAGAAGGTTGAGCCAAGGAACTGGGAGATGGGAGATGGGAGATGGGGTTTCCGGGCTCGCGCTCCGGTACAGAGCGAGCCAAAGCACTAACCACAAGAACCCCAGGGATCCCACGAGCACAAACGCCCAGCGCCAGCCCCACGTCAGCGCGATCCATGGCACGACGAGTGGTGTGAGAATCGCGCCGGTGTTGGTGCCGGCGTTGAAGATGCCGGTCGCGAGGGCGCGCTCCTCTTTGGGGAACCATTCGCCCACGCTCTTGATCGCGCCCGGAAAGTTGGCCGACTCGCCGAGGCCGAGGAATCCGCGCGCGACGGAGAAGGCCGCGGTGGTCCGGGCGAGGGCGTGGCCGATCGCCGCGAGGCTCCACACGACGACGGCGGTCGCGAAGCCGCGGCGTACGCCGACGCGGTCGAGCCACCATCCCGCGCCGAGGAAGCCAAACGCGTAGACAAACGTGAAGGAGTAGACAATGAAAGCGTATCGGGATTCGGACCACCCCAGCTCGCGCTGCAGCGTCGGGGCGAGGATGCTGAGGACCTGGCGGTCCATGTAGTTGATGGTGGTGACGGCGAACAACAGGGCGCAGATCGTCCAGCGATATCGAGGGGAAGGCGGCATGGTGGCTTCAAAGTTACTTTCTACACACGCGATGACTACTCGTCGAGAGTTCGTAGGAACAGCAGCGGCAATGCTGCTGCCGTGGGGCTCGGCGAAGAAGCTGCCGCTGGGCTTCTCCACGCTCGGCTGCCCCACGTGGCCGTGGGCAAAGATTCTCGACTTCGCGGCCGAGCAGCAGTTCGCGTCGATCGAGCTGCGCGGGATTCTCGAGAACATGGATCTCACCAAGGTGCCCGAGCTCGCGCCCGAGCGCCTGGGCGAGACCAAGCGACAACTGAAGGCCCACGGGCTCTCGGTCTCCTGCCTCGGCGCGTCGGCACAAATGCACGACCTGGACCCGGCCAAGCACGCGGCGCAGCTCGACGAGGCGCGGCGCTTCATCGATCTCGCCCACGCCCTCGGCGCGCCGTATGTGCGCGTGTTCGGCAACGAGTACGTGAAAGATGTGCCGCGCGAGCAGATGCTCGCGCACATCGGCGGCGCGCTGCGCTCACTCGGCGACTACGCCGAGCCCAAGAACGTGACGGTCATCATCGAGTCGCACGGCGACTTCACCGACTCGCCCGCGCTGCTCGAGATTCTGCAACGCGCCGATTCACCCAACGTGGCGTTGTTGTGGGATGCGCATCATACGTTCGTGTCGGGCAAGGAGCAGCCGGAAGACACGGTGCGGCAGCTCGGTCGCTACATCCGGCACACCCATCTCAAAGATTCCGTGCCCGCCGGGAACGACCGTCGCTACGTGCTCACCGGTACCGGCGACGTGCCGGTCGAACGGCAGATCGCGGCGCTCGTGAAGATCGGCTATCGCGGGTTCTACAGTTTCGAGTGGGAGAAGCGCTGGCATCCGGAGATCGAGGAGCCCGAGGTTGCGATCGCGCA
>Ga0134125_10010118_pt1 | contig 10602 bp, 6 predicted proteins | sample KB31751_FD_96464 | JGI IMG/M metagenome (GOLD analysis project Ga0134125, IMG submission 96464) | Terrestrial soil microbial communities with excess Nitrogen fertilizer from Kellogg Biological Station, Michigan, USA - KB3-175-1 | ecosystem: Environmental > Terrestrial > Soil > Unclassified ...
AGTTTAATTTTTGTATCGGAAAATGAAGCGACCTTCCATTTACCATTTTTACAAATCAATTCTACCGGATGTATTTTCAGCGCAGGATGATAAAAGAATCCTTTGATACTTGTATTTTCCGTATCAAAAATCACCAGCTCTATATTTTCCCAATCCATAAATTCAGTGGATTGCGCCAAAGCAATATGCGGGATCACTGAACCATTTTTTACCAAAACGATTCCCGGCAATTCTCCTGTTTTAATATCAATCCATTGTAACCCATCATAAACTTCATTTGTCAGATAATTGATCCATTTCCCTTTCGGTAAATACACTTTTCTTTGGATACAGTTTTCTTCCATAATCGGAGCAATTAAAAGATCTTCTCCAAACATAAACTGATCTTCCAGAGTCCAGGTCGTAGGATCATCAGCGTAATTTAAAAACATCGCTTTCAACATCGGCCAGCCATTTTGTGAAGCAATGAAAGCTTGTGTAAAAATGTATGGCATCAATCTGTAACGCATCTCTACCATCTTTCTGAAAAGTTTCAAAAATTCATCACTGAATTCCCAGGGCTCGCGTGGCGGAAAACCATGAACACGACTGTGTGAAGTAAACATGCCGAAGAAAGCCCATCGTTTAAAAAGTTCTTCTTTTGGAGACCCCGAAAATCCGCCAATATCATGACTCCAAAAAGAAAATCCGCTTAACCCCAAAGATAGTCCTCCTCTTAATGTACCCGCCATTCCTGCATCAGAAACTTCTGCATCGCCGCCCCAATGAACCGGATTTCTTTGTCCGCCGGCCCACGAACTGCGTGACCAGATCAGATTTTCATGATTGATTTCCTGTGTTATTTTGCTTACTAATTGTGTGTATCGCAACGGATAATTATTGTGTTCATAAAAACCGCTTCGACCCGATGCGTATAAACCTTTCAGGGGCGCCGCTTCACCAAAATCTGTCTTTATAACGGAGACGCCTAAACGTAAAAGTGCTTTTATTTTTTTTGAATACCATTCAATAGTTTCAGGATTTGAAAAATCCAAAATTGCATCTTCTGTTGCTACGTTTCCATTACCATCTTTGACGTACAATTTCTTTTTTACCACTTCATTAAATATTGGATTCAAGGGCGTGAAATATGGAATTTGCCAGAGCGATGTTTTGAATCCATCTTCTTTTAATTCAGCAATCATTTTTCGGGGATGAGGATATGCTTTTTCATTAAATTCAAAATCACAGTTAATGCCGCTTTTAAACCATCCTGCATCGATGTGAATTACATCACATGGCACTTTATTTTTTCTTAATTTTTCAGCAACCGTCATCACTTCTTTTTCAGAACGATAAGTAAAACGGCTCATCCATAAACCAAAACTCCAAAGCGGCGGCATCGAACTTTTGCCAGTGACATTGGTATATTCTGAAAGAATTTCTTTTGGAGAGCCAATGAAGAAAAAAATGTCCAATTCATCATCCCCAACAAATAAAGTTTTGCTTCCTTCATGCGTGTAGCCAAAATCCATTGTCACGGGAGATGTAGTGTGAACAAACATTCCATAGCCTCTGCTGCTCATAAAAAAGGGAACAGGCTTATACATTTGTTTACTGGCAGTGCTTTGCGTATCGCAAGCCCAGAGAACGATTTTCTGTCCTCGTTTATTCAGTCCTGTAAAAGATTCACCGCAACCAAAGATCTTTTCATCAGTCATTAATGAAAATGATGCGGCAATACTTCTCGAATAATCTGTTGATCTTTTTATAAAAAGAAAAGGATATTTTTTTGAATGCATTCCTTCCAGTTCTTCAAAACTATTTGTTGATGTTAATAATTTCCCCGCGGCATCAAACAAATCAATTTTGAAATTCTTTTTATTCAAGATCAATAAACCATCTTCACTTTTATAAATTGTTTTTTCAACATCATCTTTGATTTTCCAGCCGCCTTTTAATTCCGGTTCGCCATCCAGCATCAACGAAGAATGCTCCTGTTGCAATGCAGACGTTGTTTTCAAACGAAGCCTGATTGTTCTTGAATTAATAAATGACAAAGAAAATTTACAAACAGGATGTGATTCATAATCCTGGAAAGGCGCTTCTTTTTGATGTGCCTTCTGCAAGTGCATATCAATTTTATTAAAAAACCAATCCATTTGCCAACGATGATAATTCCATTCAATTTTCCCGTCTCCTTTTTTTGCATTAAAATCTTTTACTTCTCCGGAAACAAAATATTCATTTTCCAATTCATAAAAATCATCTATGATGTCGAGAGGATGATTCAGAAATTTTGATTGTTGCATTTTACTTCGAAGTTCTTAGTTAGCAGTTATTTTAATCACTTCAATTCCATAAGATGGCAATTTCACGGAAAATTTATTTTCAGAAAAAGCAGGAAGAACATTTCCATTTAACAGTTGAACATTTTTATTTTCTGGATTTCCTCCTGCAAAATTTACTTCTGTATTTTGCTGCGAATTAGAAAAATTTACTAGAACGACAATCCTGTTTAATGAATCAAATCGCTGATATGCAAAGACTTGATCATTAGTATTGACAAGGGTTTTATAACTTCCAGTTGAAATTACCGGGTTATTTTTTCTAATTGCGATCATCTTTTTATAAAAATTATAAATTGAATTCGGATCCGATTTTTCTTCTTCCAACGAAATGCCATCATTTGGCTTAGCATAACGATTGTCCCACCACGGCCCTGAATTTTTATACCATAATGCCATTCCTTTTCCTGTGTCGGATTTATACCATTCAAATGCTTCACGATCAGGAATTTCGTTGGCATCCGTCATTCCCCATTTTTGCCATTCGCCTTTTCCGTTCATTCCCAATTCCTGCCCGTAATAAATCGAAGGAGTTTGCCCGAGTAATAAATTTAAAGCAGCTGCCATTTTTAATTTCGGAAGAAATCCATTTACCTGGTTTGCAAACCTTGGCAGATCGTGGTTTTCGATGAAAATGATCTGATGCGCTCCTTTAGGAAAAACATGAAAAGCAGAATCAGCCATCAGTGCCAAATATTTTTTATTAAAAGAACGAATGCCACCCATTAATTTAAAAGAATAAACCCGGTCAACGCCGGCTTTGGTAATATAATCTGCAGGCCATGAATTCCATTCCGCTTGTTCTGCAACATTGGTAATTTTTGGATTAACTTTTTTTATGGCAGTGATCAGTGGTTTCCAAAATTTTTCAAACGTGTTGGTAACACGGCCTCGATTGTCAAGATCATTCATCATGTGGTCGAAACGAAATCCATCAACACCATCATCGAATTCCCCATCTTTATTTGGATCGAGCCAGAAAGAATACAATTTGATATTATAATCAAGAATTGCCGGATTGTCCAGGTTGACCATGATCAGTTTTTTTATTACTCCGTTGTAACCTTTCAATTCAGTAAGATCCATCACAATCTTTTCTGTTTGCGTATGTGCCGAATCGGCCCAAACCAGGTAATTGCTGTAGGGAGATTTCAAATTATTGTAGGAATCCTTATACCACGGATGATCGTCGGTAACATATTGCGTTTCCATGTCCATATAAATTTTCATTCCGCGGCGATGCACTTCTTTTACCAAAGAAATATAATCGTTCATCGTTCCGAATGTTGAATCAATCTTATAAAAATCATTGGTGAAATAATTGTGATAGAAAGGAGATTGATACAAAGGCAGCAATTGAATAGATGTCACTCCAAGATCTTGCAAATAATCTAATTTGTCGCGAAGCCCTTTCAGGTCGCCGATTTCATCGCCATTGCTGTCGTAAAAACTTCTTTGAAAAACATGATAGATGATCTCATTATTTGAATTTGCTGAATGTACTTGAGTGCCGGATTTTGTTGAAACACATGAAACGAAAAAGATGAAAACCAAAATGGGAAATAAAAATATGTTGATAATAGATTTCGGCATTTTTCGAATTTAAAAGGTACAAGTTTAATATTTTTTTTGCAGCTTTTACTGATTGCAGCAAAAAGACAAATAATATAACTTTCTGTTTTTTTATTTTATAATGGAAAAGCCAAAATCGACTATATTGAAAAGTAATTTTGAACAAAAATGTTTTCTTATAATTACAGTATGCAAAAATGAATATCGCACCTGTTATAGTTTTAATCGTTCTAACTGTATTGATTTTGTTTTTTATTTTTTATAAAAAGCCAGCTAAAAAAATTGTTCTTACCAAAAATCATAAAGAACTCTTGAACCAAAACGTTTCTTATTATTACAGGCTTTCAGAAAAAAATAAATCAATTTTTGAAGAAAAAATAAAAGAGTTTTTGGGATATGTGCGCATTGATGGAATTGATACGCAGGTAGATGAACTTGATAAGCTTTTAATCGCTTCCAGCGCGGTTATTCCCGTTTTTGGTTTTAATAAATGGAAATATTATAACCTGCGAAATGTACTTCTTTATCCTGGTTCATTTAATAAAGATCAGTTTCTTGCTTTCGGTTATGAACAGAATACCTTAGGAATGATTGGAAATGGGCCAATGCAACAAGTGATGATTTTATCAAAGCAGGCGTTGCATTTCGGATTTCAAACGGAAGCGGCAAAAGAAAATACCGGAATCCATGAATTTGTTCATTTGCTGGACAAAGAAGATGGCGATGTCGATGGTTTGCCCGAAGCATTGCTCAACAGAAAATACAATTCAACGTGGATCGAACTGATAAATAGAAATATGCAATCAATTCTTGAAGGCCGTTCTGATATCAATTATTATGCTTCAAGCAACAAAGCCGAATTCCTCGCAGTTGCATCCGAATATTTTTTTAACCAGCCTAAATTGTTCAAAGAAAATCATCCGGAACTTTTTAAATTAATGTGTACGATGTTTAACCAGGATCCTGCAAATGTTTAATGGTGAAGAGTTACATGAGCGCTGTCACTATACTGCTACCGGTGCTTTTATCCCGGGATGGCTTTGATAATTGATCAATTCAAAATCTTCAAATTTAAAATCAAAAATATTTTTTACGTCCGGAGTTAATTTCATTTGAGGAAGGGGAAATGGTGTTCTTGTAAGTTGTAATTCTGCCTGTTCAAAATGATTTTTATAAAGATGCACGTCGCCAAAAGAATGAATAAATTCTCCGGATTCCATATCACAAACTTGTGCTATCATCATCGTTAGCAATGCGTAAGATGCAATATTGAAAGGTACTCCCAGGAACACATCCGCACTTCTTTGATACAACTGGCAGGATAGCCTTCTCTTTCCGCCTTCCGCGGACGAGGTATAAAACTGAAACAAACAATGGCATGGCATCAATTTCATCTCTGGAAGATCAGCAACATTCCATGCGCTGATAATTAACCGCCGGCTGTCTGGATTCGTTTTTAATTGTTCGATTAATTCTGAAACCTGGTCAACTGTTTTTCCATTTGCTCCATCCCAGCTTCTCCACTGTTTTCCATAAACGGGACCAAGATTTCCATTTTTATCTGCCCACTCATCCCAAATTCTTACACCGTTTTTTTGTAAATATTCAATATTGGTATCACCTTTCAAAAACCACAACAATTCATAAATAATACTTTTTAAATGAAGTTTTTTGGTAGTTACCAACGGGAAACCTTCCTTCAAATCAAAGCGCATTTGGTAGCCAAATAAACTGCGTGTTCCCGTGCCGGTACGGTCACTTTTGTCAACGCCGGTATTGATGATTTTTTGTAAAAGTTGAAGATATTGCTGCATGCGCGCAAGTTAAGAATAATGTGAAAATTTGAAGGAGTTTGTCAAATTGCTGTTTAATTAGCATGTCAGCATATTGGCTAATTACCTCATCAGCTCATTAGCTAATTAGCTAATTACTTATATTTGCACAACTTTTAAATAAACTTCATGTCAGTATTAGTAAATAAAAATTCGAAGGTATTGGTGCAGGGATTTACCGGAACAGAAGGAACTTTTCATGCGTCACAAATGATAGAATATGGAACAAAAGTAGTAGGCGGTGTAACTCCCAATAAAGGTGGAACAACACATCTTGACAGGCCTGTATTTAACACAGTAGAAGAAGCAGTAAAAGTAACAGGTGCTGATGTAAGCATCATTTTTGTACCACCGGCTTTTGCAGCAGACGCCATTATGGAAGCTGCTGATGCCGGAATTGCTTTGATTGTTTGTATTACCGAAGGAATTCCTGTACAGGACATGGTAAAAGTGAAAAATTATTTATTAGATACTACATCAAGATTAATAGGACCAAATTGCCCGGGAGTTATAACTGCCGATGAATGTAAAGTGGGAATCATGCCCGGCTTTATTTTCAAAAAAGGCAGGATTGGAATTGTTTCGAAGTCTGGTACACTTACTTATGAAGCGGCAGACCAGGTAGCAAAAGCAGGATTGGGAATTTCAACAGCCATTGGAATCGGTGGCGATCCGATTATCGGAACTACCACTGAAGAAGCAGTTGAACTTTTTATGAATGATCCCGAAACTGATGGGATTGTAATGATTGGCGAAATTGGTGGGGGAATGGAAGCAGAAGCCGCACGCTGGATCAAAGAAAATAACCGCAAGCCCGTTGTAGGTTTTATAGCGGGGCAAACTGCTCCTGCAGGAAGAAGAATGGGACACGCCGGCGCTATCGTTGGCGGTGCAGAAGATACTGCTGCTGCAAAAATGAAAATCCTTGCTGAATGCGGCGTTCACGTGGTAGCAAGCCCCGCCGATATTGGGAAAACAATGGCGGAGGTAATGAAAAAATAACGAAAAGAAATTCTTTTTTACAAATGATTCTTATGAAAATGAGAATCATTTTTTATATAGCAGACAATTCAAAATTTGCTTATTTGTTCGTTGGCTGCAAAAAAACGATCTTTATCTCAAATTCTTTTTTAATAAATGGATTTTATGAAAATGGCAATCTTTTCTATCAATAAGAGAAAATTGAATTGTGAGGAATTTATTCGTTTACTGGAAAAAATGCTTTTAATTGGTGCAGCTAAAATCCGAATAAAATTAAAATGTTACCAAATAATCGGATTATACGCACAAAAAAATCCTTTTCAACTCAATGAAAAGGATTTTTAAAAAACGGTATTAAAGAAAATTAATAATCTTTGCTGTAACCACCGCCGCCGCTGTTTCTGCCGCCGCCGTAACCACCACCGCTTCTGCCGCCACCATAGCCGCCACCGCCGCTTCTGCCGCCGCCGTAGCCGCCACTGCTTCTGCCGCCACCGTAGCCACCGCCGCCGCTTTTCTTGTAGCCGCTGCCTTCAGGACGAGGTTGTGATTCGTTTACGATTAGTTTACGACCCTGAACTTCACTTTCATTTAATGTAGCGATTGCAGTTTTAGCTGCATCATCATCTTCCATTTCAACAAAACCGAAACCCTTACTACGGCCCGTGTTTTTTTCCTTAAGAATTTTTGCACTAGATACAGCACCATACTGGCTGAATAAGTTGCTTAAATCGTCATCGGTCATTGACCAACTGAGATTACCTACATAGATGTTCATTGTAAAAACTTTTTTTTAAATAAATTAGAGAAACTATTAATGAATCAGTAGCTACAATGAACTGAAGAAACCTAAAAAGAGAAACATCAGCCAAAAGAAAAACACACTAAACCATTAACAAACAATAAAGGTAATCTTTTATTTGAAATAAAATTTTTTTTTACAATTTTTTTTCTTGAAATTTTTACTGCAAAAAAGGAATTCACTTTAACTACTTTTTACCCTTAACCTATTAAATTTTTATGGAAGGTTAAAATCATGATATTTTACTATGTTTTCAGCATTTTTTTTACATGAATCGCTTTTTTTATACTGCCAGTAGTTAACGATCTTTTGTTTCAAATCCTCTTTCAACTAATATGATGATCTATTTTTTATGGATGGATAAATATTTAGAATCCAGTCTTTCGGTTCAAATCGGCTGCAACATAGTCTTTGCTATTATTTTTTATATTTGATGAAATAATCGTTTTGAAAAATCTCTTTCTAATCTGCTTTCTTTATTTCCAAATCCCTATTTCTTTTTGCCAGTCAAAATATTTTCAACAGCAGGTAAATTATAGCATCGATGTCACACTCAACGACGTTCAAAAGACATTGGATGGATTTGAAATTATCGATTACACCAACAATTCACCGGACACGCTTCAGTATATCTGGTTTCATCTCTGGCCTGATGCTTATAAAAATGACCGTACTGCTGTCAGTGAGCAAATGTTGCAATTAGGAAATACTGATTTTTATTTTAGCGATGAAAGCAAACGCGGCTATATCAATGGACTGGATTTTAAAGTAAATGGAATTACCGCCAACCTGGAAGACCATCCACAATATATAGATGTAGCAAAATTAATTTTACCTTCTGTGCTTTTGCCTGGACAAACCATAAAAATTACCACTCCTTTTCATGAAAAAATTCCTTTCAATTTTTCCCGGGGTGGATATGTGGATCATACTTTTCAGATAACGCAATGGTATCCCAAGCCCGCGGTTTATGATAACCGTGGATGGCATCCAATGCCTTACCTGGAGCAAGGGGAATTTTACAGTGAGTTTGGAAATTTTCATGTACAGATTACCGTTCCAAAAGATTATCTCGTAGCAGCTACCGGTGAATTGCAAGATGAAGATGAAGTGAACTGGCTGAAGGAACAGGCGACAGGTAACAAATATGACACTGCCGGAAAGAATCGGCCAGCAATCAACAATCAGCAGTCAGCAGCGAACAAAGAATCGGCAGCAGGAAATAAAAAGAAAAAAGAAAAAAAGAGATATCAACTGACAACTAAAAAAACAGCGAAAAAAAATCCTCCAACTAACCCTCAACCTTCAACCTCAAACCTTCAACCGTCGACCAAAACTCTCACGTACATCCAAAATAATGTTCATGATTTTGCATGGTTTGCTGATAAAAATTTCTTGGTAAAATATGACACTTTAAAGTTGAAATCCGGAAGAATCATCGATGTTTATGCTTTTTATCCACCTGAAGCGAAAAATATTTGGAAGAATAGTATCGCCTTTATGAAAGATGCCATCAAAACAAGGAGTAAGTGGCTCGGCGAATATCCATACAATATAGTAACGGCCGTAGAAGCAAAAACGGATTACAGCGGGGGAATGGAATATCCAACAATTACCTGTATTTCTCCATTAGCTGATGAAAAATCGCTGGACATGATCATGGAACATGAAGTAGGCCACAACTGGCTTTACGGAATTTTAGCTACGAATGAAAGAGATTATCCTTGGATGGACGAAGGGATGAATACTTACTTTGACAACCGTTATGAAAACATAAAATATCCGGAAAAAGAGGCAGAAAAAAAGGAGAACATTATTGAAAAAAAACTTCCTAATGATGATCAAAGCCTGATTTATAGAATACGAATTACTTCGAAAAAAGATCAGCCAATTGAAACACGCTCCCAGGATTTTTCTGAAGCAAACTATGGGGCAATTGCGTATTACAAAACCAGCTTGTGGATGAAAAAATTACAAGATTTTGTTGGAAGAGAACTATTTGACAGTTGTCTTCATGAATATTACAATCGCTGGAAATTCAAACATCCGTATCCGGAAGATTTTAAAAAAATAGTAGAAGAAGTGAGCAAAAAAAATGTAGATACCATATTTTCTTTCTTATCAAAAAAAGGAAGTTTACAACCGCATGAAAAAAAAGAATTTAAAATATCAGCTTTTTTCAATTTGAGAAACACGGACAAATACAATTACCTTTTTTTATCTCCTGCTGTCGGAAAAAATTATTATGATGATTTCATGATTGGAGCATTGATTCATAATTATACGTTACCGGAACAGAAATTTCAGTTTTTTGTTGCTCCGCTGTACGCAACGGGCAGCAAAAAATTAAGAGGAATTGGCGGCATAAATTATCATTGGTATCCTGATAATCAATTTCAAAAAATTCAAATTGGGCTGAATGCAGCTACATTCTCAATGAACCATAGTCTGGATACAAGTGGTAATAAAATTTTTGAAAGTTTTGAGAAATTTACGCCTTATGTAAAAATTTATTTCAAAACAGATATTTTAAGTAAAAAGAAGAGTTGGATCGATATTCGTTCTTATTTAATAACAGAAAATTTATTTAATAATTTTGAATACAAAGCCGGTAGCGATAGTCTTATTTCATATCCGGTTTCTCTTCAAAAAACACACCGGTATATCAACCAATTTTCTTTCAATTTTGAAAATAACCGTTCTTTATATCCTTATAATTATCAGCTTCAAATGCAACAAGGAAAGGGCTTTTACAGGATTAATGCAACCGGAAACTATTTTTTCAATTATGCAACAGGCGGTGGCTTGAGTGCACGAATTTTTGCAGCAAAATTTGGTTACATCGGCACAAAAGATTTTGGCCTTACTTATCAGTATGAACCAAAATTACTGGGCGCAAGTGGAAGTGACGATTATACCTACGGTAATTATTTTATAGGCCGCACATCATCCACATCTTATGGCGATATTCCTCTTAAAAACGATGGAATTGCTGCACAACAAATCATGATACCAAATACCGGCGGACTTAAATTCAGACTTGATCCGGTCAGTAGCAGATGGCAATCCGAAAACTGGATCGCTTCGG
>Ga0134125_10010119_pt1 | contig 10602 bp, 10 predicted proteins | sample KB31751_FD_96464 | JGI IMG/M metagenome (GOLD analysis project Ga0134125, IMG submission 96464) | Terrestrial soil microbial communities with excess Nitrogen fertilizer from Kellogg Biological Station, Michigan, USA - KB3-175-1 | ecosystem: Environmental > Terrestrial > Soil > Unclassified ...
CCCGAAAGGATTCGAACCTCTGACCCCCAGATTCGTAGTCTGGTGCTCTATCCAGCTGAGCTACGGGCGCGCGGGTGCCGGGATCGGCAGGGGCGCGACATAGGGGGACGAGCCGCACGGCGCAACCCTCGGCCGAGCCACCAAGCGCAAGGGAGCAATTGAGTCGGGAGAGCGGAGCAAGCGTCGAAGAGATGGCGAGGAACCGACGACCTGCGCGCGAGAGCGCGGCAGGACCAAAACGCATGCAATCAGTCTTAGGAGCCGCGCTACTCGGCGGAACATCGACACCCTTCGCCGCCCGCGGGGTGAAGGAGGAAGCCCGCGCCTCGATCGATGCAGGCTCGAAGCGGCAATCACCCGCTTGACCGGAAGCATTCGGTTCGTCTTCGTCCATGCGCTCGTTTACGGCTTCTGGATTGTCGCGAACCTCGACTGGATCGCGGGCATTAGGCCATGGGACCCCACGTTCGTCATCCTGGCAATGGTCGCCTCGGCCAAAGCGAATTTCTATCGACCTTCATTCTCATCACCTAGAACAGGATAACGGCCGCGACCTGGTCGGCGCGCCGAACTCGATCTCAAGCTCAGCCTGCTGGCCGAGGCGGGAGATCACAGGGCTCGTCGAGCTCGCCTTTGATGATTGCCGATCCGATGCAGCTCTCGACGGCCGAGGAGCAGGAAATCGAGGAGATGAAGCAGCGTGTTGCACCCCAAGCGGTGCTCGATGCGATCGAAGAATCTCAGATAGAAAATGGGAGCAACCGCACGCACGACGCGCGGTCAGGAAATTCGGTCGACCAATCAGCCGTTCAGGGCGACGGAGCTGCAGGCCGGCGCGGTGGAGGCGCTGGCGCGTTCGGCGAAGTCCTGCGCGAGCTTGGCATGCCAAGTCCTCGCGGTTTCGGTCACCGCACGCTGCGCCGCCATCCGCTCTTCGACCGCTCGGCGCCGGTAGTAACGCTCGTTCGATTCCACTTGTCCCTCCGCTCCGAGACGGAACGACCATCACCCGCGACTTGCTAAGAGACGGTTAATATCCACAGCCGTTTTTGGATTCCGCCCACAGGTAGAACGGGACAGCTTTCGTCCCACGGTGGAACAGCAGCTTGTGAGAGAAGTGACACGGTCCGTCCAATAACGGACCATCGATGAAACCTAACGATTCGCCGCTCGTTGGAAACGGCAAAAGATGGTTTCGAAGGAAGGCACCATGCTGAGTTCGATCGAGTCCCGCCGCACCAAGTTCAATCCGAGCGCGCGCGGCTACCACGCGGTATATCATGACGGCGAGGTCAATCACTGCCCCGGCTGCGGCCGGACCCATTGGATCATCGGCCGAGTGTCGGCCGAATGCGCCTTCTGCTCTACCGCAATGCCGCTGAAGGAAGCGATGACTCACGGTCCCGCCCCAGCGCCGGTGTTTTGGAGCGGCGTCCGTCCCGACTACGCCGAGCTCAACGCCGCCTGACCTTAACCGCAGGCCGTGATTTCCGAATGGCCGCGGCCGGTGTATTGGTTGCGGCCATGAGGAAAGCCTTGCTCGCTTCGTTGCTGCTGGTTAGCGGTTCGCAGGCGCTCGCCGGCGCATCCGGCTTCACGCTCATCAACGGCACCGGCGCCGCGCTCGCGAAATTGTCCATCCGCCGTTCGGGGACCCAGGAGTGGACCGCGCTCGGGCCGGCCCCAAGCCCCGGTGCGCGAATGGCTATGAAGTTCACCAATCCGGACTGCGCTTTCGACATCAGTGCCGATGTCGCTGGAGCCGGGCCGGTCACCTGGGCCGGAGTCAATCTTTGTGACGTGAGATCCGTGACTCTGAACCGCGACGCGTCGGCAGGCGCGTGGGTCGATTACGATCATTGACCTGGCGCCGCTGCACGGGCGCGCGATAGGGGCCCGCAGCGAGCGCCGGCGCGGCCGGCTTCACCGAATCGAGAAGCTTGCCGCCAGCGATGAACACCACGCCCGTACAGGCAAGAGCGAGGAGCCAGCCGCCCCAGCCGGGATAGGTTTCGAGATAGAGGCGGCCGCGTTCGACCGCGCCGAGCGCGATCGCATAAATCACCAGCCACGCTTCGAGGCGCGTCTTGATCGTGAACAGTCGGCCGATCTTTTTGAGCATTGCCATTCGTTAACGTCTGAACGTCGCGAAGGCCGTTTTGAGCCGGAAATTTCCTAAAGAACAGGGTTAAAATCTTGTTTGCCAGATTCCCGATTTGGGACGGACTTCAGATTAGTTGGGCAAGATCGAGTGCTTCTAGAAGCGCGGCACGCGCGCGTTCGATCTCGGCAATCAGGAGCGGCTGCTGCAGATCGGCATCAATCTGCTCGGGCCAGTGGCGCCGGACGACGGCGGCGACCCGGTCGAGCTTGGTGTCATCAACCAAGAACCGCGGATCAACATTTGCGGGATCGGCGATCACGCGCAGACGTAAGCACGCCGGTCCACCCCCGTTGGCCATCGATTGGCGCACATCGACCACCTCGATCCGGCGGATCGGGCCGTTGCCCGCCAGATGCTTTCCGATCCACGTCCACACCGATCGACTCTCGCGCGCCTCGGTCGGAACGATCAGGGTAGGCTCGCCGTCAGGCGGGGTCACCAACTGCGCGTTGAAGAGGTATGAGCGAACTGCGTCCACGAGCGGCACTTCCGCCGCCGGCACCTCGACATATTCGAAGCCAGGAACCTTCATTTCGAGCGCTGCAATCAGGCTGCTCTTGTCGGCGAAGGCCTGCTCATGGGCGAAGAGGACGCGCTCATTGGCGACAGCGACGACATCGTTATGGAACGCGCCGGCCGCAATCGCTTCCTCCGACTGCTGCGCGAAGATCACCCGCGCCGGATCGAGCCGGTGCAGCCGCGCGATCGCCTTTGACGCTTCGATGTCCTGACGGGCAGGGAATGCTCCGCCGGAAACCCCATAGACGAAGACTTCGACGCCCGGTTCCCCATGTCCGCCGGCGAGCCGCATGTGGTTCGCAGCGCCCTCGTCACCGAAGGCGGGCGGGACCGGGCCGTGGACCGCAAAGCCCGCACCCGCAAAGGCGAGGCGAAGCTGCGCCAGGGTCGCGGGCCACTCATGGCTGCGATGCGGCATTGTCTTCAGATTTGCGACGGTCAGGTGACATTTGCCGTCCCCGGTGTCCGGCGCAGGCGATACGGTCGCGGCATTCGCCGCCCACATCGAAGAGGCGGACATCGCATTGGCAGCGAGCGCCGGATCGGCTTTTTCGATCGTCGCTCCGAGCTCCGCCAGCCATGCTCGGTCGGGGCGCGGTTGCGGAAGGAAGATGCCCTGGCAAAGCCCAAGCCCAAGATTCGCGCGCATCTTGTCGATGCCCTGGAGCGCGGCCGCGCGCGGGCGCGAAACATCACCGGCATGTCGGGTCGATGCGAGATTGCCGAGACTCAGGCCCGCATAATTATGGCTTGGCCCGACGATGCCATCGAAGTTGATTTCGACCAGCGCCATCAGCGGTCGACCCCCAGAATTTCGTCGCCGGTATCGACTTCGAGCAGGCGCCGCGAAGCGGAATCGATCGCTGCGCAGTCGCCGTCGATTTCAACCGTTGCATAGCAAGCTGCAAAATCCTCGAGCCGCCCGTGCGCAACGAGCATTGGCAAGCCGCCACTCGGCTCGCGGTCGAGCAATCTGTAGGTCTTCGCCTCGCGGATTGTCCGGATAGAATCGGTGCGCGCGGTGACCGTCGGACCGCCGTCGAAAATATCGACGTAGCAATCCCAGACGAAGCCTTCGTTCTCGAGCATCTTCAGCGCCGCCTTGCCGGTAGGATGCGGCTGACCCATGACCGCCCGCGCGCTTTCGGGGAGCATGGATACGTAGATTGGACTCTTCGGGAACAGGTCGGCGATGAACTGCGTGCCGTGGATTGCATTGAACTCGTCGGCTTCGGGGAATGTCATTCCAAAGAAACGGCCGCCGATCGCATCCCAGAAGGGCGAATGGCCGCCTTCGTCCATGACGCCGCGAAGCTCGGCCAGAACGGTGTTGCCGAATCGCTCGCGATGAGACTTGATGAACAGGTAACGCGAACGTGCGAGCAGCAGCCCCAGGCCGCCGGCGCGTTCGTGGGGATGGAGGAACAGTCCGCCCACTTCGCTCGATCCCTCAAGGTCGGTGGTGAGATTGAGCAATTGATTGCGGAAGGTCTTACCAAGCTCGGCGCTGGACTGAGTGAGGGTCGAGATCAAATAGCTGTAGAACGGCCTCTCGGTCCCCACGGCGCCGAACACCTGGCAGGTCCCGCGAATTTGCCGCGTGTCACAATCTTCGAGCATGAAGACGTAGAGGTCGTCCCCAGCCGAATCAGGTTCGCGCGCGAACCCCGCGGCGCTCCTGTCGAGCTTTGCCTTCAACGTCGCCTTCTCGGCTGGAAGATTGGTGAATCCGCCGCCCGTCAGCTTGGCCAGATTGTAAAAGGCGCGCAAATCGCTCTGCCGCGCAGCGCGAACCCGAAAGCTCATGCCGCCTCTGCCGCCAGACGCAGGATGGTAAGTGCGCTCAAGGGGGCACGCTCGGCGAGGCTTTCGACGATCAGATATTCCTCCGAACTGTGAATTTTGCCACCGCGAACCCCCATGGTGTCCACTACGGGCACCCCGCAGGCGGCGATATTGTTGCCGTCGCAGACGCCGCCAGTCGGTTTCCATGCGATGTCTTGCCCGAGATCGGCACAGGCCTGCTTCACCAGCTTGAACAGCGCTTCGGCCTCAGGCGTGAGCGGCTTTGGCGGGCGGCCGAAACCGCCGGTCAGTCGGATCTCCACTTGGCGCTCGGCGGCAACCGCGGCGACCGCCTCCTCGATTTCGCATTTTGCAGTCGCCTCGATCTTGGGCGTTCGCGGCCGCATGTTCACGCGAAGAATGGCGAGGTCCGGGACGACATTGCTCGGACTGCCGCCCTCGATCCGCGACGGGTTCACCGTCAGCCCATCACGTTTGAGCCGGTCGAGCCGGAGCGCCAGGTCGGCGGCCGCAAGAAGCGCATTGCGCCCGTCCTCAGGGTTGCGCCCGGCATGGGCCGAGCGCCCGTGAACGACCATTGCAAAGTTGCCACTGCCGGGTCTGGCCCCAGCAAGCGTACCATCGGGAAGAGCCGCAGGCTCGTAGGTCAGCGCCGCACGCTTGCCCCGCGCCGCCTGCATCAGCAGCGCGGCCGACGACGGCGAGCCGACTTCCTCGTCGCTGCCGATCACCACCTCGTAGCCGACGCGCGGCGCAATCTCGCTCAGCTCGACCGCCTTTAGCGCCGCGAGCATCACGGCGAGGCCGCCTTTCATGTCGGCGACGCCTGGGCCGTTCAGCACGCCGTCCTCGACCCAGCGGGTGTCCTGGAACTCGTGATCGATCCCATAGACGGTGTCCATGTGTCCGGTGAGCAATAGTTGGAGCGGAGCAGAGGGACGAACCCTCAGATGAAGATGGCGGCCATGTTCGACCTCGACGATCTTCCCCCCGCTGTCGACCGCCTCCACTCTGGCGGGCGGCTCCAAGGTCAATTCGCCCGGAAGCGCAGCGAAGGCATTTGCGAGCATGTCTGCCGCCCGCTCAAGCCCGGCAAGGTTGCGTGACCCGCTGTTCACCGCAGCCCATGCCAGCAGTTGGCCGAGCATGGGCTCGGCCCCCGCGCGTTCGACGACCGCGCGCTCCTCCGATGATAGATACGCCATGGGAATGGCTCTAGCCGCGCGGCTCCTACCGCGCCACCCCGGCTAGAGCGTAGCGATCACCGCCTTGCGTCCAAGCAGTTCGGCAAGCTCCAACAAGCGGCGCTGCACCTGATCGCCGACCAGCGCCTCTTCCCCACGCGGAACCTTAAGCTGCAGCGCGCCATCCGCCAAACCGAGACTGGTTCGCTCCAGCACGGAGCCGACGCCGCCCGATAGCCGCTGGCCAAGCCGCATCGCGACGCCCCAGCAATGGGCTCGTTTCAGTTGCTCGTCCTTTGCGAGCTGCGCGAGACGCATGTCAAAAAGCCGGTCGCGACCGAAGCTGGCTGAGAGCGCCTGGGCCATGATGACGCGTCCGCCGGGCCTCACCGCGACCCAATTGCCGTGAAGCGCCATCTCGATCCCGCGGTCGGCGCGGAAACCTGGGTTCGCCTGCCAGGCGACATCGGCGAGCAGGCAGGCTGCAAGCCGAAGCCGCCGCATCGGCTGCTCATCCTCGAACAGGGGCGCGATCCAGGCGTCGAGCAGGTCGCCGTGCTGCCCGAACCGGTGCTCACCGCCGCCGGCATCGCGCGCTTCCTCAATCAGCGGATCGAGTTCCCGCGCCCCGCGGCTGAGCTTCGAATAGAGCAGGCCCTCGCGGATTCCGTAGGTCGAAACGACGAGCTTTGATGGCTCCAGCTCGTCTATTAAGAGCTCGAGCAGCATTGCCGCGGCGGGAGAGTTCGCGATCCGTTGTGGCGCCGCAGTCGCGCTAAAGCGCGGATCGAGCGTCCGCAGGAGCTTTCTCAACGCCTTGGCTCGCCCCGGCTTCATCCGATATTGATGCGTGATCGGAAGCGGAAAATTGGTCGCCAGCATATCGATCCGGGCCAGCGTTCGCCACGAGCCGCCGACCATGTAGAAGGTGCGGCCGCGAGCCTCGTCCTTCAGCGGCGATTTCTTGAGCGCAGACTTGAGCAGCTTGCGCGCCTCGCGCTCGCCATCCGGACTGACCTCAAGCCTTAGCACGCCAAGCGGAAGCGAAATGCCGCCGGTTGCGCTTCCGTCGCTGACATCGACCAGCTCGAGGCTGCCCCCGCCAAGGTCGCCGACGACTCCATCGGCATCGGGGATTCCAGACACCACGCCGTCGCCGGCCAGCCTCGCCTCTTCGCTCGCGCTCAGCACCTCGCAAGCGAAGCCGAGCTGGTTGACCTCGCGCACAAAATCACGGCCATCGGCGGCATCGCGGATCGCCGCGGTGGCGACGACATGCGTCTGTGTCACCTTCATATAGTCGAGGAGCAGCCGGAAGCGGCCGAGCGCGGCGAGCGTTCTCGCGCGCGATTCTCCATCCAGCCTGCCCCCCTCCTTCAACCCCGTTCCGAGGCCGGCGAGGACCTTCTCGTTGAAGATCGGAGTCGGGATTCGAACTGGACCGGCGTAGACCACGAGCCGGACCGAGTTGGACCCGATGTCGATGATCCCGACGGGCTGCGCGTGCTTCATCGAGGCCTACCGGCCGCGGTGGAAGCGCAGCTTGGGAACTTTGCGTCCCTTCTTCAACGCTTGCCCGCGGCCCGATAGGCTCGGGTTCGACATGAAATAATCGTGCAGATTGAATTCCTGGTCGGACTTGGGCCGAAGCCGCGCGTAGGTGCCATCCGCGTTCAAGCGCCAGCTTTGCTCGTTGTCGATGAGATTGGCGACCATCACCTGATCGAGAAGCTGAGCGTGCACCGTCTTGTTCTCGATCGGCAGCATATATTCGATCCGCCGATCGAAGTTGCGCGGCATCCAGTCCGCCGAGCTGATATAGACCTTCGCCTCGGCGTGCGGCAGCTCGTGGCCGTTGGCGAAGCACCATAACCTCCCATGCTCAAGGAAGCGGCCGACGATCGACTTCACATAGACGTTCTCGCTCATCCCCGGCACACCGGGCCTCAGGCAGCATATGCCGCGAACGACGAGGTCGATCGGCACGCCCGCGGCGCTCGCTTCGTAAAGCTTCTCGATGATCGGGACGTCGACCAGCGCGTTAATCTTGGCCCAGATGCCCGAGGGCTTGCCCGCCTTGGCATTCGCGATCTCGAAGTCGATCAGCTTGATCAGCTCGGGCCGCATCTGGGTCGGGGAGATGACCAGCTGCTTGAGGTTCCTGGGCTCAAGATAGCCAGTGATGTAGTTGAACAGCTTGGCCGCATCGCGCCCGACCTTCGGGTCCGCGGTGAAATAGCTAAGGTCAGTGTAAATGCGCGCGGTGACCGGGTGATAATTGCCGGTGCCGAAATGGCAGTAGGTGCGGAAGCCCTTTTCCTCACGCCGAACGACCATCGAGACCTTGGCATGGGTTTTCCACTCGATGAATCCATAGACGACCTGGACTCCGGCGCGCTCGAGCGCGTTGGCCCACATCAGGTTCTGCTCTTCATCGAACCGTGCCTTCAATTCGATGACGGCGGTCACCGACTTTCCGGCCTCGGCGGCGTCGATCAGAGCCTTGATGATCGCCGACTGCTTGCCGGCGCGATATAGCGTCTGTTTGATTGCGACGACGTCGGGGTCGGCGGCGGCCTGCTGGATAAATTCGACCACCACCTCGAAGCTTTCATAGGGGTGATGGACGAGGATGTCCTTTTCCCTGATCGCTGCGAAACAATCTCCGCCATGCTCGCGGATGCGCTCTGGAAACCGCGGGTTGAAGGGGGTGAACTTCAGGTCCGGCCGGTCCTCCTCGACCAGCTGCGCGAGGTCGGCCATGCCGAGAAAGCCGCGCGTCTGCGACATGATCGCATTGGCGACGCCGAGCCCTTCCTTGACGACAGCCACCAGGCTCTCGGGCATGTCGGGCTCGAGCTCCAGCCGGACGACGCGGCCGCGCCGGCGCCGCTTGATCGCGGTGCGGAAATAAAGCGCGAGATCCTCCGCCTCTTCCTCTATCTCGATGTCGCTGTCGCGGCTGATCCGGAACGCGCCGCCGCGAAGCACTTCATATTTGGGGAAGAAAAAGTCGGTCTTGCGCCGGATCAGCGTCTCGATCGCAATATAGCGGCCCTTGTCGCCCGGAATGCGCACGAAACGCGGGATCGAAGGGGGCATCATGATCAGCTCGCGAACGCTGGTCTTGCCCTTCTTGAGCTCAAAGATGAGCGACAGGCCGCGATTGGGGATGAATGGAAAGGGATGCGCCGGATCGATCGCCTGCGGTGTCAGAACCGGAAAGATCTGCTCACGGAAATGCTGGTCCAGCCAGGCTTCGGCCTCAGGGTCGAGCGGCTCCTCGCCGACGACCTGCATTCCGGATTTCTCCAGCTCAGTTTGCAAATTCGCCCAATAATCGTGCTGCGTGGTGACCAGCCGGTCCGCGTCGGCGACGATCGCAGCTAGCTGCTGCGTTAGCGTCAAGCCCTCGGGCGAGAGCTCTTCAACGCCGAGCGCCTGGTGAGCCTTGAGGCCCGCGACGCGGACCATGAAGAATTCGTCGAGGTTGCTCGCCGAAATGGAGAGGAACCGGACCTGCTCAAGCAGCGGGTGTCTGGGGTTGGCTGCTTCGTCGAGTACCCGGCGGTTGAACGCCAGCCAGCTCAGTTCCCTATTGAAATAGCGGCTGTCGGGCAGCGGCAAATCGATCGGCGCGGCCGCGGCAGGGCTTGGGGTCGCCGCAGCCTGGTCGGTGCTGTCCATCAGCTCATCTGGAAGCGAAAGGATGCGGGCTTTCTGGTCCACTGCATGTCGTCAAACTGAAACAGAGGCTTGTTACAAAGATGTGACCGAAAATGATATGTGCGCGCCGTTTCCGAACGCGCCGAAGGGAAAGACAGTGCCCAAGGACAAGAAGAAAACGGACAAGAACGCCAAAAAGAAAAAGCACAAGAAGGGCGGAAGCTCGCCTTCGATCGCGAAGGCATCGAAGAAAGCCGGAAAGAGCCTCCGGGCGTTGGCCGAAAACCCGATCCTTGCCGATGTCGTCGCAGCAGCGCTGGTCGGGATGGCGTCCGCGCTCAAAGATTCCGACAAGGCGAAGCAGCTGGCGAGCGATTCCGGTGACCAGCTGAACGCCATGTCAAAAAAGGCTGGCCGTCAGGGCAATGAAATGTGGGACCTGGCGCTCGAAATCGGGCGCAACGTCCTCCAGACGCTCGCAAGCGACGTTCAACCCGGCAGGAAATCAGGCAAGTAAGGGCGGAAATTTGGTGTTCAAACTGCGGGTCGCCGCGAGTTCCTTGGACGAGCCCGGAGCACCATGGTCAGAAAGGCGAGGGCCATGATGATCGTGACCGCCACGATAACGCGAACGAAAAGGCCGCTGATCAGCCAGTAGAATAGCGCAGCGACGATCGCCGAGGCGGGAATGGTGATTAGCCACGCGATCGCCACGTTCCTGGCGATTCCCCAGCGCACCGCCGATGCTCTTCGCGCAGCGCCGGCTCCGATGACGCAGCCGGTTACGGTGTGGGTCGTGGATACAGGGATACCGAGCCAGGAGGCGGCGAACAGCATGATCGACCCGCCGGCGGAAGCGCTGAAACCCTGGTGCTGCGACAGCTTGGTGATCCGCGTCCCCATCGTTTCGATCACCCGCCAGCCGCCGGTAAGGGTGCCAAGACCCATCGCGATGTAGCAGCACAAAGCGACCCAGTTGGGGACCGCGAAATGGCCGCGGAGGTAACCTGTCGAATAAAGGAGCACGGTGATCAAGCCCATCGTCTTCTGGGCATCGTTAAGACCATGGCTAAGCGACAATGTGCCTGACGATACCAGATGCAGGCCGCGGAAGACGCGTTCCGCCCCGCTGGCGCTCGCCCGCACGAACAGCCAGCTCGTGACGAGCATGATAGCCATGGTGAGGATGAGGCCGAGCACCGGCGAAAGGACAATGGCGACAAGCGTCTTGTTGAGTCCGATCCACTGGATGCTCGGGAAGCC
>Ga0134125_10010120_pt1 | contig 10601 bp, 13 predicted proteins | sample KB31751_FD_96464 | JGI IMG/M metagenome (GOLD analysis project Ga0134125, IMG submission 96464) | Terrestrial soil microbial communities with excess Nitrogen fertilizer from Kellogg Biological Station, Michigan, USA - KB3-175-1 | ecosystem: Environmental > Terrestrial > Soil > Unclassified ...
CCTCGCCCTCGCCGCTGCGCGCGCCGGGTTGGCGCAGAAGCTTCTGCACGCCCTTGATCGTGTAGCCGTCGCGATAGAGCAGAACGCGAATGCGCCGCAGCAGCTCGACATCCTCGGGACGATAATAGCGGCGCCCGCCGCCGCGCTTCAGCGGGCGGATCTGCGGGAACTTGCTTTCCCAGAAGCGCAGCACATGCGGCGGCACCTCGAGATCGGTCGCCACCTCGCTGATGGTACGAAACGCCGCTGCTGATTTGGTGACGCGCCGCTCGCGCGTGGCCGCGCTCGGAGCAGCGGCCCGTTCCGGAACACTCATGACTTGCTGTGCCCTGCCGTGCTGGCGAGATCTTGATTGATTCGATTCTTCAACACGTGCGATGGACGGAACACGAGCACTTGGCGCGGCAAGATCGGCACCTCCTCGCCCGTTTTCGGATTGCGTCCCACGCGTCGTCCCTTCTGCCGCACCGAGAAGCTGCCGAACGACGAGATCTTGACCATCTCGCCGCGCGCCAGCGCATCGGAAATTTCGCGCAGCACGGTCTCGACCAGGTCGGCGGATTCGTTGCGCGACAGACCGACCTCTTGATAGACGGCCTCGCTCAACTGCGCCCTGGTGACGGTCTGCTCCCCCATGGGTCTCCTCGCGAAGGCTCGAGCGCCAACGGTAGCTTCGCCGCTGAAATCCGTCAATTCCAAAGGGATGGAGGCTGTCGTTAATCTTAGTGAAGTAGCGTTTTGGCTGGCTTCGCGCGGCCGCACGCCTCACATGCGGACGACGGCGGAACCCCAGGTGAAGCCGCCGCCCATGGCTTCCATCACCACCAGTTGATTGGCGCCGATGCGGCCGTCGCGCACGGCGCCGGAAAGCGCCAGCGGGATCGATGCCGCCGAGGTATTCGCGTGCTCGGCCACCGCCGTCACGACCTTGTCCGGCGACAGGTTCAGTTTGCGCGCCGTCGCCTCGATGATGCGGATGTTGGCCTGGTGCGGCACCAGCCAGTCGATATCGTCCGGCGTCAGCTGATGTGCCGAGAGCGCTTCCTGCACCGCTTCCGCCATGCGCGCGACGGCATGACGGAAGACTTCGCGGCCGTTCATGCGCACGTGCCCGGGCTTGCCGAGCGACGGTCCGCCATCGACATAGAGCAGCCCATACTGGTCGCCGTCGGAATGCAGAGGCGTCGACAGCACGCCGCGATCGGTGACCGCGCCGGTGCCGGACTCGGCGCGCAGCACCACGGCACCGGCGCCATCGCCGAACAGCACGCAGGTACTGCGATCGTTCCAGTCGAGCAGGCGCGTGAAGGTCTCGGCGCCGATCACGAGTGCCGTGCGGGCCTGTCCCAGGCGCAGGAAATTATCGGCCATGGCCATCGCATAGATGAAGCCCGAGCACACCGCCTGGACGTCGAAGGCGAAGCCGCCATGCATGCCGAGCCGGCTCTGGACCTTGGTGGCGGTGGCCGGAAAGCTGTTGTCCGGGGTGGTGGTGGCGAGCACCACCAGGTCGACCCCGGAGGCGGGCAGCCCGGCGGCGGCCAGGGCCTCGCGCGAAGCCGCGAGCGCGAGGTCGGAGGTGAACTCGCCCTCGGCCGCCACATGGCGCTGGCGAATGCCGCTGCGCTGCACGATCCACTCGTCGGAGGTATCGACGCGCTTGGCGAGTTCCTGATTGGTGACGATTGTGGCCGGCAGATAGGCGCCGCAACCGACGATGCGCGCGCGGATCATCAGCCGAGGGCCGCCTCGGCCGCGTCGGGGCGCGGATAGAGCAGCGCCAGCTCGTCGCGAATCTTGTCGAGGAAGCCGTGCACGCTCATATCGACGGCGACGCCGATCGCGTTGGCGAAGCCGAGCGCATCGGTGCCGCCATGGCTTTTCACCGCGATGCCGTTGAGGCCGAGGAAGATGGCGCCGTTGTAGCGCCTGGGATCGATACGGCTGCGGAATTTGCGCAAGGCCGGACGGACCAGCAGGTAGCCCAGCTTGGCAAGTGTCGAATGGCGGATGGCCTGGCGCAGATAAAAGGCCATGAGCTGGGCCGTTCCTTCGGCCGTCTTCAGGGCGACATTGCCGGTAAACCCGTCGGTGACCACCACATCGACGGTGCCGGCGGCGATATCGGTGCCCTCGACGAAGCCGTGCACCTGCTTGGCGAGGGGCGTCTGGCGCAGCACGGCAACCGCCTGGCGCAGCTCCTCGCGGCCTTTGATCTCCTCGGCGCCGATATTGAGCAGGCCGATGGTCGGCTCCGCCCGTCCGAGAACGGTGCGGGCAAAGACGTCGCCCATCGCCGCGAACTGCACCAGATTGGCGACGTCGCAGCTGATGTTGGCGCCGAGATCGAGCATCACGCACTCGCTGCGCTGGGTCGGAATGACGGACGCGATCGCCGGCCGGTCGATGCCCGGCAGGGTGCCGAGGGCGAGCTTCGCCATCGCCATGAGCGCGCCCGTATTGCCGGCCGAGACCATGGCCGCGGCCTTGCCCTCGGCGACCGCGTCGATGGCGAGGCGCATGCTGGATTTGCGGCCGGCACGCAGCGCCTGCGAGGGCTTGGCATCGGCGGCGACGATCTCGTCGGTGTGGTGGATGGTGGCGACCTTGGCGAGCTTCGGCAGGCGGCGCAGCGCCTGCTCGATGCGCGGCTCCGGGCCGAACAGCAGGAAGTCGAGCTGGGGGAAGCGTTCGCGCGCGATATTCGCGCCGTTCAGCACGATATCCGGGGCATGATCGCCGCCCATCGCGTCCAAAGCCAAGATGAGCCGAGCGGTCAAGATGATGAGTCCTCGACCCGCCAGCGGGCGGAAGGGTTAGGTGGTCGTCTGGGTGACGACTTCACGCCCGTCGTAGTGACCGCAGGCGGCGCACAGGTGATGGGGCCGTTTCAGCTCGCCGCAATTCGGGCATTCGGCAAAGGACGCACCGGTCAGAGCATGATGCGATCGGCGCATGTTGCGCCGCGATTTGGAGGTCTTTTTCTTGGGGACGGCCATATCAGGGACCTGTAATCCGATCGGTCGGGCAAAAAGAGAGGGCCTTATCTAGCCAAAAACCCCCGGGGCCGCAAGCGCGGCCGGGTTAAGGTTTGGCGCTGCCGCCTTTCAGCGCGGCCAGGCCGGCGAAAGGCGACGGCCGCGCCTCGGCCTCGGCGGCCGCCTCGCCGGGCGCGGCGGCACCTGGCGCACGGGGATAGGGATCGAGCGCCAGCGCGAGATGCTGGGCCACGATCTCGCCGAGATCGAGGCTGGGGCTCTCGAGGGGCTCCGGCGAATCGGGATCGACCAGCACCTCCTCGGGCGCCTCCGAACCGCCGCCGATCGGGCCGTAAAGCTCGCGCCCGGTTTCGTCGATCGCAGCCGCCACCGGCTCGAGCGTGACCACGCAAGATTGCACGACCTCGGCCGTGAGATGCAGAGTCGCCTCGATATAGCGGCCGGCGCGCACCCGCCGCAGCTTCACCTCGGCCGCCAGCGCCGGCAGCGCGACGAGGCCGAAGCGCGCGGCAAGCGCGGCGCGCTCGGCCGGGCCGGCCTCGACGGGATGGCTGTGCCAGGCCGGGCCGACATGATCGATCTGCACCGGACGTGAGAATTCGGGTGTGTCAGCCATGGCGCGCCGGCTCGGCCTGCCCATGCGGAAACGCGACCGATCCGGCGGCGAGGCTGCCGCTGTCCTGCGCCTCGAGCGCGACCGCCACCGCCGCGACATAACGCGCCATGCGATCGAGCGTGGCTTGGTCGGTCCGGGCGGTGCCGAAAAGATTGCGGTCGAGCGCCTGGCGCAGCGCCGCCTCGCCGCCCGCCAGCCCCTCCTCATAGGCGGCGATGCGGCCATAGAAGGCGGCCGCCATGGCCTTCATCCGATGCCCTATGCCGTAATCGCTGACGCCGAGCTCGCGCATGTTCATCTCGAGATCGGCGAACATGCGGTCGAACAGGCGCTGGCCGAGCTCGCCACCGGCAGTCCCGTCACGCTTCAGCCTGTGCAGCAGCAGGAAGACGTGCAGGCAGACCATGTCGAAGCGCCCGTCGAGCGTGTCCGGCACGCCGCCCGCCGCGTAGAAGTCCGGATCGCGCGCCTGGGCCACGGCGTGGCCGTAGAGCAAGGCGGCGACGTCCTGGCTTGGCGAGGGGCTGAGGAAGCGAAAGAGACGCATGACGAAGAGCTTCGATGGCGCGCGGGTTTAGTTGACAGCGGCGGCGGCGGCAGGCACCGTCGCAGCTTGAGCTATAAGTGGAGAGACCGGCGGCACCGGTCAACCGGCGAGACGAGGCACCCGAAGCCGCCCGAACTCCCCTCCCTTCGCTATCCCTGTCCGGAGCCTTTCATGAGGATCGATCCGCGTTTGCCCTTCGCCGCCGTCCTGCTGCTGGCCAGCTTGCCGCTGGGCGGATGCTTGCAGACGGTCTCGACGCGCGGCAGCCTGCCCGCCGCCGATGTCGTCGACAATCTCAAGGTCGGCGTGCAGACCAAGGACCAGGTCGTGCAGCTGCTCGGCTCGCCGTCCAACGTCGGCACCTTCAGCGACAACACCTGGTACTATATCGGCGTGAAGGTCGAGCAGACCGCCTTCTTCAAGCCCGCGCCGGTCGAGCAGCAGGTGCTGCAGATCAAGTTCGACGATCTCGGCGTGGTCAAGGAGGTGAAGAAGCTCGGCCTCGAAGACGCGCAGCAGGTCGCGCTCAACTCCAACGAGACGCCGACCGCCGGCAAGGAGCTCGGATTTTTCGAGCAGCTGTTCGGCAATGTCGGCCGCTTCAACGGCAAGCAGGCGCTCGGCGGCAATATCCACACGCCGGGTAGTCCGCAGGGCGGACTCTGATTTAGTCCAGCGCGCTTCCCGAGACGGCAAAAGGCCGCCGTCCCGACCGGGACGACGGCCTTTTTCGTCTCATCTCAATGAACGAGGCGGGCGAGGATCGCCAGCATCAGGATCGCCACGATATTGGTGATCTTGATCATGGGATTGACCGCCGGTCCCGCCGTGTCCTTGTACGGGTCGCCGACCGTGTCGCCGGTCACCGCGGCTTTGTGGGCTTCCGAGCCCTTGCCGCCGTGATGGCCTTCCTCGATGTACTTCTTGGCATTGTCCCAGGCGCCGCCGCCCGAAGTCATCGAGATGGCGACGAAGAGGCCGGTGACGATGGTGCCGAGCAGCATCGCACCGACCGCGGCAAAGCCCTGCGCCCGGCCGGCAATCGACGAGATCACCAGATAGAGCACGATCGGAGCGAGCACCGGCAGCAGCGACGGCAGGATCATCTCGCGGATCGCCGCCTTGGTCAGCAGATCGACGGCACGGCTGTAGTCGGGCTTGGCGCGGCCTTCCATGATGCCGGGGATCTCGCGGAACTGCCGCCGCACCTCGACCACCACCGAGCCGGCGGCGCGGCCGACGGCGGTCATGCCCATGGCGCCGAAGAGATAGGGCAGGGCGCCGCCCATGAAGAGGCCGACCACCACATAGGGACTCTGCAGCAGGAACAGCACCTGCTCGTTCGGGAAATAGAAGTGCAGATCCTGCGTGTAGGCCGCGAACAGCACCAGTGAAGCGAGGCCGGCCGAGCCGATGGCATAGCCCTTGGTCACCGCCTTGGTGGTGTTGCCGACCGCATCGAGCGCGTCCGTGGTGACGCGCACTTCCTTCGGCAGCTCCGCCATCTCGGCGATGCCGCCGGCATTGTCGGTGACCGGTCCGTAGGCATCGAGCGCCACGATCATGCCGGCCAGCGCCAGCATGGTGGTGACGGCGACGGCGATGCCGTAGATGCCGGCGAGCAGGAAGGAGGCGATGATGCCGGCGGCGATGACCAGCACCGGCAAGGCCGTCGCCTCCATCGACACGGCGAGACCCTGGATCACATTGGTGCCGTGGCCGGTGGTCGAGGCGAGCGATACGCTGCGCACCGGGCGGTACATGGTCGAGGTGTAATACTCCGTGATCACGACCAGCAGGCCGGTGACCGCCAGCCCGACGAGGCAGCACCAGAAGAGGTCGGCGCCGCTGGCCGCGATGTCGCCGATCTTGATCACCGTAGAGAAGCCGATCATCTGTGAGATGACGATGGCGATCAGGATCACCGACAGGACGCCGCCGACGATGAGGCCCTTATAGAGCGCGCCCATGATGTTCTTGGAGGGTCCGAGCCGCACGAAGAAGGTGCCGATGATGCTGGCGATGATGCAGACGGCGCCGATGACCAACGGGAACATCAGCATGGTGTCGAGCACGGCGGGGTCGGTGAAGAAGATGCCGGCCAGCAGCATGGTCGCGACCATGGTGACCGCATAGGTCTCGAACAGGTCGGCGGCCATGCCGGCGCAGTCGCCGACATTGTCGCCGACATTGTCGGCGATCACGGCGGGGTTGCGCGGATCGTCCTCGGGAATGCCGGCCTCGACCTTGCCGACGAGGTCGGCGCCGACATCGGCCCCCTTGGTGAAGATGCCGCCGCCGAGCCGCGCGAAGATCGAGATCAGCGAGGCGCCGAAGCTGAGCGCCACCAGCGCCTCGAGCATCGGACGGAGCTCGAAGCCCATCCGGCGGAGCAGCCAGTAGTAGAAGGTGACGCCGAGCAGGCCCAGGCCGACCACCAGCATGCCGGTGATGGCGCCCGACTTGAAGGCGATGTTGAGCGCATGGTCCATGCCCTGGCGCGCCGCCTCGGCCGTGCGCACATTGGCGCGCACCGACACGTTCATGCCGATATAGCCGGCGGCCCCGGACAGCACCGCGCCGATGACGAAGCCGATCGCCACATGGGCGCCGAGACCGAACGCCAGGATGACCGCGATGATCACGCCGACGATGGCGATGGTCCGGTATTGGCGGTTGAGATAGGCGCTGGCGCCCTCCTGGATCGCCGCGGCGATGGCCCGCATGCGGTCCGAGCCGGTCGGGGCGGCCATGACCTGGCGGCTCGCGATGGCGCCATAGACCAGCGCCAGCAGCCCGCAGGCGAAAACCAGAATGAAATAGCTCGACATGATCGATCCGTTCTTCTTGTTGGTCTACCCGGGCACGGCCTGCGCCACGCCGGGAATAGGCAGGAAGCCTCGCCCTCGCGCCCGGGGCGGGCGCAAGGCGGCGAATAAATGACAGATCGACCCTGGGGGTGCAATGACGAGGACGGGGCCCGCGGGAGCGGCGTTAGTTGGCGGTGGCCGGCTTGTTCAGCGTCTCGACCAGCAGAACGTCATGCACCACGTGCTCGTGGAAATATTCGTCGCTCGCCTTGATCAGCTGCGCCTTCACATAGCCGTCATTGTCCAGATTCTCCGGCCCGCGCCGGGTGGCAAAGGCGTTGAGGTAGAACTGGAAAAGCTGGCGAACCTTGGCCTTGTCGTGCAGCAGCATGTCGAGGGGCGGCCCCTGGCGGGTCTCCAGGGTCATGATATAGACCCGGGTCTCGACCAGCTGGTCGTTGCGAAACACCGGGATGAAGAGCTGGTCGAGCGGCACGAAGGCGGGGATCTGGGCCAGCCGCGCCTCCTCCTTGTCGCGCGATTCCTTCACATAGATCACAGAGCCGGCAATGGCGGCGCCGACCGCGAGCAGGGTCAGCAAGATCAGGACGACGCGACCCAAGGCTCCTCTCGCTCCCCTCAGAAATGGGCGTAGCCGCCCGCCGGAAGGCCGATCTCGCGCCCGGCTTCGTCCGCGACACGAACGCCCTGCCCGGCGACCACCTCGCCGATCACCGTGATGGGGACCGCCGTGGCCTCGGCAATGCCCGCCAATTTAGTCGAATTTTCGGGCGAAATGGTTAAGGCCAGCTCGTAATCGTCGCCGCCGGCCAGGATCCGGCCGCGCCGCGTCCCGTCGCGCGCCACCGCGCGGGCCGCCGCCGGCGACAAGGGGATGCTGGCGACGCGCAGCCGCATGCCCACGCCCGACCCCTGGGCGATGTGGCCGAGATCGGCCACGAGACCATCCGAGATGTCGAGGGCGGCGCTGGCGATGCCGCGCAAGGCCTGGCCGAGCGCCAGCCGCGGCTGCGGCAGCCGGTAGCGCCCGGCGAGGAAGTTGGCATCCTCGGCCGACAGGCCGGCGAGCGCGCCGCTGGCGGCATCGAGGCCGAGCGCGCCGTCGCCGATGGTGCCGCTCACCGCGACGAGATCGCCAGGCCGGGCACCGCGCCGCAGCAGCGCGCGACCGGCCGGCACCAGCCCGAAGATGGTGACGGTGAGGCTCAAGGGGCCGGGGGTCGCGGTCGTGTCGCCGCCGAGCAGGCTCAATCCGAATGCCTTCTGATCGGCGGCGAGACCCGCGGCGAAGGCAGCGATCCAGCTTTCCTCGATATCCCGCGGCAGCATCGTGGCCAGCGTATAGCCGACCGGCGCGGCCCCCATCGCCGCGAGGTCGGACAGATTGACGCGCAAGGCTTTGCGCGCGACGAGATCCGGCGAATCGTCGCTGCGAAAATGTACCGATGCCACCAGCGCGTCGCTGCTGACGACCAGCTCCTGGCCGGTCGGCACCTGGATCAGGGCTGCGTCGTCGGTGAGCGCCAGCGCACCCGGCGCCGCGGCGGCGAGCGGCGCGAAATATTTGGCGATGAGATCGAACTCGCCGCTTCTGTGCGGCTTTGCTTCGCGCGCCATGGGCTAGCCCTGGTGCAGCTCGTCCTCGCGGCGTTCCTTCGCCAGCCGGTCGAGGAGGCCATTGACGAGGTTCGGCTCGCGGCCGCCGAAGAAGCTGTGCGCGATCTCGACATATTCGTTGATGGCGACCCTCGGCGGCACGTCGAGCCGCACCAGGAGCTCGTAGGTGCCGGCGCGCAGGATGGCACGCAGCACCCTCTCGAGCCGCTCGAAGCTCCAGCCTTCGGCGAGCAGCCGGCCGATCTCGGCATCGAGCTCGGGCAGGCGCGTCATGGTGCCGGCCACCACATCGGCGAAGAGGTCGCGGTCGGCATCCTCGGCGAGCCGCAGCGTCTGGAACTCGGCGATCACCTGCTGCGTGGTCGCCTCGTTCATCTCGAGCTGATAGAGTGCCTGCACGGCGGCGAGGCGAGCGGCGCGGCGGGCGCCGCGGGCAGAGCCGCCGGCTTTCTTTTCCATGTTCATCCCAGCCGGAACTGGCGCTTGAGCTCGATCATGCGCAGGCAGGCGCGCGCCGCGGCCCCGCCGGCGTCGCGCTTGCCGCCGATCTTGGCCCGCGCCCAGGCCTGCTCGTCATTCTCGACCGTCAGGATGCCGAAGCCGACCGCCGCCTCGTGCGTGACGGCAAGATGCTGGATGCCGCGCGCCGTCTCGTTGCACACCACGTCGTAATGGGTGGTCTCGCCGCGGATGACGCAGCCGAGCGCCACGAAACCGTCGACATTGGGCAGGTCCGGCTGCCCGGCGAGCCCGTGCAGCACGAAGGAGATAGCGGCGGGAATCTCGAAGCAGCCCGGCACCGGGATGCGCTGCCAGGTGGCGCCCGCCTTTTCCAGCACGGCAATACAGCCCTTGGCCATCTCCTCGGCGATATCCTCGTAGAAGCGGGCCTCGACGATGACGACATGGGTCATGGCTGCACCCGCATGAAATAGGGTTGAGAACGGCTCATGCCGCGGCCTGCTTGGCACCGAGCAGCCGCGCGACATAGCGGGCCAGCATATCGGCCTCGAAATTCACGAGATCGCCGACGCCAAGCAGCCCGAATGTGGTGTGCGCGGCGGTGTGAGGGATGACATTGACGCCGAAGCATCGGCCGGACACCTCGTTGACCGTGAGCGACACGCCGTCGAGCGCGACCGAGCCCTTGGCCGCGACCAATCCCTCGAAGCCGCCGGGTGCCTCGAGCTGCCAACGCGTGCTGTCGCCCTCGGGATGCGAGGCGACGACGCGGGCCAGCCCATCGACATGGCCATAGACGAGATGCCCGCCGAGCTCGTCGCCGAGCTTGAGCGAGCGCTCGAGATTGATCCGCCGCCCGGCGCGCCAACCGCCGACGGTCGTGCGCGCGCAGGTCTCTCCCGACACGTCGGCCGCGAACCACGCCTCGCCCTTGTCGACCACCGTGAGGCAGATGCCGGAGCAGGCGATGGAGGCGCCGAGCGCCACCTCGTCCATTGCATAGCGCGTGGCGATGACGAGCCTGAGGTCGCCCTCGCCCTGTCGCGTCGCGGCGCGTAGCTCGCCGACATCGGTGATGATCCCCGTGAACATTGGGGCGTAACCTATCGTTCGACGCGATAGGTTTCCAGCAGGTCCTCGCCGACCGGCTCGGCGGCGATCCGAGCGAAGCGCGGCGCCTGGTCGGGCGCATCGATTCCGAAGGATGCGGCGACCGGAACGCCGTCGCCGCCCATCACCATCGGCGCCCGGAACCAGGCGATGCGGTCGACGAGCCCAGCCCGCAAGAAGGACGCCGCCACCCGGGAGCCGCCCTCGACCAGCAGGCGGGTGATGCCACGCTCGCCCAGCGCCTGCACCGCTTGTCCGAGATCGAGCGAGCCGCCGGCATCGGCCGCCACCGCAATGATCTCGACGCCGCATTCCTGAAACGCGCTTTTGCGCGCCGCATCCGCGCTGGGGAGGGTCATGACCCAGACCGGCGATTGCCTGGCCGTGCGCACGAGGCGCGAGGTGAGCGACAGGCGCAG
>Ga0134125_10010121_pt1 | contig 10600 bp, 9 predicted proteins | sample KB31751_FD_96464 | JGI IMG/M metagenome (GOLD analysis project Ga0134125, IMG submission 96464) | Terrestrial soil microbial communities with excess Nitrogen fertilizer from Kellogg Biological Station, Michigan, USA - KB3-175-1 | ecosystem: Environmental > Terrestrial > Soil > Unclassified ...
CAGCTACCGGTAATTATCCGACTTTGGTAATAGAAACCATGAGTAAGATAATCCTGGAAATTGAAAAAACGGCCTACGATTATAACCGTGATGATATTCTCGCCCCTCAGCCTCATTCACCTTCCTTCTTAAGTGATGCGATTTGCTACAGTGCCTGCAAACTTGCACAGGATGTAAATGCTGATGCATTAATAGGAATGACCCAAAGCGGGTACACCGGATTTATGCTGAGCAGCTATCGTCCCAAATCCCTTTTATATATTTTCAGCAAGCAGAAAAGCCTGATAAACCAGCTAAGTTTAAGCTGGGGAGTTCGTGCTTTTTTCTACGATGAAGAAGAAAGCCTGGATGATATTTTCTTTGACCAGATCGGTATTTTAAGAGAACGTGGCTTTTTGAAAACCGGGGATGTTGTTGTAAACACAGGCAGTACACCGGTTTCCCAGCATTTGCCTACAAATGTTCTGAAAATTACGAAAGTAGCACAGTAATAGAAATAGATAACGGTAGCGACTGCATTACCGTAAATACGGATTCTCTTTTATTTCATATCCAATAGTAGTGGCATCGCCGTGTCCGGGGTAAACTTGTACATCTGCAGGAAGTTTGAAAAGCTTTCCTTTTATATTTCGGAGTAATTCTTCCTGATCTCCGTAAGGCAGATCTGTGCGGCCAATGCTTCTTTGAAAAAGAACATCACCACCAATAATAAAATGTTGTTTTTCACAATAAAAACAAATACTACCCGGCGAATGGCCCGGCGCATGCATGACTTCGAGCTGGTCATTTCCTAAAGAAACAACATCTCCTTCTTTCAAATAGATCACTTCTCCCTGGTAATTGTCGAACGGAAGGTTAAACATCAAACCTGATGCTGGCGCCATTTCGAGAATTTCTTTTTCCAGCAAATGGGTATTTAACGTTAAATTATATTCTTCTGCAATAAATTTATTGCCGAATACATGATCCAGGTGGCAATGTGTATTCAATAAAATCTTGGGCTGTAATTTGTGAAGTGAAATAAAAGATTTCAATTCTTCTTTTTCTGCATCAAAATAACAACCGGGATCAATAATAATGCATTCGTTTTGTTCATTGTAAAGTATATAAGTATTTTCCTGAACTGGATTGAATGTAAAAACTTTAATCTGGAACATCGTAATAAATTTGTTTTCAGTAAATTGTTTTCATTGATTAACACGAAACGACTAATTTTAGGGCAACTATAATAATGAAAAAGCACATGCAAGTTCACAAGAGGCCAATGTACAAAAAAATCTTTCTGTTTATCATATTATTTGCAATAGCAGGCTTCGCTGGTGCCCAGGTAAGTACTGTGCAGTATGGAAAAAACCGGTTACAATTCAAAAAATTTAAGTGGCAATATTATCAGACACAGAATTTCAATTCTTATTTTAATCAAGATGGCCAGGAGCTTGCAAAATACGTAGCGCAGGTAGCAGAAGAAGAACTTCCGGGAATTGAAAAATTTGTAGAATACAGTTTGCAACGTCGTGCAAATATTGTGATTTACAATAGTTATAACGACATGAAGCAAAGCAACATCGGCCTGGGACAGGATTGGCAGAATGCGGGTGGCGTTACCAAGCTGGTCAATAATAAAATGATCGTTTATTTTACCAGTAATCATGCAGATCTGCGCCGGCAGATCCGCGAAGGGATTGCAGGAATTTTGGTACAAAATATTTTGTTTGGCGAAGATCTGGGAGAAGTGGCAGGAAATGCCGCGTTGCTGGATCTTCCGCAATGGCTTATCGATGGTTATATCGCCTATGTTGGTCAAAACTGGAGCACACAATTGGACGATGATTTGAAAAATGAAATTTTAAGTGAGAAATATAAAAATTTCTACCAGTTTGCTTTTGAAAAGCCATTGCTTGCAGGACATGCATTCTGGTATTATATTGAAGAGAAATATAAAAAAGAAAACACCACTTATTTATTGTACCTGGCGCGCGTGTATAAAAGCCTGAAAAAAGCCAGCCAGCAGGTAACCAAACAACGAAAATTTAAAGATGTACTGGCAGATTTTATGCAGTATGAAGAAAATAAATACGAACAGGATATCACACGGCGTAAAAATTATCCAAAGGGAAGCGAGATTACTGATTATACCGTCGGAAAAAGAATTAACTATTTCCATTTTAATGTAAATCCGAATAAACGAAATGGTTCATTTGCTGTGGTTCAATTTAAAAAAGGACAATACAAATTATTATTAAATGAAGATGGGGAAGATAAAACGTTGTTGAAATTTGGGATTAAAACCAAAGAAGGAGACATCAATCCCAATTATCCGATGATGGCGTGGGATCCAAAAGGAACACGGCTTTCCGTGCTTTATGAAGAAGAAGGAAAGATCAAACTTTTCGTATACGATGTCATCTCTAAAACAAAACCTTATGTGAGAGATCTTACCAAATATTTCGACCAGGTACAGGATATGAAATACATGGTTACCAGCCAAACGTTACTTTTCAGTGCAGTGAAAAACGGTCATTCGGATATTTACACATTCGATATTGGCAAAGACAAATTGCAACAGGTGACGAACGATGTTTATGACGACCTTGATCCTTCTTATATTAATCTTCCGGGAAAATCAGGGATCATTTTTGCGAGCAACAGGCCATCTGCTGATACAAAAGGCGGTGACACTTCTTTGATGCATAGCCGCTATAATATTTTTATGGTTACTGATTTTGCAACAAACCGCCCCGGTTTAAATCAAATAACCCAGCTCACTAAATTAAAGTTTGGAGATGCGCGCTATCCCACTCCTTATGACGATGTACATTTTACTTTTGTGAGCGATTTGAATGGTATTGGAAACCGTTACGCAGGACTTTTTACAACAAGAACAACCGGTGTGGATACGCTGGTTGTTATCGGAGATGATATTTTGAGAAATCCGACAGTTCCGGAAATTGATTCCACTTTAAAAGTATATCATAAGCAGGACGTCGATACCATAGCTGTGGTTGCTATTTCGAAGGATTCTGCTTATACTTTTCCATTGACCAATTATGCGAGCAGCCTGTTAGAAACAAGAGAAGCAGGCGAAGATCACCAGGTAAGTGAGGTTACACGCCAGGACGATGACAAGATTTTATATAAATTAAAAATTGATGAAAATGCCTTAAAACGCCGGAATGTAAGTGCAAGAGCGACTACTTACATGAAAGATTTAATGGAAAAAAGCCTGATAGGAGCAGGTGAACAAATTGTTCAACCGCAGGTGTCACCGGAAGAGGATATTTTTCAGCATGAATTTAAAAACGAGAAAAAAGACAGTGCCCAACTGGCAGCGCTGAATAATCCGCAACCTGCGAATGAATCAATCGTACTTTCAACAGCACGATTGTACCCATATAAGCCTTTAAAATTTGCAACTGATTATATAATAGCGGGATTTAATAATAATGTACTTGGCACCAAATACCAGATATACCAGGGCGGCTCCGGACCTATTCAACTTTCTTCGAATAATGGACTAAACGGAATCATCAATTTGGGCACTGCCGACATTATGGAAGATGTAAAAATTTCGGGTGGGTTCCGGCTTTCAACAAATTTAAAAGACAATGACTGGCTGTTTCAATTTACTAATCTGCGCAGGAGGCTCGACTGGGGGCTAATGTATTACCGCAATGTGCAAACGGTAACTTTTACAGGCAATAACACCTATTATCCCGGAAAAGTACTTTCTAATTTATACCAGGGAAGCGTTTCCTATCCTTTCGATGAAGCGAGAAGTTTACGTTTGAATTTTGGAATCAGAAGAGATAACATGGTATTAAGCGCTACTGATCTTGCTTCCCTTACCGAACCGAATAGTGGTAAAAGTTACGGATTGATGCACCTCGAATATGTGTATGACAATACCCTAAACCCAGCACAAAATATCTGGAATGGGGTCAGATACAAAGTATATTTAGATTATAATTCTCAAATCGGTAAAATTCCTGAAGGAATAGGAAGTAAAACTTATAATTTTGGTTTTGATGCGCGTGCTTACTATCCTATTTACCGCAACTTCATTTGGGCAGGAAGAGTAGCCGGGGATTTCAGTTGGGGTAATCAAAAGCTCATTTATTATTTGGGAGGAATCGACAACTGGTTCATGTTTGCCAGCAACCAAAAAAGCGATGGCACATACCGTTATTTTAATCCAAATAATACACCTGCGCCGGATCAGAACTATGCATTCCAATCGCTTGCCGTAAACCTTCGTGGTTTTATCCAAAATGCTGCGAATGGCAATAATGCCGGTGTAATTAACAGTGAATTTCGGTTGCCGGTATTTACTACCTTCTTCAACAAACCAATAAATAATGCCTTTATTAGAAACTTTCAACTGATCCAATTTATTGATCTGGGCACAGCCTGGAACGGCAAATATAGCAGCCTGGCAAGACCGTCAATTACCTACTATGATCCAAACAATCCGACAGTTTCTGTAAAGATCAAAGCTCCTGGAGTAGGGCCTTTCCTCGGGGGTTATGGATTCGGGGTACGCAGTACTTTATTAGGGTATTTCTTAAAATTTGATGCAGGCTGGCCAATGAACGGTTTTTTCAGAGGAAAACCAATCTATTATTTCAGCATGGGTGTTGATTTTTAAGTTTCAATAGATTGAAAATTTCCAAAAGTTAAATCGTGTAATTCAAGAATCAGCTTATTTTTTAAAATGGTAATTTTGTAAAAAGTTGTAACATGATTTATGTAAGCGAAAAAGCAAAAGAAAGAGTTTTGAAATTAATGGAAGAAAAAGCTTTCTCTCCTCAGGATCATTTTTTGCGGGTAAGTGTGGAAAGCGGTGGATGTTCCGGATTAAGCTACAAAATGGATTTTGACCAGGAAAAAAAACCGATGGACCAGGAGTTTGAGGACAAGGGAATCAAAGTAGTTACTGACTTAAAAAGTTTTTTATATCTTGTAAATACGACCCTGGAATTTAGCGATGGATTAAATGGAAAAGGATTTTATTTTAATAATCCAAATGCCAGCCGCAGTTGCGCCTGTGGTGAAAGTTTTAGCGTATAATTTTTCTTTCTTTTGATAAAAAAAAGGCTGGCTTTATTAGCCGGCCTTTTTATTTTGAGGACATCAGTGTTTCACCAATAAAGGAACAAATAAGTCGAAGACTTGTTGACTTGCGTTAAAAATCCAGCCCTTTCTTAGAAATTCTATTGTTCCAAAGTAGCATCCATTGAAATATCAATATTTGAACTTAATGACTTTGAAACCGGGCAATTTTCTTTTGCATTTTTTGCACATTCGTCGAACTTTTCTTTGCTGATACCCGGAACTTTAGCACTTACCGTAAGGTGAGATTTTGAAATCGCTCCATCGCCAAAGGTGATATCGCATTTGGTTTCAATTTTATCGGCAGTAAATCCCGCTTCGTTTAAAACAAAACTTAATTTCATTGAAAAACAGCCGGCATGCGCTGCAGCGATCAGCTCTTCAGGATTTGTACCATCTTTGGCTTCTCCGAATCTTGTGGCGAAAGTAAAAGGCGCATTATTTAGTGCCTTTGTCTCCGTGGTTAATGTTCCTTTGCCTTCTTTTCCAGTTCCCTGCCATTCGGCGTTTGCATATTTACTCATTTTTTTAAGTTTTAATGATTATGAATTGATTTTTAAAGTCAGTTTAAATTGTTTAGAATGAATCAGAATGTTTAGCGGATCAGGCTTTTAGTAATTAACTCACAAGCTTCAATCTTCAAGGCTTTGTTTGCATAATATCTTCGATTTTTTTCAAAACTTCTGGTGTAAGTTTTTCCATTGCATCTATCGCCTTCAGATTTTCTGTCAATTGTTCCTTCTTTGTAGCACCGAGAATTGCTGTGGTAACATGCGGATTTTTGATACACCATGCAATGGAAAGTGAAGCCATCGAAACATCCAGTTCTTTCGCCAGTTCACTTAATTGCTTTACCTTTTTTAATTTATCATCCGTGAAGATTTTATCTTTTAACCAGGCCATTTCAGGCAACGCCAGCCTTGAATTTTCAGGAATTCCATTATTATATTTTCCGGATAATAATCCGGACGCAAGCGGGCTCCAGATGGTAGTTCCCAGCCCGACAAAATCATAGATTGGCAAAAATTCTTTTTCCACTTTATATCTTTCAAATAGATTGTATTGAGGCTGCTCCATCGTTGGCCCGATGAGTTTATATTCCTGTGCAACGCGATGTGCTTCCATAATTTCAACACCGCTCCATTCGCTTGTTCCCCAATACAAAATTTTTCCCTGCTGAATTAAAGTATTCATTGCCCAAACAGTTTCTTCGATTGGCGTATTGATATCTGCACGGTGGCAAAAAAATAAATCGAGGTAATCTACTTGTAATCTTTGCAAAGCAGCGTCACAGGCTTCCATTACGTGCTTGCGGCTAAGCCCTTTTTGATTCGGTTTGTTTTCTTTGCCATATAACCCAAAAAAAACTTTTGAAGAAACAGTAAACGAAGTTCTATCCCAGTTTTTCATTTTCAAAACCCTGCCCATCATTTTCTCACTTTCGCCGCCAGCGTATGCTTCGGAATTATCAAAAAAGTTGATGCCGTTATCGTAAGCGATTCCCATCAGTTCATCGGCTATTTTATCATCAATTTGTTTTTGAAAACTTACCCAGCTTCCGAAACTTAAAACACTTAGTTGCAAGCCGGATTTCCCTAATCGTCTATATTCCATAACAGATTACTTTTTTTGTTGAAGGTATGAAAAGGATTTTACGAGTTTAGTAAAAACTGCACAAGATGCCTGCCAAAAGAAATTGCTGAATCTATTTTGTGAATCAATGTCGTCACTGCGGGAACTCCGATGACCCTACCCGCACAATTCCTCTTCCATTAATGAGGTGCCAGTTGGAAAAATCCTGCGGTGCATCTAAGCCATCGCCGTCAAGGATTTCGGTACGTGTGCGGATTCTTACGGGTTTATCAGTATAAAATTCTTCACCGGTTCTGCGCCGGTCCCAATATAATTCGTTGCAATAAAGCGTGTCGCCCTTTTTATTCATCACTACTACGCTGTCTTTTAAAAAGACTTTGCTTTCGGTTTCTAAATATTTCGCGTAATGAGCATCCATGGTGCTTTCTATATGTAAACTGTCATCAAAGAAATCGGCATGAATCGTTTTGGTAAATTCAATAAAAGGAACCGCTTCCTGGTGCCGCAGCATCAAAGGAGCCGTGATGCGTGATTTCGTTTGGTCCCCGATGGAGTAAAGAATTTTTACGTCTTTGGCTACTTCTACGCCGGTTCTTTTTGCAGTAATTTTATTAATATCTTCCAAAGAATTTTCGCAGGATAAAATAAAAAAGCAGCCGGTTATCAAAGCTGCTTTTATAAAATTAAATCGGTTGAAATTCACATAGTTCATGAGGAAAAATATTGAACGAAGATACAATGAATTACTCCTATTGATATTTCTGGCGAAGGAACCAAATATCGCTCAAAGAAAATCCAAGACTAACTTTGTAAAGGCTTTCGGTTAGATTATTCTGACTATTTCCACGGTTACCGTATTCAAAAGTAAAATTCATAATGCTGTATTGGTGGTCGTAGAAACTGTGTTTCAATTTCAATGGAAACGCACCGCCAATGCTGATCGTATAAACAGGTAATGAATGATCGGCTGCAATATAATCCTGCCCAAAAGAAACTCCGGCTCTGTATTTTACATAATCAAAATAGCCCGTAGAGCCTACTGAAGCCGGTAAATATTGCAAGCCAACGCGGGCAATCCAACTGTTTTGAACCAAATCTTTTTGTCCGAAATAACGATAATTATCCCATTGGGTTGTTTCGTAATCTGCACCAATAGTTAAGTGATCTCCGGAATAAGCGATACCAGCGCCAAAAGTTGCAGGCAACTGCACCGTTCCCTTTTGCCCGTTCACCTGGGATACAGTATCAATAGGAACGGGAGCACCGGTGCTGCTGTTGTAAGTAAAAGTTTCAACGATATCATCTTTTGAAGCATGATATTGTTTCTGAAGATTTCCATAAGCGCCAAAGGTTAGAGAACCATTTTTTAATTTGGCTGCGTACTGAAGACCGGCATTTAAAAATACCCCGCCAAAACGGGTTTGAGTGCCATAATGGGCTTTATAATAATCAACAGTATCATTGCTGAAAAGCAAGCGCGTATCATAATCTTTTGATCCAAAGAGATAGCCAGTGTTAAAGCCTATACTGAAATTTTTTATTTTTATACCAGTTCCGATAAATGCCTCATCTATACCACCGTTTCCTTCATATAATGTGGCAGTTGTATCGATGGAACCACGATTCGAATTCTGTATTTTGTAACTGATATTAGAAACCTGCCTGAGGCCAAAAGCCATCCCCCAGGAAGTTTTACTTTTTTGCGCTTTTTTATTCCCCCTTAATAATGGAAAACCGAATTGCAGATAAGGAACAATTCCGTTATTCGCTTTATAATTTCCCACAGGATTCGCACTTTTTAATTCTCTTCCGTCATATTCTATTCCAATATCGAGGGTAGAATAAAGCAGGTCACTATATGTTGCCGGATTCACTGAATTAATCGACGTAGGATCAGAAATAGCTGCTGAAATGCCGCCCATTGCCCTGTTTGCTATATTTGAAGGAGGAACAATATTTCCAACACCATAACGCGAATAAGGTGAATTATCCTGTGCAAAGCAAAACAGCGGTAATGCGGCAAGTAATAAGCAGGTGAGTCTAATTTTTAATGTCGTCATTATATTTGCTGATTGCATATAGTCCTTTAAGAATCATATAGGGGTCGGCAAATATCTTATTTTTAAGATGCTGCACAAAATTGGCCGTATCTCCGCCGGTTAAAAGCACGTTAAAGTTGTTAAACTTTTCTTTATATGCGTCAATGATTCCGTCTATTTCGGCAGCCATTCCAAGCAAAACGCCGCTTAAAATATTCGTTTCTGTATCATAACCGATCAATGGAAAATTCCAATCGACCTTAACCAATGGAAGTTTCGCGGTATAGTGATTTAATGCTTTAAAGCGCATCTCCATTCCCGGAGAAATGCTGCCTCCGTTGAAACTATTGTATTTATTGATGAAATTATAAGTAATGCAGGAACCGAGCGCAATTACCAGGTTATTTTGGCCTTTATAAAACAGAACGGCAAAAGCTGCCAGTGCCAGTCTATCTGCGCCAATGGTTTCCGGTCTGGAAACAGGAGTGGTAAATGGCAATTTGGTGGATGAATCGAGTTTTACAAAAGACGACCTTTCTGCCAATATTTTTTCTATTTCGGGCGAATGATCAATAACAGAAGAAAGGATGGTTGACTCCGGCTTATATTTATCAAGTAGTTCATTGATCGTTTCCGGTTGGTCATCTTTTATCGGAATTAGTTCTGTCAAACGGTCTATTACAAAAACGCCGCATTTGAGAAGTGTATTTCCAAAATCAAAACAAAGGGTAGTCTTGCTCAAATTTTCGAATTTTATTGATGCAAATAAAGTTAAATATTGTGAAACTGAAACAGCGGCAATCCGGATGGCCTTCAGAAGCCGGATAATTGTTGCATCTTTCAACTAGATTGATGATAGCGCAGGTTATTTTTGTTAACATTTCTCAGACTGTACCTTTGATCTTTATTTACAATCGAAAATAAATTCAGAATGCTGAAAGATTTTGGAATAGACGGAATTTACATTGTTCATGCAAAAAAAGGTTATGAAGTTCACCAAAAAAGAATTGAAAAAAATTTTGGTGCCTTAAACATGCCACATGAATTTGTGACTGATGGAGATATTTCAAATTTTAATCCACAATTATTAAAGAAATACTTTTGCGAACCGATAGAAAAAAGACTTTCCAAAGGCATTCTTTCCTGCACACTCAATCATATATTTTGTTACGAAAAAATGGTGGCTAATAACGACAGGTTCGCTTTGATTTTTGAAAATGATCCGTTCTTTTTGGGAGATTTTTTAAAAAAAATAAAACGGGTAGCCGCAGAAGCAAATACACTTGATCCCGGGTTTATCATTTCGCTTGAAAACACCACATTAAAATTTCCTCATTTCAAAAAAATAAAGCAAGGAAAATATCTGTATGAAGCATCAGCGGGCAGATGTGCCGGAGCATATCTCATCGATCAAAAAGCGGCAAGAGATATTCTGGAAGATGTAAAAACCGATAAGTGTTGCCAGGTAATTGATTGGTGGCACAATACGTTGATCAATAAAAAAGTAATTAGAATGTATTGGGCGCATCCGCCATTGGTGGAACAAGGCTCACACAACGGATTATTGTCATCTACGATTTCCAGTAAAAATAAAAGTTTGGGAAGAAGGTTCCGTTGGCGGGCGCAAAAATTTTATAAAATGTACGTTTACAGATGGTTTAAATGATTTATCGGAATCCGGGGAAGAAGTTGATGTTCAGCTCTCTTCAACAAACAAACAAATAATAGCATTTTGTATTTCTCATTTTATCTCCCTGAAGCCCTGTTTACACTATTTCTACCAAAACGGTTTTTCACGTCATCCAGGCTTTTGTATAAAGAATTTTTCCTTTCTGCATCATGAAATAAATTCGCCTGAA
>Ga0134125_10010122_pt1 | contig 10599 bp, 10 predicted proteins | sample KB31751_FD_96464 | JGI IMG/M metagenome (GOLD analysis project Ga0134125, IMG submission 96464) | Terrestrial soil microbial communities with excess Nitrogen fertilizer from Kellogg Biological Station, Michigan, USA - KB3-175-1 | ecosystem: Environmental > Terrestrial > Soil > Unclassified ...
CGGTGATCCGACAACCGTTCAGCACCTCGCCGTCGAACTCCATCCTGAAGATGCGCTGGCCGTATCCCTGCCCCAAAAGCTCCACCAGCTTCCAGCTTGCGGGGCCGGCGATCGCTCCGTAGCGGATACCTCTGCGTCCCGGGCTGGGATCGCGCCGGAACTGGCTGCGCTCCGGTTCGATCTCGCCGAGGAACTGAGGCTCGGGAACGTCCGTCAGGCTGATCTTGATCTTCATCTTCATGGCTACCCCAACGGATGCGGCCGGTCCGACACGGCCTTCGAACACACGGGGCACAGATAGACGTCCTTGTTTTGGTCGCCCGCCGCCGTGCCCTGGTACCGCGCCCAGCCTGCCGGGAGTACCCGCTGGAAGCCGTTCACCGTGAACGGCGCCGGCGCCTCGCAGGAAATACACTCGACCGGTCGCTCCATAAACCAGATCCTAGCCTGCACTGAACTAACGTCAAGTACATCTCCTCGATGCCCCATGCGAAGGAGTTGAAGGCCGACCGGCGCGCTCGCTGCGACACGGAGACTGTGCGATGCCCCGGCAAATAGGTCAGGGCTCCTTCCATGCCTCCAGAATTGGCGTCAGGTAAGCAGGTGGCGGCCCTTCTGCCACGGTTGTCTCTCCTAGTTTTATCGCCCCCCAAAATGTGCGACGAAAAGGAGTCTGATACCGACGGTGCGCGCCTGAGCGATCGACGACGGTCACCCAAATGATTTCACCCCGATCTCGGGCGTCTTCTGGCATTCGACCGGCTTGCATCTCCGCCAACGAAGAGGTCCAGGCCTCCCCTATGTCTATGATCGCATCGACCTGTTCCGCGCGGACCTGGTCGGCAACCGCCCGCGTTATGGCGTACTTCTCTGCCCGGTCTCGCGCCTCTATTCCCATCAGAGACAGCCCCGTCGGGCCGCGCAGAAACATCGTTCGTCTGAGATACTTATCTTTTACGAGCATGCGCTTCGCTAGTTCAAGCATCGACTCCGCCAACTCAACAAAGCTCGGCGACTCTGCTTTTTTGAGTTTTTTAAAGTCAATTCCATAGCGTTTCCCGACGTCATCGTCGACGGAGCCACGATCGAGAACGACAGACTCCACATGGGGAATTAGCTGCCGACCGTCTTCAAGTTTCAGTCGAACGGTGCGGCTCTCACGTGTTGTTATCATGCAAGGCGACCGCCCATCTGGAGTGCTGTGAACTCGTCCGGAAACGTCGACCGTTTCATATGATCGCCCTACATGCAGGTGCGCATCGCGAACCAACTGCGACAGAGCGCCATACCCGTGTGCGAGCACGTCCAACAGTTCATTGTCGGGAAGGTCTTCCACACACCACTGACGCTCGATGGAAAGCACAAGATCCTTCTTATTCTTCTTCAGGGCTCTCGGCAGACGCTCCGCCAGGAATGGACCGAGCGCCACGGTCGGAAGGAATGGAGGCACCTTTATCGTTGTCGTAACATAGGCAATGTTGTGGTGAACGGTCGCCTTCGCGAAGCTGTAGGTCTCCAGGTCAGAGCGATGGACAACCGTCGTGCGAGCATCCGCTAGCCACCGCACAAGCGAGTCCCCTTTCAATCGCTCCTGCCATGGCTTGTACCAGTCGTCGAACCCTGGAAGCTGCGTCTTTTCGCTTTGCAACATGAATGTGACGTTGCGCAACGCCTCGATCACCGAGTTTAGATTGGTCTGAAATCCGTCGGGATCGAAGTAGGCAGCCATCGCCTGGTGCCAAATACGATGCGCCTGCTCAAGGCGTCGATGGGTGTTAGGAACGGGACATGAGTCGTGCTCCCCCTCGTTGCCCGCCGGCTCTTCGCATCCTTCGTCTGCCATCAAACCCCCGAGAGAAATCTATCACCGCTAGCCCGTCTTCAGCTCAGCCTCGATCATCGAATATGCGGGGGCCGTTCCAGGTTCTCGCTCTCACTCCAGATGCCGTCGATCGCGTCGAATTCCTCGACCCGCACGGCCTGACAATCTTCGCCGTACTCAACGACTTCCACATTGTGTCCGAGCTTGCCGGCCCTGATCTCGGCGACAAGCTTGGCCTCTTCCAGGGTTTCGAACGCCTCGTCATCGTCTCCGTGTAGGCTGACTACAAAGCGGCCCGAACCATCACCAAGGGGAGGCACCGGATAGTCGATGTAGCCTCGCAGCTTTCGGTTCCAAGCGTTGGTGATCGACGAAAACTCGGTTGTCACATACTCGCCATCACTGGCAGCCTGGGGCCCGACGTAGTTGTTCCGAGCGGTAAAACTCTCGAACGCCAACCTTACGGACTCAAGTTTTTGATTCCCGACGGCCGGAGGTGGGGAGACATAGAGGATGCCGTTTTCTTGCACTCGAATTTGATTGTGCGTTCGGTCGTCCGCGTTTGCGATTAGGATCTTCATCTGGCCGATCGTGAGGGTCTCGATCGGGTAGCGGGGGTAGGAATACGTGAACAGCGAGTTGAAGTGCGGAAGCAGGTCCAGCACACCCCACGCCTCGTTGACGATCTCTATCGGGAACCCCTTCTGCAGCGACACGACGAGGACCTTGCATCCTTGGCCGCGCAGCTTTTGCAGGACGGGAATGAAATCGCGATCGGCGGAGACCAGTACGATGTAGCCGGGGTTCTTCGCCCAGGACTCAAGGTGTGTTTGGATCCTCCCGTCGACCCCCTTCTCCTCTGCACCGGGGATATCAACCACGTCGACATGAACACCAACCTCGCCCATGAACCGCGAGAGCATGTCCTCCCGCTCCTCATTTGTGAACTTGTTCTTAGGCGACCCGAAGAGCTTCTTGGAGCAGACGAATTCGATCGGTCCGTCGCAGGCGTCGGTAGCCAGTTGCTGTGCCCGAATCGCAACGTTCAGTGCCCGGCGTAGCTGGGTGAGACTTAGTTGTTGAGCAACAACATCGTGATCGACTTCCAGGTCTAGCACCCGATTGATGAAGTTCGGCCCGTCGATTACGACCGGGATGGACCGAGATTTGGGACTCATGGTCGCGTCAGCATAGACGATGTCCGGAGCTGGGGGGCTACCGGCCGCAGTCGGTGTGCGGCCATCGTGGGAGCCACTTCTGCGCCATCCACCAAAAGGGGCTGGCCGGCCGAGGATGGCCCGAGCTGGGACGGCGACCGGGGACTGCAAGATAAAGGGCCGGAGTTCACCACGCCCTAAACGGGCGGGTTCACTCGGAAAAGTATAGAGGCAGACCTTTCGAGCTGGCGCTCGCGCGGGCCGAAGGCCGCGTGCGGACTGGGGATTCGCGGGAGGCACTCGCGATTTCCGCGGGTTCTGAGGCACTCCGCCGGTCCAGCGACGGACGCTGGCAACGCCGACGTCCCTCGCAGCGAGAACCGCAACGGTGATTGCCGGTGCCCGAGTAGGTGAGGCGCGAGTGATCGCGCTGGCGCGCCGGTGCCGCGGTCGATTTCAGGACACTTTTTCGAGGGGTTCCTCGACAACTCGACCAAAAGCGCCCGACCACAAGAAACCGCGGACCACTTGTGGGCGGATCGCCGAGAAGTGCGATGGAACCAGAAAATGTTCGTCGCTTTCGCCGGTCAGTTGCCGAGAAGGCAGGCGAGAGCCACCCACCAGGAGCAAGCCGATGCGTCACAGAATTCGAGAGCAATCCTACGTTGACCCCGAGCTCAAGCAGCAGGTCCGGGCCTTTGAAGCAGCGAAGGGCTGGACGCACAGCGCGTTCACTGCCGCGGCTTATAAGCGGTTCCTCGCCGCCGAACGCGGCGGTGCCGATCTGGTCCTGTCGCGCCTCGATACTCTGACCCAGCGGCTCGAACGCCTCCAGAACACCGTGGACCTCTCCGCGATGGCGTTCGCGCGCTACGTCGAGGCGTGGTGTCGTTTCCTACCGACCTCACTCCCGGCGCCGGACTCCGTGCAGAGGGGGGACCGTTCCTACGCCAAGTTGATGCGCGAGGTGGGGGACAAGTTCAGCGCTGGTCGCAGGTTGAGCGGAGAGGTATTTCCTGCCGCTGACGTACCAGTGCCACCTCGTCCTGGTTCGGGGGCCGGCGGTAGTGGCGGTGGGAAAAGGCCAGGTCGATGAGCACCCGGGAGCCCGACGAACCAGAGGAGCGGTTTCGCCCCCGCATCGGCAGGCGGCGGCGTGAACCGGATCGTCAGCCGTCGCCCGGGGGTGCATTTCGTCGGCTCGCGCGAAGGGCCGCCCGGCCGGCCCGTGTGGCGATTTACACGCCGCACGAAAGTAGTCGCCGATGCGTGATCAAGAGCCGCTACGTGACGCTCGGAAGGGGGGGCCTCGCAGGGATGAAGCGGCATCTCGCCTATCTGGAGCGCGATGGCGTCGAACGGGACGGCTCGCCGGGTCGTCTCTACGGAGCCGACGAGGGGCTTGATCGAGATGCCTTTCGCGCCCCGCTGCCGGGTGAGCAGCGCCAATTTCGGTTCATCGTTTCGCCGGAAGACGGAGACGAGCTCGACCTCACAGAATTCGCCCGCAGGCTGATGAGCCAGGTCGAGAACGACCTCGGACGCCGGCTGATCTGGGCTGCCGTGAATCACCACAACACCGCCAACCCTCACGTCCATATCGATGTCCGAGGCGTCGACGTCGATGGTCACGATGTCCGAATCGACTCCGATTACATCAAGCAGCACATGCGCTGGCGGGCGCAGGAAATTGTCACGCACGAGCTCGGACCTAGGACGGACCTCGAATATTCCAGGGCGCGCGAGGAGGAAATTCGAGCCGAGCGGGTCACGGTGCTCGATCGATTTCTGAGCGAACACATTCAGCCCGACGGCACGGTAACCCTCAAGCGGCTGCTCTCTCGACCGGGGCCGGAGGGGCGTAATTGCGTCGCGCGGCTTCAGCACTTGAAGACGCTCAAGCTGGCGGTCGAGGAGCGGCCTGGAATCTGGCGTCCGGCCGACGGCTGGAAGGAATCGCTCGCCCGTCTCGGGCAGGAGAACGACCGAATCGAGCGGCTGTATCCCATCGTGGGCGAGCAAGCGGCCGACTATCAGTTGGTCGATCCGAAACTGCCCCTGCCCACTTTCGAGGCCGTTGTGGTCGGCAAGGGCCTCCACGACGAGCTGTCCGGCCAGATGTTCGTGGCAGCCCGGACAGCGGACGACCGCGGTTATTACATCCCGCTTCGACCGGAGGTCGTGGAGAGCCTGCAGCGGGGCGACAGAATCCGGGTCGGATTCACGACGGAGAAGTGGCTGAAGCCGGCCGATGAGATCATCGCCCGGGTCGCCCGAGAAAATGGTGGGGTCTACGACCCCGCGCAGCATCAGCGGGACCTCGAAAATATCCGAGGCAGGAGACCCGCAGAGGCCGCTCCATCGCCGGCCGACCTCGTGACGGGAAATGTTCGCCGGCTCGAGCGGCTCGCGGCGTATGGGCTGGCCAGCCCGTTGCCGGATGGCCGTTGGCGCGTCCCCTCCGATCTCCTCGCCCAGTTGGAGTCGAGGGAACGGACGCATCCTCGGCGGCTCCTCAAAATCGATAAGGCCTTGCGGCCACAGAGGGAGCTTGCCGCGCCGGCCGTCAGCGACCTCGAAAAGGAGCGGGTGGCACTGGGTCTGGCGGCTGCCCAACGATTCGGGCTTGCCTTCGTGGACAACCCGCACCGATTCAGTGGGCAGCTGGTCCCGGCGCCGTCGGGATCGTCCGGGACCGAATACGTCCAGGTCATCGACTATCGGCACGGCCAGCTCGCCCTGGTTCCCAAACCGAAGGACGCCGAGCTGCTCCGGGGAAAGGTCGTGACGCTCTCGCGTGACCCCGCAGGCCGCCTTTCGGTTCGACGCAGTCCGGAGATTTCCCGCTGAGCCGTGCCGCGAACGCGGAACGGCACCCACCAAGAAAGGAGCGCACCGATGGAAAACACGAAGAAGAGAGTTGGCCGACCCAAATCCGAGCCCCGCACGGGCCCCCTGGTACTTGAAGGGGTCCAAAAGCGCGAGACGATCCTCACCGAGGTCTCCGCGGACACCGCCCAGGAGCTGACCGCCTACGCCGCGTGGGTAAGGGAATCGGCAGAAGCGAAACTGACACCCGCCGAAGCCCTGTCCAAGACGATCGACTTCGCGGTCCGCGACCTCCTCTCCCGAGACAAGTGCTGGCAGGCGCACAAGCGAGCGGGCGGTCGGGCAGTAGGGACAGGAGAATCGGCGCCGTCCATGTCCGCCGCAACCCCGGCCGGGTCGTCCCCTTCGTCGGGCCCTCGCACCGCAACCGCACCCTCCACTCTCCCACCGCCAAGTGGGCGTGACGGTCGGGCTGCGTCGCAGAACGGTGCCTGAAGACATTCATCACCTGGGATTGGGACGTGACCGTCAGAGGGTTTCCGAGCCGGCTCATCCGGGACGCCGCACGCGGGGAGCTGCGCGTGCTGAGCGTCCCGGACGCCACCTTATCGGCGGTCTCCGACCCTAGTTGCTTGCACGACACCCCGATGACCACTGCGCGTGCTGGTCGGCACTGCGGCGCTCCGGAGACACCGAAATGAGCAACCACCACGCGCTTGCTACAGGATTCGACCACCTCCCGGCCGTCCTCACGTCGCGCGAGGCGGCTGCCGCCCTCCGCATGGGCGTGAAGGAGCTGCGGCAGCTCGTCGAGCGCGGTGAGCTGCCGGCGGCGCGGCTTGGTCCTCGGCGCGTGATTCGGATCGCCAAGTCCGCCATCTTGGGCCTCCTCGGAGGGATCGGCCCCCAGGAGCAGCCGGTGGTGCCGACGACACGGGTGGTAGACTCGGACCCGTGCAAACCGGCGCGCCACAGATGGAAAGGACGACCATCATGAGCGCGTACATCGACGAGTGGAACACGCCGCAGCGCTGGCGATACCGCGTGCAGCTCCGTCTTCCCGACGGGAGTCACAGGCGGATCCAGGGCACTCCGGCCAAAAACACGAAGGAGGCCGCAGAGCGAGCAGAGAGGGAACACATCAACCGACTCGAGGAAGAGATCCGCAATCCGAAGCCGAAGGGCGAACCGAAACGAGAGCCACCCAAGTTCGAGGCGTTCGCGAAGACGTTCTTGGAGATCAGCGAGACGAGGAACAAGCCATCCTCGATCGAGGCGAAGGAGTCGATCCTTCGCGTTCACCTGACACCGATCTTTGGGCGCAAGCCCATCGACCAGATCGGGTTCACTGAAATCCAGGACTACATCACGAGCAAGACGAAGGCGGGCCTCTCGAAGAAGACGATCAACAACCACCTGACCGTCTTGCGCCGGCTCCTGGTCGTCGCGAAGAAGCGGGCGTTGATCGACGTGGTGCCTGAGATCGAGTGCTGAAAGTTCCCGAGCAGGACTTCGACTATCTGGACTTCGGGGAGGCTCAGCGCCTGATCGATGCGGCGGATGAAGGGTGGCGGCCGATGATCACCGTGGCCACCAAAACGGGGCTGCGGCTGGGGGAGCTTCTTGCGTTGCGGTGGCGAGAGGACGTCGATCTCGTGAAAGGGCAGATCGTGGTCCGGCAGTCGGTCACGCGTGGGATCGTCACGACGCCGAAGTCTGGGAAGAAGCGCGAGGTCGACCTCGGGGACGAGGCGATCGCGGCGCTGAAGAGCGCGAGGCACCTTCGGGGGCCGCTCGTGTTCTGCAGCGCCGACGGGCGGATGATGGGGAAGAACGAGGTGAAGCATCCGCTCTGGCGGGCCTGCCGCAAGGCAGGACTCCGGCAGATCGGGTGGCACGTCCTTCGGCACACGTTCGCGTCGCATCTCGCGATGCGCGGTGCGCCGCTGAAGGCGATCCAGGAACTGCTCGGGCACGCGACGATCGAAATGACGATGAGGTATTCGCACCTCAGCCCCGCTGTCCGGCGGGACGTGGTGCGGATGCTCGACTCACTGCCGCGAAGCGCGAGTGGCTAGGACGTGGCTAGGAAGATCGAGCGAGCGCGAAGTTAGTACCTAAGCAGTCGGTATTTTAGACAAAAGTATTGTGGAGGCGCCGGGAGTCGAACCCGGGTCCGGAAGCGCTCCGCTCAAGCCACTACGTGCGTGTCCGGCGATTTGGTTTTCGTCGCGAGGTTGGCCCGCCGGCGGGGCATCCTCGTGCTTAGCCTTCTAGGTTTTCGTCACCGCGCCCGAAGGCGCTGCGCGGCGCTTAGCCTGAGAGATGGCGGCTTCCCGAGGCCACAGGCACCTCCTCGGGTCGCCGTCTCGTCCGCTGTTTAGGCGGCGAGAGCGAACGCGTTGTCGTTCGCTGTTCTTGTTTTGCCCGTTTTTACGAGGCCTCGGGCGCCTCGGCACGCGACCTGAACTTTGCTTACCCCCGTCGAAACCGTTTCGCCCCCGAATGTTTCGGGACCGCTTGCAGTATAGCGGAACCCTCGGTAAGAGGGGGCGATGACCACCGCGGGCGCTGGCGTCGCCGTCCACCTGGACGGGTTCACCGCGGCTGGGCTGGCCGCGCACCGCGCGCTCACCTCGGCCGGCGGCGGCGTCGTCGACCTGGCGATGGTCTTCGCGGGGACGCGCCACGACGACGACGAGTACGCTGCGGTGCTGTCGGCGGTGCAGCGGACGCTGCCGGACGCGCTCGTCCTCGGCTGCTCGGCGACGGGCGTCCTCACCGGGTCGGAAGAGGTCGAGAACGCGACCGCGGTGGCGGTGATGGCGCTCGGTGGCCAGCCGTTGCCGACCCCCATCCACGTCGAGGGGGTGCGCGGTGAGCCGCGGCAGGCGGGGGCGCGGCTCGGGCGGCTGGCGCTCGACACGCTGGGCGGCAAGGCGGCCGGCGCGGCCATCGCGGTGATGGTCGATCCGGCGGAGCTCGACGCGGCCGACTTCGTGGCGGGCATCGCCGATGTGGCGCCCGAGCTCCTCATCACGGGCGCCGGCGCGTCCGGAGGCGAGTCGGGGTGTCGGGTGTTCTGGAAGGGGGCGGCGCAGGCGGACGCGGCGGTGGCGCTGGTCTTCTCCCCCGAGCTCCACCCGAGCTACGGGATGACCCAGGGGTGCCAGGCGGTCGGCGACCCGCAGACCATCACCGCCGCCGAGGGGAACCTGATCCTGGAGATCGAGGGGCGGCCCGCGGTCGAGGCGCTGGAGAAGACACTGGCCAGCCCGCGGAACCCCGGGCTGCGGCAGATGACCAAGCACCTCCTGGCCGGCATCAGCGAGCTCGGCGCCGGCGGACGTTCCGACTACGTCGTGCGGCCGTTCGCCGTCGCCGACAGCGATCGCCCCGCGCTGGCGGTCGCCGAGCCGGTGCGCGCCGGGCAGACGATCTGCTTCACCCTGCGCGACGCCATCGGCGCCCGCGAGGACATGAAAGCGATGCTCGACGAGCAGGCGCAGGCGCGCGAGACCAAGACCCCGGCGTTCGGCGTCTATTTCAATTGTGCCGGGCGCGGCAGCGCGCTCTACGGCCAGGCCGGCCTCGATCCCGAGCTGATTCAGCGCCGCTTCGGCAACCTGCCCCTCGCCGGCCTCGAGAGCTCGTTCGAGATCGCGCCCACCTGCGGAAAGCCCCGCATCCACATGTTCACCGGCGTCCTTCTCCTCGCCGGCTGACAGGCTGCTTGCGGCTCTTCGCCGCGCCGGACGTTGGTCAGAAGGGCGAGCGAATTGATCGCGTGAGCGAAGCCGGGCTCCGCCCGGCGGAGCTCATCGCGGGAGGGTTTGGGAACCCTCCCAGGGTTCCCATCTTACTTGTCCTCCCACCAGAAGACCGTGATCGCCAGGCAGTGAAAAGCTTCGTCGGAAGACTGGGTCACGATCGTATCGACGACCTGACACTGCTGATGCTCGCGGATCCACGCGGTCACCTTCTCGCCCAGGTTCTCTCGCTCCTGCGCCATCGTCGCGGAGAAAACCTTCACGCCGTTGAAGCGTGCCGTCGTGTGATTCTGGTGTTGTGGCATCGGTTCGTCTCGTCCCTTCGCTGCTTCGTATAGCAGCGTTTCGATACGTACGGCAACAGCCTAAATTCTTACTTACCGTCGGTGGGCTCCGTCGGTGTTCCAGATGAGCCGCTCGGAAGCGCAGGACGTTCGGGCGCCGGTCCGAGGCCCATCTTGGACTTCAGCTCGGCCAGCGCCAGGTCGGATCCGGTCCCTCCCTCCAACTTCTTGAATTTCTGCTGCAAAGTGTCGCCCGCCAGCTCGCCGCCGAGCTCGGTCGAGGCCTCGGACTCGGCCTCGATCTGCTCGACCTTCTGGTTCATCCGCTCGAAGGTGTCGAAGGCGCTATTGTCGGAAAGCCCTCGCATCGTGTCCTGGATCGCCTTCTGCGCCTCGGCACGCTTCTGTCGCGCGATCAGGATGTTCTTCTTCCGCTTGGCCTCTTCGATCTTGTCGTTCAGCGTGCGCAGCTGATCCTTGAGCTTCTCGACCGCGTCCTTCTGCAGCTGCCACTGCTTGCCGAACTCGCCCTGCATGTTGTCGTGCTCGCCCTTGCGGGAAAGCGCCTCCTTGGCCAGGGCGTCGTCACCGGCGCGCACGGCCAGCATCGCCTTGCGCTCCCACTCGGCCGATAGATCCACCTGCTCGTCCCACTGCTTCTTGAGCCGCTTCTCGTCGGCGATCGAGGTGGCGACCTGTTTCTTCGCCTCGACCAGCTGGTTCTGCATCTCGACGAC
>Ga0134125_10010124_pt1 | contig 10599 bp, 9 predicted proteins | sample KB31751_FD_96464 | JGI IMG/M metagenome (GOLD analysis project Ga0134125, IMG submission 96464) | Terrestrial soil microbial communities with excess Nitrogen fertilizer from Kellogg Biological Station, Michigan, USA - KB3-175-1 | ecosystem: Environmental > Terrestrial > Soil > Unclassified ...
GACAATTGAATTCGCAGGGCAAGTTTGCCGAAGCGGGCAAAGAACTGGAAGCCATTCAGCAGCTCTTGAAGCAGTAAGGATCGCGCCGCGTTAATCGTTGGCATCTTGCGAGAATAATTCTGACCGGTCGACATGCTCGCCGTGAAACATTACAAAAGTGACGCGCTCCAAATTCGATATGTCTTCGAGCGGGTTGCCCTCTACCATTATCAGTGTCGCGTCGCGTCCGGCCTGAATCGATCCGATATGGGCGCCCGCCCCCAAAACATTTGCCGCATTGAAGGTAGCGGCCCGAAGGGCGATTCCGGCTGGAATGCCGGCTTGCACCCATAGCTCCAACTCGCGCTGTACGGTAGGACCGTGAATCACCAGCAGACGACCGGCATCGGAGCCCGCGATCAGCGTATCCCCCGCTTTCCACGCCGCGAGTAAATTCGTCTGTGCGATTTCGAGCGCGCGACTGAAATCCACGGCGTTAGATTGACCCGCGGCGCCGTTACCGAGAATGGCTCGCGTTGAATCGAGCAGAGACTTGGGGGCCACTTGTTGAACAAGCGACCGGTCGAGCAGCTTCATCTGATGCCGCTGCACATCGCGGGCGGCCTCGGCGTCGCTCAGCATTGGATCGTAGGCGATGTCTTTACGATGGATCTGCTCGAACACCGCAGCAGGGATCACATCGCGCACGGATCCATGCTCGATCGTAGTGGTCCCCGCGGCGATGGCGTCCTGAACGTCACGCAAGTCTCCCGTGTGGGTGGCTAACGGTAAGCCATCCGCTTTTGCCTGTTGCGCGATTGCGTCATACACCTGAGTGTCCATCCGGTTAAAAAGCGCTCCTGCCGTTCCCGCTTCGAGCACCGCCTTGATGCAGTTCACGCCTTTGTTCTTCAGATCGTCAACTTGGGCGCGTGCCTCTTCGGGGGACTTCGGTGTGCGGACCGTCTCCGAGAGGAATGTCTGACGCATGCTTTGTGGAAGCACATTCGCATATTCGGTGCCATGCCCTCCTTCGGCCGTAAACGTCGGCCCACACGTGAACAACTGAGCCCCGAGATATTCCCCCGAGCTGACCGAACGCTTAAGCTGAAGAGATCTGTCGAGACCATCGCCGGCGTCGCGGACCGCCGTCACTCCGCTATAAAGATAAGCCGCCAACTCGCGCCGCCACGCATCCTTTTTCGCGTAGTCCGACACGTTGCGGTACACTCCGCCGGGCATATTCAGACGAACGTGCATATCGATCAGTCCTGGGAGCAGAGTTTTACCCGATGCGTCCACCACGGTTGCGTTGAACGACTTGGTTTCCGCGGGCGCCGGGTCGAAGACCTGCGCGATCTTTCCGCCGCGTATGAGAACGGCTCCATTTACGATCACGCGGCCGTCGCCGACGAAAATCCGCGCGTTTTGGAAAAGCACCGTCTCGTTCCGGCGCACATTGCGAGCCAGAATCTTATCCTGCCGGAGGTTTTTATCGCTTTTGATCTGGTAAAGCCCCATCAGTACGAAGGGAGCAAGCACTCCGAGTATCCACAACTTCGCGCTTCTCGCGACCTTTTCTTCTTTCTCCCAGCGGAAAAGTTTCACTCCGATAAAAAGGGATACAAACAACGTGACGAGCAGGCCTGTGACGGGCAGCCAGTTTGAGATAAGACTGCCGCGCGAGAGAAACATCGATTGCATCCCCTGAAAAAGATAAGTAGCGGGAATGAATTGCGCGAATATTTGCAGCCAGTGCGGAAAAAACTGGAGAGGGAACGTGGCGCCGCTGAGAAAGAGCATGGGCAGGTAAAGAATCTGTGTGATGATCTGGGCTTCCTGCGCGGAATTGACGACGGCCGCGACGATCATGCCCACTGCGCGAAATGCCAGCAAGCCCAGGCAAACGAATAAAACGAAATCCACCAACCGCTCCGGAAGTGGCATACGGGCCCAGATATGGCCGGCAGCGAGCACTACGACGACCGTCGGAATGAAACTGACCAAACCCGCAACCATGGCCGCAACAATGATGGGAGCCGGCCCTATCGGAGCCACTTTGAAGCGGCGCAGTATGTTCGTTTCACGGTCCTGAACGGCGCGCATGCCAGCGCCGAAAAAGCCGCTGCCGAGCACCCCCAGAACCAGGACCATGTTGACAACCTGCGCCATGCCGCCGGGATTCTTCGAACCGCCGAAACTGACGGCGAAAATCGCGAAAAACATCAATGGGAAGAAAAGGTTGAAAAACAGAACTGTCCGGTCGCGGGCCATCAGCCGCAGATTGGAACGGATTTGCGCCAGGTACGGCTTCATGCTTCGCGCAGCCTCTTGCCCGTGAGCTCAATGAACACATCTTCGAGCGTCGGACGCTTCAGATGAATATCGGTCAACTGGAGCCCCTGGGAATCGATCCATTTCAGAAGATCCGAGATGGTTCTGGCGGGGTTGGTGGATTTTACCGTGAGCTGCGTCCGGTTCGCGCCGGCTGCGTACTCGTGACCGCCAAGCGGAAGTTGCTCCAGAATCATCGGTTGGTCGGTTGTAATCTCGACGATCGAGCGGCCCAGCGTGCGCTCCTGGATCTCGCGAGGAGTGCCAAGCTCGATGATCTGGCCATCGTCGATGATCGCCACTCGGTCACAGAGCCGCTCGGCCTCTTCAATGTAATGCGTGGTCAGCAGGATGGTTCGTTTGTCTTGTTTCAACTCGAGTATCAGGTTGTGAATCTCCAGGCGGACCTGCGGGTCGAGTCCGGTGGTCGGTTCGTCGAGAAACAGTAGCGAGGGATCGTTCAGTAATGCGAGGGCGAGCGCGACACGCTGTTTCTGACCTCCGGAAAGGCTCGAATACAGTGCGTCGCGCTTTTCCCAGAGTTGCAGACGCTTCAGTAATTGACTGCGATCGATATGCCGAGTGTAAAAAGCATCAAAGAGCTCCAGCGCTTCATGCACCTTCATCTTGTCCGGCAAGTTGGTGGCCTGCAGACAGACGCCGATGCGTTCTTTGACCCTTTTCACCTGCGTCGCGGGATCGAATCCGAGCACCGAAACGGTTCCTGATGTACGGGGGCGCAGGCCTTCGAGAATTTCGACCGTGGTTGTTTTCCCAGCCCCATTCGGACCGAGCAAACCGAACACTTCGCCCGTGCGCACCTGAAGGCTGATGCCGCGCACCGCCTCCACGTTTCCGTATGATTTGCGTAACTCTTCGACCGCGATCGCGTACTCCGCTTGCATGCGTCAGATCAGTATGCCTGATTCAGCGGAAAATCACAGCGTCCGAGAACATTTCTCAACGTTCCGATAGCACTTGGAGGCAAGCGCGGCAGAACGCGGGTAGATCTTCCGGCTTGCGTGAAGTCACCAGGTTTTTGTCGACAACAACCTCCGCGTCTTCCCAGTTTGCGCCTGCGTGCACAACGTCGTCTTTGATCGCGAAAAACGAGGTGGCGCGGCGGCCTTTTAGTAAGCCATGGGCGGAACACAGCACCCAGCCTCCATGGCAGATGGAGGCTACGAGTTTCCCCGCGTCGTCCATGTGCTTCACAAACAGATTGGCTTTTGAATGTCGCCTGATCCTGTCCGGAGCGAACCCGCCGGGCACGACCACTCCGTCGTAGTCGGACACCGAGAGTTCGTCGTAACTCTTGTCGGCCTTGGCTGGATAGCCGTATTTGCTGCTGTAGGTTTCACCTGAGTCCGACGCCGCAAACACAACGTTTATCCCGGCTTCCTGAAAGCGCAGATACGGATACCAGACCTCCAGCTCTTGATAAGAATTATCAATAAAAACGACAACCCGCTTGCCTGATAGTTCCATAAATCTATGGTACGAATCCTGCGAAGAGCCGCGCCCTATTGCAGCAGTTCTTCGCCTCGAATCAGATCTTCAAAAGTTTCTCTGCGGCGGGCAACATGCACGCGGGCGTCTTCAACCAGCAACTCACAAACGCGGGGACGCGAGTTGTAGTTCGACGACAACACGAAGCCGTAGGCTCCTGCCGTTCGGATCGCGAGAAAGCTGCCGGCACTGACTTCAGGCAATTCTCTGCCTCTTGCGAAGAAATCTCCTGTTTCGCACACAGGACCAACAATATCCGCAATCACACGCTCCGCGTGCGCTGTCTTTACAACGGGAACGATTTCGTGATGCGCCTGGTACAGAGTCGGCCGTATGAGATCGTTCATGGCGGCATCGACAATCACAAAATTCTTCTGGCCGTTTCTTTTCGTAAACAAAACCTTTGTAAGCAGGATGCCGGCCTCGGCCACAATAGATCTGCCGGGCTCCAGCAGCAGGCGCAGATCCTCACCTTCCAGACGGTCGCGAAGGCCGGAAATGAAATCGGAGACGGAGACGCTGTGTTCAGTGCTGCGATAAGGAACGCCGAGGCCGCCGCCTAAATCGAGCTCCCGGATGGGCACGCCCGAGCGTCGCAATCGGCGTACCAGCGCAAGAACCTTTTCGGCTGCTTCCCATAAAGGTTGGAGATCGAGCAATTGGGAGCCGATGTGGCAGCTGACGCCTTCAGGCCGGATCCCCGGCTGCTTCATCGCATATTCATAGAGCGATTCCACCGATCCGATATCCGCGCCGAATTTGTGTTCCCGCAAGCCGGTCGAAATGTACGGATGAGTAATTGCGTCAACATCCGGGTTGACGCGAAACGCCACCGATATGCAGGTTTGCAAGTTCGATGCGACCGTGGAGAGGAGATGCAGTTCCGCTTCCGATTCGCAGTTGAAGCTGTGAATGCCGTTCTCGATTGCATATCTAACTTCCTCCGGCGTCTTGCCTACACCAGAGAAAACGACGGTGTCCGCGCGAGCGCCCGCTTTCAAAACGCGGAACAACTCGCCTGCTGAAACGATGTCGAAACTAGCGCCTAGGCGCGCCAGCGTTTGAAGCACCGCCAGGTTCGAGTTCGCTTTTACCGCATAGCAGATCCGATGAGGAATGCCGGCCAGAGCTTCTTCATACGCGCGGTATTTCGTTTCAATCCCGCGCTTCGAATACACATAAGCCGGCGTACCCTGGGAAGCGGCTATTTCCGTGAGATTTACGTCTTCGCAGAAAAGTGTACCGGCGCGGTACTGGAATTCAGAATCGGTGAGCATGTGGTGGGCAAGGGCGGGCGAAGCGTGCCTTGCCTCTACAGGAATCATGAATCATCGCTAGAGGCCGGGCATACGCGAGCCGGTGTCGAAACTTTCATTAGAGCACCCTCAGCGCAATCAACGTTTGATCGTCGGTGAGAGGAGTCGTCCTGCGGAACTTGTCAATATCGGCGAAGATAGCCTGCACCAGTTCCTGCGGCGGCAGTTGGCCGGATTTCTTCAAGCGGCGGACCAGCCGATCGCGTCCGAAATCTTTGTCGCCATTTCCGAGCTGGTCTTCGATTCCGTCGGAATACAGCAGGACCAGGTCCTGCGGCTGCGTTTGAAAGCGAATTTCGTCGTAATCGCGATCGTCCAACAGGCCGAGCGGAACGCCTTCGAGAATCGGATCGATGATCTCGCCGCCGCGCCAGATCGTTGGCGGCAGGGCGCCGGCGTTCGACATGGTCAGCATCCGGCTCCTGCTTTCCCAATGCATCAGCAGCAGCACAACGTATTGCGCGTCGACTTTCCGTTCGAGCAATGCCTCGTTAAGCAGCTTCATCAATTGAGCAGGGCCGCGGCGGCGCGGCGCCAGAATGCGCAGCAAGCCGGAAACCAAGGCTCCGTAGAGAGCGGCAGCGGCGCCTTTTCCGCTGACATCGCCGAAAGCAATCAGCGCGTATTGCTCTCCATGCTCGAAGAAATCGTACAGATCGCCGCTGATTTCGCGGGCCGGACGGGATTTCAGGCCAATCTCGAGCCCCCGAATGTTTGGCGCGATTCGAGGAGCCAAAACATACTGAAGTTTGCGCGCCGCCTGCAGATCGTCCTGCATGCGGTGTTCGCGTTGCGCCACCTCTTCGTAAAGACGAGCGTTCTCAACCGAACTCGCAATCTGAGGGGCCAGCAGTGACAGCGCGCGCACGTGGTCTTCCGTGAAGAATCCGAGCTTTGTGCTTTCGAGATCCATGACGCCGATCACGCGATCCTGTAAAACCAGCGGGACCGCTACTTCTGACCGCACATCTTGATGAGCGACGATATAGCGTGGATCGGACAGCACGTCGGCAACCCGCACGGGCTCGCGCGAATGCACCGCTGCGCCCACAACTCCTTCCCCAAGCTCCATGTTCTCCATCGTGATGCGCTGATCGTATCGCTGGCTGAACCGGTGCCGCAGCAAGTTCTGCTCGCGGTCCACCAAAAAGATACTAAACGCGTCGAAGGCTATAAGAGCGCGGACAGTGCTCGCGATTTTCGTCAGCAATTCGTCCAGATCGAGAATGGAGCTGAATTCCTGCGATAGATGCGCAAGGACGCGCAGCATTCGGTTCTGCCGTTCCACGCGGCGGTAAAGGCGGGCATTGTCGATCGAGACCGCGATACGTGTCGCAATCAATGTGAGCAACGCGCGGTCCTCCTCGGCGAATGCATTCTGCCGCGTCGATTGAACGTCGATTACGCCGACGAGTTTCCCGCGTGCCATCATGGGCACCGCCAGTTCGGCCCGAACGGCGTCGACAGCGCTCAGGTACCGGGCGTCCGCGCGCACATCGCCCACCAGGACGGCTTGCTTCGTCGCGGCGGCAACACCCGTCAGGCCTTCTCCAAGCTGGATGGTCAGATTACGAGTGATCTCATCTCTGAACCCGATTGAATAGCGGATACGAAGTGTGCCGGCCTTTTCGCTGTAAAGGAGAATCGCAAAGAGATTGTGCGGAATTACTTCCTTCACGATCTCGGCAACCTTCGCGAGAAGCTTGTCGAGGTCCAGGGTGTCCGAAGTGATCTGGCCCACTTCGAGCAGAAAATCCAGCAGTTCGGCCCGCTCCCGGAAGCGAACTTGCGTTTTGCGTGTGGATGCCATCAGCAACTGTCCGGCGAAGAAGCAGCTGCGGCTCCTTCCAATTCTTTGATGATGCCGACACTGGCGCTCGCCCCAATCCGGGTCGCACCGGCGGCAACCATTTCGCGCAGTGACGCCAAAGTGCGAATGCCTCCGGATGCCTTCACGCCCGCACTATCGCGCACGGTCTGTCGCATCAGGCGGACATCCGCGGCCGTGGCGCCGCCTCCTGAAAATCCAGTGGACGTTTTGACGAAATCCGCACCCGCTTCAACGGCAAGCCGGCAGGCGCGCACCTTCTGCTGCTCGTTGAGCAAACTCGTCTCGATGATCACTTTCAACAAACCACCGTCGCGTCGCACCACCGCGGCGACATCGGATATGTCCTTGTGAACCAGATGGTGCCGGCCTTCGCGCAGTGCTCCGATATTCAGAACCATGTCGATTTCGACGGCCCCCTGCTCCCGCGCAATCCCGGCTTCGTAGGCTTTTGTTCGTGTGGCGTTAGCTCCCAAGGGGAATCCGGCTACCGTACAAACACGCACCCTCGAGCCGATAAGCAACTTTGCCGCGAACGCAACCCAGTACGGGTTGATGCAGACTGCGGCAAAGTCGAACTGCGCCGCCTCTTCGCACACACGCGTTACATCCGCAGCCACGGCGTCAGGCTTCAATAACGTGTGATCGATAACCGCCGCGAGGCTACGCGCTTCAGAGAGATTTGGTTGAATCACAAAAGTCTGGCGGGTGCGCGGAGAAATGGCTGGCCAGAGCCATATCCTAACGCTTACCCAAGAATATCATGTGCTGGAATGCCTTGCGGCCGCCGGTAAACGCTATTGTTAAAACGTGATTGCCTCTTCGGTACCTGCAACACCCTATCTTGAAGACGCGTCGGGCTACCGCGGCGAAGCCGAACAGGCGTTCGCTCCCTCGGACGTGCAGCAGCTTCGTGAAATCGTGCTGGCTGCCTCGGCGAAAAAGATCCCGCTGACCATCGCGGGGGCGGGCACGGGCCTCACCGGAGCACGCGTTCCTCACGGCGGATGGATCGTTTCCATGGAGCGATTCAGGCGGCTCGAGGTTCAGAGTGGAATGGCAATCTGCGGCGCCGCGGTTTCTCTGCAGGAGTTACAGCACGCGGCGAACAAAGCCGCGCAATTCTTCGGCCCGAATCCAACGGAATACTCTGCCTCCATTGGTGGCGTCGTCGCCACAAATGCTGGAGGCGCTCGCGGCTTCCGCTTCGGATCCGTGCGCGGGCATGTACTCTCGCTCGAAGTGACGTTTATGGACGGGCGCACGATCCGCTTCCGGCGCGGCGAGCGCGTCGATTTCCCCATTCGATCGATACGCCGCCCAACCACCACGAAGAACTCGGCGGGTTATTTCCTCGAACCTGGCGTGGAGTGGGTGGATCTACTCGCCGGCAGCGAGGGAACTCTCGGCATCCTCACGGAGGCCGAACTCCAGCTTTTACCCATTCCGCCTGCCATTCTCGGAGGCATCGTCTTCTTCCCAACCGATGAAGATGCTCTCAATGCCGTCGATGCCTGGAGGGTCGTGCCCGCCCTGCGGCTTCTCGAATATCTGGATGGCCCATCGCTCGACTTGCTGCGTCCGATGCAGCCGGATATCCCGGTGAAGGCTCAAGCGGCGCTGCTGATCGAGCAGGATCTCGAATCGCAGAACGATGAAGAAGTAGACTGCTGGGTGGAGAGGCTAGCCGAACACCATGCGTTCGAGAACGAATCCTGGTTTGGCTTTTCCGCAGCTGAGCGCGACCGGTTCGCCGAGTTTCGCCACACCCTGCCTGCCATGATTGTCGATCGTGTTCGCCGCAATGGATGGCCAAAGTTCGGAAGCGACTTCGCCGTACCGATTGACCGCAGCCGCGACCTCCTCGCCTATTACCGGCGGCGCGGCGATGACCTGCTGCCTGGACAATACGTCATTTTCGGGCACATCGGGGACGCAAATGTTCACGTGAATCTGCTGCCGGCAACCGCGGCACAAGCCAAATTAGGGGAGGAGTTGATGACCGACTTCGCTCGCTATGCCGTGTCGCTCGGAGGGACTGTCGCCGCCGAGCACGGCATTGGCAAGACCAAAGTCGATTTGCTGAAGTTGATGTATAGCGAGTCGGAAATTGAGGCGATGCGCGATGTGAAGCGCCACCTTGATCCGGATTGTCTGTTGGGACGAGGAACGATTTTCGCTGCGTGAATATGGTTTAGGTAACGGCGCCCGGCCCCACGCACTCAATGATCGAAGTAGAGGCTGGGACGGTCATGAAGCCAACATGCTTCTTGCAATCGTCTCAATCCTCTTCGCTCTGCAATATGTGATTCAATTGCAGAATATCGCCGCGAAACGCGCACTCGTCTTCGGCTTCGCCTGCATCGGCTTGTCGGAAGCGCGCAAACTCTGCTCGCGATCCATTCTCGCCGCAGTGCCGCACCTCGACACGTTGGCCGTTGTGCGCATTCAACGCTGCGCTCAGGGCAAGCAAATCTCTGGCCCCATGATCCAGGTATTTCGGAATCAAATCGCTTGGATCGAAGTCCTCATCATCCTGGGCGGACGATAGCAAGCCATCCAGGGAATCGCCGAAGAAATCCGACGCCATATAGTCGTTGACGAAGAAGTGAATCTCCGCCATTCATCTCATTTATAGCGCATTTCGAAATATCTCAGCAATATTAAGGATCCTTATCATCCTTCTGTCTCCCGTCTTCTGTCTCCTGTCTCCTGTCTGGGCTGCCCGTAATAAGCCGTGCTGCCATGCTTGCGAAGGAAATGCTTGTCGCGCAGGTGGTCCGGCAGCGGCTCGGCATGGGCATTGATGGAAACGGTTAAAAATGCCATGTTTGCTATCTCTTCGACAATCACGGCGGTGTGTGCCGCATCCGCCGGCGTGGGCCCCCAGCAGAACGGCGCATGGCCAGCGACCAGCACAGCCGGCGTTTCGATGGGGTTCAGATTCGAGAAGCGCCGGACGATTGCGGCCCCGGTATTTAACTCGTAATCGCTCTGAATTTCCTCGGCCGGCATGGGATCGGTAACGGGAATGGGCCCGCGGATATAGTCCGCGTGCGTAGTGCCAAGGCAGGGAATATCTCGCCCCGCTTGCGCCCATGCCGTTGCAAAACGAGAATGCGTGTGGATGATGCCGCTGACACTGGGAAATGCGCGGTACAGCGCAAGGTGCGTAGGTAGGTCGGAGGACGGACGAAGCGCGCCTTCCACGATTTTCCCCTCGAGATCGGTGACAACGAGCTGATCCTGCGTCATCGCTTCGTACGCGACTCCGCTCGGTTTGATCACACATAATCCACGCTCCCGATCGAAGCCGCTCGCATTCCCAAATGTGTAAAGCACCAGTCCGCGGCGAACAATCTCGAGATTTGCTTCGAGGACCTCTTCTCGTAGCGCTTTCAAATTCATTGCGAATTTCTCACTTGATGGGAGATCCTGCGCAGATCAGGCAGGACATCGCCAACGGCCACCGGCTCCGATCCCTTGCAGCCAAAGCCGAAGTAGAGCTTGCGATAGAGCGCATACAGTTCGTCGTAGACTTCCACGCTTCTGACCTCCGGTTGAAAGACGCGGTGCGGCGGACACAGCTTTTTTTGCGCCTCCTCGATTGTTTTGAACGCGCCGGCCGCAAGA
>Ga0134125_10010125_pt1 | contig 10599 bp, 9 predicted proteins | sample KB31751_FD_96464 | JGI IMG/M metagenome (GOLD analysis project Ga0134125, IMG submission 96464) | Terrestrial soil microbial communities with excess Nitrogen fertilizer from Kellogg Biological Station, Michigan, USA - KB3-175-1 | ecosystem: Environmental > Terrestrial > Soil > Unclassified ...
ACCTCGCCTTCGAAGTCGAGACCGCGATCGCGCGCCGTACCCAGGCTGCATAGGCCGATGGCGCCGTAGCGCGCATCTTCCGCCACCAGCACGGCGCCGGTGCTTCCCATCGTGCGGATGGTGCTGCGCCAGCGCGCGGTATGACCCTTGTGCGACATGGCGCCGAGCAGGGCATGAGAGATCACACCCGCATACGTATCCTGCCAGGATTCGATATAGATGCGCGCGAGGTCGGCGGCATCTTCAGGCCGCGCGGTGCGAACACTCAGCGCGAGTTCGTTCATGGCGGGAAGCGTGGGGCAATCCGCGCGCCCCGGCAAGAGTCATTTCGCCGCGAAGCAAAAAAATTGTTGTTGTCAGACGCGTTGCGCGGGACTTTCGGCGCCCGCGCGCCGAGCGGCGTTCTCGACCCTCAAACTATATTCCAAATTGTTTCCCGTCAGCCCAGAAGCGGCTTTTCCTGAACGCGTGCCAGGAATTTGGCGCTCTGTTCCCCGCCCTGGCCGTAATGCTTGGCGGTCGACCAGTCGGCGATCTCCTTGAAATGGGTGGCGATATCGTCGGCGCTGGCGCCCTGGCCGAGATTGACGCCATCGGTCTCCACCAGCTGGGCGGCGGCAAAGACACCGGCCGCCGCGGTCATGATCATGCCGGTCGGCGCGTCCTCGCTGGCAAGATAAGCCACGGCTGGTGAAACGAATTCGGGCTTCAACATTTCCAGCACCGCCGGCGGCATCAGGGCTTCGGTCATGCGGGTGGCGGCCACCGGGCAGATGGCGTTGACCTTGATATTGTCCTTGGCGCCTTCCAGCTTGAGCGAATTCATGAAGCCCACCAGCGACAGCTTGGCGGCGCCGTAATTGGTCTGGCCGAAATTGCCGTACAAGCCCGTGGAAGAGGTGGTTACGACGATGCGGCCGTAACCCTGGCCCTTCATGATGTCCCACACCGCCTTGCACGGCTTGACCGTGCCGAACAGATGCACGTCCACCACGGTGGCGAAATCCCTGATTTCCATTTTGCCGAAGCTCTTATCGCGCAGGATGCCGGCATTGGCGATCAGCACGTCAATGCGGCCGAAGGCCTCCATGGTCTGATTGACCATGTGGGCGACGCCGGCATCGTCGCTGACGGACGCGCCATTGGCGATGGCTTGCCCGCCCGCCGCCTTGATTTCCGCCACCACCTTCTCGCTGGCCGCGGAGTTGCCGCCGGTGCCGTCCAGCGAGCCGCCCAGATCGTTCACCACCACCTTGGCGCCCAGCCTGGCCAGATAAAGCGCGTGGGCGCGGCCCAGCCCCCCGCCGGCGCCGGTCACAATGGCCACTTTACCGTTGAAGTTGATGGCCATGGGTTCCTCCGCGCCTTTTTGGTGAGGCAGCTAGGATGGCGTCGGGATGGTTTGCGGGTCAAGGCGGCGGCCGAAATAGCGGCGCAGCGCGGCTGCGGCCGGGTGCTCGACAAAGTGGGCAAGCAGGCCACCCCACAGCACACAGACAATCACCAGGCTGAGCGGCTCCAGCCACCAGATCAGGCGCGAGAAGGGCTGGCCCAGCACGATCGCGTCGGGCGCGGGATAAAGCCGCTGCTCGAAAAAGCGGATCATGAGCAGCCAGGCGGTCTGGCCCAGATAGACGGCATAGGACCATTCACCCAGAAGCTGGGGCAGGCGGGTTTTCAGCGCCTCCGCCACCAGGCCGCGGTCGAAAGACAGCGCCAACACCAGCACCATCAGCGGCAACACGGTGAAGATGTCCATATTTGTGTGTGACCAGCCGGTGTTCATCACCACCAGCACCAGAAGCCCCACCAGCGCCAGCTGGATCACCGAGTGGACATAATCCGGCAACTGCCGACGCGCCTTCAGGCGCCGGAACAGCACCGCCATGCCGATCCCAATGGAAAAATCCGAAAGGCCGCGCAGCACGCCATTGTGATAGGTGATGTCCAGCCCATGGCGCGAGGTCAGGAGCAGCGCGCCAAGGCCGCAAAGGCCCGCCGCGATCAGGGCGAAGCCGCGCCACAGGGCGCCTTCGGCCAGCCAGAGCAAAAGCGGAAACAGCAGGCAGAGCGCAAATTCCACACTGACGAACCAGGAGACGCCGTTCCAGGTCAGACTGTTCATGCTGTTCCAGGCATGGACCAGAGCCAGACTCAACCAGAAGCCTTTGACGCTGACATCCTGGTGGTACTTGATGTCGAAGATGGAGAGATAGCCGCCATGGGCGGCCAGGGCGCGCAGGCCGAACACCATGGCCAGCATCAGCAGCAACATGAAGAGATGCAGCGGATAAAGCCGGATCAGGCGCGCACGCAGGAATGCGAGATAGCCTTGGCGTGAAAACAGGTCCTTCAGCCGCGGCCAGTAGACATGGGTAAGGATGAAGCCCGACAGAACGAAGAAGAATTCCACCCACAGATAGCCGCGGGTGGCGAAGAGATCGAGCAGCCGGACATGGCTGTAGTGATGGCCTTCGCTGAAATGGAACATCACGATCATCAGGGGCGGAAATGCCCGCGCGCCGGCCAGGGCACCGATCTTCTCCGACGATTCCCGCCTTTTCTCTGCCATGGCGCTCCCCACTGTCACAACCAGTGTCGTGGTTTCGAAGTTCGCACGATCACTGATATCAGGCGTGGAGCGAACTTCGAAACCAAAACGACACTGGATTCAATGAATTGCTAGTGTCCTACGATTCCGAAATTCGCCGGGAGTTCGATATCGCGATCAATGCGAATTTCGGAATCGGGACACTAGTCTTCGCGCGTCTATCTGTCATGGGCGTGATGGACGTTAGAATCAGATAGCGTGCCAGTGTCGTGGTTTCGAAGTTCGCCACGTTATCGATATCGGTCTCAGGACGAACATCGAAACCAAACGACACTGGGAATCAATAACTTGCTAGTGTCCTTCGATTCCGAAATCGTCCACCGCCCGATATAGAGATCGCGCAAATTTCGGAATCGGGACACCAGCGTCATGGCTTGGGGGGCTTTCGGTGGCGCATCTGCAATCGGCGCTGGGCATCATCGCCATCATCGCACTGGCCTGGGCCTTGTCGGAGGATCGCCGCGCCTTTTCCTGGCGCATGGCGGCAGGCACCGTGGCTTTGCAGGCCGCGATTGCGCTGCTGCTGCTGAAAGTGCCGGTGGCGCGCGACGCGCTTTATGGCCTGAATGCCGTGGTGGCGGCGGTGACCACCGCCACCAATGCGGGCACCAGTTTCGTCTTCGGCTATATGGGCTCAGGTCCGACGCCTTTTGCCGTCACCAACCCGGCCAATCTCGTCAATCTGGCTTTCACCATCCTGCCGCTGGTGATCGTGATCGCGGCCATTGCGGCCATCCTCTGGTACTGGCGGATCTCGCCCATGATCGTGCGGGCCATGGCGCTGGTGCTGAAGAAGACCCTGGGCCTGGGCGGCGCCGTTGGTCTGTCCGCCGCCTCCATGGTGTTCCTGGGCAATATCGAAGGCCAGCTGGTGATCCGGCCCCTTTTGCCGCGCCTGACCCGCGCCGAACTGTTCATCCTGATGACGGTCGGGCTGTCGGTGATCGCCGGCACCGTGTTCGTGCTCTATGCCACCATTCTCAGGACTGTGCTGCCCGGTGCGCTGGGTCATTTGCTGGTCGCCTCCATGATGTCGCTGCCGGCCGGCATCCTGGTGGCGCGGATCATGGTGCCGGGTCCCGCCGAGACAGAACTGCGCCAGGAGGACGAGCATGTGCATTACCGGTCCACGGTGGATGCCATGGCGCGGGGCACCGAGGATGGCCTGAGGCTCTACCTTCAGATCATCGCCATGCTGATCGTCACCACGGCCCTGGTGGCGCTGGTCAATGTGATCCTGCATGTGCTGCCACAGGTCGGCGGGGCGCCGCTGACGGTGGAACGGATGCTGGGCTGGGTATTTTCGCCCTTTGTCTGGCTGTTGGGCGTGCCCTGGCAGGAGGCCGGCACCGCGGGCGGCCTGATGGGGATCAAGCTCGTCCTCAACGAACTGATCGCGTATCTGCATATGGCGGGGCTGGCGCCGGGTGCGCTCGATCCCCGCAGCGCCGAGATCATGGTCTATGCCATGTGCGGTTTCGCCAATTTCGCCAGTATTGGAATCCTGATCGCGGGCATGAGCGCTCTGATGCCGGAACGGCGCCAGGAGGTCGTGGCGCTGGCGCCCCGTGCGCTGCTGGCAGGAACTCTTGCGAGCTCTCTGTCGGGCGCCATGATCGGGTTGCTGCCGCTCTGACTCCGGCTAAACTTACCCCGTGTCTTTTTTTCGAATCTTTCGCGGCCTGGCCGCTGCGCTCCTGCTGGCGGCCTGCGCACCCAGCTTTGGCCCGCCCGTGACCGGCAGCGAGACACCCACCGTCAGTGACGATGCCATCATGGCGCGGGATGGCACCCGGCTGCCGCTACGCCGCTGGGATGCGCAGGGTGGCAAGCCGCGCGCCGTGATCGTCGCCTTGCACGGCATGAGCGACTATTCCAACGCCTTCGACATGCCCGGCAAGGTTTGGGCCAAGCTGGGCATCACGACCTTGGCCTATGACCAGCGCGGCTTCGGCAAATCCGAACATCCCGGCGTCTGGGCCGGCGCCGCTAGCATGCGCAGCGACCTGGATGATGCGGTGGCCGCGGCCCATGCCCGCTATCCGGGGGTGCCGGTCTTTGCCCTGGGCGAAAGCATGGGGGGCGCGGTTGTGCTGACGGCTCTCGCGTCGGCTCAACCACCGGCTGCGGACGCGATGAAATTGAATGTCGATGGCGTAATTCTGGTGGCGCCGGCGGTCTGGTCGCGGGGTGACATGCCGATGCTCTATCGCGTCGCGCTTTTCCTGGGGGCGCATATCCTTCCGGACATGATCCTGTCCAACAGCGCCGCAGGCCGGGTGAAAAAGATTGTCGCGTCCGACAATATTCCCATGCTGATTGCGTTGGGGAAGGATCCGCTGTTCCAGAAAGAAACCCGCACCGCGACCTTGTATGGTCTGGTCAATCTGATGGATGAGGCCCGCACCGCGCCGGAACGCATCGCCAGTGCGCCGCCGATCCTGTTCCTCTACGGCGCCAACGATCAGATCATTCCCAAAGAGCCGACCGAGGCGGTGATCGCCGGCCTGGATGACAAGGCCAAGGTTAAGCGTTACGACCATGGCTACCACATGCTGCTGCGCGATCTGGAAGGGGAACGTGTGGACCGCGATATCGCCAACTGGATATTCCGAAACGATCGAAACTCCTGAAACGGAAAGCCGCGCCAGTCCGTTATGACATGGAACCCATTTTGGAGCTTTCCATGGCAAATCCCCAACACCCCGATCTGCGCAAGGGCAATCCCGGCGCGGCGCCAACCACCAATGCCAAGATGCCTGGCCTGAGCGATCGCGTCATGCCGACCGACCCCGGCGGCGAGGATTCCGTCAAGCCGGTAGCCGGAAGCAAGGGCGGTGTGGCCGAAGGCCAGGGCACCAAGTCGAACTAGCGATTTCCGCCCGCGAGGGCGGCATTGTCTAAGTCCGCCCTTTGCGGGCGGCACGGGGATGGCGATATGCTTTCCGGGAGCGGGAAGCATTTCGCCTCCCCGTTTTTATTTGGGGCCCTTTGGGGGATGGGGATGGCTGACCTGTGGCCGCCGTTCGATTGGGCCGATCCGCTACTGCTGCAATACGCGCTGCGCGAAGAGGAAAAGCTGGTCCAGGCCAGCGCTCGCCGTTTTGCCCAGAGCCGGCTGATGCCGCAAATTCTGGAGATGCATCGTCATGAGCGCTTCGATCCCGCGCTGCTGGCCGAGATGGGCGCGCTGGGCCTTTTGGGCAGTACCATTGCGGAATTCGGCGGTGTTTCGCCGGTGGCCTATGGCCTGATTGCCCGGGAGTTCGAGCGCGTCGATTCCGCCTTTCGTTCCTCGCTGTCGGTGCAATCCAGCCTGGTGATGCATCCCATCCATGCCTTCGGCAGCCAGGGGCAGAAAAACAAATACCTGCCGCGCCTGGCCAGCGGTGAATGGATCGGCTGTTTCGGCCTCACCGAGCCGGAAGCGGGCTCGGATCCGGGCGCCATGCAGGCCCGCGCGCGCGAGACAACCGATGGCTATGTGCTGTCGGGCACCAAGACCTGGATCACCCATGCCCCGATCGCGCAGGTCTTTGTCGTCTGGGCCAGGTTGAACGAGCGGGTGCGCGGCTTTGTGCTGGAGCGCGGTGACAAGGGGCTTACGACGCCAAAGATCGAAGGCAAGTTTTCCCTGCGCGCCAGCATCACCGGCCAGATCGCCATGGCGGATGTGGAGATCCCGAAAGATCGACTGTTACCAGAGGCCGAGGGCCTGCGCGGACCCTTCGATTGCCTCAATCATGCGCGTTTCGGTATTGCCTGGGGCGCCATGGGGGCAGCGGAATTCTGCTGGCATGCGGCCAGGACTTATGGGCTGGAGCGCAAGCAGTTCGGCAAGCCGCTGGCCGCCAACCAGCTTTACCAGAAGAAACTGGCGGACATGCAGACCGAGATCACCCTTGGCCTTAATGCGTGCCTCACGGCGGGGCGGTTGATGGAACAGGGTGCCCTGGCGGCGGAAGCGATCAATTTGCTCAAGCGCAACAATGCCGGCAAGGCGCTGGCTGTCGCGCGCGAGGCCCGCGACATGCACGGCGGCAATGGCATTGCCGATGATTACCATGTGGTGCGGCACGTCCTGAATCTGGAAGCCGTCAATACCTATGAAGGCACCCACGACATCCATGCCCTGGTGCTGGGCCGGGCCCAGACCGGCATTTCGGCCTTCTGATCTGCCGCTTTGGTCTGTCGCTTAGTGAGAGGCCCGGCTTTTAACGCCGCCTTTTAAATGCGTAAGTTTGCGGGCATAAACGCGAGGATCTTCAACCGCCCCGCCAAGAGGCCCGTTTTCAATGAGTTTGGCTGCTCCCCGTGTCGTCAATGTCAAGGACTTGCGCCGGCTGGCGCGTGCCCGGCTACCCGATGCGGTGTTCGATTACCTGGACGGCGCTGCCGATGACGAGGTGACGCTGAAAGACAGCGAGCGCGCCTTCCGGGAAGTCTATCTCAAGCCCCGCTTTGCCGTCGCCACGCCCTCCTGCGATCTCTCCGTCACGGTTCTGGGCCACAAGCTGGACCTGCCTTTCATGCTGGGTCCCATCGGCTATTCCCGCATGATGCATCCGCGCGGCGAGCTGGCGGCATCCGCGGCGGCGGGCCGTCATGGCACCGCCTATATTCTTTCCACCCTGTCGGGCCATCCGATGGAAGACGTGAAAGCCCAGTCGAAAGGTTCCACTTTCTTCCAGCTTTATCTGGCAGGCGGCCGCAAGGCCGCCGAAGATGGCATCGCCCGCGCCAAGGCCGCCGGTTATGCGGGACTGTTCGTCACCATCGACACCCCGGTTGCGGGCAACCGTGAGCGCGACGTGCGCAATGGGATGAAGGCGCTGATGGGCAAGAATCCCTTCGCCAAGCTTCCCTATCTGCCCAACATCCTGGCGCATCCACGCTGGCTGGCGGGTTTCGTGGCCGATGGCATGATCCGGCCTTTCCCCAATGTGGTTATCCCGGGATCAGGGCCCCTGGCGGCGATCGATGTGGCGGCGGCGCTGGAATCGGCGCAGGTGTCCTGGACCGATCTCAAATGGATCCGCGAAGTGTGGAACGGCCCCATTGTGATGAAAGGCGTGATGACCGCCGATGACGCCAGGCGCTCGGTCGATCATGGCGCACAGGGCGTGGTGGTCTCCACCCATGCCGGCCGCCAGTTGGATAGCTGCGCCGGCTCCTTGCGCGTGCTGCCGGGCATCCTGGAAGCGGTGGGTTCTCAGATCGATGTGATCTTCGACGGCGGCATCCGCCGCGGCTCGGACCTGGTCAAGGCCATGGCCATGGGTGCCAAGGCCTGCCTGCTCGGCCGCGGTTATGCCTATGGCATGGCGGCGGCGGGCGATGCGGGAATCGAGCGCGCCATCGAGATTTTCCGTGCCGATATCGTGCGCACGCTCAAGCTGCTGGGTTGTTCCAGCATCTCTGCGCTGGACTCCAGTTATATCGCCACGCGTCCTGGTTTTCGGGTCGACTAGACCGCTTCCTTCACGGTCTCGATCTTGAAGATCCAGCCGGAGGTCGGGCTGTCGCCATTGGGCCAGCCCGGATGGATGCCGGCATCGCAACTCACCAGCCCGCCATTGTGGAATTCCAGGCCGTGCGGATCGCAGGAGCCGGCCGCGAAGTCGTAGGTCGCCAGCACGGCACCGGTCTTGCCATTGTACTTGACCAGTCCCGGCCGTCCTTCCTTGTAGCTGGTGGAGTCATTGCCGGTGACCTGCCAGACATTGCCATCGGCATCGAAGGTCATGTCATGCCAGCGCGGCTTGTCCACCGGCGCATAGATCGGGATCGCCACTTCGGGGGCCCAGGTCTTGGGATCGACACGCAGCAGAAGACGCGGCCGGTTGGCCACGATCCACAGTTTGCCCTCATGCCATTGCGCGCCATGGCTGCCGCCGCCGTCCTGGCCCGGCAGGCCCAGTGGAATCTGGCGGTGGCTGACCTGCCTGGAGTTCATGTCCACCTGGAAGACGCCTTCCGGCTCCTGGTTGGCCATCATCCAGACGCAGCCATTGCCATAGGCCATGCCGGAGGTGTTGCGGGAGTTGGTGTAGACCGTCTTGAGCAGCTTGCCGTTCCAGTCCACCAGCCAGGCGGCTTCGCGCAGGTCCGTCGGTTGGGGCAGGTGATAGGACTCCGCTGACTTGCCCGAAAGCTTCTGCTGGCCCAGCCACAGCCCTTCCGGCGCCACCGCCAGCGCATTGACATAGCCCGGCGGCGCCTTGAACAGCTTGGTGGTCTTGACCATCCCGTGCGGGATTTCTCTTTTCTGTGGGCCATAGGCCAGCTTCTTGGCGTCGGCCTTCATGGCCTGGGCATTGGCGGCCGTGGCCAAGCTGGTGCTCCCCACGGCACTTGTAAGCGCGCCGGTCACGAATGCGCGTTTGTTCAGCATCTTTCTCTCCCTTGCCCTGGCGCGATGGCCTTTGCGCGGGATGCTGCGCCAAAAAAATCGGCCTTGAAAGAGGGCCGGCTATGTTGCCCTGCGGCGAACTCTCATTTTGCGTTTGGTCAGGTGCTTACCAGCCCTTGTCGCCGAAATGGGCGGTGTAAAGCGGGCCTGCCTCGGTCCGGATGTCCACGCCCAGCTTAAGGCCCAAGGTGCGCGCCGTGGTACAAGGATCCTCGTCCAGCGCCACGCTGTCCTCGCGACGCCAGCGATGCTTGCCATCCGGGGTCAGGACTTCGCCCAACAACATCAGCCGGCCGTCGCGGATGCTGGCCAGGGCGGCAATGGGGGTGCGGCAGGAGCCGTCCAGCGCTTCCAGGAAAGCGCGCTCGGCCGTGGTGGTGATGGCGTGCTCGGCCATGTTGAGCGGCGCCAGCAAAGCCAGTGTCCTGTCGTCGCCGGCGCGGGCGGTAATGGCCAGGGCGCCCTGTCCGGGAGCCGGCGGCATGGCTTTCGGGTCCACGATTGTGGTGGCGTGCTGATCAAGCCCCAGGCGTTTCAATCCCGCCAATGCCAGATAGGTGGCATCGAACGCGCCGCTTTCGATCTTGGCCAGCCGCGTTTCCACCCGGCCGCGCAGCAATTCCACTTTCAGGTCGGGGCGCAGGTGCAGGGTCTGGGCCTGGCGCCGCAGGCTGGCCGTGCCCACGGTAGCGCCGGCCGGCAGTTCGCCCAGGTTTTTGGCGCGGGTGGCGATGAAGACATCGCGCTGGTCTTCCCGCGCCGGCACCGCCGCCAGCACGATGCCGGGCGGCATGCGGGTGGGCAGATCCTTCATGGAGTGGATGGCGCAGTCGATGCGGCCGTCCAGCAGGGCTTCATCCAATTCCTTGGTGAAAAGCCCCTTGCCACCCTGATCCTGCAACCGCCCGGAGAGCCGGTCGCCGCTGGTCATGAAGCTTTCGATCGGGAATGCCTCAATGCCGGCGCCGGTGTTCCGCGCCAGCATGGCGGCGACCTGGCGTGTCTGCGCCAGCGCCAGCGGCGAGCCACGCGAGCCCAGGTGCAACATCACCGCCATTCGGCTACCGGAGGCATGGAGGAGAGAATGCTTTCGACATTGCCGCCGGTCTTCAAGCCGAAATGGGTGCCGCGGTCATAGAGCAAATTGAATTCGACATAACGGCCGCGCCACTTGGCCTGTTCGTGGCGTTCCTCTTCGGTCCAGGCTTCCACCATGCGGCGGCGGATGATCCGGGGTTGAATGTCCAGGAACGCCTCGCCCACCGCCTGGGTGAAGGCGAAGTCGCGGTCCCAGTCGCCGCTGTCGTGATGGTCGAAGAAGATGCCGCCCACCCCGCGCGCCTCGCGGCGATGCGGCAGCCAGAAATAGGTGTCCGCCCATTGCTTGTATTTGGGGAACCATTCCTTGTTGAAGCCGTCGCAGGCCTGTTTCAGCCGGGCATGGAAATCCACCGTGTCGGGATGGCGCGGCGTGCGCGCCAAATCGAGGGTGGGATTGAGGTCTGCGCCGCCGCCGAACCAGTTTTCGGTGGTGACGATCATGCGGGTGTTCATATGCACCGCAGGCACCCGCGGG
>Ga0134125_10010126_pt1 | contig 10599 bp, 13 predicted proteins | sample KB31751_FD_96464 | JGI IMG/M metagenome (GOLD analysis project Ga0134125, IMG submission 96464) | Terrestrial soil microbial communities with excess Nitrogen fertilizer from Kellogg Biological Station, Michigan, USA - KB3-175-1 | ecosystem: Environmental > Terrestrial > Soil > Unclassified ...
TAAGGGTTTCAGATCCGAGGTGCCACGTTTACCATAAGGAGGAAAATCAAAAATATTATCATACGGAAGCAAATTCCCAAACTGTATTAGGGTGTTTAGAACAAATACAGTTCCATCAAGGGTACGAAAAACCTTATACTTTGGATACACACAATGAATTGAAGTATAGAAATGGGCAATCATTAAGTCAAAAAATAAATTTAGAGTAAAATGGCAAAAGATATACATGAAAAGCCATTTGACGAAACTACATTAGTTAAACTTTCTGTTTTTCGTGATTATCTTAGGGAATGGCTCCCTGTCTTTATTCATGCTAAAAACATCTATTGGAAGACCATAAATATTGTTGATTTTTTTGCTGGTCCGGGCAAGGATATGAATAATACTCCTGGTTCTCCTCAAATTATTTTATCTGAATTGACGGCGCACATTAACATGATTAAATCAAAAGGAATAAAAGTAAATATTCTTTTTAATGAATATAAGAAGAAAAAGTACGAAGATCTTTCCGCTTTTATTGAAGAAGCAAAAAATGAATTTCCTGACTTCAATTTTGAAATAACCAATCTTGATTTTAAAACTTCTTATGATAAATGGTACCCTAATTTAAATCAAAATGATTGTGCCAATCTTATTTTCTTTGATCAGAACGGTATAAAACATATTAACGAATCTGTTTTTAAGGAAATTATAAAATTAAAACATACAGATTTTTTGTTTTTTGTTTCTTCTGCACATGCCCGTAGATTTTGCGAACATAAAAGTATAAGTAAGTATTTAAAACTTGATAAAGCAGAAATTCAAAAAACTCCGTATTATCATATACATAGACTCATTCAGGACTATTATAAAAACTTAATTCCATTAGAAGAAGAATATTATTTAGGTCGCTTTTCTTTAAGAAAAGGACGTGGAAATATTTATGGTTTAATCTTTGGGTCTGGCCATGTATTAGGAATTGAAAAATTCTTGAAAGCATGTTGGAAAATTGATCCAGAAAGGGGTGAAGCAAATTACGATATTGATAAAGATGAAATTGTTCCAGGACAAATTGATATGTTTACTGGGGAAGTTGATAAACCAAAGAAGAAAGAAGAGTTTGAAATAAACCTTGAAAAGCTACTCTTACTCGAAACTTTATGTACGGATAAAGCAATATATCTACACTCAATTACTAATGGCTTTTTAGCCAGCCATGCTTCTGATGTAATAAAAAAAATGCAAAAAGAGAAAAGAATAAAACAGTTTAAAGGAAATTTATCTTCCTCGGTTTGTAAGAAGGGACAAGTACTAACCAAAGTAGAGCTTATTTAATGGCAAAAGAGTCGCAAAAAATAATGCTTGACCATTCTAAAGCTAAGATAGAGCTATACGGCAGCTATTTAGCTAAATTTTTAAATATTATTTCAAAGGATCGCTATACAAAGAAAATATACGTGTATGATTTGTTTTGTGGCGAAGGAGTTTATGATAATCAAGGTAAAGGGAGTCCTGTTATTGCATTAGAAACAGTTCAGGAATTATTTGGAGCAAAACCTTACTTCTGTCCTCAAATGAAAATTGTTTTTAATGATATTAATGCGCAGAAAATTGAAAAATTAAAATCTATAGTTACTAATCTTTCTTTCCCGGAAAATTGTAAGGTCAATTTTGCAAATAGCGATTATAACCTAATCCTTCAAAATACCATTAATGAAATTAATACTTATACCAACGAAAAAGGAATAATTTTCATAGATCCTTATGGTTATAAAGAAATTAAAGTAGAACACCTTGCGAGTTTGTTAGCTAGGAAAAAATCCGAAGTTCTTCTTTTTCTTCCTTCACAATTTATGTTTCGGTTTGCAAATAGTGCTATTGATGATGACTCAGGAGGTAAAGAACATTTACATCATTTTATAAAGGAAGTTTTAGGCGATGACGTAAAAGAGTTTAAAAATGCAATTGATTTTATTAATAGACTTAAAGAGGGATTTAAGGCTTCCTTAAAAGGTAGTTTTGTTGATTCATTTACTCTTGAACGTGAAAAAGGCCAGTATTTTGCTATGTATTTTTTTACAAGCCATATTAAAGGATTTGAGAAAATGCTTGAGACAAAATGGGAAATAGACATTAATAATGGACGTGGTTACAAATATGAAAAAAGCGGAGACTTATTTTCTTCTACGGAAGTTAGTGATTGGGAAGGTAGACTTAAAGAATACATTGGCAGTGAAAAACGATATAATGCCGATGTGTACGAATTTACTTTACATAATGGTTTTTTACCCAAACATACAAATCAAATTTTAGAAGATTGGTTAGATGCTGGTAAACTATCTGTAATAGCTACTGAAGGTGAAACAGCAAAAAGAAAAGCATTTTATTTAAATTATAAAAACTATAATGCAATTCCTAAAAGGGTGCATTTTAAATTGACCTAATAAATAATGGCTGAATCAAATATAGAATGGACAGAGATGACGTGGAATCCTACAACAGGATGCACGAAGATTTCGGCTGGATGTAAATTTTGTTATGCAGAAGTAATGTCAAAACGTTTACATGCAATGCGTGTAGAAAAATATAAAGATATTTTTAAACTGAGAATTCATCCGGACGAACTTGAAACACCTTATCATTGGAAAAAGCCTAGAATTGTTTTTGTTAATTCAATGAGTGATATGTTCCATAAAGATGTGTCACTCGAATTTATCCAAAAGGTTTTTAAAGTAATGAATGATAACCCACAACATACATTTCAAGTTCTAACTAAACGGGCTGATTTAGTGGCGAAATATAATAAAGAATTTAATTGGACAAAAAACATTTGGATGGGAACTTCTGTTGAAGATCAGCGAGTAGTAAAAAGGATAGACTTTCTTAGAGAAACGGGGGCAAAAACAAAATTCCTTTCTCTTGAACCCCTCATTGGTGCTTTGCCAAACCTCAATCTTAAAAAAATAGATTGGGTTATTGTTGGGGGCGAATCTGGTGCAAAAGCGCGCCTTGTAAAAAAAGAATGGATATTGGAAATAAAAAAGCAATGTGATAAAGCCAAGGTTCCCTTCTTCTTTAAACAGTGGGGTAAGACAAAATTTAATCCTGATATAAATGACCCTACTATTTCAGTCACTCACTCTCAACATGCAAAAGGCGGTTGTAGTCTAAATGGTGTAGTTTATCGAAACATGCCTAAATAATCTTTTTAAATAGCTTTTCAGAAAACTCGACCACTCCATTTCCTTTATTATAAAAGTGAATTTCATTCTGCTGCTCAGGCCATTTACCATGTTTAACTCGCGTTCGAAATACTAATTCTGCTTCAATAGTTTCAACAAGTTCTCTGTCATCTTCAGATCTTAATTTTGGAAAAACAAATACAATCAAATTTAAATGCTTTCCTTGATGAGATTTAATCCATTTATATCCATGGTATCCATTTCGCCCAGTTTTTTTAGTTGCATTAAACCCTAAAGACAATCTACTTGATAAATAAGTTTTTGTAATCCCTATATAGAGTATGTCCTTGTTATACTTTGTAATATATATTTTGAAAACTCCATTGGAAATTCCAGCAAATTTTTGACCATCTACTCGTTTTATAGTAGTTTCAGAAATTTCAACTTTGAATTCATGTTTTTTGTAATCTAATTTATTATTCATAGTAATGATATTTTTTTGAATCTCATCATAATTTTTTAAGTTTTTTAATCATTCTTTCCAATTAAAGGTATTAATTTTCTATAAATTGTCAACCTTAGACAAATTTGTCTAAGGTTAGTTTTAATCTAAATTTTGGCATTTAAAACTTTCAGGAGTTGCCGGAATATGCTGCTTCCAATTAAACCAATCAGTTTAAGTCTATATAATGTAAAAGTAAGATAATATTTTACCAACTTCCGCATGCGTCACCTCCACCAAAATCCCCTCCACCAAACCCTGAAAAACTGCCGCCGCCACTACCACTTGAAAAACCACCACCACCGTACATGCCACCTTTCACATATACAAACAAACATCAAAACGTTTTGCAGTCAAAATCCTGCAGATGCATATAAAAAAGTTGAAAATATAGTCGGATAAATTTGTCCGAATTAAAAATACTTCATACATTTGTACAATAAATAGAAAATAATGTTTTCAAAAGCCTGTGAATATGCAATAAGAGCTACTATACATATAGCAGTTCAATCTACACAAGGCAAACGTGTAAGCTTAAAAGATATAGCCAAGGCTATTGATTCTCCTGAAGCATTTACAGCAAAAATCTTGCAACAACTTTCTAGAGCTGATATAATAGATTCTGTAAAGGGGCCAAGTGGTGGATTTACCATTGACAAAGAAAATATGTCAAAAATAAAATTAAGTCAGATTGTCTCAACTATTGATGGTGATAATATATATAAAGGTTGTGGTTTGGGTTTAAAACAATGTTCAGAGAAACATCCTTGTCCGGTGCATGATAAATTTAAAGTTATTAGAAAAGAATTGAAAAACATGCTTGAAAATACAAGTGTAGATGAACTATCTCTTGGACTAACAAATGGGTTAACGTTTCTAAAAAGATAAAAAATTTTGAAATAATAAAGGATAATAAGGTCTTAATATATTTTATTAATAATTTAAAAAACGAGAAGTCATGGCAACCACTCACACATTAAACACACAGAAACAAGCTAACATATCTTTAAGTTGGTTAGATAAAAGAGCATTAGGTTTTGAAAATGCTCGATTTTTTTGGATGGCAGTTTATATTACGAGCCAAAGCTGTTTAGGCTCTGTAGCATGTATGTACATTCTAAAAAATAATGGGAGCGATATTCTATTGGCAACTGGAGCAATGGTAACAATGGGTTGTAATGCTATTTTAATTGCACAGGGGCCCAGTAAATGGTGTCTCATTTCATTTTACATCAGCGTAATACTTAACACCATTCTGATTGTATTGAATTTTTAATTGGTAAAGTAATGAAACGGAAAATCAGCATATCATTTTTTCTTATTATGATTCTTGTAGGGACATTAAGTGCACAGGAAGCAAGCAATATAATTAAAGTTAAAAACCCAACTTCTATATTTTATTTGGTAATGATTTTCCTAATGCTGCTAGTTATTATTGTCATTGGGTATGTATATGGAAAATTTAAAGCTCAAGTCAAAAAAGATGAGAAAAAGGTCGTGGAAAATAGTTCGAATAAATTTTCCTTGTACATAAAAGATTTGACATCAAAACAAATTGAACAGTATATAAAATATAAAAGCTCGAAACGAAACCAGACCGGTTCACAACATAGGACAGGGAATTTACATAGCACGATAATTATTCTGTTTATTTTATTATTTTCTTCAACACACTCATATGCGCAAACCAATTCAGATGCTAATAATAGCCTATTTGCACAACCAGGTATTATTATAACGCTTGTATTAATTTTGATTCCGATTGTTTTGGGTTCAATCTTTGCAATCTTAAAAGCGACAGAATCTTTCAGGATTTATTCTAATAAAAATAAATTAAAAGATGCGCACGCTCTTGCTAAGCACTTAGTAGAAACTAACGATGAAAATTTAGAAAGCAATTTAACCAAACGGAAAGCGGCTTTGGATTATTCTTTAACTAATAATGAACTTTCTGGAAAAGAAAGCCCCGAAGATGTTAAAGGAATCATTCAAAATGTTAATACTGAACATGAAGTTCATTTTACTGCATTAAAAAAGAAAGCAGCTCCGAGGCCATCGTTAGATAATGATATTACTAAATTAATTTTATGGTATATAGGCTGTGCGACATTTTGGTTGGTGTTGGGGGGCACTATAGGTGAATATGTGGGAGTGAAATTTGTGTCCCCTGATGCTGATCATATTAGTTGGTTAAGCTTTGGAAGGTTAAGACCCGTACATACCAATATGGTGTTTTGGGGATGGGCCTCACTAGGCATTATCGGCTTAGGATACTATGTAGTTCCTACTGTTAGCAACACGAAAATTTATAATGTTAAGTGGGGTTGGTTGGCTCTATGGTTAATTAATGCAATGGTAATAATTGGATCACTTAGTTTGATGAGTGGCGTGAATAATGGAGGCGGGGAATTTAGGGAATATATATGGCCTATCATGTTGCTATTTGCTATAGCATTAATCTTAACATTAATTAATTTCATAAAAACAGTTGCTAAAAGAACTACAAAAGAAATTTACATTTCTAACTGGTATATTATTTCTGCTATCATTTTCACAATCATAATTGCATTAACGGCTTACTTACCTTTTTGGCAAGATGGTATTGGAGAAACAATTATTCAAGGTTATTACATGCATTCAGGTGTTGGTATGTGGTTTACATTATATACACTTGGGTTACTTTATTATTTTATTCCACAACAATTAAACAGACCTATTTACGCATACAGTCTTGGTATATTGGCTTTTTGGACACAAATATTATTTTATACAATAATAGGCACACATCACTTTGTTTTTAGTGCAATCCCATGGTGGTTACAGACAGTTGCCATTGTCGGTAGCGGGGGTATGATTATTCCGGTCATAGCGGCTACGATAAATTATTTTATGACTTTTAAAGGGCAATGGAAAAAAGTATCTAACAGTTATACCTTACCATTCTTCTTTGTAGCCGTTATGTATTATTTTATTGTTTCTATGCAGGGTACCGCAGAGGCATTTAAGTACACTAATTTATTATGGCATTTTACTGATTTTACAGTAGGACACTCCCACCTTGGTTTTTATGGGATTATTTCTTTTGCCATTTGGGGAGGGGTATATACAATCGTTCCACGTATGACCGGCAAAGAACCGAAACAACATATTGTTGGCGCTCACTTTTGGTTGGCATTTATAGGTTTACTTTTTTACGCCATTCCACTTTCTATTGGAGGCACATTAAAGGGAATGATGTGGGCAGAAAAGAAACCATTTATTGATGGTGTTGTAATGATGTTTGACTTTTGGTTATGGAGAGCCATTGGAGGTAGTTTAATGTTCTTAGCACACATTGTATTTGCGTATAATTTCTATAAAATGACTTATAAAAGAGAGGTAGAGATTGATGTAAATGAAGAAGCTTTTAAACATCTGGTGGCATTAACAGAAAATTAATCAGTAGAAGAATATGAACATTTTTGATGACCATAAAAAACTTTATCCAATTGCCGGGTTGTTGTTTTTAACTCTTACATTTTTTACTGCAATTCTTCCTGCATTGCAAAATCAGAAGAACAATGAACCTTTACCTGATTCTAAACCACTTAGCGGAGCAGCTTTACTTGGTAAGCATGTTTACATATCTGAAGGTTGTGTAGCATGCCATTCTCAACAGGTTCGAAATGTAGATATGGATAAAGTATTTGGTTCTCGTCCTGGAATAGCTGCTGATTATGCTCACATTAAAAGAACGAGTTTTTGGCAAAATACAGCAACCCTAATGGGAACAGAAAGAACAGGGCCTGATTTAACAGATGTGGGAAACAGGCAATCTAGTGTGGATTGGAATTTAATGCATTTGTACAATCCAAGGTCTGTTGTGGCGCAATCTATAATGCCTTCTTACGAATGGCTTTTTGAAATCAAGCAAAAACCTTCCAAAGGAGATGTTATTGTTAGCGTATCTTCTGAATTTATGAATGGTAAAACAGGAAAAGTGGTTGCAACAAAAGAAGCATTGTATTTGGTAGCTTATTTAAAGTCTCTTAAACAAATGCCTTTGCCTGACGGAGTTAAGCCGAAAGAATTTTTGTATAAGAAGGAAGAAAAACAAATTGCTATTGACGGAGTAGAAAACAAAGTGGATGGAAAGGCTCTTTTTACTGCTAATTGCCAAAGTTGCCATCAGGCAAATGGAGAAGGCTTGAAGGGAGCGTTTCCTCCTTTAAAGGGAAGCCCAATTGTAAACGGAGATAATTTAGAATTATATGTAGATATAATTATGAATGGTTACGATGCAAGAGCTGAATATGGTGTAATGGCTGCGGTTGGTACAAATATGGAGTTTAATGAAAGTCAGGTGGCTGCCATTATTAATTACGAAAGATCAAGTTGGGGGAATAAGGGAAAGGTGGTAACGCCTCTGGAAATAAAAAAAATAATGGACTTCATAAAAATTAAAGTGGCTGCATCAAAATGAAAAAATTAAATATAATACTACTATTTCTTCTTTTGCAAGTTTCTGTGTTTGCCTGTCCAACTTGCGAAAGGCAACAACCAAAAATACTAAGAGGTGTAATTCATGGGACATTGCCTGATAGTAATTGGGATTATGTTATTGTTTGGTCAATAATTATTATTTCAATCCTTACCCTTTATTTCTCGATAAAATGGTTGCTAAGACCTGAGGAGAAAAACAAAGAGCACATTAAGTATTTCATTTTAAATAACGAATAAAATGAATAATCAAAGCACAGTAATCATATTTTTAGATGAAGAAACTAAACCATTTGGTGAGTTTAAAGCTCCAATAAATTTTGAATTAGATACACATAAATTAGTTGATGGCGAGCACACATTGAAAATTGTCAGTAAAGATCCATTAGGCAAAGAAGGTGTTCGAGTTGTTCCTTTTACCGTACGTAATGGCCCTGCGGTTTCTATTGAAGGTCTTTCTGAAAATGAAGTTGTGGATGGTGTAATCCCCATTATGATAAATGCTTATGGGAAGGGAGATCAAAAACGCTTTTTAATTGAAGGCAGCGAGACACCTCATAGTATACCGGCTTGGTTGTGGGCTGTTGTTATAGGTTTTGTTGGTTGGGCTATATATTATGCAATAACTGCACTTAATACACCTTTATGATAAATAAAGAAATTTTAAATATCGATGACATTAAGTTGCTGGTAGATTCTTTTTATGAAAAAGTAAAAAGAGATAAATTATTGGCCAATATTTTTAATGAACGCATCAAAGACAGATGGCCAGAGCATCTTGAAAAGATGTATCGCTTTTGGCAGACTGTTTTACTAAATGAACATACATATTACGGCAGTCCATTTGTTCCGCATGCAAAACTACCTATAGAGAAAGAACATTTTAATCAGTGGCTTTTTTTATTCTACCAAACAATCGACGAAATTTTCGTAGGAGAGAAAGCAGCGGAAGCTAAATGGAGAGCTGAAAAAATGGCTGAAATGTTCCTTCACAAAATTAAATACTATCAAACTAATCCTGATAAAACAATATTATGACTTTGGAAATAAAACATCCGATCGCATTTGCGGCCGTTTATTTGTGGCTGGGTTTTGTATGTGCCATAAGCTTTATGGAGGCTTGGCTGAAATTTCGCGCGCCTGGAGTAACATTGCCAATTGGTTTGAGTATTGGTCGATTGGTATTTGGTGCTTTAAACAAAATAGAATGGATATGTGTATTGGTGATTTTCTCCGATTTATTAATTTCCAAAGAGTTCTTTTTCTTAAATAATAACATTGCATATTATATTCCTGTAATACTTCTATTTATTCAAACTATGTGGCTATTGCCTGCTTTAGATGCAAGAGCAGAAATACATATTCAAGGAGGGATTGTTGAACCCTCTAATCTTCATTTTTATTATGTGGGAATCGAAGCTTTAAAAGTACTAAGTCTCTTCGTTTTCAGTTTAAAACTTTTTAAATAAATCATATGGAACAAAATAAAATCATTCAGGCGATTGAAGAAAAATATAAAAAACTTGGTGAAAATCCGGAAACTTATTTTAAAGGCCTGTTACAATCAAAACCAATTAATTATTGGGATTATGTTGAAGTTGATACCTTGCTTTCTCTTCAGAAACCAAGAACAAACTTTAAGGATGAAGAAATCTTTATTATGTATCATCAGGTAACTGAGTTGGTGTTAAAATTAATGATTCATGAAATAAAACAAATTGTATATAATGATTCGATTGAAGAATCTTTTTTAATAACTAAAATAGCTCGTTTGAATCGTTATACCAGTATGATGATAACATCTTTTGATGTGATGAGTGGGGGAATGGATTATGATGATTATAATACATTTAGATCAACCCTTGCTCCGGCAAGCGGTTTTCAAAGTGCGCAATTCAGGCTTGTAGAAATATATTGTACTCGCATTCAAAACCTTATTAATACAGAAGAGAAGAAACGCTTGTCAAACACTCCTACTACAGAAGAATATTTTGAACATATTTATTGGAAAGATGCCGGTATAAATAGGAAGACAGGCGAAAAGACATTAACGCTTCGCCAATTTGAAGAAAGATATTTAGACCGATTTATTTCTTTAGCGAAAAAAGTAAAAGGAAAAACAATAGAAGAGCAAATAGAAAAGATTAAAAACCCATCTGACGAGCTTAAATTGGTTTTAAGAGAATTTGATTGCCTGTATAATATTAAATGGCCAATGGTCCACTTAAATACTGCCAAACATTATTTAGATAAAAAAGGTGAAAATAAAGAAGCTACCGGCGGATCGGAATGGAAAAAATATTTACACCCCCAGTTTCAGCAGCGAAAATTTTTCCCGGGGCTATGGACTGATAATGAGATAAATAATTGGGGAAAATAATTAAGACTAAAAAGTAGATGAACAAACCAGATATAAAGTTACTTAATAAAGGTAACTCACTTAAAATTTTAGAAATA
>Ga0134125_10010127_pt1 | contig 10598 bp, 10 predicted proteins | sample KB31751_FD_96464 | JGI IMG/M metagenome (GOLD analysis project Ga0134125, IMG submission 96464) | Terrestrial soil microbial communities with excess Nitrogen fertilizer from Kellogg Biological Station, Michigan, USA - KB3-175-1 | ecosystem: Environmental > Terrestrial > Soil > Unclassified ...
AACTATCCGACGCTGACGTGGGCCGACATCGGCACGATCGGCTGGCTCGTCGACGGCGCGGCGATCATGAACCAGATTCCGCTGTGCCGCTGCAGCTTCGGGCCGTATGCGCGCGCGATGATCCGCGTGTGCAAGGAAGAGTCGTTCCACCAGCGGCAGGGCTTCGACATCATGATGACGCTTTGCCGTGGCACGCCCGAACAGAAGGCGATGGCGCAGGATGCGCTCGACCGCTGGTGGTGGCCGTCGCTGATGATGTTCGGGCCGCCGGACGCGGCGAGCGTGCACAGCGCGCAATCGGCGCGCTGGAAGATCAAGCTCCTGTCGAACGACGAGTTGCGCCAGCGCTTCGTCGATCAGACCGTGCCGCAGGCGGAATATCTCGGCCTCGCGATTCCCGACGACAAGCTCGCCTGGAACGACGAGCGCGGACATTACGATTTCGGCGAAATCGACTGGCAGGAATTCCACGACGTGCTGAAGGGCCACGGGCCGTGCAACCGCGACCGCATGCGTACGCGCGTCAAGGCGTGGGAAGACGGTGCGTGGGTCCGCGATGCGGCGGTCGCGTACGCGAAGAAGCAGGCGGCGCGCGAGCAGGCGGCCGCATGAGCGCCGAATGGCCGCTGTGGGAAGTTTTCATCCGCTCGCAGCACGGGCTTGCCCACAAGCACGTGGGCAGTCTGCATGCGCCGGACGCGGAGATGGCGGTCAGGAACGCACGCGACGTCTACACGCGGCGCAACGAAGGCATCTCGATCTGGGTCGCTCGCTCGTCCGACATTCACGCGTCGTCGCCGGGCGACCGCGCGGCGCTTTTCGAGCCTTCCAACGACAAGGTGTACCGGCATCCGACGTTCTTTCCGATGCCGGAGGAAGTGAAGCATATTTAAGCTTGGCTATGCTCTTCGACTATCTGCTGCGTCTCGCCGACAACGGGCTCGTGCTCGCGCAGCGACTGGGCGAGTGGGTCGGCAGGGCTCCGGTGCTCGAGGAAGACATCGCGTCGACCAACGTCGGGCTGGACCTCCTCGGCCAGGCGCGGCTGTGGCTCGCCTACGCCTGCGAGATCGACACGGGCGATGCACCGCCCGTACGCACCGAGGATCGGCTTGCGTACTACCGCGATGCCGGCGAATTCCGCAATCTGCTGCTCGTCGAGCAACCGAACGGCAACTACGCCGACACGATCGCACGGCAGTACCTGTTCGATCAGTGGCACGTGCTGCTGCTCGCGGCGTTGACCGCGTCGTGCGATGCCCGCATCGCCGCCATCGCCGCAAAGGCTGTCAAGGAAGCGCGCTATCACGTCGAGCGTTCGGCCGACTGGGTGATCCGGCTCGGCGATGGATCCGCCGAATCGCACGCGCGGATGCAGGACGCGATGGATGCGCTGTGGATGTACACGGGCGAGATGTTCGCCGTCGATGCAACCGAACGCGCGTTGGTCGATGCCGGCATCGCCGCCGATGCGCAAGCGCTGCAGTCACCGTGGATCGAGGCTGTCCGCGCGGTACTTTCCGAAGCGACGCTCGCGATGCCGCGCGATGACTGGATGCAGGGCGTCCACGCGCGCGGAGGCAAACAGGGCCGACACACCGAGCATCTTTCGCGGCTGCTCGCCGAAATGCAGATCCTGCCGCGCTCGTATCCGGATGCAATCTGGTGACTGCGCCGTCGATCATGCAAGGCGATACGCGCACCATGTCACCGCCGCATGCCGGCAACGACGATGCCATGGCGTCGGTGTGGCGCGCGCTCGGGTCGATCGTCGACCCCGAAATTCCGGTGGTATCGATTGTCGAGCTCGGCATCGTGCGCAACGTGGCGCGCGCCGGTCGCGAATGGGTAATCACGTTGACACCGACCTATTCGGGTTGTCCGGCCACCCGCGTGATCGAAGCGGACGTGCGTGCGGCCGTGGCACGCATCGTCGAGGGCCCGCTGCGCATCGTCACCGCGTTGTCGCCGCCGTGGAGCACCGACTGGGTTGCACCGGAAGCGAGACGCAAGCTTGCCGACGCCGGCATCGCGCCGCCCGGTTCCGGCAATCGTCCGGCGAGCGAGACGCGGCCGCTCCTGTTTCGGCGCGCCGCTGTCAAGTGTCCGAACTGCGGCTCGTTGCGCACGGAGGAACTCTCGCGGTTCGGCTCGACGGCATGCAAGTCGCAATACCGTTGCCTGGACTGTCGCGAGCCGTTCGACTACTTCAAGCCGCATTGAGTTGAACGGATGCCGCGCCGATGAGCAAATTCCATGCGCTGCCCATCGCGAAAGTCGATCGTGAAACGCGCGACGCGATCGCCATTACATTCGACGTCCCGCATGCATTGCGCAGCCATTTCCGGTTCGAGGCCGGCCAGCATCTGACGCTGGAAGCCGACATCGACGGCGAAGCCGTGCGCCGCTCGTATTCGATTTGCGCCCCCGAAGGCGAGCCGCTGCGCATCGCCGTGAAGCGCACGCCCGGCGGCCGCTTCTCGCTGTGGGCGAACGATGCGCTGCGACCCGGGGCGCAACTCGGCGTCATGGCGCCGATGGGACGCTTCAACGTCGCGCGCGACGCGCGCGCTTCGCGCCATTATCTCGGCGTCGCGGCAGGAAGCGGAATCACGCCGCTGCTGTCGATGATCGCAACCGCGCTGGCGACCGAGCCGCGATCCCGATTCACGCTCATCTACGGCAACCGCGCGTCGGCGACAGTGATGTTTCGCGACGAGCTTGCAGGGCTCAAGGATCGCTATCTTTCCCGCTTCAACCTCGTGCACGTGCTGTCGCGGGAGCCGCAGGACATCGAGCTTCTGCACGGGCGGATCGACCGCGCGAAGGCCGACGCGCTGTTCGAGCGCTGGGTACCGGTCGACGACGTTGACTATGCATTCCTCTGCGGGCCGGAGGGGATGATGGACGCGGTGCGTGCGTCGCTGGTCGCGCATGCATTTCCCGCCGAGCGCATACGGATCGAGCGCTTCGCGGCGAGCATTCCGAAGCACGCGCATGTGCCACGGCCGCTGCCGGTGGCGGCGCAGACGGAGTGCGAAGTGAACGTGATCATCGACGGTTCGCAGCGGACATTCATTCTCGAAAAGGGGCGCGAGAGCATCATCGACGCGGGCTTGCGCAACGGTGTCGAATTGCCTTTCTCATGCAAGGGAGGCGTATGCTCGACCTGCCGCTGCAAGCTCGTCGAAGGCGAGGTCGACATGGACGTCAATTTCGCGCTCGAGGACTACGAGGTCGCGCGCGGCTTCGTGCTCGCCTGCCAGAGCTATCCGGTCACCGACCGCGTGACGGTCGATTTCGACCAGACCGGCACCGGCTGACGTTGCGGCCGGGCGTCATTCGCATGGCGGCGATTGCGCCACCGGTGGCGGGCGATCGAGGCGCACGCGAGCGATCGTGCGTGCTAGAGTAAACGCATTGCAGAAGCCCGACGAGTGGTCCCGTGTCGCATCCCTTTTTCGAAAAACATCGCGCAACGCTCGATCGCGCCGTCGACGCGATCGCCGACCGCGGCTACTGGACGCCGTTTCCCGAATCGCCGAGCCCGAAGAATTACGGTGAAGGGGCGGCGGATGCCGGCAAGGCAGCCTTCCAAAGGCTCGCGAACCAGCGCTTTCCGCTGACGCAATCGGCGACGATCGGCCAGGTCGGCGCCGAGCGCTCGCCGTACGGGATCACGCTCGGCGTCACGTATCCGAAGCCCGACATCGACGGATTGATGTCCGCGGTCGAGACCGCGGAGGCCGGATGGCGCAAGGCGGGTCCCGAAACGTGGGTCGGCGTCAGCCTCGAAGTCCTCGATCGGATCAACAAGGCGAGCTTCGAGATGGCGAACGCCGTCATGCATACGACGGGGCAGGCATTCGTGATGGCGTTCCAGGCCGGCGGCCCGCACGCGCAGGATCGCGGTCTCGAGGCCGTCGCCTATGCATGGGATCAGATGCGCCGCGTGCCCGCGAAGGCGACGTGGGAAAAGCCGCAGGGCAGGAACGAGCCGCTGCGGATGGAAAAGCGCTTCCGCATCGTGCCGCGCGGCGTGGCGCTCGTCATCGGCTGCAGCACGTTTCCGACGTGGAACGGCTATCCGGCCATTTTCGCGAGTCTTGCGACCGGTAACGCGGTGATCGTCAAGCCGCACCCGAACGCGATCCTCCCGCTCGCGATCACCGTACGCATCGCGCGCGACGTGCTGGCCGAAGGCGGCTTCGACCCGAACGTCGTCACGCTGGTCGCGCACGAAGCGGGCGACAACATCGCGCAGACGCTGGCACTTCGTCCCGAGATCAAGATCGTCGATTTCACCGGCAGCACCGCGAACGGCCGCTGGCTCGAGGAGCACGCGCGCCAGGCGCAGGTGTACACCGAGAAGGCCGGCGTGAATCAGGTGATCATCGACTCCACCGCGGACATCAAGGGGCTCGTGCGCAACCTCGCGTTCTCGCTCGCGCTTTACGCCGGGCAGATGTGCACGGCGCCGCAGAACATCTACGTGCCGAAGGGCGGCATCGACACCCCGGAAGGCCGCCTGTCGTTCGATGACGTCGCGGGGGCGCTCGCGCAGGGCGTCGACAGCCTTCTCGCCGACGACGCGCGGGCGGTGGAAGTGCTCGGCGCCGTCTCGAGCGAGGGTGTGCTGCGCCGGCTCGAGGCCGCCCGCTCGCTCGGCGACATCGCGCTCGATACGCGAACGATCCGGCATGCGCAGTTCCCTGACGCGACAATTCGCACGCCGTTGATCGTCAAGCTCGGCAAGGCGGATCGTGCGACGTATCTCAACGAATGGTTCGGTCCGATTGCGTTCGTCATCGCGACCGACGACACCGCCGACAGCCTCGCGATCGCGCGCGACGCGGTCGTCGGCCATGGCGCGCTGACGATGTCGGTCTATTCGACGCGCGACGACGTCATCGCGCAGGCGATCGACGTCGCCGAGGATGTCGGCGTCGCGCTTTCGATCAATCTCACCGGCGGCGTGTTCGTCAATCAATCCGCGGCGTTCTCCGACTTCCACGGCACCGGCGCCAATCCGGCTGCGAACGCGGCGCTGACCGATGCCGGCTATGTCGCGAACCGTTTCCGGATCGTGCAGCATCGGGCGCATGTCTGACCGGGTATCAGGGAACAGGCATCAGGGATCAGATCGGTTCAACGACACGTTCAACCGCACAGCAAGGCAACATGTGACATGACCACAAATTTCGAACAGATCCGGTTTGAAACCGCAAACGGCGTCGCGCGCATCACGCTCGATCGCCCCGACCGGTTGAACAGCTTCACGACACAGATGCACGCGGAGCTGCGCGATGCGCTTGCCCGCGTCGCCGCTGACGATCGTGCGCGCGTGCTCCTGTTGACGGGCGCCGGGCGTGGCTTTTGCGCGGGGCAGGACCTTGCCGACCGCGCCGTAGCGCCGGGCGACACGCCGGTCGACCTCGGCGCATCGATCGAGAACAACTACCGGCCGCTGGTGCTCGCGCTGCGCGGCCTGGCGCTGCCGGTCGTCTGTGCGGTCAACGGTGTCGCGGCCGGCGCGGGCGCCAACATCGCGCTCGCCTGCGATGTCGTCGTCGCCTGCCGCTCGGCCAGCTTCATCCAGGCATTCTGCAAGATCGGCCTCGTTCCCGATTCGGGCGGCACCTACTTCCTGCCGCGCCTCGTCGGCACCGCGCGCGCGATGGGACTCGCGCTGCTCGGCGACAAGCTGACCGCCGAGCAGGCGGAAGCGTGGGGGCTGATCTGGAAATGCGTCGACGACGACAAGTTGATGCCCACCGTCGACGCATTGCTCGAGCACTTCGCGCACGCGCCCACGGGAGGGCTTGCGGCCATCAAGCACGCGATGCATGCGTCGGCCGAAAACTCGCTCGAGCAGCAGCTCACGCTGGAACGCGATGTGCAGCGCACGCTCGGCCACGGCGATGACTACCGCGAAGGCGTCGCTGCATTTCTCGCCAAACGAGCCCCGATCTTCACCGGGCATTAGCCGCAGATGACGAGCGCCGGCGCAATCCCGCGCGATGCGACGATTGCCGTCATCGGCGCCGGCGCGATGGGTTGCGGGATCGCGCAGATCGCCGCGCAAGCCGGTCACCCGGTACGGCTGTTCGACACGCGTCTCGGCATCGCCGAAAAAGCGCGGGCGGCGATCGCGCTGACGTTGAACGGCCTTGCCGCGAAGGGCAAGCTCGAACGGGCGGCGGCCGATGCGGCGGTTTCGCGCATCGCCGCCGTTCACGCACTCGGCGATTGCGTCAGCGCGCGTCTCGTCATCGAGGCGATCGTCGAGGATCTCGCGGAGAAGCGCTCGCTGCTGCGCGAGCTCGAGAAAATCGTTTCGCCAACGACGATCCTCGCGTCGAACACGTCGTCGCTGTCCATCACCGCGCTGGCGGCCGGCCGCCAGTTTCCGAATCGTATCGTCGGCATGCATTTCTTCAACCCGGTGCCACTGATGCAGCTCGTCGAGATCGTGAGCGGCCTCGCGACCGACGATGCAACCGCCGAAACCGCCGCGGCCACGGCGGCTTCGTGGGGCAAGCAGCCGGTGCACGCGACATCGACGCCGGGCTTCATCGTCAATCGCTGCGCTCGCCCTTTCTACGGCGAGGCGCTGCGCCTGCTGGCCGAGCGCGCCGCCGACGCCGCGACGCTCGACGCGCTGCTGCGCGAGGCCGGCGGCTTCCGGATGGGCGCGTTCGAGCTGATGGATCTCATCGGCAATGACGTGAACTTCGCCGTCACGCGCACGGTGTGGCAGGCGTGCTATTACGATCCGCGCTACGCGCCGTCGGTGCTGCAGGAGGAGCGGGTCGCGGCCGGCCATTTCGGGCGCAAGAGCGGGCGCGGCTTTTTCGATTATTCGGACGGCGCAGCGCGACCCACGCCCGCAACAGCGCCCGCGTGTCCCGCGCCGGCGCGAATCGCGGCGCGCGGCGATGCGGGCATTGCGGCGCCGTTGCTCTCTCGACTTGCACAAGCAGGCATCGAGCTTGCGCATGACCCATCGCGCGAGGGTTTTCCCGACGGCGCCATCGATGTCGGCGATGCGGTGCTGGCGCTGTCGGACGGCCGAACCGCCACCGCGCGTGCGGCGGCGACGGGGGCACGCAACCTCGTGCTGTTCGACCTCGCGCTCGATTACTCGGCGTGCACGCGCCTGGCACTTGCGCGCGCCGACTCGTGCGCGACGAGCGCATTCGATGCGGCGGCGGGCGCGCTGCAGGCGGCGGGCATCGCGGTTTCGCCGCTGGACGATGTCGCGGGTCTCGTCGTCCTGCGTACTGTCGTTGCGCTCGCCAACGAGGCGGCCGATGCGGTGACGCACGGCATCGCGTCGGCGCGCGACGTCGATCTCGCGATGCAAAAGGGCGTGAATTACCCGCGCGGGCCGTTGCGCTGGGCGGACGAGATCGGCGTCGCGCGTGTGCGAAACGCGCTCGTGAACCTCGAAGCGCATTACGGCGAGGATCGCTACCGGCTTTCGCCGCTGATCGCGCGCCGGCACGCGGTGGGCGCCACGTTGAGCGAAAACGGCGCCCGAGTGGATCGCCATGAATGATCAGCCACATTCCGAAGCGCAGGCGCTCGCCGAACGTGTCGGCGCGAGCATGCTGGCGAGCGACCGCGCATCGCGCGCGCTCGGAATGCGCATCGAGCGCATCGGGCCTGGGCACGCGCAGATGACGATGACCGTGCGCGACGACATGGTGAACGGGCACGCGATCTGCCATGGCGGTTACATTTTCCTGCTCGCCGACAGCACCTTTGCGTTTGCCTGCAACAGCTACAACCGCAACACGGTCGCGCAGGGCTGCTCGATCGATTACCTGGCGCCCGTGCATGCCGGCGATGTGCTGCATGCGACCGGCGTCGAGCGCTCCCGGACCGGACGCACGGGCGTCTACGACATCGAGGTCCGCAACCAGGGCGGCAAGACGGTCGCGCTGTTCCGCGGGAAGAGCTACCGCATCGACGGGCACGTCGTCGACGAGCCGTCCTGACAACCTCCCAGGGATAAACGCCATGCCGGTCAAAGCGCCTCGTCCCGGCGATCTCGAGCCCATCGAGACCGCGAGTCGCGACGAGCTCGCGTCATTGCAGCTCGAGCGGCTGCAGTGGACGTTGCGTCATGCCTACGCGAATGTTCCGCATTACCGGAAAGCGTTCGCTGATGCGGGCGTCCACCCGGAGGAACTGCACGGGCTCGAGGATCTCGCGCGATTCCCCTTCACGGTCAAGACGGACTTGCGCGACAACTATCCGTTCGGCATGTTCGCCGTGCCGCGCACGCAGGTCGCGCGCGTCCACGCATCGTCGGGAACGACCGGCAAGCCCACAGTCGTCGGCTACACGCGCAACGACATCGATACGTGGGCGGCGGTGATGGCGCGCTCGATCCGCGCAGCGGGCGGCCGCGCCGGCGACATCGTGCACGTCGCGTACGGCTACGGGCTTTTCACCGGCGGCCTCGGCGCGCACTACGGCGCGGAAAAGCTGGGCTGCACCGTCATTCCGATGTCCGGCGGCCAGACCGAGAAGCAGGTGCAGCTCATCTGCGATTTCAAGCCCGACATCATCATGGTGACGCCGTCGTACATGCTGGCGATCGCCGAGGAGATGCAGCGGCAGGGCATCGACCCGCGTTCGACGTCGCTTTCGATCGGCATCTTCGGCGCGGAGCCGTGGACACCGACGATGCGCGCGGCGATCGAGCAGGTGATGAACATGGATGCCATCGACATCTACGGCCTGTCCGAGGTGATCGGGCCCGGTGTAGCGCAGGAATGCATCGAGACGAAGGACGGGTTGACCGTCTGGGAAGATCATTTCTATCCCGAGATCATCGATCCCACGACCGGTGCCGTGTTGCCAGAAGGCGAGAAGGGCGAGCTCGTCTTCACATCGCTCACCAAGGAAGCGATGCCGATCATCCGCTACCGCACGCGCGATCTAACGCGCTTGCTGCCCGGCACCGCGCGCACGATGCGCCGCATCGAGAAGATCACCGGGCGCTCCGACGACATGATGATCATCCGCGGCGTGAACGTGTTCCCGACGCAGATCGAGGAGTTGATCCTGCGCGACCCGATACTCGCGCCGCACTACCAGGTGGAGATCACGCGGCCGCGCAACCTCGATGAAATGACAGTGCTCGTCGAGCGCGCGTTGTCGGCCGGAAGCGCCGACGGCGACGCGGCCGGCGAACGGCTCGCGCAGCGGGTCAAGAACCTGATCGGCGTGAGCTGCGTCGTGCGCGTGTTGCAGAGCGGCGGCATCGAGCGCTCGCTCGGCAAGGCGAAGCGGGTCGTCGACAAGCGGACTACTGCGCAACCCGGTGGCTGATAGCGGTTCGGTGACGAGGGACTGCCCGATGCAGACGCTCGCAAGGCCAAAACATCAGTCCGCTGATGCACACTCCCCACGAGTCACATCGCCTGACGAAGGACTACGACCCGTGAATTGTCAATCGACCCCGTTGGCCGCGAGCGTCTCCTTCGCCTTCGATGAAGTCAGGAACCGGATGAAGTCTTCCGCCGTCTTGCGCTGCGTGGCGGTCGTCATACGCACGGCGGTGTAGGTAAGGTAATGCTGCAGATCACCTGGTAACGGGCCGAGCAGCTTTATGCCGCGCGTCGTCGCGATGAGCGGCATCGTTCCGGCAACAAAGTCGTTGCCTTTGCCGTTCAACACAGGATCAAAGATTCCGTTTGGCGACGTCCGTACTATTTTCGGCTTGAGGCTTTCGGCAATCCCCAGCGTCTCGAGCGCCGTGGCGAAAGTATTTCCCGAGGCGACATTGTTGAAAACGATGGCGTCTGCGCCAAGCAATGTGTCCTTGAGCTTTTGCGGAGTCGAGATGTCATACGTCGGACTGCCGGTGCGGTTGCCCACGCCGACACCGACGCGACCAATGATCGGTCGGTTTCCAGCGCCTACCTTGCCCGCCCGCGCCAGGTCCTCGACAAAGTCCGGCTGCACGATAACGACGTCCGCAACTTCACCGCCTTCGATCCTCTTCTTCACCGCAGGCGACGGATCGAATACCAAGGTCACTTGATTGAGTGTTTCCTGGCGATATAGATCGGCGACCTTCGTCAAAGCCGGCTGAAGGGGGCTGTCACTAAGGACCTTAATATCGCCAGCGTGGGCAATCGCAGTGAATGCGGCGAATGCGCCCACCCACACGACGTTCCGGATGGTTCGCCCAGGTCTTGCACGCATTGGCCTGGATCTCCGATGTTTACGACTTTGCGAAAGGTGCTTGCAGGAATCGAGCGGTTTGCAGCGATAGCTACGCGGACAATCCTATCCAATCGTCTCGGTTCGGCGCCGGACTCGGCGTTGATTCACAAGAAATCATCCCCTCGAGTTGAGGGCGTGAGTCTCGTAGTCTAAAAGGCGATGCGGTTGGTCAGCGCGTATGCGCCCCGATTTTATTTTCTCGATTTTCTCCTCGTGGCGCAATCACGGATTAGTAACAGAATGCGACGATCAGGCCGAGCTCGACCGCTACTGGAACGCGCTTCTCGAGGGCGGCTCGGCCGAGCAGTGCGGCTGGTTGAAGGATCGCTTCGGCCTCTCGTGGCAGATCGTTC
>Ga0134125_10010130_pt1 | contig 10597 bp, 15 predicted proteins | sample KB31751_FD_96464 | JGI IMG/M metagenome (GOLD analysis project Ga0134125, IMG submission 96464) | Terrestrial soil microbial communities with excess Nitrogen fertilizer from Kellogg Biological Station, Michigan, USA - KB3-175-1 | ecosystem: Environmental > Terrestrial > Soil > Unclassified ...
CGATTGGCCAGAGCCATTCGGCCTGGTCATGATCGAAGCTATGCGCGAGGGCACGCCAGTCGTTGCTTGGCGGCGGGGCTCTGTCGCCGAGGTGGTCGATGACGGTGTCACAGGTTTTGCCGTAGAGTCTATCGATGAAGCGGTACATGCGCTGGGTTTGGCCCTGGCCTTGGACCGAAAGTCGATTCGAACTCGCTTCGAAGAGCGGTTCACCGTTTCCCGGATGGCCGCGAATTACCTCATGGCATATGAGCAGTTACTCAACGGCGTTCATCTCGGCTCTACCATCGGCTCGTCCGAGCATTCCTCAATCAAAAACATGGCCGACCCCATAGATTGTCTACGCGTAGCGGAGCCTGCAGAAGCTTTGCTGTTGCCGCCGGATTTGCGACGAGAGTCGCCAGGGATCTGAACCATGCACGACCCCACAACCCTCGATGCGGCGGCCGAAGAGATTGGGGCAACAGCCTCTTTGACGGACCGTCCCTTGCACAATCTGAAGGATGGCGAAGCTTTTGCCGTTCTGGACAGCCGCGGTGATTTCGGAAGACGGCCGGGTACAGCGGAAGGGCTGTTCTTTCGAGACACCCGGTTTCTTTCTTATTTCGAATTGCGTTTGGATGGCAAAAAGCTGCAATTGCTCAGCTCGACTACGCATGACGACAAAGCGACCTTGTCTGTGAATCTTACAAACCCGGACCTCCGATCGGGAGAGGATAGTCTTGCAAGGGAGACGATCTTCGTCGAACGCACAAAATTTCTCTGGAAGGGGACCATGTACGAGCGCCTGAGGGTGAAGAACTTCGCGTCTGTCGCGCGGCGGCTCCGGTTTGATTATCTGTTCGACGCCGATTTTCACGACCTTTTTGAAGTCAGAGGGGTGCGGCGCAAGGCGCGGGGCTGCGTGTCGACGCGTGTGATCGCCCCAGATCGCGTTGAATTTCATTATCTGGGCCTCGACGGGATCGGCCGGCGGACTTTGGTTGGCTTCACCCCTCGCCCCGTTGTTCTCGAAGCTGGTAGTGCGCGAGTTGATCTGGATCTCCCTCCGGGCAGAGCGGCGTCGATATTCGCGACCATCGCGTGTCGCGAAGAGGAAGTTGAAGATCTCGCGGGTGTGGCTCAGAACGTTCCGGATTTCTTCCGTGCCTATCGCAGCAGCAGGCGAAGCAGGCGCAGGATGACATCCGACATGGCGACGATCGAGAGTTCGAGCGAGCTGTTCAACGAGGTCGTGTGTCGCGCGGCTTCGGATGTCTACACGCTCGTAACTTCGACCGAATGTGGTCCTTACCCGTTCGCGGGAATTCCATGGTTCAGCACGGTTTTTGGGCGCGATGGCATTTTCACCGCAATGTTCATGTTGTGGACCGATGCGTCGCTTGCGCGCGGGGTGCTGCGTATGCTGGCGGCAACCCAAGCCGTCGAGATTGATGCCAAAGCTGACGCTCAGCCCGGCAAAATTCTTCATGAGTTGCGGCACGGGGAAATGGCAAATCTCGGCGAAGTTCCCTTCCGCCGCTACTACGGGAGTGTCGATGCGACTCCGCTCTTCGTGATGCTTGCCGGGATGTACCTAGACACGACGGGCGATCTAAGAACGATCAATGATATCTGGCCTAATATCGAGCGGGCCCTAAGCTGGCTCGATATCTACGGCGATTGCGACGGCGATGGTTTTGTCGAGTACCAGCCGGGCGGCAACGAGAGCCTCGCAAACCAAGGATGGAAGGACTCTCAAGATTCCGTTTTTCACGCCGACGGTTCGGACGCTGAAGGGCCGATCGCTTTGTGCGAGGTTCAAGGCTATGTGTTTGCGGCGAAACGGGCCGGGGCACAACTCGCAAGGAGGCTAGGGTGCGAGGAACTGGCCATCAGGCTGTCGAGCGAGGCCGAAGCCTTGCGCATCCGGTTCGAGGCGCAGTTCTGGGATGAGGAGATGGGTACTTACGTCCTGGCGCTCGATGGCAAAAAACGGCCCTGTCGGGTGCGTGCCTCCAATGCGGGCCATGCGCTGTTCACGGGCATAGCGTCGCCGGAGAGGGCACGGCGTGTGGCCGACCACCTCATGGGTCGGGATGGTTTCAGTGGCTGGGGCATCCGAACGCTTGCCCAATGCGAACCCCGGTATAACCCATTATCGTATCACAATGGCTCGGTCTGGCCTCACGACAATGCGGTGATTGCGCTCGGTTTTGCTCGGTACGGTCTCAAGACAGAGGCTGTCCGCGTTTTTGAAGGTCTTTTTGACGCAGCGAGACACCAAGAGCTGCGACGTCTGCCGGAGTTGTTTTGTGGCCTTATTAGACGTCCTCGGCGCGAGCCGACTCCCTATCCTGTCGCATGTTCTCCGCAAGCTTGGGCCGCTGCCGCGGTATATGCCGTTCTCGGCGCTTGCTTGGGCTTAGAGCAGTCGTATGCAGACAATGAAATTCGGCTTCGCGATCCTCTCCTGCCTGATTTTATCGATGAGGTCGTCCTTCGCAATGTGCACCTTGGAGCATCGCGGGCGGATCTGAAAATGCATCGCTACGGCAGCGATGTGGCGATGACAGTGCTATCGCGGCGGGGCACAGCTAAGTTTATCGTCGCGAAATGACCGTGGCAGCGGCGACTCTCGATTTGCCAGTGCAGCGCGGCGACCCTTAGACGTCGACTCGTGGGACCGAAGCAAATGGAGAGGGAAAGAGGCTAGGACGGCACGTGGTGGGGGGACGGCGCGCAACCAATCCAGCCTCAACGACACCGGCTTGGAACGTCAATCCGTCGATCTATGACGCCGACGCGCTGCCAGCCTGATTCTTTAACGGAGGTGCCTCGGGCTATGCGGCTTACACGCGAGAGCCTCGATATGAGGAGTGAGAGTTCGTTGAGCATGCCTTTGCAGCTTTGGGATACCCCGGGCGGTCGGAATCAAGGACTCCGGCCCGGTCGCAGAAGACGTAGACCCCAGCGGCATACCCATCTAACTTCGCACTTCGGCAGACTGCTTCTAGCTATCACGCGGGGCAGGAGCAGGAGGGCGAATAGTGAGACTCTTTGAAGCGTCGGAAACGACGACCGACCTTGACGCACTGCTCAGAGAAGGTGGGCACGACCCTGCCAACGCGCTCGTTTACAACATTAAGGGCATTATCAGTCGGTACTATGCGAAGCGGACAGCCGAGGTCCTTGAGCGGGTGAATGAGGTGCTTGCCAACTACATAGCTGAAAACGAAGCATAGAGCTGGAACTCGACGGGCTACTTTCTGGTTTCCCTCCAAAGGGAGGGATCCCACCATGACAGAGCGGCCCGGAGTCGAAGCGGAAGTGCTGGGAACTTGGCGAATTTGATATAATAACGTCTTACGGACATGGGTGGCTGGGTTATTGTGTCGGCTCAAAGGACGAAGCGTAAGCCGAGCGCGTATCGAGGGGTAGGGCCTGGCGGGAAAAGCAAAGTCCGGATGGCGATGTCAGACGATAAAGAGGAGCGCATCCGAGTTGAGGCATGGATGCATGGATGCTTTGGAACGCAGACCGCAGACAAGAGGGGAAGGCGGACCAGTACTGGTTTGAAGCTGAACAGGCTATTGAACACCAGGATCGCCTGCTCAAGGAACAAGAGCGGCGCGCCGCAGCGTAAGGGCATGCCCCGCTACTTTTTCGAAATATCACATTCAGGCATCATCCTGCCTCGATGATGAGGGTGAAGATTACCCTGGTGTCGAGGCTGCCCTCGATGTCGCCCGCAGGCTAGCAGCCGAGCTTGCTCTAGAGCTGCCCGAACTCCACGGACTTACAATTACAATCCTGGATGAATCGGGCGACACAGTCGGCAGCATGCTCATCTCGCCGTCCAAACCCGTCCCCCAATAGGCGGCATCGACGGACGCCGCGCGTCGACTGCAGTCCCGGATAGCAAGGTTGCGCGGCTCTTTGCCACTGCGTCTCCGATGTCTAGGCACTGGTACGGCTGCTGTTCGGCACTATATAGCTGTGGTGCCGGACGCACGCTTTTGGGCCTCCGGGCAGTTCCTATCAAGGACTCGACCGATGCCCGTCTACTATCCCTTGCATCTTCGCGAACGCTTCGAGCGCATGCGGAGGCAGCGAATCGCCGAACTGGACCGGGCCAAGGCATCTGCCGCCCGTCATTTGGCTAAGTTGCTTGCTCCGCCGCTGGTACCCATTCTGGTCCCGGCTGCCCGGCGCGGTGCCTCAAAATCCGTATGAAGACCACAGGCGCGTCGAAGGTTCACTGCGGAAGCTCACAGAGAACCAGTCGCGCTAGTAGATGTAGCCGCCTGGCTTCGGGGCATATGCGATCTGCAGCGGCGCGTTGCGCGTCGATCGCACGACTTTCTTAGCTCTTATTGGATTGGTCGTTGCCGATGGCGCGAGCTGAGCGGCCGTATACTTGATCGTCGGGTAAATCGGGCTGAGCATACGGAGATCTTCGAGCGCCCTTTCCGCACTGCGCTTCAAGGCAATTGCTTCCGCCCTCGGAATGGCTTGCATTTTTGAGACGGCGGGTGCCTGTGGCGCCTTCGTCTTTGACGACATATAGGCTTGGATGGAGACCATGCCGCCCGCAGCGCATGCCGCGACCAAGGCAGCCTGTGCGATGCTTCGAATTGCGACCATGATGAGTGCCCCTTCGACTCACAACGCCGAAGTACTCACTTTGTTCCTTGTCCACATCGCGGTACTAACCCTTTCCCTGGTGACTGGCTCCTTTCGAAATAAGGGGATGGCCTCTTCGAAACGCGTTTCGGATTGGCTCGCTATCCGCCGGATAAAAGCGTACACTAAAAACATCATCGGCTGCGGCATTAGCCCAGGCGTCGATGGCTGAGAGTCGCTAGTGCTCCCGCCTGTTGGAGCACAGTCATGTCTCGCAATATCAGCCTCAAAGTCGTTTCGGCGCCGAAGACCGGGATCGTCCTCGACTCACCGCCGGTTGTTATCGCAAGTGAACATTCTGTCGATTTCACATGCGGGCAGTGTGACACGATCCTGCTGCACGCCGAAGAAAATCAGATCCACGGCATCTTAATCCGCTGCACAGAGTGCGGATCGTACAACGCCAGCAACATTTAGGCCCGGTATGTTCCGCACGCGATAGATGGCGGAAGAAATAAATATAACGGCATTGTATTCCTCCGGAATAAGCCTACGTTGCAAAAGTAGCTTGATACATACTTCATCGTTTTTTCAAAGGAAATACTATGACCAATACACAGTCGAATACACAGGATCAGAACAAGAAGCAGCCTGACCAGGCGAAGCCGTCACCGGCCCCACAGCAGTCTCAGTCGATGCCTCGGACGCCCTCCGAGCAGACACCGCAGCAGCAAAAATAGCCTGCCTGCGCGTCGAAAAGCCCGGCCCAGTGCCGGGCTTTTTTGCATGGAAAAAGCCAATGGATGACCGAATCAAAAGCTGGCTAGTGCCGCCGGTCCTGATCCCACTTGTTATCGTTGTGGGTCTTGCCTTCTTGGCCGTCCTTAGCTGGTAGACCTCAAGAGGTCGCCTCAGTTGGCGGTCTCTTTCGGCGCACATGTTCAAGAAGGATGTGATTGGATATCAAACGCAACGGCATTCAGCGTTGCACGACGCGTGCTCGGGCGCGACAGCCAAGTGCTCGCCGTGCTCTATGCGATCGGGAATGATGCCGTATCGATTTTCCGGGGCACCTACCCAGGTTCCGGCACCATGCTGGGGCTTGCAGTCGTATTCGGCTGGTGTGGCGATGGATGCCGCCAGAGGAATAGATCGTGACTGAGGCTTTCGATTCGTTCTTGGCTTAGTGACCTGTGACCGCGAGCTGACCTGGCGGACGCGCTCCACGACTTCGGGTTCTGCTCTCATTTCGGACCTTTCCGAAAATGGAGTGGATGTCGCATTTTGGCTGTTCGCGTTGGGGATGCCCGTGCAGGCTGCCTGCGGGCGCTTCATGTTTATAAGGCCCGAAGCTGGCCCGATCCTGACTAACCCGGCGACGGGTATGAGGTCCGGTCAGCGGAGTGGGGCGTACCTGCGTCGGCCTTTCCGAGAATAGGTATCCGGAAACAAAAGACGCATCATATGGACGAACGAAAAGGGCGACGTCATCCACGAGGTGCCTTGTTCCGACGTTAGCCAGCCCGAGGGCCATCCGGCGATAGATCGCGGTCTTCGCTGCCCCGGTGGCCGTCTCTACGGTTGTTTCCGGCGCGAAACGCCAGCTCGTGTTGCTTCGTGAGCGCTCCGTGGCAGGCACAGGCGCGATCTCTCAATCCCTGCAGATCGTCGACCCAAATTCGGCCCCGACGATAGCTGACGAGACCTTCTTGCTGCAGTTCACTAGCTACGAGAGAGAGGGTTGCGCGCTGCACGCCGAGCATTCGCGCGACGTTCTCCTGGGTCATCCCAAGTTCGCCTCCCGCTGTCTCCTCCTGCACACGCAACAGCCAGGAGCACAGCCGCTGGAGAATGCGATGACTTGCATTGCAAGCTGCAAACTGCCTCGCTTGCGCCAGAAGGTATTGCTCCTGCGCTACGAGCAGGTGACGAAACTCGTCTGACGTCTCTGTCAATTCGGTTGCATCGGCGACTGCCATGGCCCAGCATCGGCCGGAAAGCTGGCATACCGCTTTGTGAGGATGGTGCGTTGCGCCAAGAACAGCGCCCCCACCCAATGCACCGCGCCGGCCGATGATTCCCGCTTCGATCTGCTGGCCTCCCTCCAGTTCGACAACGATCGAGATCATGCCTGACAGCGGGAAGACGAGGGTATCGATGGCCGAACCGGGGGTGGCCAGAACGTCGCCCTGGATGAAATCGACGGGCGTCAGGCGTCCTTTGAGGTCGTATGAATGGTCTACGAACGTTTCGAGCAGATCGTTGCCGAACATGGCGAGGCCCTTACGTCGCCCCCAATGGCTTCCTGATAGACGAAAGAGCGGCTGAAATCCGCCCGGGTTCCGACACTAAAGTCAGATCCGAGAGGGATCAACATCTCCCGCCAGACTGCAGAAATCGTCCGCACACCAAAATAGCACGGAAAGGCCTGGCAACTTGGGAACGTAACAGATACCCTTCTGTTCGCTTCATACGAGACGCGACCGGGCCCGCCACGACAGGCGATCAATAGTCACCGCTCGCCATCGCCCTAAACGGACAATCGAAAAGATGGGACGAGCAGCCTACTGCCGTCGGCAGGCTGCGCTGTGCCGAGAGGTGGCTGCGCAGCTCAGCCTTCACGCTGACGTTGAACGTGTGCGCAGGACGGCACTTGCTTACGACCGCGAGGCAGATGTCCTCGATGAGGCGGCGGAAGCCTCTCGTCCTGCTGGCGTCGAGCCGAGTTCGGGTTCGTGAACTGACTGATGAAGCGTCCCAGAGGGCCAACATGTACCTCTATCATTTTCAGGCAAATGGTTTTCGTCACGGAGCAAATGAGTTTTGCGTCGACGCGGCCGCCGCGGAGCGAATTGCATTCGAGATATTCCTCGAAATGTCCGCATGCGCCAAACGGGTGGTCGTAGTTACAGTGACCAGCTTCGATGGAACCGAGATCGCAAAGATACCGCGGCTGACCAAGTCGGACATTGCGGATCTGTCGGCATATCCTGCCAACGAGCGGTAGGGGCGGGTGACCGATCGATGCCGGCACGTATTAGCAACGGCGAGAAGAGCCGAATGGCGTCTCACCGGGACGACCAGCCTCGTATCGATTAATGCCTTTGCGGGAAGCCAATCGGCCGCTCCTTCTATAGAACTTGAAGACACAAACCGTCGGCATTTAAGCCCAGGCAGCGCTAGTGCTTGCGATCTTTCTACAGCACACCAAGACCGACAAGACCTATAGAAGCAAACAGACCGGCAGCAAGTGTACGAACGGCGTCGTCGACAAAATTGTGGCCAAACCCCGTAGGAGCGGCAAACCGGTGGCCCGTGTCGACGGCGGTTTACGGCCCGTCAAAAATCCCAAAGAGGTGGGCACCTCTCATCCACCAACCGCCGTTACTACGTCGTTTCATAGCGGGGGTAGTGGCCATCGCCGCTGAACTTACAGTAGAGAAGGCCGCGTTCAGTCGCGCGGCCTTCTGTTTTTCCGAAGGCGTCGGACCAATTGCGTCGAAGAGCGACCCCGCCAGCCACGGCGGTGGTGCCGACCGACGCGCCGTGGAGGCTTATCAAGCTTTCAGCATCGGAACAGGCGGCTGCGGAGGCGCCGCGCAACGCGGCATTTCGCCGTAATGTCAGCGACCTTATTAACTCGACTCGTCCGTAAAAAGAGCGCAGCTTGCTGGGCGCTGCTTTCGCTTGTAGGGGGAGACCACGGCCATGCAGCGCTTCATTCACGACGAGAACATTAGGCGATTCAGACAGCTGCTCGAACGCACGACCGACGAGGTCGAGCGGCAGCGCATCTTAGGATTGCTGGCTGAGGAAGATGCTAAAGTTGGGCCGGACGAGGCGACCGAGAATAAGCGTAGCACCTAAGGGATTTCCCGGAATGGCCAGAGCCTAGTGGCCCCGCGATTTTTGGTGGATGGAAGATTCCTCCGACGACGTCCCTGAACCGACTGACCTTGAATGCGCGCGCTGCGGAAGCTCGACCCAGCTTGTGCGCACAACGCCCGGGTTGGGCCAGGTGTTACCGGAATTGCGAACGTACAAGTGCCCACGTTGCGGTCAGGTCGAGACGCACGAAGCCAATTGATCTAAGACGAACTCGGTGGTGTTCACCGCGGATCGGCAGCTTACACGTTGTCCCGGGCATTCTGACGTGAGCGGGTAGGGACCTTAGTTCGTTCCTGGCCCGGTCCGGATCAAGCGTTGAATGGCTTCAATCTAAGCAGGCAACGACCCCCGGTTTTTGGTAGCCGCTAGAACAGCCGCGGTTCAACACTCGGCACTATCGCATGGCGACGATACGATCGGCCCAGCATCGGGCCGGCTGGCGCTTACACGGCGGCATGAGGTGTATGCGCGGCAAGTCCGCTTTGCGTGGAAGGACGGACGAATTCGCGACACCCGGCAATAGCCGCTTGTGGCCCCAAAGCTCCCGTTAGGAGGAGGGCAGAGCGTGTCCGCTCTGCCCAGGTACTTCAGACGTCCACCTGCTCGGCGATAGCGAGTGCGTCGTCGACTTCGATTCCGAGATAACGGACCGTGCTTTCGATCTTTCTGTGACCCAGCAGGAGCTGGACGGCCCTCAGGTTGCCGGTTCGCCGGTAGATGAGGGTGGCCTTCGTCCGCCTCAGCGAGTGGGTGCCGTAGAAGCTGGCGTCCAGGCCAATCCCGGAGATCCAGGCCGAGACGAGCCGGGCGAACTGCCTCGTTGTCAGAGGCCGTCCAGCGAAGCGCCGGCTCGGGAAGAGGTAGTCGCCGGGCTTCTTCGCCGTCTCCTTCATGTAGGCATCGATGGCTTCCCGGGTCTGCTCCGTGAGCTCGAACCTCACGGGATGTCCGGTTTTCCTCTGGCGCACCGTGGCGCGATCAAGGGCCGCCCCATGCGGGGCGATGTCCTCGACCCTCAAGGTGACCACGTCGCAGCCTCGCAGCTTGCTGTCGATCGCGAGGTTGAACATCGCCAGATCCCTGAGACGACCGTCGACCTGAAGCTTGGTGCGGATTGACCAGACGTTCTTGATCCGGAGCGGTGGTTTTGAGCCGATCAATTTTCCCCTGTTCCAAGGGACTTTGGTCGCGGCCGCAGCTTCGTGGGTGAGTTGGGTTTCCATGCTCGATCTCCTCTGTTAGAGAGGCCGATCAGCATGCGCCAGAGGGCAGGGCTCTGGAATTTATGTCCGCTTATCAGGCGTTCCGGACGTTATCGGCTAAGGCGCGCGGCCGGTAGGGCCGAAGTTGACCCGAAGCAGGCATAAGCCTGCGGCGCGCGCCAGGTCCGCTCCCGACCCGAACCAGACCCGATCGGAAAGGACGCTTGAGTACTGTTCTTGGATCCGAAGCGGACATCACGGTCTGCCTGCGGGGCATCAAGCAGCTCGGTGCGGGGGTCGGGCGGGTGCGGTGCCACTGTGAGCGGGCGTTATCTGTTGGCTCAATTTACTTTTGACATACCGCTACTCGCGTTTTATGGGCCCGAAGTGCATCTTCAATGCATTTATTGTTGATGTCCTTACATCGCTCGGCAGCATCAAGGGGCACGGTAGCTAATAAGCCGCATGATGCGAAAATGGAAATTTTGCTCTTGCCCGCCCGAAGTAGCGTCGTGATGCAGGACAAGGCCTTTTCTGATACGCCAAGGTCGCGAAAACAAGAGAGGGAAGCAGGCGAGAGCTTGCCGTTCTCACAATCGGCAAGTGCGAACTGCAGTTGATAGCCTGCGTCACTCACGCAGGCCGTACGCCCAGTACAACGCCCATCTACATTGACATACTTCGTGTCGCAGCCGCAGTGAATTGTTCTAACGTTGCTTTCTTGCGTGGTTCCGGTGACGTGAGCATGCGGTGGGCAGCTTTGGGAAAATGCCGGCGCGGCGATAAGCAACATTAGCAACATCAGACAGCTTTCAAGTACACCGAATCGATTCATGCGTGAAATTCCTCTTTGGCCCACTATTTCGCTTCACTGCCAACAGGAGCGCCATCGGGGGCGGGAA
>Ga0134125_10010133_pt1 | contig 10596 bp, 12 predicted proteins | sample KB31751_FD_96464 | JGI IMG/M metagenome (GOLD analysis project Ga0134125, IMG submission 96464) | Terrestrial soil microbial communities with excess Nitrogen fertilizer from Kellogg Biological Station, Michigan, USA - KB3-175-1 | ecosystem: Environmental > Terrestrial > Soil > Unclassified ...
GCTAGGCGCTTTGGCCTACGTCGGCCTGGTTCCGGCCATAGTTCTTTTGCTGATCCCCGGCTTGCGTGACAACCGATTCGTGAGCTTTCATTCCTGGCAGTCGGTTCTCTTCACAATCGCATCCGCGCTGGTGGGAGTGGTGCTCAAGCTCTTATTAATGGTTCTCGCAATTGTTCCGATGGTCGGATTCCTGCTCGCCTGGCTGTTGGTCGGGATCGGGTGCATGGGCATTTTCATTCTCTGGATCGTGTTGCTGGTAAAAGCCGCGCTCGGGAACTACTACCAATTACCGCTGATCGGGCCATTGGCTGAACAGCTCGCTGCTCGTGCTGATTCTTAGGGACTTAGCTCTGAGTACACGATCGTAGCTTGACACGCACCCCTTCCAGATGTCATTCCTATTTACTTTTACTCAGGGACCACAAATCGAGGCAAGGAGTGGGCCAGGTGAAAAGGGGAGCGCTTGAAGGTTAAGGTTTTCTATCATGATCGGTGTTTTGACGGCGCTTCTTCGGCTGCGCTGTTCTCGCGCTTTTATGCCGAACGCATCCGTAACGACATCGAGTTTATGTATTCAGGCTTGCTGCATCGCGCGGGTTCTCTTTTCAACGAAGCCGATTTTAATGGCGATGAGAACGCCATTGTCGATTTCAAATATTCCGGCTCGCCCAAAATCACCTGGTGGTTCGACCATCACCAGAGCGCATTCTTGTCACCCGCAGATGCTGAGCACTTCGAGCAGGACCAAAGTAACCGGAAGTTCTATGATCCTGATTTCAAGTCTTGCACCAGCTTCATTGCAACCGTCGCCGAGCAGCGCTTCGGCTTCAATCCCGCGCCAGTGGCCGAATTAGTACATTGGACTGACATCATCGATGGAGCCATGTACCAGGACGCGAAGACCGCGGTTGAGATGAAAGAACCGGCCATGCAGCTCACCATGGTGATTGAATCCACGCAGGACCCGGAATTTATTCCGCGACTGATTCCACTGCTTGCAACTCGACCCCTGGCTGAAGTTGTGCGGGCGCCATTCGTGGCATCGCTCTTGCCGCCATTGCTTGAAAGGCATCGCGGCTCCATTAAAATTTTGAAAGATCGCATTGAGTCTCGCGACCAAACGCTTTTTTTTGATGTTACCGACCAAGATCTCGAGGGTTACAACAAGTTCGTGCCCTATTACTTGCACCCTGAGTCGATCTACAGTGTTGGCCTGAGTAAGAGCAGCTTTCGCGTTAAAGTTTCTGTGGGCTCGAATCCATGGGCGCCCAGCCCTCCGGTTGTGAATCTCGCCAAGGTTTGCGAACGCTACGGCGGCGGAGGCCACGCCCGTGTGGGTGCAATTTCGTTCGATGTGTCGCAGCGTGCCGAAGCCAGCAAAGCTGCCCGTGAGATTGTCGGAGAGTTGCGGGCCAGTGTACGGTCCACCTGGTCAGCAACCAGCACCTAAGGAGCCGTTTCGCTTTGGCGTTTACACTGGATTTATCATCCAAACCAATTCGACCGTCAATGCATTCTGCCTTGCAAACTCAACCTGTTACTCACTTGTCAGCGCACCGTCGCCGCCTCCAGGCTTTGCGTACTGTGGCTGCTATGGAGTTTGCCAAAGGCGTGGCCGTTCTGGCTGCCGCGATCAGTCTTTATTGGGTCGATCCTACCGATGTCGCGGGTGCGTTCCTCGATTTTCTTCATATCAGTCCGGATCACCATATGGCGCAAATGCTGCTTCGCTCGGCTGATATCTTAAGCAATGCCAGCATGTGGTCGGTGATACTTGTCGCCTGCGTTTACTCCGCGTTGCGCTTCGCCGAAGCATTCGGATTATGGACGGCAAGAGCTTGGGCAGAGTGGATTGCGCTGGTATCTGGGGCTATGTACATCCCCTTCGAAGTTGTTAAGCTGGCACATCGCGTCAGCTGGTTTCATGTGAGCATATTGCTGATCAACCTCGCCGTGGTCGCTTATATGTTTTATTTAAGAATTTATCTGCCCCGGGTCGAAAAGCACCTCGCCCGCGTCCATTAGAATTAGAAAGATAAATTCCTCTCGACCGCATCCTTGCCTACTCGAAGACAGTTTCTATATACCGGGGCCGCTGCCGCTGCCGGCATTGCCGCCTTAGGTACGGACGGCTATCTCGAGTCCTACCGTCTGCAGCTCAAAAAAATCGAAATTCCCTTGCGTCGCTTGCCTCACCAGTTTGACGGCTTCACCATCGTTCAACTCAGCGATTTTCATTACGAAGAGGAATTTTCCGCCATACCGATTCGCCGCTCTGTGGAGTTGGTAAACAGCCTTCATCCCGACTTGGTGGTTTTTACCGGGGATTTTGTCACCGCGCCAATGTTTCGGTTTGGCCGTCATGCTGCTCTGGTGGCTGCGAATGCTGTATTTCCTTGCGCTGCCGTGTTGAGGGGCATCAAGGCGCGGATGGGGTCATTTGCAGTTCTCGGCAATCACGATGTGTATTCAAATCCGGCCTTAGTGGCGTCGGGGCTGCAATCGCACGAAATTTCTCTATTGAGAAATTCCTGCGTGCCCATCGCGCGTGATGGAGCGCGTTTCTGGCTTGCTGGAATTGACGATGCGCTTGAAGGCCAACCTGATCTGGGCTTGGCCATCAAAAAAATTCCGGCTGGCGAAGCGATTATTCTTCTCGCCCACGAACCTGATTTTGCTGACGAAGCCGCGCTCACGCCGGTCGATCTTCAACTCTCCGGCCACTCTCACGGAGGGCAGATATGGATCCCAGGAATCGGTGCTCCCTGGCTGCCTTCGCTGGCTAGAAACTACCCGCGCGGCCTTTACAACATCGAGAACATGGTTCTATACACCAACATTGGAATCGGCACCATCCGCGCGCCAATCCGTATCAATTGCGTCCCCGAAGTCACTCATATAACCCTCCGTACCATGTAGCCGCGGGCGTCCATGCCCGCCGGATCTAAGTAATAAGAAAAGACCCAAATAAGCTATACAGCAGCACCGCTAATACCAGCAATGTGAACCCCACATACATGCGGTCGCCCTCAATTGCGAATGCCACCGCAGAAAACATCACTCGCGCAATCGGCGTTGCAATCAACAGCAGTAAGCCGAGTTGGATGATCCCGCGCGCATCGCCCGAAAGCGCTGTTCCAATAATTCCATGCGCTGACTTCAGATTGTCCGGCTCGCCTTGAAATGTCCGATAGGTCACATGCGCTCGCGGGTGAAATGCCAGATAAGGAATCGCTCCGCCAATCACGACCAGCGCGGCAATCAATACTCCCGCGCGCAACAGGTGAGCAATCAGCCCTTCAACCCGATCATCATCCAGCGGCTTCACTGTCATCAGAATCCTCCCGTCAAACCTTTGAACATCATCTCTACGCCGAGCAACACGATGACTATGCTGAACACCAGCCGCAGCCGTTTGGTCTGTGTCTTCACCAACACCCGCGTCCCCATTAAGGACCCGATCAACACGCCGATCATTACCGGCATTGCCAGCGATGGATCAATATAGCCCCGGCTCAAATACACTCCCGCGCTGGCCGCAGCCGTAACTCCGATCATAAAATTACTGGTCGTAGTTGAAACCTTAAATGGGATTTTCATCGCCTGGTCCATGGCCACAACTTTCAGAGCCCCGGACCCGATGCCCAGCAATCCTGAAAGAGCTCCCGCGACCCACATCACTCCAAACCCCGCAGGTACGTGGTAAACGTTGTAAGCCCGAACTCCGCTGGTATCAGGAAATTCGCCGTTCATTTTTAATTTTGTGGCTAGCGGATCAGGCGGCTCTTCCACATCGGTTCGCGGCCGTGTGCGTCGTGAAACGTAAGCCGAATACATCAGCACGATCCCAAAGATGATTGCGATCGCTTTAGCGGGCACCTTGGCGGTAAGGTAGGCGCCGAATAATGCGCCGATCGTGGTTGCGATCTCCAGAAACATTCCGATGCGAATGTTCGAGAAACCTTCTTTCACGTACGCCGCCGCCGATCCTGATGATGTCGCGATCACCGAGACCAGCGACGCCCCAATCGCATATCTTAGATCTACATGAAAGAAAATCGTAAGCAGCGGAACCAGCACTACGCCGCCGCCAAGTCCAGTCAAAGAGCCCAAAAATCCAGCGACCAGCGCACCAGTCCACACCAGAAAAGTGAATTCAATGACGTTCATTCAGATTTGAGATTATTCGGATCAATTAGTCTGCCACACGACTGCCCAATCCCGCCCGCGAATTCAACTAATCGGTGTTCGATAGAAGAATCCACTCCCCTTGTCCCAATTAATCGCGAAGAGCAGCACTTCGTTGCTGGAAAGTGTCTCGGGTTCAACTAGCGCATAAAGATCAAACCCCGCGTCGCGAACCTTGTCAGATTCAATATTTCCAGTAAACACGACGGGCCACCAGAACTTATCAGGATTGGGCACGGATCTCACACGTGAAATCGTTTCAGCGTCTGCCTTCAAACTCTTCCTAAGTATCGCCGAGTCCGTTGGGTCGAACTCGAACGCACACCAGGTCGTCGGCGAAGAAACGGTGTGAAGTTCATGGACATTTCGGGAACTCTCAGGTAGGAAGTCTGGGATCCAGCCACGATCGACGGCACCGGCTTTTTTCGCATCCGCAAGAGAGGAATAAAAGGATTCTCGTCGGTCGCCGTGGCAGCCAATCATTGAACAAGCTAGGCATAGTAAAGCGGTAACGGCCATCCACACTTGTGCTTGAGGCTGTGCCTTATTCATAAGTGCGATTGGCCCTCGTAATAAGCTAATGCGGTGATCAACTATTGTCATAAGTCATTTACCACGAGAAAGGCCTTCTCAGTCTGCCACGACACACGCATAATTGCGGAGCGCGCGTCCCTTCTCAGTTACTTCTCCAACACTGAATCTCAGGCGAACCTACTTCTATGACTCATCCCAAGCTCGTAGAAAAAGCCGTGGCGTGGTTGCGTCGCTACGGCTGCAGCGTGGTGCTTTCCGAGCAATCTTGCGCCAGCGGAGAAACTCCCGATGCCATTGGCTGGAAACGCGGCTGCCATTCTGTGGTTGTAGAGTGCAAAGCCTCACGCTCCGACTTTCTCGCCGACAAAGATAAGCCGTTTCGCGTGAAACCCACAATCGGCATGGGATGCGAGCGTTTCTACCTGGCGTCTGTCGGAATCATCCGCGCCGACGAGTTGCCTGCTGGTTGGGGACTGCTCGAGCTCCGGGGCAGGGAAGTTCTCATGGCCCATCGGTCGGCGGAAGACCTCCGCTCCGCTCGAGGTTTTCGTTACGAGATGAACCTGCTACTCGCCAGTCTCAGGCGAGTCGAAATTCGTATCGAGCCGCAGTCGATCACCGATTTTCTTAAATGGAAAAATCGGATGGCAGAATACAATCGCGGAACCATTCCCGCCGGACTCACCGCTCCACAAGAGGAGCCCAATGCTTTTCTTCAGTCGGAATTGTTGAGCGATTGAGGAATGTACTTCCAGCTGCTCTGGATTGTTTTTTCCATGTTAGACTGCGTTTTGTGAGGACATTCAGCCAAAGGGGACTGAAAGTCTTCATTCTGCGGAGTTTTTGGCTGCTCGTGGCACCAATAGACTCCGCTCACGGTCTACACCGTCCAGGGGAGTTCTTCGCACTTCGCGCACGGGTTGATTTCCCGCTCAGGTTATCTGGCCAGTTTGTACTGATAACGACCTGAGGAGGAGTTCCGATGGGTGTCGCTGTACACCAGGATGTGTGCGCCACATTTTTGGATCGTCTGCGGAGCGCGCCTTCCCGCGCGTTACTGCTTGATTATGATGGCACGCTTGCGCCGTTCACTCCCGATCGGGAGCATGCGTTTCCGTATCCAGAAATTCCCGAGTTGGTCGCGCGAATCATGCGAACCGGAACGCGCGTCGTTCTTATCAGCGGACGGCCTGCGACTGAGTTGTTGTTCCTGAGCGGCATACATCCGCATCCGGAAATTTGGGGCAGTCACGGCGCTGAACGGCTATTGCCGGATGGCTCATATGAAGTTGAACCTCCAACTCCGGACCACCAGACCGCATTGAAGGCGGCAGTGCACTCATTGAATGCCTGCGGTTTTTCATCGCACGTTGAAGTCAAGCCTGGAGGCATTGCCGTCCATTGGCGCGGTTTGAAGGCCGCCGAGCGCGCGCCTATGGAGGCGAAGATCAGAACGCTGTTTGCGTCCGCGATTGAGGACCACGGCTTGCACCTGCTTCCATTCGACGGTGGCCTCGAACTGCGGGCTCCCGGGAAAAATAAAGGCGACGCGGTTTTAGCGATTCTCCGGGAATCTGAAACCGAAGTAGCTGCTGCGTATTTAGGTGACGATCAGACAGACGAGAATGCGTTTCGCGCCATCAAAGGGCGGGGTATTGCAATTCTGGTTAGGCCCGACCCTCGGCCCACGGTGGCTGACGTTTGGTTGCGGCCGCCGGAAGAACTGGGTCGGTTTCTGCGCGATTGGCTTACAGCCTGCGGAGCGGAAGCATGAAGCTGCTGGAAGGGCGACTGATAAACGTGTCGAACCGCTTACCGGTGGAAGTTAGAAGCCGGGGCGGACAGCCGCGCCTTACCGCCAGCGCCGGTGGCCTTGCCTCAGCGCTCGATAGTATTTGGCGTCATCAGCATGGCCTCTGGATTGGTTGGGCTGGCCCGGTTGACGCCGAAGCGGCCGGTCCGCTTCTACAAAAAGCAGCGCGCGGACGCCCTTACAGTTTTCGTCCAGTCCCGCTCTCTACCCAGGAAGTCTCAAAATTCTATTCCGGTTTTGCCAACGAAATTATCTGGCCGCTCTTCCACGAGATGCCTTCGCGCTGCAACTTCGATCCCGAATATTGGGAGGTTTACCAGCGCGTCAACCGCAAATTCGCGCAGACTACTATTGAAAGCGCCAATCCCAAAGACTTCATCTGGGCCCACGATTATCATCTGATGTTGATGGGACGGTACCTGCGCGAGGCCGGTTGCACCAATCCCAGCGGATTCTTTCTGCATATCCCGTTTCCTGGGCCTGACATTTTTGAGAAACTACCGTGGAGAAAAAGCATTTTGCGCGGCATGCTTGGTTACCGTTTACTGGGATTTCAAACCGACCGTGACCGCTTCAATTTCCTCAGTTGCGTAGAACGCATCCTTCCCGACGCTTCGTCGGAACGGGAAAAGTGTCACAACCTCGTGACCTACGATCACCACCGGACCAAGGTCGCGAGTTTCCCCATCAGCATCTCTTTCGAAGAGTTCGCCAATCACGCCGCTAGTCACGAGGTCGAGGCCGCGGCCAATCAACTTCGCCGCGAGCTTACGAACAATTTCATGCTGCTCGGCGTCGATCGCATGGACTACACCAAAGGCATCCCTGAACGCCTTAAAGCTTTCCGTATCCTGCTGCGCCGCTATCCCGAACTGCGCCATCGCATCACATTCGTGTTGGTCGTAGTGCCGAGCAGGGAAGACATTAAGGAATACAAGGCCCTGCGTCGCGAAGTTGAGCTGCTGGTCAGCCAGATCAATGGCGAATTCACGGACGCCGGCTGGGTGCCGATCCATTACATTCACCGCAATCTTTCGCGTAAGCAGTTGCTTAGCTACTATCGCGCCGCCGATATTGGTTTGATCACGTCTTTGAAAGACGGCATGAATCTGGTGGCAAAGGAATTCTGCGCCGCTCAGATCGACGAGCAAGGTGTGGTGATCGTCAGTGAATTCGCAGGGGCTGCGGCCGAGTTGCGCCACGGAGCGCTTGTCGTCAATCCCAACGATCTGGCGGGAGTTGCAGAGGCCATCCACCACGCCTGCGTTATGCCGGTCGAGGAGAAGCGCGCTCGCATGAAATTGTTGCGCGATGTAGTACGCACTTACAACGTGCAGGGCTGGGCAGAATCCTTCCTCGAAATGGCGCTCGCCTCCACGCCGGCTGCTGCTCAAGCCAGCCCTTCAGTCCCGGCGGCAAACGATTTCCAGCTAACTGCTGCGTCCGCCGTCCCTGACCAACGCATCGCTTAGCCAGTTCGTGTGGGTACAGCCGACCTTAGCCTGCTGAGCGGAGTCGAAGGGGCTGTCCATCGAGCGCAGCTCGATTCAATGCCCACGCTTTTTCCTCTTCGCCAACTCTTTCTTCGAATACATACTTCCCCGGCATTTCTTGGCACCGCACCAGCACGGAGCCGAGTCGTCCGGATCGCCATCGTAAAGGTTGTAATCGTATGCCAATTCCTCGCCCGCTTCGATATTGCGGATCGCGCGAATGATAACTCGTCCCTTGACTTCGTCTGCTTCGCAATTCGGCTCGCAACAATGATTGATAAATGCCGCGATGCCGTCACCATCAATCACGTGCTCGCCGTCCACTAATCCAAAAAGATAAGTTCGTGGAGAATGCTCATAAATGTCATCAGCCTGCGAGTTGGTCAGGCGTGGGCCGGTGTATTCAACCACGATTGTGCGTTTCTTGATTGGCGAGGTGGTGTAAACGCCATCGGCATGAATTTGGGATTGCCGGATAACCAAGGCCATCTGTCGAGATTAGCATCGCCAAGGAAAGTCGGGTGGGCGTGTGTTCTAAAATGAGCTCCGCCGTTCCGGTGCGCTCGTCGAGCAGGAATCATTCAGATCCAAAATGCAACGGGTGTCTGGCGGGGTTCGAATGAGGAAAGATGATCTTGCCGGAACAACGTCGAATCAATTACCATTAGAACGAACGTTCGAACTATGGCTTCTTCCGCCACTAGACCACGCGCCCGACGATTGGTGAGGCATGTACCGTCTGAGCCGCGCTTCGATCGCCAGTTGGGCAAGATCCTGGAACATGCCACCGAAGTCTTCTGCGAAAAAGGCTATGCTGGCGCATCCATGCGCGACCTGTCCCGCGCCACTGGTATGTCGCTCGCGGGCATGTATCACTACTTTGGCTCCAAGGACCGGTTGCTGTATTTAATCCAGAAACATACGTTTTCAACCATCCTGTCCCGCCTGCGCGACCGCCTTTCACAATCGCCCGGAGCGCAGCATGGTATCCGAGTCATCATCGACAATCATCTCGAATATTTTCTTGCGCACCAGCAGGCTATGAAAGTCCTCTCGCATGAAGACGACGTGCTCGATGGCGAATATGGACGGGAGATTGCGCGTATTAAACGCGACTACTACCAGACTTGCCGTGAGTTGCTGGACCGCTACAAAAAAGAAAAGGGACTAGAATTTGACAGTCGGACGGCGGTGCTTTCACTGTTCGGAATGATGAACTGGATTTATACCTGGTACAACCCGCGCCTTGATGGAAAGGCCGATCGTCTGGCTGCGGACATGAGCAATATTTTCTTTAAAGGTATCAGTAGCGAATAAAATCGCAGCCCATTTCGAGGAGGAACAAACAAATGGCGACCGTCCTGAATCCCCCCACCGAATCGACCAAGCCGCTCGTCAACTATCGGGTTGACAGCGGGGTGGCAATCATCGAAATGAATGATCCGCCGGCCAATACTTACACCTACGAGATGAATCGTCAGATGGACGAGGCTATCCTCAAAGCGCGCATGGCTAATGACGCTTACGTGATCGTCTTGACCGGGGCGGGCGACAAATTCTTCTCCGCTGGCGCAAATATCAAGATGCTGGCCAGTGTTGATCCGACCTTTAAGTATTACTTCTGCCTGCATGCAAATGAAATGCTTCTGCGCCTGGAGCACACACCCAAGCTGGTGATCGCGGCTATCAACGGCCACTGCGTCGGCGGAGGCCTTGAAATCGCCATGGCGGCTGACATTCGTATTGCACGCAAAGACGCGGGCAAGATCGGGCTGCCGGAAGTGAATCTAGGCGTGCTTCCTGGTACCGGCGGAACTCAGCGTTTATCGCGCCTGGTAGGCAAGAGCAAAGCCATCGAGCTGATGGTCACCGGAAATACGTTCTCGTTTGAAGAGGCGCTTGAATCCGGAATCATCAATGACATCTTCGAGCGCGAAGGCTTCATGGAAAACATCATGGAGTACGCGCGCCAGTTTTGCCCGCCCAACAAAGCTGCGAATGCAGTCGGCAGGATCAAGCGCGCTGTGCAAACCGGCTGGGAAATTCCAATGGAGTCCGCGCTGGCCGTGGAACGCGAAAACCAGCAATTACTCTTCCAGAGTGAAGACGCGAAAGAAGGCTTGGCCGCGTATGTAGAAAAGCGGCCAGCGGAATTTAAGGCAAAGTGAAAGAGCTTGAACCACCAACGACACAAGGTTCACGAATGAATTCCCTCGTGTAACTTCGTGTCCTTCGTGGTTAAGAGGTTAGATACATGCCTGGCAAAGTAGCAAAAATCGGCACATTTTCTGATTGGATAGGCCTGTTTGACGAATGGCGCAAAGAGATCGGCGTCAATCGCGACGAGATTGCCAGCTTCAAATTCGACACGCTTTTCGGCGCTATCGAAACCGAAGAAATTCAATTCGGCCACTACAAAGGTAAACGCAAATGGGAGAACCTGCGCCAGATTCCCACTCAGCAGATGCGGGACGCCCTGATGAACATGATCGTGTACCAGGGCGACACCGAATTCGCCAGCGTCGAACAGCAGCGCTATTTATTTGAAACCGCTCCGACCGATTGGGA